>Ga0255348_1000126_pt1 | contig 41497 bp, 29 predicted proteins | sample CBST25v5metaG_FD_189945 | JGI IMG/M metagenome (GOLD analysis project Ga0255348, IMG submission 189945) | Peat soil microbial communities from Stordalen Mire, Sweden - C.B.S.T-25.v5 | ecosystem: Environmental > Terrestrial > Soil > Wetlands > Peat | place: Sweden: Norrbotten County, Stordalen... | reverse complement strand
GGCTGATGTGGAATTCGTTGACCGCTTCGATAGAAGGCGCAACGATGTCGAAGGAGCCGGAACCGTTTTCCATGCGGTTGGTGGTGATGCCGTCTACCAGGTAGTCGGTGCCCTCTTCCTGGCCGCCGTTGATCTTGGTCATCTGGAAACCGGAACCACCCGAGGACGTGCCGGGGCCGACAGTGCCGGGAACGAGAAACTCCAGCGTAGAAAGGGAACGGAGGTTGCCGCCTACAGAGAGCGGAAGATCCGCAACCTGCTCGGGCGCGATGGTTGCGTCGATCTCCGAGGTTTCCTTCTCGAGAGAGACGGTGCCGCCCAGGACGCTGACCACTTCATTGGCTGAGCCGACGAACAGAGCGATGTCTTGCGTGATGCTTGACCCGACCGCGACAACAATGCTGCTATAGACCGCATTCTTGAATCCGGTTACACCGACCTTCACCTCGTACGTTCCGGTGCGGACCGAGGGGAACTGGTAGTAGCCGGTGGTGGAAGTGACAGTGGAATAGGAAGTGCCGGTGGCGGCTTCGCGGGCCGTCACTTGCGCACCCTGCACAAGCTTTCCTGCCGGGTCGGTGACCACGCCACTGATGGAGCCAGTGTCAAGCTGGGCGCGTGCGGGCAATCCTGCGCCAAGCAGCAGGGCAGCGAACGCTATCCAAACTGCCAGGGATCTCCAGGTTGCAATCCTGGCCAGAGGACTCCTTTCACTTGAAGGAGTTTGTGTAAGAAGATGCTTCATAGTCTGCCTCCTGAGCAAACGTTTAACCGCAATGGTGAATCCGTACGCTTCGTGTCTGTGCTATCGATCCATCGTCTAAATCCGCCGAAAGCATCTGCATTGCAAGAAAACGGTCGAGCAAGATTTCACTCGCCGTGCCGCCAGGTTCAGTTCTCGACGGAGTCCGGCAATTTGTCCGGATCGTCGACCGGAAGCTGAGATCTCTTCCGGACTATCTGCGCGCGCCGTGAATCCTGCCGCGCCTGGGTTTGGGCTTTGAGCCTCTGATAATTGGCCAATGCCTCGCGGGCATCGTCCATTTTGTGCAGCTTTCTGTAAGCCTGCGACAACCGGTAAAAAGAGGTCATGGCGCGATCGTCGGTGGGGTCGGGAGCGATGGCCAACTCATACTCATGTGCCGCTTCCGCATTCCGATCGAGGTCAAGCAATCCGTCTCCGAGGTAGTAGTGCGCGTCGCGGAGGGTGGGATCTTCCTGGAGAGCCTGGCGCAGCAACGGGACCCCTTCAGCGGAGTTGGCATGCACCACGTAAAGGCTGCCCAACTTGAATTTCGCCATGGTGTCGGTGGGATCAATTTCCAGCTCGGCTTTGTATGCGTCGGCGGCCCTGTCCAAGTTTCCTGAAGTCCAATATTGATCGCCGAGGCTCTCATGCAGGCCAGACTGCTTCGGCGCCAACTCGATGGCTGTCTTGTACTGGGCAATCGCTTCATCAGCGCGATACGCTTCGGCTGCGGACTCGGCCAGCACCTGGTGCACACGGAAGGAATCCGGGTTGGCTTTGAACATTGCCGCGTAAGAATCTTTCGCTACCAGGAAGTAGGCGCGGCCTCGATGGTAGAGAGTGTCCACGTCGGCGGGGTCGAGATCATGGGCCCTGTCGAGCGGGGCAATCGCCGCCTGAGGGCGTTCCTCGGCGAGCCGGGAGACGCCCAGCCACATAAAGGCCTTGGCGCTGCGCGGATCGATGCGGGTCTCGGCCAGGAAGTCGTCCTCGGCTTGCTTGTAAAGATCCCGCTTGTACGCAATCGTTCCGAGGAAGAGGTGCGCGCCGCGCATTGACGGCTTCAGATGGACCGCCTGTTCGAGGGCGGTTCGCGCTTCGTCGAGATGACCCGCCTGCTCCTGGGCCAGGCCAAGGTTGAAGAAACCCTCGGCGAAAGCCGGCTGCAGGTGCGTCACGTCGGCATACGCTTCGATCGCCTGGTCAAACTGTCCTGAAGTCATTGCCGCAGCCCCCTGCTGCATCGCCTGCCGGACAGCATCGTTTGCTGCCGGTTGTGCCGTTGCCGAAAGACCGAGAAACAAGAAACAAGCGAAACGCTCGATGCGAAGCCGTCTGTTCATAAACCTCCTGAAAACTCGCCGGAACGAAGTATATCGTTCCGGTTTGTTCAGGGTTGTTGCTCCGCAGCATGCTTGCGTTGTCATCATTTCGGGTGGTCGAATGCTTCCCGGCTTGGCTTTTGATTCTGTTCCCCGATATTGCCGTGAAACTTGCCCACTGGTTGCATCAGAAAACGTCTGCTTAACAATTCGGCTGAAGTGACGAGAAAATCGAATCTTGCAGGCCGGTAAGCGTTTCCCCGTTCGTTCTTCAAATTCAACCCTCTTCCAGAGCACCGCGATTCAAACACCCGTTCAAGACGACTGGCAACGCTATTAACGGCTTGCTGGGACGTTTGTTCGGGTTATGTCTTTGTTATTCATAGTTTTATGACGGTTGGGTAGGGCGGTGTTTCATGTCTCGCGGACCCCCGTTTGTTGGCGCCATCCGCCGCAGAAAACGGTGGATGGTATAGTTGTGAGTCAAAAGGATTGTGAGTGCGATATGTTGACAGCAGATCCATCCCGGGAGCCGGAGGTACTCAGCCCGGAACAGATCGATCTGGTGCATCATCACCTGAACGCGGTACTTGCCAGCCACGTGTTCGCGGGCAGCAAGCGGACGCAGGACTTTCTTCGGCTCATTGTGGGCCACGCTTTGCACGGAGAATTCGATAGCCTGCGCGAGCGGATGATCGGCGCAGAGATGTTTGGGCGGCCGGTGGGCTATGACACAGGCAGCGACTCGGTGGTCCGGGTGAAAGCCACTGAAGTTCGCAAGAAGCTGGCACAGTTCTACACGGAATCAAAGGAAAAGCCGCCACTCCGGATTGAACTTCCCAGCGGATCGTATGTGCCGCGGTTCTGCTTCGAGCTCGGCCATTCAGTTGATATGCCCCAGGCTGCGGCGAGCGGCATTGAGCCGGTTGCCGCTAGCGTTACCGGGCTGAGTGAAGGCCAGAGCGGAGAGAAGACGGCTGCGAAGGCAAAGACCGCGCCGCCTGCCCGGAAGCGTTGGGTTCGCAAGCCGCGCGTGCTGGCCGCTGTTCTGGTTGGATTTGCGGTTCTGGCCACTGCCGGGTACTTCGGCGTGAAGCGCTGGGTAGCGGACTCCAATTCAAAGAGCGAGATTCGCTCCATCGCTATCCTGCCGCTCAAGAACCTCTCGGGCGACCCTGCGCAAGAGTACTTCGCGGACGGAATGACGGAAGAGCTGATCAACGACATGGGCCAGGTGTCCACGCTGCGCGTCATTTCCCTGACATCCTCCATGAGCTACAAGGGCACCAAAAAGCAACTGCCGCAGATTGCCCATGAGCTCTCAGTGGACGGTGTAGTGGAGGGCGGCGTGCTGCGGGAGGGCAACCAGGTTCGCATCAGCGCCCAGCTGATTGATGCACGGGGCGACCGTCCCATCTGGGCTCATACCTATGTACGCGACATGACGAGTGTGCTCGTGTTGCAGGGAGAAGTGGCGCAGGCCATCGCCGACGAGATCAGCATCAACGTGACGCCGCAGGAGCAGGCGCGGCTGGCGCGAAGGCGTCCGATTGATCCCGAAGCCCAGGAACTCTATCTTCACGGAATGCTTCAACTCGACGCGGACGATTGCAAGAGCGCAATCGAGTATTTTGATCAGGCGCTCGACAAGAATCAGAACTATGCGCAGGCGCATGCTGCCCTGGCCGCCTGCTACGGCCGCATGGGCGAGTCGGGCAGGATGCCTTATAACGATGCGTTCTCAAAGCAGAAGACGGAAGCGACCCGGGCTATTGAGTTGGATGATTCGCTACCCGAGGCCCATGCCGAGCTGGCCAATACCGCAATGACACTGGATTGGGATTGGCCCACGGCGGCGACGGAGTTTCATCGCGCACTCGCGCTCAATCCGAATTCAGCGCCGATCCACCAGAAGTATGCGTTCTACCTGGTGCGAACCGGTCAACTGCGCGAGGCACTTGCTGAAGTGGAGCGTGGCGTCGATCTCGATCCGGTCTCCGGACGCTCTTTCCACTTTGAGGGATTCATCTACTACTTCTCTCGCCAGTACGACCAGGCGCTCTCGCTGATCCGTAGAGTGCGTGCGCTGGACATCAATCCACCCGATTGGAGTTTTCTTCTGGGGGATGTTTACGCCGAAAAGGGAATGTACGCGGAATCTATCAGCGAGTTTCTGAAGTCTGGCGATGGCGCGGATTCTCTTGGTCATCTGGGAAATGCATACGCGCGCGCGGGGCAGGTGAGCGCAGCGCGCAAGACGATTGCGCGGCTTGAAGAGTATGTGCGAAGAGATGGCGTGGGAAGATACGAAATCGCGCTGATCTACACTGGCCTCGGCGACAAGCAGGAAGCCTTCAAGTGGCTTGAGGATGCGTACAAGGCGCATGACGTGGGGCTTGTCTATCTCAAGATCGATCCCTGTCTCGACCCACTGCGTTCCGACCCGCGCTTCGATGACCTGATGCGTCGCGTCGGTCTCACCAAGCAATAAGCGCGTCATTGGGAAAGGGAACCGATCTCTGGGAAGCAGAGGTCCGGTCTCTTATGGGTGGTCAGCGCCGGCTGTTGCGCGAATGGTGCTGAGGAGCTCTGTTGCCGAAACACCTTTTAGCAGGTAAGCATGCGTAAAGGCGTACGGGGACTGCTCCAGGGAGTAATCCTTTTCGTGAGGCGCGACGAGAATGAAACGGCTCGACCGCGGTTGTCTTGAGTACTCTCGCAGGTCTTTGCATTGGTGCGGGCCGAGCATAGCCTCGTCAATCAGCGTGACATCCGCGCGCTGCGCCTTCAGTAATTTGAGCACCTCACTGCACGATGCAGCTTGCGCAATCAATCGCATGTCGGACTGGTTGCTCACGATGATGCCCCAGCCCATTCGTTCAAGCTCTGCCGCCATTGCAATGACAACGCGAATCGGCAACTCCTCGATGCTGTGGGAAGACGGGTCGGATTGCTGCCCAGCAGTTCGTGCAGGAACGGACGCATGCGGCTTCTGAGACGGACGATACAACGGCATGGTAATTCCTCTTCCCCGGCAAGTCCGCACCGAAGCAAGTATTGGGTATCATAGCGCCGCTTTGGACAAAACAAATCCGCCCGAAGTCGGATTGGCACGCACGAATGTGAAGCTCATTCAACGGTGACACTTAACTGCGCGGACTGCGATACGCCTCCGGATGACCCCGCAGCCGTGATGGTCACGGTGCCCGTCACGGGAGGCGGGTTTCCACCGCCCCCGCCGCTGCCAGCTCCACCGCATGCGGAGAGGCCGGTCCCTGCAGCAAGGAATGCGAGGAGCAGAAAGAGCTGCCTTGCGCGAGGATTGCGCAGCAGGCGCTGTCGATCAAAGACAACCAACAGGATTGCGGCCATGCCTGGCAACCAGAGGACGCTCGCTTCCATGACACCGCTCCTGTCCCGATTGAACAGCGGATAGACAAGAGCCGCGGAAGAAGAAGCGGCGATGGAAACAGTTCCATTCATCGCGGTATTCGATCCATCGAGTGTGTAGCTCGCAGGAGTGAAGCTGCATGTTACGCCTGCGAGTGTCGTGGAACAACTCATCGCCACAGTGCCGTTGTAACTACCAACCGGTGTGACGGTGAGCGAGACGCTGCCGCTGTTACCCGGAGTTACCGTGAGAGTTGTCAGATTCGAAGCGAGCGAATAATCAGGTTCGGAAACTGTCACTGTCGCGGAGTTGGAGGCTGCAAATGCGGTTGTGCCTGCGTAGTCCGCCGAGAGCGAGTTGACGCCTGGCGAAAGCGTTCCGCTGTAGGTTGCGACGCCGCTTGCATTGAGTGTGCCTGTGCCCAACTGAGCGGATCCATTGAGGAAGGTCACAGTGCCGGTTGGCGTGCCTGCCGTGGAGGTGACCGTCGCGGTGAGGGTTACGCTCTGTCCGGGGTTGATCGTCGCACTCGAAGCAGTCAACGCAGTCGACGTGGCTGCGGAGACAGGAGCGGCCGCGGTGATATGCACGGGGATCACTTTCCATAGCTGCGTTTGATTGACAGGTGTGATCCAATCGAGGCTGGTGCTGGAGGGGCTTTGCTGTTGGATCGTGCCAGCGCCGGTTCCGGAAACAGCAAGCACCAGGCCGCTGAGCTTGTTGACGATGGTGTAGGACCCATTGCCGGCAGTCAACAGGTTCCATTCCTGCGATGCAGTTCCCGATGCTGCCGCGTTCAATGCAACAGCGCCGCCGGAAGTGCTGGATCCATCATTGTCGAGAACCTGAGCAACCGATCCTTGCGCCGCGCCGAGGTTGGCGATCTGAAGGGTGCCGTCTCCGCTGCTGGTAATGGACCACTGCTGCGCCAGGGTGGCGCTTCCATTGCTTGTTGCGGTATCCAACGGCGTGCCCGATTGCGTTGCGGCGCCGGAGGTCTCAAGGATACTTCCGCTGGAAACGTTCATAAGCTTGTAGGCCAGCGTCGAGTCAATCTTGCCTCCAAGGGCGTCGGCGCTCTCCAGCATCGCGGAGTAGTTGGCGGCCGTTGAGAGGGAACTTCCCGTGGTGTCGGCATTGTCAAAGATCGTCATGCCATTCCAAGAGTAAGTGGCGTTGGGGACGCCGTCTCCGTTGGTGTAGCCGCCACCCGCTGCTGCCGTGTTCACGCCAGCAGCATCCCAGTAATCCATGCCCATCCCGAGATTGTTGGGCAAGCCTTTCAGCGCATCGTCCACATCAATGAGAAACTGGCGCTGCCCAGCAACCGTTGCTGGATACCAAGGATCGATTGAATCGAAGCCGTTCTCGTAGTGTTCTCCAACTTCGATTAGAAAAATTGGTTTGCCGATGGTGTTAGCTGCCTTGGTCAGCACGGTTTGTTCTACCGGTTGATTGTTTGGGTTGGAGGCCGTTGCTTGCGCAGCAGTCAGCGGACCGTGGTAGAAGGGATAGTAACTCTGGCAGAGAGCATCGTAGGGGATATTGTTGCTGTTGGCGAGAGTAAAGAAGCTGGTCAAGTCCCAGGCTGGGGTGATGTGAATGCAGCGCAGCGGAGCGGGAATTGCTGGGCCAATTGTGGTGTCGGATGCTGCGTCGAGCACAGCCTGCATTCCCTGGGTCTGCAGCGCCGCGAATGGGCCGAAATTGCTGCCGGTTGGAGAAGCGAGAGAACCGAAGAATCCGGTATCCACCTCGTTGCCGATGGTGACCATATCCGGCAAAACGCCCGCTGAACGGTAGGCCTCCACTTCAGCCTTGACGTAGGCATAGACTGCGGTTTGCGCCTGCGTGAGCGAGTATCCCGACCACACGCCCGGCGTCGCTTGCGACGATCCGCCGTCAAAGAAGAGCGTCAGCTCAACAGACATACCGAGTTGTTTGGCGCGCTTGGCGAGATCGAGATCGGCACTATCTGTCTCTGCGTAGCAGCCGTTGGCCGAGCATGTGGCGGGCAGAGCCGATGTTGGAGATGAGAGGGTGTAGGTCTGATAGGGCGGCGCAGAGGTTGGTCGAATGCGAATCAGGTTTACGCCGTGATTCTTCAGAATCTGCAGCACGTCCTGCGCCTGGCCGGCGTCCTGCCACCAGGGAAGGTTTGCCGCGAGGCGATCCGCTTCTTGCTTTTCCAGAAGCGCGCTGTCGATTCCGCGGAAGAATGCCGCCCGCAGCAGCCACTGCTGGCTCTGCGTGGGAGAAGCGGACGAAGCTGTTTGATTTAACGCCGCTCCGGCAGACGACGAACCACCGGAGACATCGAGAACCAGGCCCGTTCCTGTATTCGTGAGCGTGCAGTAGCCGTTGCTGGATGCGGTCAACGACCACTGTTGTGTTGTGGTTGCCGGCGCGCACGGGTTCTGCACCGTGGTTGTCGCGCCACTGCTTGTCGCGCTGTCAAGGCAAAGGCCGTTGGAGAGATTGCTGATTGCCCAGGAGCCCGAAGGCAGGTGAGTCAGGGCCCACCGCTGGCTCAGGCTTGTGAACCTGTGGCTCTCGATCAGAATGGATGCGCCGGCGGCGGTTGAGCCGTTGTCGAGGTCCATCTGCAAACCCGAAAGCTGATTGATGAAGTAGTATGTTTCACCATCAATGGGATTGATGTTCGCGGGCTCGGTTGGCTGCTGAGCTCGGGAACCGCTGGGAAGCAGGAGTCCGATGAAGAGGAGCGCCAAAACGGTTCGGTGTGCCGTCTTCGAGAAGCGTGTGTTGCGCGTGCAGTTGCCTGTGCTGAAACTCTTCATTGTGGAATCCAATCGTCCCGGTGATTGCCGCCTCTGCAATCGCAATCGAGTACGAAACGAACAAAGCGAGCGAAAGGCGCATCCATATGCATCCGTGAGCATACAGAGAGGGCAGAGCACTGGCATCCGACTAAAGACGGATTTACCGATGGATCGAGTACGTCTCGCGGATCATGCAAAGGTTGGGACGATTGGCGCGGGCCATCTTACGGCGGTTCCGTCGATCGCAAGCACCAAGTGAAAAGGGAGGGAATAGAGAGCGTAAAAGTGACACAAGCACCTTCATTTACAGCGAGTTGCAAAAAAGAAACGCTAATCCGACTTTCGTCGGATGTCTATTTTCTTGTTCGAAGTATAGAGTCGTCCCCGAATTGAATTTCTTTTTCGGAGGGGCCTGAGAGTGAAAACGAATACATTTCTAAAACGGATCACGATACTCTTGATGATCCTTGTGATGTCTACGGCGTTCGGCGCGTTTGGGCAAAATGCGAACTCGGGAGAGATCAAAGGCACGGTGACCGATTCATCGAACGCCGTGATTCCAGGAGCAAAGGTTACCATCTTGAACCTCCAGACGGGCGTGAAAACAGTTACGGTCACGAATGGCGTTGGCATTTTTGATGCGCCTTCGGTGCAGCCTGGCGAATACACGATTACCTTCAGCGCGGCGGGCTTTCGGGATGAGGTGCGCAAAGGCATCACGCTGCAACTGGCGACCGTTGCCGTAGATGCGGCGCTGCAGGTTGGAACAGCGTCGCAACAGATCGTTGTGACCTCCGACGTGCCCTTGCTGCAGACTGAAGACTCGGCGCAGCACGTGGATTTTGATACCAAGGCGGTGCAGGACGCTCCTATCGTTGGCGGTGTCTGGTACAACGAACTGACCAACGAGCTGCCCGGCGTGAACGGCGGCGGCAGCCAGGACGCATCGGGCCAGGGAATCGGGATCAATGGAACGCAGGCATATTCAGGCAGCTTTCTTTTGGAGGGCTCTGTTGCACAGGAGCCGCGCGATGCCAATGCGAGCGACAATTATCCGCCCGTTGATGCGATCGCCGAAGTGAACGTGCAGACGAGTAATTTTGGTGCACAATACGGCAACGGTGTTGCTGCCTTCAATGCCATCATCAAGAGCGGCACCAACAAGTTTCATGGTTCGCTATTTGAGTTCAATCAGAACAACGACTACAACGCTCGTAATTACTTTGACCCCGCTCCTACGCCGATTGCTCCGTTGCACTGGAATGAATTCGGCGGCAGCATCGGTGGTCCGATCGTCCGGGACAAGCTGTTCTTCTTTTTCAATTACCAAAGGAATCCGAACACATCTTCCGGCGTCTACACGACGACTGTTCCGACGCAGGGTGCAAACGGGACAACCAATATGGACCAGGGCTGTTTCCCAAACGCGGTCAAAGATCCAAGCACCGGCACTCCTTATACCAACAATTGCATCACATCCACGCTGGATCCGGTTGCATTGGCCATTCAGAAGTACTTTCCTGCGCCCAATCTGGTTGGGGCCAACCCCTATCTGAACAATTATCGTGTCATCCAAACCACACCGACCACATCATCGTGGTATGTGGGCAAAGTGGATTACACGCCTACCGAGAAGCATCGCATCTCCGCATCCTACCTGGACTTTCCAATCGGTCCGTTAACCTACAACGTCGACGCGTTCTGCTCGCTGGGCTTCGATTGTACCTACGGCAACAACTACAACGAGGACGGACAGGTGACGGATACCTGGACTATCAGTCCGACGATGGTCAACGAGGCGCGCATCGGTGGCGTCCGAGAAGTGGATAAGTACATTCCACCTACCTTGGGCAACGGCTATCCAACAACCATTGGACTTGAGCCCTCCTACGGCAATGATGCGCCGGCGGACATCTTCCCTGGCGTCACCGTCGACAATGGCGGCGGCATTGGCGGGATCGGCATCAATGGCGGCGTGCACGCCAATCTTGCTGACGGGGCTCTTGTTGAATCGGATGTCTTCACTCTGATCAAAGGCAAGCACACGATCAAGATGGGCGGCGAGTTCGACAAGAGTTATCAGAACTACACGAGCTGGGGCGATGTCAGTTCCGGCAACTTTGTGTTCGATGGCGTATCGAGCGGCGTGCCGTATGCCGATTTTCTGCTTGGCGAAGTGTACGGCTGGTATGTATATGACTACGTTGAGACCGGCGCAAGAATGTGGAACCTGGGTGCATTCGTTCAAGACGATTACAAGGTGCTTCCGCATCTTACGGTAAATGTGGGCTTTCGCTATCAATATCAAGGCGGGTGGGGCGAGGTCCATAATCTCTGGGGCACCTTCAGTCCTACCGTCGCCAACACCGGGCAATACGCACCAGCAGGAGCGATGGGCGCCATGACCTATGGCGGGCAGGGCGGACGGAATACGATTCAGAGCGGAGCGAACGAGTGGGTTCCACGGGTTGGAATTGCCTGGTCGCCGATACAGAAATGGTCCTTCCGCGCCAGCTATGGCATTTCTGATGCGCCATGGTCCACCGATCCTTACTCCGCCGCATACGGGCTCGGACTCAATCCACACGGCTCGCAGGGCTACGGTTCTTCGGCGGCGTTCCTGCTCAAGGATGGACCTGGCGCGGGGGCTGTTGCGTATCCGAAACTCTCGGACCTCACCGACTCTGAATATAACTACGACAATGTGCCGTATTTTCCTATCAAGCGGCCTGTTACGTACTATCAGGAGACGCTTCTGTCCGTGCAGCATGAGTTCCAGTTCCAGACGCTGCTGGATGCAAGCTACGTCTTTACCAAGGGCACTCATCTGGGATTCTCGCGCGACATCAATGCGGTTCCGGTGAGTGGAATGACGCAATATACAAACTGCTACAACAGCTACGTCACTCCCACTGCGTATCCGCTTTTCTGCTCGATCGACGGCTCGTTGTACGACGGCTATTCGAAGTACAACGCGTTGCAGCTCAGGGTGCAGAAGCGCACCTCGCATGGATTAAACTTTGTGTTCAACTACACCTGGTCCAAAACCATGGATACGGGAACAGGCTCGGGCAACGATACTGGTGTGGATCTGTGGCAGAATGCATTCAGTGTGCCGGCCAACTACGGTTTGTCCACGCTGGATACAAAAAACTCGATTACCGGCTCGGCAACCTATGAACTTCCGTTTGGTGCAGGGAAGGCTTATGCCTTGCATGGGGTCGCGGACGAGGCTCTCGGCGGCTGGCGAATCACTGGAGTGTTCCAGGTTCACAGCGGACTTCCTTTCACTGCGACGACCTCGGATAACGGCCAGGATCTGAGCGGGTCAGGCGCCAACCAATGCAGCTGCGGGTTCTCTTGGCTGCCCAATCAAGTGGCAAGCGCGGCGGTTTCCAATCCGTCGGTCAATGAGTGGTTCAACCCGGCTGCATTTGTCACGCCATCTGCTGGCTCGTTTGGCAACGAGCATCGGAACACGCTCATCGGGCCGAACTGGCGGGACCTGGATCTGAGTGTGGGTAAATCCTTCAAATTGCTTGAAGGAGTGAACTTCGAAATTCGGGCAGACTCCTTCAATGCATTCAACCATCCCAACTTCAATAATCCAAGCAACGCCACGGGAACGGGGGTGGTGGGAGGCGGCGTCATCACGGCAGCGAACGGAGCCCGGTCCATGCAATTGGGAGGGCGTCTGACCTTCTAGTTGTTCCCTTGAGAACGCGAAACCGGGATTCGAGCGCGTCGAAACAGACGCGGATTCGAATCCCGGTTTCGCGTTCAGTCGCCTCTCTTTCCACTGCCGCGATGGCATACAATCTGCTAGACAGGCCCACGGAATGCGCTTCGGATCGAAACAACTCGCTCCTCTGATCTTCTGCGCATTCGCGTTGCTCTTCCTATCGCTGCGCGCCCAAACCGCGCCCTCAAACGCTGAGCTTGCGGCGGTTCTTGAGCGCGGACAGGCGGCGCTGAAAGCCAAGAATCAGCCACTTGCCATAGAACAATTCCGTGCCGCACTCAAGCTCGATCCGGATAACGTTGAAGCACATGCAAATCTTGGAGTGATTGCATTCTCCCACGGCGACTGCGCCGGTGCCGAGCAGGAGTTTCACAGCGCACTGCGTGTGGCGCCGACACTTACCAAGGCACAGGCGCTGGTCGCGATTTGCGAAAAACGCACGGGAAACGTGTCGGCGGAACAGGACCTCGAGAAGGCGTTTGCCGATCTGAAGGACGCGAAGCTGCGCACGCAGGTGGGTGTGGAACTCGCCGACCTTTACTTTCAGCAGGGCGACCTGGACCACACGCTGCCGGTTGTTCATTCGCTTGTGGAATCGAATCCCGACAATGTCGACTTGTTGTTCTTTGCGCAGCGGATTTATTCCGAACTGGCAGATAATACGATGAACAAATTGGCGCTTCTGGCTCCCGATTCGGCGCGGATGCAGCAGTTGATTGCGGAGCAATTGATCAATGCAGGCGATTTGAAGGGGGCGATTGAGCATTACCGCAAGGCCATCGCGATTGATCCCCGCTTGCCGGGCATGCACTTTGAGCTTGCCGAGTCGATTCTTGAATCGTCGAATGACGCCACGGCGCAGGCGGCGGCGCAGGCGGAGCTTGAAGCGGCTGTCAAGGCAGAAGGCGACAACGCAAAGGTGGAATGTGCATTCGGCCGTATCGCCCTCTTGCGAAGCAGGAACGACGAGGCGTATGCGCGTTACAAGCGCGCGTATGAGTTGAACCCGAATGACGTGGACGCACAACTTGGGTTGGCTGGGCTCCTGGTGGATCAGAACAAGCTGAAGGATGCATTGCAGCTTCTGCAATCGGCAGTGCAGGCAGACCCCATGAACGGTAACGCGCATTACCGGCTCGCGCGTGTTTGTCATGCGCTCGGCTTGACCGAAGAGGAACAGAAAGAAATCAAACTCTACCAGAATTTACGCGCAACGAAGGATCGCATTGCTCAGCTCTACCGGCAGATGAATCGCAGAACAGAAGCGCAGGACGAAGGGGCAGTTGACCAGAAGCAGTGATTGCCGCATGAGTAGAGACCCAGGTGTGAACAGCAATGCTTGAGGCGCAGGATAGATTGCAAAGACATTCTCGAATGCGATCTGTTCGCCGCGCATCTCATCGCGCAGGATGCTTGGTGCTGCTTCTTTGGATAGCATCGGTCGCGGCCGATGCGGCAACGCCTGCAGGTTTCACGCGGAAGCTCTGGCAGACCCAGGACGGGCTTCCGGAACAGACCGTGCAGTCCTTCGCACAGACTCCCGACCACTATCTTTGGATCGGAACGACCGGCGGCCTGATGCGGTTCGATGGCGCCCGGTTCACGGTCTTCGATCACGAGAATACGCCAGAGATCAAAGAAAACAGCGTCTTCGCGCTGATGACTTCGCGTGACGGCAGTCTTTGGATCGGCACCGAAGGCGGCGGACTGGTGCGGTACCAATCCGGAAAATTCCGCGCCTATGGCATGCGAGAAGGCCTGAGTGACGGGTTTGTGCGCGCACTGCATGAAGATCGCAATGGGACCATCTGGGTTGGAACGGATAACGGACTTCTGCGTTTCTCGGGAGGCCGATTTGTCCGTGTGGATGGCGTGGATGGAGTACCGTCCATTGCGGTTCACGCGATCGCCGAGGACAGCGAAGGAAGCTTGTGGGTGGGAGGCTCCAGGCTGTTGAAGCTCAGCGCAGGTTCAATACATGAATTTCATCTGGAAGGCAGCGCAAGTCAGAACCGTGTGAAGTCGATCCTGGAGACATCGGATCGTACCGTCTGGGTCGGCACGGTCTCTGGGCTGAACCGAATTCGTCCGGGTTCCGCTCAATTTGAGCGCGTGGAGGGCATAAAAGGTACGGTGCGTGTGCTGCGCCAGACCTCGGATGGAACAATCTGGATTGGAATGATCGGGCAGGGAATTCGGTTCACCGCGGGCGGCCAGTTCACGGCGATGACCGCTCCGGATTCGCTGCCGAGCAACACGGTTCTCAACATCTTTGAGGACGACGAGAGGAACCTGTGGATCGGAACCCAGGCGGGCGTGCTGCGTCTGACCAGGACACCGGTGAGGATTGTGCCGCTGCCTCACGCGGAGGATTCGGACTTCGGGACGATTTACCTGGATCGCGATGGAACCATTTGGGTTGTTTCGACAGATGTCTTTCGGTTGCGTGATGGCGTTGCCGAGGCCTACGCAATTCCAGGCGTCGGCCATATTCCGGTGCGCAACGTTTATCGCGACCGAAGCGGCGCGCTGTGGGTGGGAACGGACGGCGATGGAGTTGTCCGCGTCGATGGCAATCGCATTCTGCGATTGACCGTGAAGGATGGGTTGGTCAATAACTTTGTACGCGCGCTCCTTGAAGGCCGCGACGGAAGCATGTGGATTGCGACCGACGAAGGCGTGAGCCGCTGGACGTTGCATGGGCTGACGAACTATCAGATGCACGATGGGCTGTCCTACTTCAGCACGCGCGCTTTGCTGGAGGACCGGAACGGTGACATTTGGATTGGGACCGACCGCGGCTTGAATCATCTGCATGGGGGAAAGTTTGTTCATGATGCGGTAACCGGTGCGCTCAGCGAGGAGAAAGTGTGGGCCATCCATGAAGACAGCGACGGAGGGCTGTGGTTCGGCACCAGAAACGATGGGCTCTTCCGATGGAAGCAGAATCAACTAACGCACTACACCACCGAGCAGGGCTTGGCAAGCAACAGCATCTATCAGATAGTCGAGGACCGGCAGGGCAGCTTTTGGATGAGCGGGCCCAACGGCATCTCGCTGCTCAATCGCCAGGAACTCGATCAAGCAGCAGAGAATCCGGCGCAGCATCTTTCTCTCACGCTCTATGGAATCTCAGATGAAGTTGAGCCGACGCAGATCTACGGTGGCCGACAGTCCTCCGGTTGTCTTGACGCACAGGGCGATGCCTGGTTCCCGAGCAACAAGGGACCGATTCACATTTTGCGCGATGTCGCGTCCGCATCCCCACTGCATCCGGTGACGATCCAGGAGGTCCTTGTGGATGGGCGCAGCATTGCGCCCAATGCATCCATCGTGATGGCGCCCGGCAGCGGCCGGCTTGAGATTTCCTATGCCCCAATCGTTCTCCACTCGCAGGACGGCATTCGCTTTCGCTACATCCTAGAGGGCTTCGACAAGCAGTGGACCGATGCCGGCTCAAGACGAGTGGCTTCGTATACGAACCTTCCAGTCGGGAGATACACGTTCAGGGTCGCAGCGCTTGAGGTCAACAATCCGCAAGCTGTTTCGAATGCATCCCTCACAATTGTTCAAGAGCCCCGCTTCTATCAGACGATCTGGTTCGTAGGCTGTTGCGTAGTTCTGGTTGTTGCTGCGATCGTCGCAATTTATCGATTCCGCCTGTGGCAAATCAGCATGCGCTTTGAGGCCGTGCTCGATGAGAGGACCCGGTTGGCGCGCGAGATGCACGACACGGTAATACAGGGATGCGCCAGCGTCTCCGCGCTTCTTGAGGCGCTGTCAAGCCTGAATCGGCCCGAAGAGCGATTGACGCAGGATTTGCTTGATCACGCGCGCACGCAGGTGCGCACCACAATCGACGAAGCCAGGCAGACAGTCTGGAATCTGCGCCAGCAGAAGCCATCAGAGAACGTGTTCGGGTCGGCCTTGCACCGGATGGCTGAGCAGATAGCGAAGGAGTCTGGCATTCCTGTTGCGTTTGAATTGACAGGAAAGCCGTTTGTGCTAAATCAATTTGCAACGCACGAGTTATTGATGATTGCGCGCGAGGCGCTGTACAACGCGGTGCTGCACGGCAAGCCGGGACAGATTGAACTCAAAGTGAGCTTTGCCAGGAGCGGACTGACGCTGGAAGTGCAGGACAACGGAGTGGGATTTGACCCGGCGATCATTCAGCCAACACAGTCGCTTCACTATGGTTTGGTGGGCATGAAAGAGCGCGTTCAAGCAGTGGGCGGAAGATTTCAACTGGAGAGTACACTCGGGAAAGGCACGCATCTGCGGATTCAGATTCCACGAAGGGTCTCGGCTCCGCAGAACGTGATGCAGGGGGCATAACCATGGAGAATGGGTCGAAGATCAAAGTGCTTGTGGTGGACGATCACCCGATCATGCGCGTCGGAATTGCTGCAATCGTCAACGCCCGCGCGGATATGGTCACAGTGGGTCAGGCCGGAACCGGCGAAGAGGCCATCAAACAATTTGAGGAGCACAAGCCGGACATCACCCTGATGGATTTGCGCTTGCCCGGCATGAGCGGAGTCGATGCGATCCGGACGATTCGAAGCCGCCATCCGCAATCCTGCTTTGTCGTACTCACAACCTACGAAGGCGATGAAGACATCTACCAGGCGCTCGAGGCCGGCGCAAGCGCATACATCATCAAAGGAATGCCGCATGAGGCTTTGGTCGACGCTTTGCGGCGTGTTTACGCGGGCGGACGTTTTCTGCCCACTCCGGTATCTGCAGCCCTGGCGGCGCGCACTCCGAATTCTGCCTTAAGTTCGAGAGAGCGGGAGGTCTTGCAGTTACTTGCACGCGGCGAAAGCAACAAGATGATTGCGCAGCATCTCGGCATTACCGAGGCGACGGTGAAGTGCCACGTGAGTGTCATCCTCATGCAGTTGCAGGTGGAGGACCGCACGCAGGCAGTTCTGACTGCGTTGCAGCGCGGTCTGGTACACCTCTAGAGCCACTGTGGATGCCTGGCTTGCGAAAGCGGCCACACACATTGTGAATCCAACTTTTGTCGGATTCACAAATGCCCGCAAGCGCCTATATTTGCAGCGACGAATGAGTTGCGGGATTTCGAATCCATAGAATGAATGGGGTCCGCAACCAGAACCACACAGCGTGAGAAATGGAGGACAATGCATGAGGGTTCGCTTAATTCTTGCACTCGCGCTTCTCGCTATCGCGTGCGACCCCTGGATTCAGGCGCAGTCCAACGACGGCATGGTTCCCTTTGTGATGGATCATCGAGCGGGATTGCTGTCCAGGTCGCCGGCGGATGTCTCGTTTCTTCTGGATGCTCCCGCTGGCAAGCATGGGTTTATCAAGGTTGTGAATGGCCATCTTGCCGCGGGCGATGGCGAGCGCATTCGATTGTGGGGAGTCAATCTTACGGACTGGAGCATGGGCTCGCGACAGATCCCTGCGAAGGAGGATGCGCCTTTTCTGGCTGCGACACTGGCCCGCTTTGGCGTGAATTGTGTGCGCTTTCAGTTTCTCGATCTTGAAGCACCGCGCGGGTTGATTGACGGTCACGCTCAGGGCTCACGGACTCTCGATGCCATGCAGTTAGACAAAGAGGATCTTTTTGTTGCCGAGCTCGAGAAGCGCGGAATCTACGTTGACTTCAATCTGCTTGTTGGCCGCCCATTCGAGGGGGGAGACGGCGTTGAAGACGCCGACCTAATTCGGCAAGGTGCAAAGGGAACTTCTCTCTTCGACCGGCGGATGATCGAGTTGCAAAAGGAGTATGCGCAGCAGTTGCTGGGCCATCGGAATTCTTATACCGGGTTGAAGTACAGCGAAGATCCGGCGGTTGCCATTGTTGAAATCAACAATGAAAATGCACTGAATGTCGGGTTCCGTGCGCCGTCGCCGTTCTACGAACACGAACTCACGGAGATGTACAACAAGTGGCTAGCAGGGCACAAGACTTCGGCAGAGATCGCAGCATTGCGCAACCTCAGTGGAGTGACTGGAGATCACGCGCTGGTCCCACTGTTGGGCGGGTTTAGAAACCCTGGCGCTACTGCTCCGCCTGAGCGGTTTTTGGCAGAGGCAGAATTCTACAATGATGCGCAACGGGATTACTTTGCGGAGATGGAAGGGTATGTGAAGGGCACGTTGGGATCGAAGTCTTTGGTAATCGCAACTGCAGACCACAGTCACTCGGGGAGCGGTTATCCGATTCTTCTGGCAACCTCGGCGATGGATGTCATCGATGGGCACACTTATTGGCAGCATCCTGAAACGAATGTTCGCAAATCTCCAATGGTGAACGACCCATTCAATTCTACGGTTGTCGAACTCTCCCGTTCCGCTATCGCCGGGAAGCCTTATACGGTGAGTGAAGTAGGGAATCCTTTCCCCAATGACTATGACGGGGAGGGTATTCCTATCCTTGCCAGTTACGGCGCGCTGCAGGACTGGGACGGTATCTTCTGGTATACGTTCGAGCCGAAATCCGATCCGGCATGGAAACCCTACATCGGCGATCCCTTCGATCTCTCGCTTGACCCAGTAAAGATGCCGGAGCTTGCCGCGGGAGCCTTGATGTTTCTTCGCGGGGACATTGAGAATGCGAATAACGTCATGAAGCGCTCTTATACGGAGAAGCAGGTGCTTGACAGCATGCTGCTTCCGCCAGGCGACCGGCCGTATTTTACTCAAGGCTTCCCGCTTGATCTTCCATTGGAGCACGAGGTGCGGATCTCGTCGTTGGCTGGGCCGCCGACACAGCTTATTCGAGCATTGCCGATTCCAGACCAGATACGCTCCGATACAGGGCAACTCGCCTGGTTTCATTCAGCGCAAAATGGCGGATTGGTCACAATCGACTCTCCACGCAGCCAGGCGCTGATCGGCTTCGTGAAGTCGAATGGACAGTCAGTCACGAATTTCACAGCGGATGTCGACAATAAATTCTGCAGCATCGTGTTGAGTTCGCTCGATCAGCAGCCAATTGCAAAGGCTTCCAGGCTGCTTCTGGTTGCCGGCGGACGTGTTGAAAACAGCGGACAGCAATGGAATGTCGCAGGTACAGATGTGACGAACTGGGGAGGCTCTCCGACCTTGATCGAGCAAGTGAAAGGGAGCTTGACGTTACGTCAATTGGGCAACGCGCGATCCATTCATCTTCAACCAATCGACGGCGCCGGGAGGGCTCTGGGCCCACGAATCGATGCGCCGAAGTCCGGCGATCGCTGGACGTTACAACTCGGTAATCCCGTTACCACGTGGTACGAAATCACAGTGGACCGGGATTAACTGCGGGAAGGACAGACCGTCCGCAGACAGGTATTGTTTGATCTGATGTTCGAAAAGGAGCCATCGTTTGGATAGGCGCGATTTTCTCAAGACCACCGGGACCCTGTTGGCTACTGCTGCCTTGCCGGGAACATCCGCGCTTGCCGGCGCTGAGGCGCAGGCAGTGCAGGGCAGGTCGATTCTGCCCATGAACCGCAACTGGTGTTATCGTCCCGCTAAAGTACAGGGCGCTGAATTGCCCGACTTTGACGATTCGAAGTTTGAGCGGGTTATTTTTCCTCATACAAACATTTCGCTGCCGTGGCATAACTTCGACGATAAGGAATACGAATTCGTTTCAACCTACCGCCGGCATTTCAGAGTTCCGCCAGGTTCGGAAGGCAAACGCATCTTCGTTGATTTTGAAGGGGCGATGACCGCGTCGACCGTTTGGATAAACGGCGCATATCTTGGTGAATACAAGGGTGGATTCACTCCATTTTCCTTGGAGCTTACAAAGCACCTTCATCATGAAGGAGAAAACATATTAGTTGTCCAGGTGGATTCGACAGAGCGTGGGGACATTCCTCCCTTTGGGGACGAAATCGACTACCTCACGTTTGGCGGTATCTATCGTGAAGTTGCCCTGCGCATTGTTCCACCGACATTTCTCGATAACATCTTCGCGCAACCGAAGGATGTGTTGAGCGGAAATCCGTCGCTGGATGTAGCCTGCTTCCTTGCCGGACCAGTTGCGTCCGACGGCCAGCTGACTCTTGAAGCGGAGTTGCGGGACGGCGATCTGCTTGTCGCCAGGGGAACGCATGTCATCGGGGTGACTGGGAATTCCCCCAGCGATTCTTCATTTACAGACTCTCAGGGCCACACTCAGGTACACTCCAGCACTGAAACCAGCAACGATCCGACGCGCCACGTTGTCTCACTCACGCGACTCGGCAAGATTAGGCTCTGGGACCTTGACAAGCCTCATCTCTACACGGTGCATGTTCGACTGCTTCTCGCCGGCGGCGTGATTGACGAGGACGTACGCCGCATTGGCTTTCGAGAAGCCATGTTCACCGCCCAGGGATTCTCTTTGAATGGCAAGATTATCAAGCTTCGCGGTCTCGATCGTCATCAGACCTTTCCTTTCGTAGGTCAGGCCATGCCCGCCCGCGTCCAACGACAGGATGCGAAGATACTGCGCAACATGCTGCACTGCAATATCGTGCGCACATCGCATTATCCTCAGTCGCGCCACTTCCTCGACTGCTGTGACGAGATTGGTTTGCTTGTACTGGAAGAGATCCCCGGATGGCAGCATATTGGGGACGAAACCTGGAAGCAAGTTGCGGTCGATAATGTGGGCCGCATGATTTGCCGCGACTGGAATCATCCGTCCATTATCCTGTGGGGCGTTCGCATCAATGAATCCAGAGACGATCACGACTTCTATGTGAGGACCAATGCGCTCGCGCATGTGCTGGATAACACGCGGCAGACGGGAGGTATCCGAAATTCCGAGAAATCAGAATTGCTGGAAGATGTGTTCACCGTGAACGATTTCGGATTTCCGTTGAGGAAGCCGAATCATCCGCTTTATTTGAATACCGAATTTGTGGGGCACACCTTCCCGACCAAGTCCACAGACGATGATGAGCGCCAGCGAGAGCACACGTTGCGGCACGCGCGCATTCATAATCAGATCGCATCCGATCCGCAATATGCTGGCGGAATTGGCTGGTGCGCCTTCGATTACAACACGCACAACAACTTCGGATCGGGTGATCGCATCTGCTATCACGGCGTGATGGATATCTTCCGCGAGCCCAAGCCTGCGGCGGGGTTCTACAAATCGCAATGCGAGCCAGAAGAAGAGATTGTTCTGGAACCTGCATTTCATTGGGCTCCCGGCGATGAGTCGGTTGGTTTCACCAAGGCTGTCATCTGTTCGAATTGCGACCACCTCAAACTCTTCACGCGCTTGCGTGGCTCGCAGGACGAGTCGTGGGCGCTTTTTGCAGAGGTTGATCCAGACCGCGCTGAGTTCAGCTTTCTCAAGTATCCGCCGTTCATCGTCGATGTCAGGAAGGTTCCCGAGGGTTGGGGCGATCTGCGCATGGATGGTTATTTGAACGGCAAGCTTGCTATTTCGAAAAAGCTGTCAGGCCGTGGGGTGGATCGGAGGTTTGTTTTGGCGCCTGACGACGTGACTCTGAAGGCGGATGGCGCCGATACAACGCGCGTGGTGCTGCGCGTAACGGATGAGTTTGGCGCTGTGCGCACTTATGCAAACGATCCGATAGCCTTTACTCTTGACGGCTCTGCCACGTTGATCGGCGAAAACCCATTTTCGCTGGTTGGTGGGACTGGCGCCATTTGGATTCGCGCTGGCCTGATTCCAGGCAAGGTACGGTTGAGTGCCCGGCATCCGCGCCTGGGCACACAAATCGCGGAGTTTGTCGTTGAAGCCGCCGAGGATGAGGAAATCTGAACGCAAACGCAGGTGAAATGAGAGGTTCCTCCAACAAGGCATGGACCGATTGCGATACACTGCAAGCCGTGGAGGATTCTCGTTGTTGTCTGGTCGCGGACTCTTTTCCGGCATCCTGATTCTGATTCTTTCGATTCCCGCTGATTGCGGCGCGCAACAGCCCCAGCCGCATAGTACCGCGGGCGGGAATGCACCCTCGACAACGGTTCTGGTCGCAGCTTCAGTCGAACCCAGCGGCTCCGCGAGCCAGGCCTCGCAGCAAGCGCCGCCGCAACCGCAGCAGGGCATGGGCGGCATTGCCGGAGGCATCGGAGCAGCCCCGGTTTACGATGAACAGAAACGGCCTATCACTGCCGGGGGCTTCGTCGATTCAGGACCGGTTATTTTTGAAGACATTACGAAGTCCGCGGGGCTCTCAGGCTGGGTCCACAAGATGGGCGTGCCGGAGAAGAAGTTCATCCTCGAAACCAACGGATCGGGCGTTGGCCTGATCGATTATGACAACGACGGCTGGCTCGACATCTACCTGGTGAACGGTTCCACATTCGATGCGCTGGATGGCAAGGAAGCGCCTCCGCACGCCGCGCTGTTTCACAACAATCATGATGGAACCTTCACCGATGTGGCTGCCAAGGCTGGCGTGACAAACGACCGTTGGGGCTACGGCGTGAGCGTTGCCGACTACGACAACGACGGCTGGCCCGACATCTATGTGGGGAACTACGGGAAGAACCGGCTTTACCACAATAATCACGACGGAACCTTTACCGATGTGGCGGAAAAGGCAGGTGTGGCGCTGGGTAACTGGTCGCCCGGCTCCACGTGGGGCGACTATGACGGTGACGGCCGCCTTGATTTATATGTCACGGGATATGTCCACTTTGACCGGGACAATCTGCCGATCGCCGGGACCAAGGCCGTGGGATATGCAAACTGTGCTTATCGAGGCGCGCCTGTCAACTGCGGACCGCGCGGGCTGAAGGGCGAGCCCGATCATCTCTTCCATAACAATGGTGACGGCACATTTACCGACGTGACGGTGAAGGCCGGCGTCGAGGACAAGGATCGCTACTACGGATTCACAACAATTTTTGTGGACATCAACAATGACGGCAAGCCTGATCTGGTGGTAGGCAATGATTCGGAACCCAACTATCTCTACATCAACAAAGGGGACGGTACGTTCGACGATCAGAGCTACGTTTCCGGGTTCGCGCTGAATAAGGACGGCCGCGAGATCGCATCCATGGGTATTGCGGTGGGCGACTACGAGAACAATGGGCTTGTGGATTTGTTTGTCACCGACTTCGGCGACGACTACAAGGTTCTCTACCACAATGATGGCGATGCAAGCTTTACCGACGTGAGTTACAAGGCAGGCATCGCGCAGACCACCATCCCGTTTGTCGGCTGGGGCGACGGCTTTATGGACTACGACAACGATGGCTGGCTAGACCTGTTCATGGTCAACGGGCATGTCTACCCGCAGGTGGACCAACACGAATGGGGCACCTCATTTGCCGAGCGGCCGCTTCTATTTCACAACGATGAGGGCAAAAAATTCACCTATGTGCCGCCGGTGAAGGGCACAGGCCTAGCTGTATTAATTCCGGCGCGCGGTGCAGCCTTTGGCGACCTGTTCAATGACGGCAAGATCGATGTGGTGATCAATCCGATCGATGGGCCGCCGACGCTGCTGAGAAATGTGAATCCCGACCATCATCACTGGGTTGAACTGCAACTGGTGGGTGGGCCGAAGAGCCCGCGGGACGCGACTTGCGCCACGGTTTACCTCAGTGCCAACGGAATGCGAATGCGCCAGGATGTGCTGTCCAGCGGCAGCTATATATCGTCGAACGACCGCCGTCCGCACTTCGGCCTGGGCGATGCGACCGACGCGGGCACGGCAGAGATCCACTGGCCCTCGGGCGTAAAGGAGACGGTGAAGTTGCCTGCGGAAGACCGGATCTTCACCATCACCGAAGGGCAAGGAATTACCGGCGCCCTCTGCGGCGGCAAGCCGTGCGCAGCGGCGCACTGAGCGCGGTTCCGGCGGCAAGTTTCTTTACCACCACTCCGAAGCACGGTCCGAAGTAGTCTTCACGCCGGATTCCGGCTTGGCCGAGCGCAGCAGCAGAAGCGGGCACTGCACGAGCTTGACCACCTTCTCGGCAATCGAGCCAAAGACAAGCGGATGCCAGCCGGAGATGCCGTGGGTGGAGATGACAACCATGTCAATGTTCTCGCGCTCCACGACTTCCATGAGATTTCCAGAAATATCGTTGCCAACCTCGACGCTTGAGGTTGCTTGGACCCCTTTTGCTTCGAGCGATTTGACACACTTGGCCAGATGGCTTTCCGCGAAGGTCCTCTTCTCCTGAATGAATTCGCTCTCGGGAATCAGATCCGGAATTGTGGTGGTGGGAAACATGGGGATAACGTTGACCAAATAGAGTTTGGCTTGAAAGTGCAGTGCCAAATCTGCCGCCATCTCCAAGGCGGCCTGCGAAGATGGGCTGAAGTCGATGGGCAACAAAATCTTCGTGGGGATAGACGAGGGCGCATGAATTTCAGACATTGGAATCTCCTTGCCGCGCGACGAGGCCGGCCGACATTCAATTCTCTTTGATGCGCCGGTGCATTATCTGTGCTCTTTTGGCCACGTCCCGCGGCGTCTTGATTGCGGGTGCGAGCCTGCCTGAAACACAGCGATAGAGTGCAAATGTGAACATCCTTCGATCTTGCAATTCTGTCACCATCCCTACAGACGCAGCCAGCGCCAACCAAGCTCATCGCGGGCGGTCGGGGTGTTGAGTGGACATGATTGCGGTCGAAGGAGAGCGAGTGCGAAGATCGATCAGAATCCGGCAGTTGCTCCCTTTGCAGATGTGCCGCAGATATTGGGCGGGGAAGTCAAAGATCCGGGCGATCTCGAGTCTCTTCGTGGCCGTTGCTGGGGGAAAGAAGTTTCTGATTCCAGCGATTGCCCTTCTGGGAATTCTTCCCATGGCCGCGGTATCACAATCGCTCTCGGATTCGGGAGACTCGACTACGGCTGTGACGATTGTGACGCCAGTCAAACTGGATCTGACCTACGAACGTCCTACACAAGAAACAAAGCTCAGGAATTATATCTTTGACGCATACGGCCCGTATCCGATTGGCGGCGTAGCATTCGCAAGCGGAATCAATCAGTGGACTAATTCTCCGCCCGAGTGGGGGCAAGGAGCCGAGGGGTTCGGCGAGAGATTCGGCTCCAACCTGGGAATCGAAGCGGTTGGAACAACGACGCGCTATGGATTGGCACAGGCGTTCAGGGAAGATACCCTCTATTACCGATGTGAGTGCACGGGTGTGCTGCCGCGCACACGCCATGCCATGTTCTCTGCTTTGACTGCCCGTCGTGGAGCAGACGGACATCGCGTCTTCTCCATTGCTTCTCTTGTGGCCCCCTATGCGGGCTCTATGACCGCTGTCTATGGTTGGTATCCAAGCCGCTTTGGCGCGAAGGACGCATTGCGCATTGGCAGCTACAACCTGCTGGCGTATGCGGGAGGGAACATAGCGCTTGAGTTTTTCTACAGCGGGCCGCACTCATTGCTTACACGCATGCATCTGAACAATGCGCACGGCGCGCCGCTCGAAGGCGCGAGTAAGTGAGCGATCCCGTACTCAATACGGCTGCCAACACCACGCTTACGCAATCGGACATTCCGGCCGTGCGGGTCGCTTCTCCTGAAAGCTATCCAATCGCGGTGTTCACTGGGTTCCTCGACTGGTTTGGAAATCTCGGCATCTTCTCCTGGCAGGTTCTGCGGGCCGGGGTTACACCGCCCTACGAGCTTCGCGAATTGATTCGACAGCTCGACGACGTCGGATCCAAGTCTCTGCCTCTGGTAGCGCTCGCTGGCGCCGCCATTGGCACCGTATTGTCAATGGAAGTGCGATCGAGCATGACCCGATTCGGGGCCACATCGATGCTTCCTTCGGCCGTTGTTTACTCGGTTATCCAGGAGATGGGCCCGATCATCACTGGGCTGGTGGTGAGTGGACGCGTGGGTGCCGGCATCGGCGCGGAACTGGCGTCGATGAAGGTGACAGAGCAGATCGACGCGATTGAGGCGTCTGCCGTCAACCCATACCGGCTTCTGGCCGCTACGCGCATTCTTGCCTGCATTCTGATGCTGCCGCTGCTGACTATTGCGGGGGATGCATGCGGTGTGTTGATGGGCTGGGTCGCGCAGACACTGGTTCAGCCGATCTCGTTCCATCAGTTCATTGACGCCGGTTTTCGCGGATCTACCCTCAAGGACTTCCTCCCACCAACATTCAAGACCGCCGTTTTTGGCTTGATTATCGGGCTCATCGCAAGTTTCCAGGGAATGCGCACCCGCGGTGGCGCAGAGGGCGTGGGCCGCGCGGCGACAAACTCGGTGGTGCTTGCGTCCCTCTTCGTGATTCTTGCCGACGTTGTGCTGGTGAAGCTCATTCTCGTTATTTTCTCTTAACCCATTGGTCATGAGGTGCAGAAAAGCAGTATGGCGACGACGCAGGACATTGCGATCAACCAAGCGACGGCTGAGCCCGCGGACGGCGCACCCGCTGTCGCCGTTGAGGACCTGTGCAAGAGCTTTGGAGGCTTCAATGTTCTGCGTGGGATCACCCTGCGTGTAGGCCGTGGAGAGACCCTGGCTGTGCTGGGCCGCAGCGGCACTGGCAAGAGTGTGCTGCTGAGGCTCATCATCGGACTTGAATCCCCGGACTCCGGATCGATTCTTATCCGTGGACAAGATACCGCCGGGCTTACGCTCGACGGGATGGGCGAAATCAGGAAGAAGATGGGCTTTCTGTTTCAGAGCGCAGCGCTCTACGATTCGCTCACGATTGCCGAAAACGTTGCGTTTCCTCTTGATCATCATCGAAAAGACATGTCCCGATCGGAGCGCAGTGACAAAGTCGATGCGTTACTCACCGAGGTCGGCTTGCCCAGCGCCCACCAGAAGATGCCTTCCGACATTTCGGGCGGAATGAAGAAGCGTGTAGGCCTGGCGCGCGCTCTCGCGCTGGACCCGGAGATTCTGCTTCTCGATGAGCCAACGGCAGGCCTCGATCCGATCAGCTCAGGCGAGATCGACGAGCTGGTTCTTAAATTGCAGCGTGAACATCAGATGGCGTCGATCGTAGTAACGCACGACCTGCACAGCGCGAAGACGATTGCCAACCGCCTGGCGCTGCTGGATCAGGGCAAAGTAGCGATTGAAGGAAGCTTTGAGGATCTTCAACAAAGCGATATTGCATTTGTGAAGGAATTCCTGAAGCAGTCGTAGGAGGAACTATGTCGAGAGTGGCAAGATTAGGTGCGTTCATTGTTGGGACATTGGCGATTCTTGCCGCCGGGGTCTTCATCATCGGGAGCAAGGAGTATCTGTTTCGCTCCACATATCAACTGAAGACGCAATTCGATAATGTTGCCGGCCTGGCTGAGGGCGCCGACGTGCAGGTGGGAGGCGTTCACAGCGGCATGGTGCGAAGCATTGAGCTGCCGCACAAGCCTGGGGACAAAGTCACAGTGGTGATGGAACTCGACAAGACGACACACGAGATCATCAAGCAGGATTCTATGGCCTCGATTGAAACTCAGGGCATGCTGGGTAACCAGTACGTGGCCATCTCGTTCGGATCTGCCGGTCAGGCCGAAGTGAAGGATGGTGGAATCATCCAGAGCGAACCACCGCTGCTGATGGCGGATATGCTGAAGAAGGCGAACGGTATTCTGGATAGCAGTCAGCAGGCTGTACAGAACGTAACCATAGCGACGGCGCACATTGCTTCGGTGAGCACCAAAATCGATGAGGGTGACGGAACGGTTGGCGCACTAGTGAACGACAAGCAACTGTATAACAGCCTGGAACAGACCACGACGACCCTTCATGACACCATGCTGCAGGCGCAGACAGGGGTGACGGATTTCCAGGAGAATATGGAAGCTCTGAAGCACAATTTTCTGCTGAGCGGATACTTCAAGAAGCGTGGGTACGAAGATTCAGCCGATCTCGAAGCCAACAAAATCTTGAGTCTTCCCGATGCGCCGCCGGTCAAGACATTCACCTTTACAGCGAAGCAGTTATTCGATGCGCGCGATTCTGCCAAACTCAAGAATCAGAAATCGCTCAACGCCGGCGGAAGCTTCCTGGCAGCGAACCAGTTCGGATATGCGGTTGTTGTGGTCTCTTCCGGAATGGATGGCGACAGCAAGAAAAGCCTGATCCTCACCGAGGCCAGGGCGATGGTGATTCGCGAATACCTGGTTGAGAACTTTGGCTTTGATGACAGCCAACTCAAGACCCTGGGCATGGGCAAGCAGGGTGGCGCAGGCCTCGATGCAGATTGGGGATCGATTCAACTTCTTATCTTCCCGGCGGGAACCGCGGTTCCGGCAGCCAAGCTACCGACAGCAGGCAATTCACCTTCGCACGATACGGTTGGCGCGCTTCCAGTCGTGGCGGCCTCTCCACAGAATCGGTAGAGCATTTGTGGATGCAGAACCCCCACGTCAAGGCAGGTCGCACCGTCCTGCTTGTTCCTAATTGCTCAGAACTTCGGAAGGGACGGATGCGAAACTCAACCTGCCCGCGCTCTTTGGCGCTGCTTTGGAATTGCCAGGGTCTTCCGGAAGAGGTCGGTCCTGGCGCGGTCACGAACAGCGTCTGCATCCGCATCCGCCGAAACGGCACAGCGGCCTGAATGAATCCCACCCAACCGAACAAGACGGAGAAGACAATGAACGTCACGAATTCAGTAGTAGCGATTTACGACACGCACGAGCAGGCAGAAAAGGCGGTCAAGGAACTGCAAGAGGCTGGGGTGGACATGAAGAGCCTCTCGATTGCGGGGAAGGGCCAGCATACGGACGAACATGTGGTTGGGTACTACAACGCCGGTGACCGCATGAAGTATTGGGGCAAGATCGGAGCATTCTGGGGTGGTTTTTGGGGACTGCTGTTTGGTTCTGCCGCATTCGCGATTCCGGGCATCGGTCCGATTCTCGTGGCTGGCCCGCTGGTGGGCTGGATCATCGCAGGCCTTGAAGGGGCAGCCGTAGTCGGAGGCGTCAGTGCCGTGGGTGCAGGCTTGGTGAGTATCGGCATTCCCAAAGACAGTGTGCTCAAGTACGACGTGGCGTTGAAGACCGATAAGTTCATTCTCGTGGTTCACGGTTCGGCGGACGAAGTAGGCAAGGCGAAAGACATTCTTTCAGGCACGGAATGCAGCCATTGCGCAGTTCATGGCGAGCCGGTGCTGGTCTGACAACGAGCGAATCTGCACGGCGTATGTGCTGGGCTCAGAGGAGACTCATATGAGCCCGGCCCTCACGCTGCTCGATGAGATTGGTAAGACCATGCTGTCTGACATGCTGGAGGGAAGAGACAAAATCAGCGTGGACCTGCAAAAGATCATTGATGTGCGGACTGAACCATGGGGCATCAACGTGATTTCAGTCGAGGTGAAGGACGTCTTGATCCCATCAGCACTCGAGGACGCGATGTCGATGCAGGCGCAGGCGGAGAGAGAACGCCAGGCGCGCGTCATTCTGGGCGACTCCGAGCGCCAGGTGGCGGAGAAATTTGGCGAGGCGGCCAAGACGTATGCGAACAACCCCGTCGCTCTTCATCTACGAGCAATGAACATGCTCTACGAAGGGCTTAAGCAGAACTCGACGATTGTGATAGTCCCCAGTACAGCCGTCGAATCGATGCAGTTGGGCGGGCTCGCCGGATTGACGGCATTGACGATGGCCTTGGAGAAGAACGAGCAATGAAAGAAAGAGAAGCCAGGGGCGCCGCGATCTCAGGTTTGGAGGACACTTCGCTTCCCCTTACTCCGTCTCAGGCTGGCGAGTTGGGTGTCTAGAGAATGTTGGGAATTCGTGTGGCCCTCTTGAGTGCATATTCTCGGTCTACAGCAATTCCTACAACGCTATAGTCGGCAGTCAAGCCAAGCGAAGACCGAACGCTGTAATCGAAGTGCGAAAGATGAAGTTCGGAATTGGAGCAGTTCCAGATGAATTCACAACAACTGAAGAAAACCGCGCAGGCACTTTTCACGGGCGACAAGGGCCTGCTGGCGATGGACGAGAGCAATGCGACCTGCAACAAGCGATTTGCGGTTTTCGGAATTCCGCAGACAGAGGAGGCACGGCGCGCATACCGAGAGTTGATCGTAACGACCCCCGGACTGGGTGATTCCATTAGCGGAGCCATTCTCTACGACGAGACGATCCGTGAACAGAAGAAGGATGGCACTCCCTTTCTCAAAGTTCTCACCGACGCAGGGATCGTCCCTGGAATCAAGGTGGATAGAGGCGCCAAGGATCTGGCCGGGCATCGCGGCGAAACGATCACAGAAGGGCTGGATGGGCTGCGCGACCGCCTGGCTGAGTATTGCAGCATGGGAGCGCGCTTTGCCAAGTGGCGCGCAGTCATTGCCATTGGGAACGGCATCCCCAGCCGAGGGTGTATCGAGGCCAATGCGCATGCGCTTGCCCGGTATTCCGCGTTGTGTCAGGAGGCTGGCCTGGTTCCAGTTGTGGAGCCGGAGGTTCTTATGGCGGGCGACCATACTTTGGATCAGTGCTTCGAGGTCACAGAGGAGGTTCTGCGCGAAGTATTCCGCCAACTCCATGCTCAACGGGTACTGCTAGAGGGAATGATTCTTAAACCCAACATGGTGATGCCAGGCGTGGATTGCTCCATACCGGCTGGCGTGGATGAAGTGGCGGAAATGACCGTTAAATGCCTCCTCCGCAGTGTCCCGGCTGCCGTTCCGGCGATTGCATTTCTTTCCGGCGGTCAATCCGCTGATGATGCCTCAGAGCATTTGAATGCAATGAATGCCGCTTTCAGATTACGCACGCCCTGGGCGTTGGGCTTCTCATTTGCGCGCGCCATTCAGCAACCCGCTTTGGAGGCATGGCGCGGTGACGATGCAAATGTCCAGATCGCACAGCAGGCATTGCTGCAGCGGGCGCGCTGCAATCAATCTGCACGACGCGGCGAATACTCCACCGCGATCGCAGCCGCGAATGGCTCGATGCCTTCGATGGCGAGAACGGGGTAACGAATCATGGGCCAGATACCTCTCTACCCTTTGCGCTTCGCGCCAATCTACCAGTACAGGCTTTGGGGCGGAAGGCGATTGGGAGTAATCCTATCCGAGCCTCCTCCCGGCAGCGATCCGATTGGTGAAGCGTGGATACTCAGCGACCGCGAGGACCATTCGAGCCTTGTTGCAAATGGATATCTGAAGGGCCGGACAATCAGCGAGGTCATGAAGCTCTTCCCGGAGCAGATGATGGGGAAGCTGACATCGCGCTTTGATCGCTTTCCGCTCCTGCTCAAGTTTCTGGATGCGCGCGAGATGCTTTCTGTCCAGGTTCATCCCAGTGATGCGCAACCTGATTTGATTCCATCCGGCGAAACAAGCAAGACGGAAGCCTGGGTTGTGATTGAAGCAGACGAAGGAAGCAAGATCTACGCCGGCCTGACGCGTGGTACGACAGCCGGCGACTTGAAGCAATCTCTCGCATCCAGTACAGTTGAGGACCATCTCGCGGGGATCGTGCCGAAGCCGGGAGACGCCGTATTCATTCCTGCCGGAACGGTTCACACCTTGGGCGGCGGCGTGGTCGTCTTTGAGGTGCAGCAAAACAGCGATGTTACGTTTCGCCTTTACGATTGGGGCCACGTGGATGCGAAGACAGGTCAGCCGCGGCCGCTCCAGGTTGATGATGCGATCAGGTGTATCGATTTTTCCGAAAGCACAGGTGGACTTGTGAGGCCCGATGTGGAGAGCACAACGCCGGTTATGCGTGAGAAGCTCTTCGATTGCCGGGCATTCCGGGTGGAACGTTTTCACGGACAGGCGCCGTTTCCCGTGGGCGCTGGAGGGGAACCGCGTGTGCTTGTTTGCATCGATGGCTCAGGTAACGTCGAGTACAATCAAATTCCCCACGCAATCGCCAGAGGCGACGTGTGGCTCTTGCCGGCAGAGGTGGGGGCATGCGTGTTTCTGCCCAGCGGCGAAATGACGCTGCTGGAGATTGCAATCCCCGAGTGATCCAGAATTCTGCAAGTTGATGTTGCCACGAGTTACTGCCGCACAAATTGAATTGAATATCTTCAAAGTTGGAGATGAATGAAAAAGCTGATTGTCTTCGATCTGGATGGAACGCTCGCGCCCAGTAAATCGTCTCTCGCACCAGAGACTGCGTCGCTTCTGAATGACCTTTTAGGCATCTTGAAGGTGGCAGTGATCTCCGGAGGCGCATGGACGCAGTTTGAAACGCAGCTTCTCACCAATCTCCCCGAGGGGGATCGCCTCGCGAATCTGTCGCTGCTTCCAACCTGCGGAACAAAATTGTTTCAATACAGCGGGAAGTGGACGGAACTTTACTCAGAGGATCTTACGGCAAAAGAAAGAGAGAAGATCATCGGCTCTCTTGCTCGCGCAGTGGGAGAGGCTGGCTATGAAGCCGCGAAGGTCTGGGGAGAGGTAATTGAGGACCGGGGAAGCCAGGTGACATTCTCCGGGCTGGGTCAGCAAGCACCTTTGGGTGAAAAAGAAAAGTGGGATCCCGATTTTGCCAAGCGGAAGAAGATCACGGCGATCCTTGAGACGCTCATCCCGGAGTTCTCCATCCGGATGGGCGGCTCAACCTCAATTGATGTGACCAAGCCCGGCATTGACAAAGGGTACGGCATAGGAAAGCTGCGGGACACTCTCCACGTGTCGTTGAAAGAGATGGTCTATATCGGCGATGCGTTGTTTCCGGGCGGGAACGATTACCCGGCGGAACAGGCGGGTGTGGTGTCGATCCCGGTAAGAGTACCTGACGATACAAACCTAGTCATCAAGACGATCCTTGCCTGCCTTGGCGAGAAGTGAGCCCGGCAGAATGAGCAAGCGGGCAAGGAGACTCGATGAATGGATTTACGTTGCGACGCCTGGGAATACTGATGGAGCCGGAGCCGGGAAATCCGCTTGAAGTCGAGGGCGTGCTGAACCCGGCTGCGGTGCGCGGTCATGACGGAGAGCTTTACCTTTTTCCACGGATGGTCGCAAAGGGGAATTATTCGCGCATCGGGATCGCGCGCGTGCAGTTCGACCGGGCCGGTGATCCGAAGGGCGTTGAAAGGCTCGGCATTGCACTGGAGCCCAAAGCCGACTATGAACTCCATCCTGATGGAGGAGGCGGATGTGAAGATCCTCGCGTCACCTATGTTGAGCCTCTCAAGCGCTACATCATGACCTACACGGCCTTTTCGGCAAGAGGGCCGAGGATCGCAGTGGCTCAATCGGAAGATCTGCTTCATTGGTCGCGGATGGGCTTGGCTACCTACAATCTTTGGCACAACATTCAGTTGGGCGATGAGGACGATAAAGATGCCAGCTTCTTTCCTGTTGCGGTTCCGGACTCAACCGGACATTTGCAATTGGCCATGCTACATCGCCCCCTCTTTGCAGGAACACGCCCTGAAGAGATTGCTCGTTGGCCTGCCGGCCGTCGCATGGATATTGAGAAGGAGAGTATCTGGATCTCATATACCAAGGGGATCGTCACCAGCGAGGGATCGCCTCATCTCGCAAAGTTCACGTCTCACCACCGGCTCGCGACTCCGGTGTCGCCCTGGGAGCGCCTCAAGATCGGTGCTGGAACTCCGCCTGTTCTTTCGCGGCACGGCTGGCTCATCCTCTATCACGGCGTAAGTAAAGCGGCGGGCGATCAAGCAGACGGATGCCACCTGGTATATTCCGCCGGCGTGATGGTGCTGTCCAGGAAGCACCCGCGGGTCATCCTTTATCGCTCGTCAGAGGCGGTGATGGTCCCGTCGCTCCCGCAGGAGCGCAGCGGAACCATTGCGAACGTCGTCTTTCCCACAGGCATCGACCGGCGGGATGATCTCGGCACGCCCGATCGCTTCGATGTCTACTATGGGATGGCCGACAACCGGATCGGAGTGGCGAGGCTCGATGTCCCCGCAGTCTTGCCTGCGGGAGGCATCGCCGATCTGCCGAGGTCGTTCTTCTAGCTCGACTGCCCCCGACGGTTCACAATGCCGCATTGAATTACGTGGATCTAAAGCTGGGCGATCTGCAGGTCTTACACTCTTGCGCGATGATTCTGCCGGCAAACGAGAAAGCCTGAGCCGCGGAGCGAGACGCTGTGAGCAAAGGAGAACAGTTAGTTAGCCCAAACATTGAAACACTGACGATGGAGAAGAGTATTCGATCTGCCGCTCTGCAATGGGCTCTTGCCCAGCGCGGCTGAATTGTGCCCATCTGGCTCAGGTTGCTCGAGCGCGATCGAACACCATCCCAAAGCAACAAAGATTGGAGAAAATTACATGCCGCTTGTCACACTGGTTATCACGCTCATCGTCGTAGGAGTGTTGTTATGGCTTGTCAACCTCATTCCCATGCAGGGAACCATCAAAGGGATACTGAACCTGGTTGTTGTGATTGCGGTAGTGATCTGGCTCCTGAAGGTATTCAACCTGCTCGGATACATTACCCAATTCCGCGTCGGACATTAACCACAAACACCGTCGAATCTGTAGCAGGCTAACTCGTAACAGCAATACAGGCACAAAGCAAGTGGGCCGAGTTTCGCCCGCAGGAGGTCTCTTGAAGCGCATAATTTTTTCGGCAATCGGATGTGTTCTCGGTTTGGGTGCGTTCGCTCAAGCGCACCCGCAAGCGGCGATGGTCGTCGAAACCGGCGGCCCCGCCCATTCATTTCGTGTGGTGGAGATCAGCCGCTCGGTGCAGGCGATCAACTACCGGCATCGCAGCGGAGCAACGGATGTGGGCTTTGCAGGCACCAGTTTGCTGCCGTCTGCCGACGGAAGAGCAAAGGTGCGGAGCAAGCGCGGCACTCTGGAGGTGGAAGCGGACTTTGGGAACCTGCAGAGTCCCACTGCCTTCGGGGGTGAATACCTGACCTACGTTCTGTGGGCCATCTCGCCCGAGGGGCACGCTGTGAACCTGGGAGAAGTACTTGTGGGCGGCAATGATCGCAGCAAACTCACTGCGACCACCGATCTGCAGGCCTTTGCCTTGATCGTTACCGCGGAGCCTTACTTCGCTGTTCGCCAACCCAGCAACGTTGTGGTGCTTGAAAACGTGGTCCTTGCGGACACAAAGGGTACCAGTGAAGGCGTTAATGCAAAGTATGAGCTGATGGAACGCGGAGGCTATCTGCCGACCGGCTACCAATTCGACCCGGTCGTTCTGAATGCGAACCTGCCGCTTGAGTTTTACGAAGCACGGAATGCACTGCGCATTGCGAAATCGGAAGGCGCGGAACAGTATGCCGGCGACAGCTATCAGCACGCCGTCCAGTTGATGAAGATTGCCGATGACGATGCAATCGGCACGCGCGGTGACAGGAAGCCGCTGATCGCTGCTTCAAGGGAAGCAGTACAAACTGCGGAAGATGCACGCGAGATTGCCGTCAAGAGAATTGAAGAGGATCGTCGGGCAGGCCAGCTTCAGGCCTCGGCAGACGCCCAGGCACAATCGAAGGCTCAAGCCAACGACGCTAACCTCCAGGCGGCGCAGGCGCAGTCCGATGCCGCACGGGCGCAAGCGGCTGCGGCAAAGGCCCAGGCCGACATGGCCACCAATCAAACCGCATCGGCAGCAGCAGTTTCCGCTGCTCAGGCTGATGCAGACCAGTCTCGGCAGATTGCCCAGCAGGCTCAGCAGGGAGAAAATCAGGCAGTCAGCGACAAGGCGGCAATGCGCGCGCAACTGTCAATACAACTGAACAAGATTCTTGAGACGCGGGACAGTGCGCGCGGTCTTATTATCAGCATGTCAGATGTGTTGTTTGATACCGGGCAATACTCGCTGAAGCCGGGAGCAAGGGAGAAACTGGCCAAGGTTGCCGGAATCCTGCTGGCCTACCCGGGACTGAACATCGCAGTTGGCGGTTACACCGACAACGTGGGCGGCGATGTGATGAATCAGACCCTCTCTGAGAATCGTGCCGGATCTGTCCGCAGTTACCTCGTTGGCCAGGGCGTATTGACAAACTCCGTCACCGCACAGGGCTTCGGCAACACGCTGCCTGTGGCCAGCAACGATAACGCAGCCGGCCGTCAGGAAAACCGGAGAGTTGAACTGGTTGTCTCTGGCGACGCGATTGGCAGCCCAGCGACTGCAACAGCAGGGAACTAGCGCGCTCAATCAGCCATGGCGGAATCGAAAGAAACCGCCATGCGTCCTTTAGAGCATTTTCGGAATGAGTATGGGCTTTTTTGGTGCATGGAAAGGTGGCTTTTTCTCGATGAAAAAGCCACTTGAGTGCAATTCTTCGGTCTACAGCAATTCCGAAAATTCCATAGCCACTCAGGCTGCACACGCGCGCCAACCAGTTCGCAGCGAAGGCAGGAAGTATGTCTCTGAGCAATGGAAGTCCACACGAAATCTCCGCAGGGCGTCTTGAAGCATCGGCCGCCTTGGCGGCTGCGCACAAAGGCTTCTGCCTGCCATTGCCAACGCGCATCGCGTTCATAGGCAACTACCTGCCGCGCCAGTGTGGGATAGCCACGTTTACCACTGACCTTTGCACGGCACTTGCGACCGAATACGGCAGCGAGCGGCTGTTTGCGGTTCCCGTCAACGATCCGGAATCAAGTTACGAGTATCCCGAACAAGTGCGCCTGGAGATCGAGCAGGAGGACCTGAGTTCCTATGAGCGCGCTGCGGAGTTCCTCAATTTCAACGGCAACGATCTGGTCTGCGTTCAGCATGAGTATGGAATTTATGGTGGGACCGCGGGCGGCCATGTTCTAACGCTGCTGCGCAAACTGAATATGCCGGTGGTGACAACGCTGCACACAGTTCTGCGTGATCCGGACGCGAATCAGCGCATGGTGCTTGAGGAGATTGCAGGCCTGTCCGATCGTCTGGTTGTGATGAGCGAACAGGCGGCGCAATTCCTGCGGGATATCTATGCGGTTCCGAACGAAAAGATCGATGTGATTCCGCACGGCGTGCCCGACTTTCAGTTCATGGACCCCAACTACTTCAAAGACCGGTTCGGAGCAGAAGGCAAGTCTGTACTCCTCACGTTTGGGTTGCTATCACCCAACAAGGGCATTGAAAACGTGATTCGAGCGTTGCCTGCGATTCTGGAAAAACATCCCAACGTGGTGTACGTCGTTTCCGGCGTGACGCATCCCCACATTCGCCGTCGCGAAGGAGAGCGCTACCGTGGAGAGCTTGAAGCTCTGGCCAAGGAACTGGGAGTTTCATCAAATCTGATTCTGGTGAATCGCTTTGTGAGCGCCGAGGAGTTGGTGGAGCACGTAGGCGCCGCGGACATCTACATCACGCCTTACCGGCAGGAGGCGCAAGTTGTTTCCGGCACGCTGGCCATCGCGCTTGGCGCCGGCAAAGCGATCATCTCCACGCCGTATTGGCATGCGAAGGAGCTGCTGGCCGACAGCCGGGGTATGCTGGTGCCGTTTGAGAATCCAGGTGCAATCTCCGCGGCGGTGCTTCACCTTCTGGATCACGACGGGGAGCGGCACGCCATGCGGAAGCGGGCTTATCTCCATTCACGCGAAACCATCTGGCCAAAGGCAGCGCGCAAGTACATGGCAAGCTTTCAGCGAGCACGCTTTGAGCGGACCCTGCAGCCCAAGGCAGCACAGAAGGATGATGGGCTGCCAAATGCGCCAGACAGATTGCCCGAAGTGAATATCGCTCACATGATGAACATGACGGACGACACCGGCATGCTGCAGCATGCGATTTTCTCCGTGCCCAATGCGAGCGAAGGCTATACCACGGATGACAATGCACGTGCGCTGATCGTCTCGACTCTTCTGGATGAAGATGCAGCACAGGCGGGGAGTTGGGAGAACCCGAAACTCTCTCATCGCTATCTTTCCTTCCTGTGGCTTGCGTTTCATCCCGATACAGGCCGATTCAGAAACTTCCTCGGGTACGACCGCAAATGGCTGGAAGACGTGGGTTCAGACGACAGCCATGGGCGTGCCCTTTGGTCTTTGGGAGAGGTGTTGGGCCATTCGCGGAATGCAGGGTTGCGAGGCGCAGCTGGGAGGCTTTTCGAGGCTGCCGTACCTGCAACGCTCACCTTCACCAGTCCGCGCGCGTGGGCGTACAGCATCCTCGGCATGCAAGCGTATCTCGACTGGTTTCCGGGAGACAGGGTCATTCAGGGTGCACGGAATTTGCTTGCCAACCGGCTCCTCGATATCTATGAGCGCAGCCATTCCGGAACATGGCGCTGGTTTGAGAAGAGCCTGTCCTACTCGAATGCGAGGCTACCGCAGGCCCTGATCCTGGCGGGATGGCGAAGCGACAATCAGCGTATGATCGAGGCCGGGATGGATTCTCTGAAGTGGCTTGTCGCCGAGCAGCACCGCGACGATCCAGAAATCTTTGTCCCCATCGGATCCAACGGCTTCTTTATCGAGGGGAGTGAAAAGGCGCGTTTCGATCAGCAGCCCGTGGAAGCCTGCGCAACGATTGCCGCTTGCCTTGAGGTATACAAAATGACGGAAGAGAGTCAATGGCTCGAAGAAGCCCACCGCGTATTCCGCTGGTTTCTGGGCAGGAATGACTTGCGGATTCCGCTGTATGACGAGAAGACCGGCGGTTGCAGAGACGGCCTTCATCCCGACCGCATCAACGAAAACCAGGGAGCGGAGTCGACGCTTTCGTTCCTGATGGCGCTGCTTGAAATGCAGGAAGCCACGGTACCAAACTCCCAAGAACGGCAGCTTGAAATGAGTACCACGCCTTGACTTCGAATATCTCTCCAGTTTTGTTGACAGACCCGCCGTGCGCTGAATCCCACGTTGAGACGCACACGGGGCTCCCCCTGTTTAACCGTCATTGCGGGAACCCGATTCTCACCCAGAGCAATTGGTCCTATCCGATCAACAGCGTATTCAACGCGGGCGCGGTGCGGCTGGCTGACGGAGAAACCCTGCTGCTGTGTCGAGTGGAAGACCGGCGTGGTCTGTCGCATTTGTGTGCCGCTCGCTCCGCGAATGGCATCGATCAGTGGACTGTCGATTCGAAGCCAACCTTTCCGGCAAACCCTCGCGACTACCCTGAAGAGATCTGGGGCGTCGAAGATCCGCGCATCACTTACGTGCCAGAACTTGGACAATACGCGGTTGTTTACACCTCATTTGCACGAGGCGGCCCGGGAGTATCGCTGGCGCTTACCAAGGACTTCAAGAGCTTTGACCGATACGGTGTGATCATGCAACCGGAGGACAAGGATGCGGCATTGCTGCCGAGGAGAATTGGCGGCCTGTGGGCGTTGATTCACCGGCCGGTGACGACCCTGGGCGCGCACATGTGGATCTCCTACTCGCCCGACCTGACGCACTGGGGAAACCACAAGGTCATGCTTGAGGCGCGCCGCGGCGGATGGTGGGATGCGAACAAGATCGGCCTTTGTTCGCCGCCGATTGAGACAACAAAGGGTTGGCTGACGATCTATCACGGAGTGCGGCAGACCGCATCGGGAAGCATCTATCGCCTGGGGTTGGCGCTGTTTGACCTCGATAAGCCCGAGATTTGCATTCAACGCGGAGACTCCTGGATATTCGGTCCGGAAGCACCCTATGAACGCGGCGGAGACGTGAAGGATGTCGTGTTCCCCTGCGGACAGACCATCGGCGAGGACGGAGATACGATTTATCTCTACTACGGGGCGGCGGATACCTCGATTGCGCTTGCTACCGGCAGCATTCGTGCGCTGCTTGCGTGGCTGGAAAGCAACTCCACGCCTATAGAAGGGACCATGCAGCAGCGAGATGCAACTTCCGGTCGCGCGGAGCGCCTTACATGAGCTTCTCAAGCCGGACCTGGCCGGTGTGGGTGCCGCGCCTTCTGTGGATTCGGCGCGAGTGCCCGGCTTGCAATTCACTGAAGTTCAAGCCGGCCGAGTTGCGATCGTTCGATGGACTGCTGAGCATGTTCGCATTGCGGCCTGTGCGCTGCATGTTTTGCTGGCGCCGGTACTACTGGTTTCAACTGCGGAGCGCGGGCGGGGAATGAGCCGGTGTTGGGCGACGGGTCGCCGGCCCCGCGGCAAGTCATCGGCAAGCGGCGATGAATGATCTTCTTGAAGAGGTGGAGGGAGTTCCTGGTCCACGGAGTCCTTTCAAACTGGAGTACCCCCCTGGTGTGTTTTGAGCAAACCGCCTATTTTCAACGCGCTGGAGCCTGGGTACTAGCGTAAGTATCTTGTTTTGAAAAATCTGGAAGCCAAATTACTGAAAACAGAGAGCTTGCGCGGACCCGTGTGCGAGACGGGGCCGGGGCGACGCTTTGCGGCTGCGCACAGGACACAACTCTCAACTACAGGTTAGCGGATTCAAGAGAAATAACCGGCAAATGGAGAGTAGGCGGAAGCCATTGATGATGAGGGAGATGCGTTGACGATTGGAGGAACGGGACTTGACCACCTGGATTTTGGCAGGCAACTGCGTTGCGGCAGACGCTCGCGAGAGGCTCGCACCACTGCGTGGGGCAGACGCTCGCGGGAGGCTCGCACCACTGCGTGGGGCAGACGCTCGCGGGAGGCTCGCACCACTGCGTGGGGCAGACGCTCGCGGGAGGCTCGCACGGGCTTCGTGCTTTCCCATGGGTTTTCTGGTGGAAAAATGGATGGAATTCTCGCAGGCGTTTGAGCGCTGTTCAGGTCTCTGTGATCATTTGTTCATTTTGTTTGCGTTTTTGATCAGGAAAGTGATCATTTCAGCCTGGCACCACTGCGTGGGGCAGAAGCTCGCAGGGGCGAACTCCTTTACCATGTCCCAAAAGCGGGAGATGGGGCACCCGGCGCTTTGGTGCTTCCAGGGCAATCGGTCTTGGCCGGTTATGGCGATTTGGCGTCAACCTAGCGCTCCTCCGGTCGAGACCGGCGTTTACAAGGACCAGTGTTTCAGCGAGACATGCCTGCGCTGTTCAGCATGAATTGCTTCCAGCCATCCAGGAACTGCGGCTCGGTGATTCCGAGACTCGACAGGATCTCTTCTTGCGAATCGAACTGCAGTAGTTCTTTTAGTTTCGCCCTGCCGTAGGTTCGATCGATGTACATGACCAGACTGCCTATCATGCTGTAGCGGAGCAGGATGGCGTCGGATGAGGCAACGCCATTGAGAGTGCCGGGGACGGTGTGGGCCTGGAGAGCGGCCTGGACGTCGTGGATTTCGGAAGGGCCAAGCTGGCCGGCAACCAGCACTGCCAGCCCCTCTTCAAACCAGGAGATGTCTTTGCCGACCGGGCGATGGTCCCGAATGCTCTGCCCGTGAAAGACATGCGTCAGCTCATGGGTGATGAGCCGTTGTGTCTTCTCTTTGTCCGCGTAGGTTGTATATCTTCCTTCGCAGGTTTCAACATCCCATCGCACAGGCGCCAGAAGGTGGATACCCTCGGACTGGCCGGTGGCTTCCCACCAGCACGGCGATTTGTAGTTCGGCTGATGAAAGGGTTTTTGTAAGTCTGTGTCGAGCGATGCTCTGTCCTGATAAATGTAGATATCGAAGTGCTTCGGATAGGAGCTTTGAAAAAAGGCCTGGTTGGCAGCGATTCCTTTTTTGAAAGAGCCTTCATATTCCGCGATATGTGTTCGATCGGCCGCGGCATAGTGGAGTGTGTAGTTCGCGCGCGTTTGCGCGAGCCACGGTGGGTTATCGGCAGCA
>Ga0255348_1000117_pt1 | contig 42814 bp, 40 predicted proteins | sample CBST25v5metaG_FD_189945 | JGI IMG/M metagenome (GOLD analysis project Ga0255348, IMG submission 189945) | Peat soil microbial communities from Stordalen Mire, Sweden - C.B.S.T-25.v5 | ecosystem: Environmental > Terrestrial > Soil > Wetlands > Peat | place: Sweden: Norrbotten County, Stordalen... | reverse complement strand
GGACTGACGGAGCGCTTCAGCTTTCATGAAGGGGACTTGGAGGAAGCTGACTTCGGCAGCGGCCACAACGTGGCAACGCTCGGCCACATCCTGCACAGCGAAGGTGCGGAACTAAGCAAGGCCCTGCTGAAGAAGACATTTCGCGCGCTCGCCCCCGGCGGGATCATCGCCATTGCCGAGTTCCTTGTGAATGCGAATCGGACCGGCCCGCTGAACGGGCTGACCTTCGCCGTCAATATGCTGGTGAACACCGACTACGGAGACACCTTCAGCTTTGAGGAGATCAGTGAGTGGCTGCGCGAAGCGGGATTCACCGATGCACGCACTCTGGCGACCCATGGGCCGTCGCCGCTGATATTGGCGACGAAGCCGTAGGAGTTTCATAGGCCGCAGTACGATGCTGATGAAGTTCTTGGTATTCCACCCTTGGTGCGAAAACAAAGACGCACCAAGGATGGGGCGCCCTGCATTTGTGGAAGTACAAGCTCAACCCAGGAACATGCAATCGCCGTAGCTAAAGAAGCGGTAGCTTTGTTCAACGGCATGACGATAGGCGGCCAAAACCGGCTCGCGTCCGGCGAAGGCGCTGACCAGCATGAGCAGGCTCGATTGGGGCAGATGGAAGTTGGTGAGCAGGGCAGAGACGAGACGGAATTGAAAGCCGGGGGAGATGAAGATTTCTGTTTCGCCGGAGTGGGGTTCGAGCGGGCTGCCCGCGGCTTGAAGTGCACAATGCTCCAGGGTGCGGACCACCGTGGTGCCGACAGCGACGATGCGGCGGCCCTCGCTGACGGCGCGATTGATGGCTTCGGCGGCGGGGGCGGAGAGCGTGTAGCGCTCGCGGTGCAGATGGACCTGGTCAACTCGTTCCACACGAAGAGGCGCGAAGGTGCCGAGGCCAACGTGGAGAGTTAGACGCGCCACTTCGACGCCGCGATTGGCGAGCATGTCGAGAATTTGCGGTGTGAAGTGCAGCCCAGCGGTGGGCGCCGCCACGGAGCCGCGTTCGCGGGAGAAGACCGTCTGGTAGCGCTCGCGATCGGCGTCGGCGTCATCGCGGCGGATGTAGGGCGGCAGAGGGATGTGGCCGATGCGGTCGAGGACGGCGAAGAAATCGTCCACCGGCTTGAAGCGCAACAGGCGCTCGCCGAATTGGCCACGCTCAATGACTTCAGCTTCAAGTGCGATGCCGCCTGAGGGATCGGGGAAAACGAGGATCTCGCCGATGGCGACCTTTCTGCCCGGACGGACGAGCGCACGCCAGAGGTTTTCGCTCGATGATGGGGGATTGGAGCCCTTAGTTTCCCAAGTCCCCAAATGCGAGGGATCTGGGGCACCCGCACCCGAAATTTGTATTCCACTGAGCTTCGTGCTTTCCCAGGTCCGAAAATCCGGACCTGGGCCACCCAGTGTTTGTGGAGTAGCAGGCTCGGTGAGCACTACTTCGATCTTGCCGGATGGCTGTTTGCTTTCCCAGGTCTCAGAAGCGAGACCTGGGCCACCCGGCATTTTCACTCGGTGCGCGAAAAGGCGCGCGGGAATGACGCGGGTGTCGTTCAGAACCAGCAGGTCGCCGGGATTGAGGAGCGAAGGAAACTCAGCAAAGGTTGAATCGCGCAAGGCTCCGGTCGAGCGATTCACTACTAACATGCGGCTCTGGCCGCGCTCGGCGGGAGGCTGCTGCGCAATCAACTCCGCGGGAAGGTTGAAGTCGAAATCGGATACGCGAAGGCCGGTCATGGCTTGGCCTTTCTTGCGTGTCCAGACTTTAAAAAATGTGCAGCGCTATCCCACCCTAGCCACAAAAACAAAGACGCGGCGAGGGTGGGGCACCCAGTCTTGCTCCATTGATAGACGGAATCAGTACGCAGGCCGGTCATGGCCGGGCCTTCTTGAAGTAGTCGTAGGACCGCAGGCGCGCGCGTTCGATGGCGTCGTTTAGCTCCTGTCGCTTAAGCTCGAAATCTTCCGGCGCGAGATCGGCGGGCACGTGCGTCCACTGCGCCCAACTGACGCAGATGCGCGTGAAAGGCTTGGGCACCAGGAACTTATCCCAGGAACCGATGGTCCAGGCGTGTTCGGGTTGCAGATGGAATGCGCCGATGGGCGCGCCGGTCATCTGCGCCAGCTTGATGGGGCCCATTTTGGTTTGATAGATGGGGCCGAGCGGGCCGTCGGCGGTGAAGATGGCCGTGCGGCCGGTTTCGATGACGCGCGCCAGGCCGAGCAGCCCCTCACGAGCGCCACGCGAGCTGGAGCCCCGCACAGCATCGAAGCCGAACAGTTTGAGGATGCGGGTGATGAGTTCCCCGTCAAAGCTCTGGCTGATGAGGATTACTGCGCGGGAGCGGCGGAAGTAGACCGTGCAGGGCAGCACGCACTGATGCCAGAAACAGAAAACCTTCGGCGGAGACTTTTCGCCGAAGAGAATGGGCGTGACGCCTTCTTCGGTGATGACTTCAAAGCGCCAGGTACGGCTGACGAGCGAGAGCAGCGCCCACACCACACGCGGAACTACGGCCAGGACGAGGCGCTGGACGAGAGTGAATCGCTGATTCCCAGGTCTCAAAATCGAGACCTGGGCCACCCGGTCCTGGTTGGAATTATCGGTCACTCTTTCGATTTTAATGTGAGCAGCCAGAATGCAGATCCTTCGACTCCGCTTCGCTCCGCTCAGGAGTAGCGCAGCCAGCGCACGAGCTCAGGCAGCGTGGCGCGCTTGCCATACATGAGGATGCCGACGCGGTAGAGGCGCGAGGAGACCCAGAGCGTGGCCCATATGGCGAGGATCAGCAGGCCGAGGGATGCGGCAAGCTGCCAGAGCGGCACAGCCTCCAAACCCATGCGAGGCAGCATGACGTAGGGCGCGGTGAGCGGAAAGAGCGATGCGGCAACGGCCCAGATGGAGTTTGGATCCTTGAGCAGCACTGGCAGGATACCCATGCTGAGATAGAGGGGGATGATGGCCAGCGGCATGAATTTCTGCAGATCCTGCGAGGTTTCGCACGTGGCCGCCAGGCCCGAGAAAAGCGTGCTGAAGAGCGCGAAGCCCAGCACGAAGTAGACGGGAAAGAAAAGGCCCTCCATCAGGGAAAAGTGAATATCAAGATTGCCGGTGAGCACGGTCGCGGCCAGGGAGGATCCGAGAAACAGTGTGGCTGCCGCCATCCAGATGGCGATCTGGGTGAGGCCCACCGCTCCCACGCCGACCAACTTACCGGCCAGCAGATCGTCGGCGCGCGTGATGGAAAGCATGACCTCGAAGATGCGCGAGTTTTTCTCTTCGATAATTGCGCGGGCCATATCGAGGCCATAGAGCATGATGGGCATGGAGAGCAGGAAAGCCATCAGGACGGCTTTGTAAAAGGGAGTTGACCCTTTGCTCTGTTCTGTCACGCCTTGCTGGTTCAACTGGAGCGTCTCGACGGAGACGCGCTTGAGCAACTCGTCGGCGTCGACCGGCTTGATTCCCCTGGCGATCATGCGCTCATCGATCAAGCCGCGGTTCAAAGCGTTCTGCAGGCCGCCGATATTGGCAAAGCCGCCGGACGAGAGCGAGGTATAAGTGGCAGTGACCGCTCCATCAGAAGATGTATTGATCGAGAGCAGCCCGTCGATGGATTTTTCGTGGACCTGCTTGAGCAGGGCCGCAACGTCCTGCTGGGTTGCCGGAGCGACCAGCTCGACGTCGAATCTGGCGTCCTTGTCGCTGAGCATTTCATAGCGAACGCGGTTGGCAATCTCGGCATTATCCGCGGCAATGGCCAGATGCTTTCCGGCGACGGCCTTGCGGTCGGACATGGAGCTCCAGCCGAGCAGCGCGACAATCAGCAGCGGCACCAGCACCGTGGAAAACATGAAGGCTCGCCCGTGAATCTGTTCGAGGTACTCTCGCCGGGCAATGAGAAGGATGTTACGCATCGGCGTTGACTCCCACGGTCTGGATGAAAATCTCTTCGAGCGACGGCTCAACCAGCTCGAAGCGGAAGATGGTGGCCATGGCCGCGGCTTCATGAAGCAGTTTCTGCGCATCGCCGTTCGGTTTGAGCGTGATTTCGGCGTGGCCGGAGAAGTTTTTCGCTTGCGCAACTTCTTCGCTTTTGAGGAAAGCAGAGCTTCCCTCGAATTCGACAATCACGTGGTTGCGCTCGTAGCGAGCCTTGATTTGGCGCAGATTACCGGCCAGCACAGCCTTGCCGTTGTTGATGAGGCAGATGGAGTCGCAGAGCTTCTCCACCTGATCCATGCGATGGGTGGAAAACAGAATGGCCTTGCCTTGATCCTTGAGTTCGAGCAGAGTGCGCTCGACCAGCACCGCGTTCACCGGGTCGAGGCCGGAGAACGGCTCGTCCATGACAATGAGCTGGGGCGAGTGGAGCAGCGTAGCGATGAATTGGATCTTCTGCTGCATTCCCTTGGAGAGCTCTTCAGTCCTTTTAGGCAGGGCATCGGAAATTTCCATGCGTGCGGCCCAGGCGACGGCGCGCTTTTGCGATTCCTCGCGGGCCAGGCCGTGCAACTGGCCGAAGAAAATGAGCTGGTCAAGGACCTTCATCTTTTTGTAGAGGCCGCGCTCCTCGGGCAGGTAACCTACCTGCTCCAGACTGTTGCGTGCAAATGGCTTATCAAAAAGAGTGATGCTGCCGGAGTCAGGGACGGTGATGCCCATCATCATGCGAATGGAGCTGGTTTTGCCTGCCCCATTCGGCCCCAGCAAGCCGAACATCTGGCCGGCTTCAATCGACAGGCTCAAGTCACTGACGGCAATCTTGTTCTCGTAGGCCTTGGTCACTCCCGCGAGCGCGACAACTGGCATGAAGTCTCCCGAAGTTCAACTTGAGGCTTGGCTTTCAGGTAAACCGAAAGGGGCCGGTCTGCCTGAAGTTTAGCAAACTGGCATAAAGCAGCTTACGCGAAGCTCGGGAAAGAGTAATATGCGAGAAGGCTCCATAAGAACTCATTTGCCGCCGCTGCCAGCCTGGGATACTCCTGTCTGGCGCGATACCGGCTTGTTTTTTTCCGTATTGGTCCGACATATTTGTCGGATTACCTGCGGAGAAGAACACCCGCGAGTGTCTGCAACATGGAGGAAAGATTGATCTAACGGCCAGCGGATAGGGTAACCAAAGAGTACACCCCAGGGGCGAAAGTTCACAGTAGCCGGGGGAAGAATAATGTTAGCCTTGCTGCTGAGCCCGAATAGTGGTAACCTGTCGAGCACGGATAATAGTAACATTTCGGAGGCGTAAATGGTAACCTCGTTAGCAGTGGATGGTTACAATTTTTTCAAGGATGAGCCAGTGGACGAGCTAGCGAACGCGCCAGTGGACGCGCCTATGGACGCGCCAGCAACGAGGCCGCAGAGCATCCAGGAGCTTGACGTACGCCAGTCAGTTCTTGAGGACCTGGCCTTGAAGATCCTGTATCTGTCAGGCTCGCTCTCGATCTCCGAGCTTTCCGAAAGAACCCGGCTCAGCTTTGAAGTGGCCAAGGAGCTGTCTGCTCAGCTACGCGCGGAACTGAATTGCCAGGTTACGGGAGTAAACGGCTACGTTCCGCAGATTGCCATCACGTCTCAGGGCAGAGCGCGGGCGATAGAGCTGTTCTCGCAGAGTCACTATGCAGGCCCTGCGCCGGTGTCACTGCAGAGCTATGTTGAGCAGGTCCGGCTACAGAGCGTGCGGCGAGCCGAGATACACGAAGACGGCGTGCAGCGCGCTTTTGCGCATCTGGTCATTGGCGACGAAACGCTGCGGAAATTTGGGACGGCTCTGAACTCGGGCAGTTCCATATTTCTTTATGGGCCTCCCGGAACGGGGAAAACCACGATTGCCGAGACAATGTCGCGGGTGGTTGCCGAGGACGCGGTATGGATACCGTATGCGGTGGAAGTGGACGGCCAGATCATCACGGTCTTTGATCCGGCAATTCACAAGCGCGTGGCGGACGCGGAGCCGGCGACTCGGGACGAGCGCTGGGTGCTGTGCGAGCGTCCGGCGGTTCTGGCCGGTGGCGAGTTGACGATCGAGATGTTGGACTTGCAATTCAACCCGGTTACGAAGTTCTATGTTGCCCCGGTCCAGATGAAGGCCAATAACGGGGTTCTGATCATCGACGATTTCGGAAGGCAACGGATGCGGCCGGAAGACCTGCTGAACCGCTGGGTGGTTCCCCTGGATCGCAGGATCGATTTTCTCTCACTGGCAGGCGGAAAGAAGATCGAGATTCCCTTTGAAATGCTGGTCGTCTTTGCTTCCAACATGGATCCGGCGGAACTGGTAGACGCTTGTTTCCTGCGCAGGATTCAAACCAAGATCAGGATCGGCACGGTTTCGGACGCACAGTTCTGCGAGATTTTCCGCCGCGTTGCCGATCAGAATGAAGTGGGATTTGAGCCCGGCATACCCAAAGACCTTATCGATTTCATCCGTGGAACGATGAAGCAAGAGCTGCGCCAGTGTTATCCGAGGGATATTGTGAACCAGGTTCTCTGGGCCGCGCGCTACGAAGGCAAAAAGCCCTATTTTGATTACACGGCTATGGCGCTGGCGGTCGAAGCGTATTTCCTGGCCAGACCGTGAGAGGTGGGGCGTAGGACGTTGAAATCGTCGATTACCACCGCGAGCGGAAAGGGTAGAAATCGTGTACCCCTTGTGCGCCCTGCTCACGGCTGGAACTATCAATATGTGACGACATCGCCGGGAGAGATGCTGGTGGAGGAATTTCTGAAGCCGTTGGGCTTGAGTCAGAACCGGCTCGCGATGCAGATTCATGTTCCCTCGACGCGGATCGGTGAAATCGTACGCGGCAAGCGTGCGATCACACCCGACACGGCTCTGCGCCTGGCCCGCTTCTTCGATAACAGCCCGGAATTCTGGCTCAATCTGCATCAGATGCACGACCTCACCAAAGCCAAACTCGCCCTGACCAAGACCATTGAAACAGAGGTGCGCGTCTACGAACCGAAGGCAGCTTAACAGCCGGGAATGAAACGGCTCCTGGATGATTCACTGGTCAACAGAAAGTTGAGAAACCCCAGCCCGTAAATCGTCCAAAATGGTCTCACCGCTTTGGGCGAGAGATGATTGATTTGGGCTGTCCAAAATCCATTTTTCGGCATGAGCCGAATGGTGCTGTCGAGCAAAGCTCGCAGCCTGCATGACACGAGGTTCCACTATGGCGAATCGATACGGAGAAGCGGCAATCATGGCGGCCCGGCAAGGGCCTTCCGCCAACATCAATCCAATAGCGCGATGGGAAAACGCGATGGAAAAGCTATACCCCACCAGCTTAGCGGCGCGGAAGAAGGGATGCCCGCGTGCGGCTTTTCTAGGCCTCTGCGAAGAGGGATTGGTTAAAGGCATTCCCGCAGGCGAGTACACAAAATCGAAAGACGACAAGGCTTACGCTGTTCTTGCCGCCGGATTGCTAATGGATGCGACTCAGCGCTGGTCCAGGAGCACATTGTGGAAAGCTGTAACGAAGGACGCCGTGGAGCAGGAAAACGGCCAAATGGATGTCGTCCTGGCGCTATGGAACAATGGGCTGATTGCGGGCGGACCGGCAACCAAGTAGACAGTAAGAGACGCTCCTGTGGCCATTGGGGCTTGAGCCGGCACCTTTCCGCTTCAGCCGCGTTTGTCCCCGCGCACGCGCGCCATTTAGCATCCGGAGTGTGGCAGAGCTCGACACTCCGGCGATGTATGTGAAGGGCGTTGGGCCCAAGGTGGCGGAGTTGCTCGCCGCCAAGGGCATCGAAACCGCCGAGGATCTGCTCTACCACCTTCCTTTCCGCTATGAAGACCGCCAGAATCCGCGCAGCCTGGACGAGCTGAAGGCCGGCGAGACGGCCAGCGTGATTGCCGAGGTGCGCGGCTCGACGCTGCTGCGGACGCGCAAGATGCCCCTCTTCGAGCTGACCGTCGGGCAGGGGCGGCTGGCGCTGAAGTGCATCTGGTTCAACGGCAGCTATCTGGAAGGCAAGTTTCACGCCGGGCAAACGGTGGCGTTGTACGGACGGGTTGAGCCGTCGCGCTCCAGCCAGAATTTCAAAATGATTCAGCCGCAGTTTGAGCTGCTGCCGGACGCCAGCGACGATGCCGAGACGCGGCTGCTGGAAGTGGGGCGCATCACGCCGGTGTACGAGTCGCTGGGCGGCGCACGGCTGGCCTCGCGCTGGCAGCGGAAGGTGATCTTCCACCTGCTGGAAGGGATGCAGGGCGCGATAGCGGAGTGCCTGCCTGTGAGGATGCTGGAGCGGCTTGCGCTTCCCGGCCGGGAAACGGCTCTGCGCGAGGTGCATTTTCCGCCCGAAGGAACGAGTTTTGCGCAGTTGCAAAGCTGGTCAACGCCGGCTCACCGGCGGCTGATCTTCGAGGAGCTTTTCTTTCTGGAGCTGGGGCTGGAACTCAAGCGCCGCCGCATGAGGGAGCGCGTGGGAATCAGCTTTGCGCTCACGGACAAGGCGCGCGAGGCGATCCGCGAGGTGCTGCCGTTTCATCCCACGGCGGCGCAGAAGCGGGCGCTGGGCGAGATCGTGGCCGACATGCATAGCCCCAGTCCCATGCGGCGGCTGCTGCAGGGGGATGTTGGCTCGGGCAAGACGATCGTCGCGCTACAGGCAATGATGGTGGCCATGGAGAGCGGCTATCAGGCGGCCTTGATGGCGCCCACAGAGATTCTGGCCACGCAGCATTATCTCAGCCTTCGCAAGCTGCTGGAGCGCTCCACGCGCCACTATCGGATTGCGCTGTTGACCGGCTCGCTCACAGAGGAGCGCAAGCGCCACACGCGCGGTCTGATCAACCGTGGCGAGGCGCAATTGGTTATCGGTACGCACGCGCTCATCGAAGAAAAAGTCGAGTTCGACAGGCTGGGACTGGTGGTGGTGGATGAACAGCATCGCTTCGGCGTTTTGCAGCGCTTCAAGCTGATGAAGAAGCCCAATCAGGCCGAGCCGGATGTGCTGGTGATGACGGCCACGCCGATTCCGCGCACGCTGGCGCTCTCGCTCTACGGCGATCTCGATATCAGCGTTCTGGATGAGATGCCGCCGGGGCGCACACCGATTGTCACGCGGCGCGTTCCCGGTGAAATGGCCGGAGAAGTCTGGGATTTTGTGCGCAAGCAGGTGGAGAAAGGCCGGCAGGCTTACATCGTTTACCCGGTCATCGAGGGCAGCAAAGAAGATCAGCCGGAATTGGATTTCCCCCATGATGATCCGGAGATGGGGATTGAGAGCGTAACCCAGGTCTCAAAAGCGAGACCTGGGCCACCCGGAAAGAAGGGGAAAACCGCGGAGCTGTTTCCGAAGGCCGCGATCGAGGCGAATCCAGGCGCGAAATCGGGACTGAAGTCGGCCGTGGAGATGCACGAAAAGCTGCGCACGGGACCGCTCGCCGGTTTGCGGGTGGGCCTGTTGCATGGGCGGCTGGATGCCGACGAGAAGGAGGTCATCATGCGCCGCTTTCATCGCGGCGAGATCGACGTGCTGGTGGCTACTACGGTGATCGAAGTGGGCGTGGATGTGCCCAACGCGACGGTGATGGTGGTGGAACACGCGGAACGATTTGGGTTGGCGCAGTTGCATCAGTTGCGTGGGCGCGTGGGCCGCGGTGCGGCGAAGAGCTACTGCATTTTGATTACGGGCGAGCGCGTTTCGCCGCTGGGCGAGGAGCGGCTGAACGCCATGGTTCGCACGCAGGACGGCTTTGAACTGGCGGAGCTGGACCTCTCGCAGCGCGGCCCCGGCGAGTTTTTTGGGACGCGGCAGGCGGGGCTGCCCGACTTTCGCGTGGCCAATTTGATGCGCGACCGGCAATTGCTGGAACTGGCCAAGATGGAGGCATCGCGTTTTGCCAACGCGCCAGGCTCGGGCAAGGCGGGCGGCAGCGAGACGACCGAAGTTGAGCGGGCGCGTGTGTGGGCGCGGCTTAAAGAGGCATGGCAGCGGCGCTATGGATTGGTGGAGGCAGGTTGACCATGCCATCGACCTCTTGATAAAATCAACACTACGATTGAGTTTGGGCGACGAGCGAGTCCAGAGGACATTCCCACAGCATTGTCATTCAGAATCAGACAAAAACATCTTGGTCGGCTGACCCCTTGAGAGGAAAACGCTGCAATGAAGTATAGGCCGCTGTTCCTTTTTGCTATCGCACTGATTATTTTATCTATTACCGGCTGCAAGCCTAACCCGGCCGCGCTGATGACGGCAGTGAAGGCCGACAACACCGAAGAGGCCAAAAAGCTCATCGAAAAGGGCGCCGATCCAAACAGCCGCACCTCGCCCACGGGCTGGAGCGCGCTCCACTATGCGGCAAGAAACGGCAATGTGGAAGTTGTCAGTCAACTTCTGAAGGCAGGCGCGGATCCCAACTATTCAGGAGCCATGGAAGGGCAGACGGGCAACGTCATCTCCCTGTATCCGCTGGTGCTTGCGCAGGCAACTCTGGATCTGGTGAAACAGATCCCCGCCGAGAGCATGGAAGAGACGCTGCACCAGATTGGACTGGACGATCCAGCGCTTTTGAAGAGCATGAAGGCCCCAGACGCGGCAGTTCGATACCAGAAAGTTGTCGATGCTCTGACACCAGTTACAACGAAAAAATAGCGGCTGAGCGCACAGGCTGATTCGGTTGCGAGTCAGCTTGACGGCATTTTCCCTCAGAGGCCAAAGTCCGCCGTTGTCTTGCTGATTTTGCGGCACAGCTGAAGCCGAGCCCTTTCAAAGCGGTGGGCCTTTCCGCAGCCTGTAAAGCCCATACCCTTCAAACTGATTTGGGATCGCGGATTCGACAGGCCTTTCAGGCCGTCTCTGTGGCGCGCGCGGCTTGCATCAGCTCGACAGGGAAGGTCTGGACCTCCAGGTCTACGCTGGCAATCTCCGTGCCGCAATCCTGCTGGTGGCTACGGGTGCATTGGCAGAGTTCCGTAAAACGGATGTGCCCGCTCTGGCTCAGCTCCAGGCCGGCGGCGATCATTACGCTGTAGATCTCGACACAAGCCTGGCGCTCGAACTCAAACAACATGTTTACAGTGCCGGTATCGCTTGCGCCGCGGCTGAGCACCCAGCCGCCGCAGCCCAGGATTGCGCCGGTAAGGGACTGGACCAGACGCGAAGGCTCCTCGATGGAGACGGCCTTCATCTGCATGGCCCAGGGAATCCTCATCGTCTGTATTGGGTCGCGGCTGGGCAGCGTTAGTCTCACATCCGCTTTATCGGAGCCGGGGTGCGCGGGATAACCTGTGTTGCGGAGTCGAACGATATATGACCGTCTTTGAGACACCCACGCTTGCGACAAGGCCGGAACCCGTTGCGCCGGTAATTGGAGGGGTGCCTGTTCCCCAAAAGGCCGAGGCGGCGGCGAGCTTCGCCTGATGCCGCCGGAAGCACGGAAAACGGGAAATGATGTAGTTTGATAGACAGCATGATTGTCGGATCGGGAATCGACTTGGCGGAGATAGGGCGCATCCAGCGGTCGATGGATCGCTATGGCCAGCGGTTTCTTGACCGCGTGTACACTGCCGCGGAGCAGGCCTATTGCCTGCGCAAACGCAAGGCTGCGGAGAGCTTTGCGGCACGGTTTGCCGCCAAGGAAGCGGGTGCGAAAGCCTTGGGAACAGGTATCACCCATGGCGTGAACTGGCTGGAGATTGAAGTCGGGCGCGAGCCCGGCGGAAAGCCGACTCTCCAATTTCACGGACGCGCGGCGGAGTTTGCCGCCCGCCTGGGAGCGCGCCGCGCGGCGCTTTCCATCACCCACACAGCAGAGCTTGCCATGGCCAGCGTAGTGCTGGAGGATGGGCAATAACGCCGCCGGTTCTGCTATTCTCAAGGCTATAATTCGCGCATTTTCTTGTAAGAGGAGTGCCGTGCCAAGCCGCAAAGAAATTCAGTGGTCACAACTGAGAGTGGGAGCGTTGGTGATGGTCGCCATGGCCGTGCTGGTCGGGCTGATTCTTCTCATGTCCAGCTCGAGCGGCGGGCTGTTTGCGCGCAGGTTGGCTCTGCGCGTGTACTTTGAGAATGCGGCGGGCGTGAAGGATGGCGCTCCGGTTACGCTGGAGGGCGTGACCATCGGCAACGTGATTCATGTGCGCGTGGTCCCGGATCGGAATCCGACGCCGGTGGAGGTGACCATGCAAGTGGGCCGCGAATACCAGAACCGCCTGCATACCGATTCGACCGCTTCGATTGCCCAGGCTGGAGTGCTGGGCGACAGCTACGTCGATCTCAGCTCAGCCCACGCCAGCGGCCCGCAGCCAGGCGACAACGCTGAATTGAAAGCCTCCGGCTCGCCGAGCATTCAAGACGTGATTCGCACCAGCCAGGTCTCCATCGACGAGATCGCCACGCTGACACGCAAGGTCGAGACCCTGGTTGATACGCTCAACTCCAGGCGCGGCACAGCGGGCGAGTTGATCAACGACCCAGAATTGGGCAGGAAGATCACCTCCATCGCCACCGATCTGGAGACCATTACCAGCGCAATTGCCAACGGCAAAGGCTCGCTGGGCAAGCTGATCACTGACGATACGCTCTACACCCGCGCCAACTCGGCCGTCGACCGGCTCGACAAAATCACTGCCGCGCTGGACGAGGGCAAGGGCAGCGCGGGCAAACTGCTGAAAGACGATTCGCTCTATAACAACCTGAACGCCGCCGTGGCCAACACCAATCAAATGGTGGCCGAAATCAACGCCGGAAAAGGCGCGCTGGGAAAGCTTGCCAGGGACCCGGCCTTCGCTCAGAAGCTTGATGACACCGTTACCCGCCTGGACTCGATTCTCAAGGGCGTGGATGAAGGCAAAGGTTCGTTGGGACAGTTGGTGCAGAACCGCGCGCTCTACGATCATGCCGACCAGACCATGGATCAGGCACAGCAGTTAGTGAAGAGCATCCGCGAAGATCCGAAGAAGTATTTGGTGATTCGGATGAAGATTTTCTGAGAGCGGGATTTTGGAGAAAACTTCGTGAAGAATTGGCCGTGGGCCAAGATACTTGTTATCGGAAATTCACTCCGGGGCTAAAGCCCAATTCGATTTGCTGACATAATGCGGGGGTTGAAACCCCCGTCTCCCTCCGTAACTACTTATCCGCGAAACATCTTCCAAAATTCGTGAAATCCCTTGAGCCGCACAACCTGGAAATAGTCGCTGGCGACTAAGTAGAAGACCACCGAAATAGCTGAAATCCAGTGCAGAGCGCCGGAGCCGAGTTGATCGCTGAAGGGCAGCGGCGCGGCGGAAAGCACCATGGCCAGTACAATCAGCGCCAGGTTTGCGATGCCCATTACCAGGTTGATCTCGACCAGTTTGGCGGCCATGGCCCTGCCCAGCCGCAGACTGCGCACCAGAGCTTGAGCAGCGCTGCAATGCTCAAGCAGCATTACCAACGGCGCAATCGAAAAGGCCCAACTGGTGAGCGCCCACGCCGTGAAGAATGTCAGCGAGAGGAAGATTGCCCACATCGAGTAGCCGACCAGATCCGGCTCGGCGGCGGAGGTGATGTGCGTGGCCGCGACCCATTGCATGGAGCGGAGCCAACACCAGCAGGCGAAGAGGAAGAAAGCCAGCCAGGCGGCCTGGAGAGCAATCATCTGGACCGGGCGAAAACGCAGCGACGGGACCATACGCTGGAGGAGCAGGCTGCGGCCGAGGCCGGAGACGATCGCCCAGCCTAGCGCCGCCACCGGCAAAAGCCAGTGCGCAACAGCGGCGACATGAGGCTGGTAGAGCGCCCAGGCGTTGCTGAGCTGCACGGTGGCTATCCATGGGTTCTGCGGATCGAGAGTGGCGAGTCCTGCGGATTCCGGCGGCAAGGCGGTGAGAATCCGCTGCGCTTGAACCCAGCAAACCGCCAAAAACGGAATCCCAAAAAACCAGCGCCAACCCACCTCAATCATCGTGAGCGAGGGCCGCGCGAAGACCCAACCCATCTGGCCGACAAGCGACTGGGTTCCGCGCAGAGGTGCTGCCATGCTGCTCCTCACGAAAAATGCAGGTTTTGGTTCGCGAGCTCCCAAGTCTCAGAATCGAGACCTGGGCCACCCGGCCTATCGTTGAGCGACGGCTATTTCACCACCAGGTTCACCAGTTTGCCGGGAACCACAATGATTTTGACCACGGTCTTTCCTGCGGTTCGCAATTGAATCTTCTCGCCGGCCAAGGCCGCGGCCTCGATGGCCTTGGCGCTGGCATCGGCAGCTACACGGACTACGGTCACCAGCTTGCCATTGATCTGGACCGGAATCTCCAGCTCGTTTTCTTTGGCCAATTCGGGGTCGCTGACCGGCCAGGGAGCACGCAGAATTGCGTCTTGCTCGCCCAGCTCTTCCCATAGCTCTGCCGCAAGATACGGCGCAAATGGCGCCAGGAGCAGCACCAGCGTGCGCAGCAGTTCGCGCACCACCGGCGCGGGAATCTCGCCCGCCGCGAGTTGCGCATCCGCCGCCTGAATCTCGTTGACCAGCTCCATGATGGCCGCGACGCATGTGTTGAAGTGCCAGCGGCCTTCAAAGTCCAGCGTGATTTTGGCGATGGTCTGATGCAGCTTGCGCAGTAAAGCGGCTCCGTCGTTTTGCGTTTTCGATGAGCCTTGTACGCCAGAACGGGCTACCGGCGCATACTTTGTGACCAGCCGCCAGACGCGCGCCAAAAAGCGGCTCACTCCGGCGACGCCATCCTCCTGCCAGTCGAGATCGCGGTCAGGCGGTGCGGCAAAAAGTGCGTACATGCGTGCCGAGTCGGCACCGAAGCGGGCCACCATCTCGTCGGGCGAAACCACATTGCCCTTGGATTTGGACATCTTGGAGCCGTCTTTGATCACCATGCCCTGCGTGAACAGGCGATGCACCGGCTCGTCGTTCTCAATCAGCCCCAGATCGCGCATCACCTTGGTCCAGAAGCGCGAGTAGATGAGGTGCAGAATGGCGTGCTCCACGCCGCCAATGTATTGGTCGATGGGGAACCAGTACTTCGCAATCTTCGAGTCGAATGGCGCGCTTGAGTTTTTCGCGTCGGTATAGCGGTAGAAGTACCAACTGGAATCGACGAAAGTGTCCATCGTGTCGGTTTCGCGCCGCGCCGGCCCACCGCATTTGGGGCAGGTGACATTGACGAACTCAGGCACGCGACTCAAAGGTGAACCGCCCTGCTGGGTAATCTCAATCCGCTCGGGCAGCACGACAGGCAATTGGTCGTCGGGCACCTGCACCAGGCCGTCCTTTTCGCAGTGAATCATGGGAATGGGCGTGCCCCAATAGCGCTGGCGGCTCACGCCCCAATCTTTCAGGCGAAAGGTGACGGTTGCTTCTCCGAAGCCCTTGCGGGCGGCAATCTCCTGGAGCTTTTTCTGTGCCACGGCGCAGCTTAGCCCATCGAATTCGCCGGAATTCACAAGTACGCCGTCATGCGCGACGAACGGCAGCTCCGCGCTTTCAGCGTTTTGGGCTGGTTTAATCACTTCAACAATCGGCAGGCCGTACTTGGTGGCGAACTCGAAGTCGCGCTCGTCGTGGCCGGGGACGCTCATGATGGCGCCGGTGCCGTAGTCGGCCAAAATGTAATTGGCCACCCAGATGGGCACACGCTGACCGTTATAAGGGTTGATGGCGAAACGGCCTGTTGGAACGCCGTGTTTTTCGATCTCGCCCAGATCGCCGGCCTCGCGCGCCTTCTTCTGCTGATCTATCAGCTCGTCAACCTGCGCTTTCAGCTTTTTGTCGGCGGCAGTGAACTCGGCCACCAAAGCGTGCTGCGGCGCCAGTTGCACACTGGTCGCGCCGAAGATCGTGTCCACGCGTGTGGTGAAAACGCGAATGCGCGTCTCTGTTCCCTGTTCCCTGTTCCCTGTTCCCTCGTCGTCTTTCTCCGCGAGGAAAAAGTCGACATCCGTGCCTTCGCTGCGGCCAATCCAGTTTCGCTGCATGGTGCGAACTTTTTCCGGCCAGCCGTCGAGCTTGTCCAGGTCGTCGAGCAGCTCTTGAGCGTAGGCGGTGATGCGAAAGAACCACTGCACCAGATCGCGCTGGTCCACTTTGGTCGTTTCGTGGCGCCAGCAACAGCCATCGACCACCTGCTCGTTGGCCAGCACCGTGGCGCACTCCGGGCACCAGTTCACCTTGCTCTTTTTGCGGTAAGCAAGGCCTTTCTCATACATGCGCAGAAAGAACCACTGGTTCCAGCGGTAGTACTCGGGCAGGCAGGTGGTCACTTCCGTGGCCCAGTCAAATCCCATGCCCAGGCGCTCAAACTGCCGCTTCATGGCGGCGATGTTCGCGGTCGTCCACTCGCGCGGAGGGGTATTGTTTTTGAGCGCGGCATTCTCGGCAGGCAGACCGAAGGCGTCCCAGCCCATGGGGTGCAGCACGTTGTATCCGCGCATCCACATGTGCCGCGCCAGTGCGTCGCCAATCGCGTAGTTGCGCACGTGGCCCATGTGCAACTGGCCGCTGGGGTAAGGCAGCATTTCCAGCACATAGTACTTGGGCTTGCCGCAGGATGGAGGCTCCGCCGCATAGAGCGCGGGGTCCGCAGCCCACCGCTCGCGCCATTTGGGTTCAATCGCCGCCGGGTCGTAACGCAGTTCTATTTCTTCCGCCATATCTTATTCAGTGTAAACGGGACGGCGAATTTCCCGAGCCGGCACGGGCCAAAACTGCGTGACAAATCATTGTGCGAAGAAGATCATTGTTGTGTATACTACGTATGACAGAGTATACAAGGTGCCCCGATGCTCGCAGTCCGCATCCCCGATGAAATGGGAACCCGGCTTGACAAGCTGGCAGCCCTGACCGGGCGGCCCAAGAGCTTCTACGTGCGCGAAGCCCTGCTGACGCATTTGGACGAGATCGAGGACACATACACCGCCCTGTACCGGCTGGAACATCCGTCCAAACGGTGGACTTTAGAGGAGTTGGAGCAAGGGCTTGACCTCAAAAAGTGAACCGCCGAAAACCTGGACGGTTGAGTTCGACGACCGCGCCCGGCGCGAACTGCGCAAACTCGACGCAAAAACCCAGCAAACCATCCTGCGCTACCTGCGGGAACGCATTGCCGGCGCGGACGACCCGAGGCGATTCGGAAAACCGCTGCGCATGAATCTTGCCGGGCTCTGGCGTTACCGGATTGGCGACTACCGACTCATCTGCCGCCTTGAAGAGAACCGTCTGGTTGTACTGGTGCTCCAGGTTGGGCATCGCCGCGAGGTTTACGAAGACTGAACCAGGCTCAAGAGCATCCGCACTTTGTGTTCCTCATTGCCCAGCGCGGCTCACTTTTTCGGGCGTGACTCCGGAGGCACGAGGCCGGACACGCGGTAGTAGACGACCAGTTGCCCGTAATGCTCGCCGGAGTGCTCGATCATGCCCCAGGCGAGATCGGAGAAGCGGGCTTGCTGGTTGGTGAAGGGATCCGCGAACAGCTCGCCCATTCCGCTGTCGCCCTTGCTCTTGATGAGCGCCGCGCCATCCGCGAAGGCCTTCTTGGCATACGCAACCACATCGGCCTTTGTCTTGAAGTCCGCGCGATTGGGGTCGCCGGTCGGCATTTTTGTGCCGTTCACGAGGTTGATGAAGAAGTAGTTTGCACCGGCGGCGTGCAAAACCTGTTCAGAGAAGGAGCGCTGGGCAGGGTTCGGCTTGAAGTCGTATTTGTCTTCGGGAAAATCCTCAGCCATGGCGATCAGTTTTCGCCCAATGTCGTTCCAGGCATCAAGCAGGGATTGCGATGGGCTGGCTGCGGGTTTCGGGGCGGCTTGTGGGGCTGGCACCATCTGGGCGTGTGCCATTGGGACGAACAGTGCTGCCGCAAGCAAGAGGGGAATGTTGCTGCGCAAGGTTTTCATGCGATGATCTCCTTTGATTTGATTTCGCGAGCAATATGGGCGGGGGCCGCTTTCATCCCTGTCCAACAGACTATAGACAACCAGAGAATCTAAGCCGATTCAACAAGATTCTTCAGCGCGGTCACATTCCGCTCCTCGTCGCCGGGGTCCTCCACCGGGGTTTCCGCGATAAAAGCGGCGTGAGCAAAGCGCTTGTCATTGAGCAGGCGGCGGAAAGGCTCGAGGCCCATGGTGCCTTTGCCGATCTCCTCATGACGGTCGAGCTTGGAGCCGCGCGCGGCCTTGGCGTCGTTCATGTGCCAAACGCGGACTGAGTCGAGGCCGACGGTTGCTGCGGCTTGGGCGATGGTTTGCTCGTAGCCTTCGGGGCTGACCAGATCGTAGCCGGCCACGTGCGTATGGCAGGTGTCGAGGCAGACGCCGACCGGGGCAGTGGCCTTGAGGCGCTCGACCAGCTCGGCGACCTGCTCAAAGCTGCCGCCGAGGGAAAACTCCGCGCCCGCCGTGTTTTCGATGAGGATGTGAAACGGAGTTCCCTGCCAGGGCAAGCCGTCGATGGCGCGGGTGATCGAATCGGCGGCAAGTTTGAGGCCTTCGTCGCGGGTGAGTCCCTTCCACGAGCCGGGATGCAGCACCAGGTACTCTGCACCGAGGGCCAGAGCGCGCTCGATTTCGCCGCGAAAAGCCACGACGCTTTTCTCGCGAATCTCGTCCGTCTGGCTGCAGACGTTGACCAGGTAACTGGTGTGAATCACCAGCGGACCCACATCGAGCTTGGCGCGCAGTTCCTTCATGCGCGCGGCCTGCTTGGGGTCGATCTTGGGGGCGCGCCACATGCGCGGGCTGGAGGAAAAAATCTGAAAGGTGTTGGCGCCAATCTCCGCGGCGCGCTCGACGGCGTTGGATGCGCCGCCCGTTGTGCCCAGATGGATGCCGATGCGTTTCGTCATGCGGATAGTGTATTGATTGCACCCACAAAAATGAAACCCAAAAATTGAGGAGGTGCAATTCAAGGTTCCAGCGGTGAGATGCGGGAACAACAACCGACCCCATGGTCTATAGTGTTGACGTAGGGCATATCCGTGTGTGCTTGGGAGCGTCGAGCCCATACGAGTCAGCGTGCTGCGAGGGCGAGACGGTATCTCATGCACATGCCAACGGTTCATTTTATCCAGTCGGGTGCATGAATGATGCGTGATAGAGATGTGAGAGTTGAACTTCACCGGCAGCTTGATAGGGAGCATGGCGGCGATATGAACACTCGCGTCGTGGACGAGTTAGGGTTGCGCCATGGAGCTCGCAGGATAGACGTCGCGGTTGTAAACGGCTCCCTTCACGGCTACGAGATTAAGAGCGATTCCGATACCCTTGGGCGTCTTGCTGGCCAAGTAGAAGTCTACAGTGCTGTTCTTGACCTCGCGACGTTGGTCGTTGGAGAGAGACTCGCAGCCGAGGCGCGCAAGCATATCCCGAAATGGTGGGGTTTAATGATAGCGTCTGAGGACTCAGCAAACAAGACGACTATCATCGGTAAGCGCTCCCCAAAAATGAACAAGCATATCGACCCCGTCGCACTTGCGGAGCTCCTTTGGCGGTCAGAGGTGGTAGAGCTGCTCTCCCGCATGGGGGCAACGCCAAAGCTGCTGCGCAGCCCCCGTGCAATTCTCTATAAAGAACTGGTGTCGTCGATGCCGATTGACCAACTTCGCGATGCGGTCCGAGCGAGACTTAAGATGCGTAAAGGCTGGCGAGATCGTGAACAACCTTTGTTAGGTGCCTATTCGTCGCAACCCACACCCAGGTGCTGAGATTTCCGGTCTTCTCTTTGCCCTTTGCACAATCTTCAATGTACCTGTCGGCCTCAGAGAACGCCCTTCCCGAAAAGAACGGTTTCCTAATGAGCTTCGCACACATATCGCGATATTGCCCAAACCCATTACTGCGGACGTTCTTGCCAATGGCGATGTACCACTGGTCGTCGATTGTATATCGGAGCTTTGCCAGCGGCTTGATCAGCCGCATGTCCAGTTCAACGAGTTCCGTGCTCGCGGCCGCGTAGTCCCCGAAAGTCGGAATCCGCGAATCGCGGCGGAGCGACTCGACGAATGCCTTGTAAACGAGCCACTCATATCGAGTCACTAGCGACTCGGGTTCGAGTCCTGCGACGGTTTGGGGGTACGAGGAACCAATGATCGTAAATGTACGCCACCGATTTGGCGTCGGAATCATCCCGTAGAGAATACCGAGGTTCCTGACGAAGGCCTTCACTGGGACGAAGTTGGCAGCGCCTATGTCCACGATCAGGTCAGCATCAGTAATAGAGGCCCCTACCGTCGCAAGGCGGCCCTCGATCTCCGGAATCAGGTCATCTTCGTCAAAATCCGAAAGCGTAATCCGGAGAGCTGCTCCGCGGCCGTCGGCGCGAATAACTCGGCTTACCGCCTGCAAGAACGGCTTATCGTTCGCCAGGCTCAGAACCGGAACTGCGGCTGAGCCCTCGTCTCGCACTTGGCTGAATATGAAGTCAACAGGATGTTGACCGGCAATGCGAATTTCCTTGGGTATGTACTTCAGGTCAACGAAACAGGTCCTCGACTGCCATTTACTCGCGAGCCGACGACCGAAATCACCCAGGTGGGACGCCCAGCTCTCTCTGTCCGCTCCAGATTCGAAATCGAACCCCACCGGAGGAATCTCAAACAGCGGCGTGATCTTGCCCTTTGCTACGTCCGAAAGTCGGCTGATTGCCTGATATTCACCCATTTTCCACTTCAATACTGGCACATAGTGATTGTGTTGGAACATCTCGGTCACCTCTGCGGATAGAATCATCTCACAGAAGAAAGTTTCCGTCATTTTTCCATACGTGTCAATTGAAAAACAGCATACAAGTGGCATATTTGTAATTATTTTTTGCTATATACCAAATTACGGTCCGAAAAACACGGCATATGCCGTTTGCATCTGGGCCTCGCGTTCGAAAACTATGGGTATGAAAGCGGCAACGGACGCTGCCGCGCTGCGCGCATTTGCTTTTCGTCCCGTCCCTAATCGTCGTCGTCCTTCGCGCTCTTCTTGTTATGCACCTTCAGCATGGCAGGTACCGGCGCGCTGCCCATGGCGTCTTTCCACAGAATAATGTTGAGTTTTTCGGTGGGGGCGCGGTCGGCATGGCTGAAGTCCATCTTCATGCTTTCCCTGGCTCCCGCGGCCGTTTTTGCGTTGGGGGTGTAGATGAGGCCGTTGTCGCGGTTTGAATAATCCGCTGTAAAGGCCGGCTGATCGCCGGGGCCGGTGAAGAGAGTGGAGATCAGCGAGCTGAAGGCGTCGTTGTTATTCATGGGAGGCAGGCCGAGCAGCGATTCCATGGTGCGAATGACGCTGACGGTGGAATAGAAGCGGCTATCGACAAAAGGCGCCCCGGCGGGACCGCGTGGGGAATATTTGCTGATAACCAGAGCGGTGCTGCGATGCGCGTCCACATGGTCGGCGCCGGCCTGAGCATCGTCTTCGAGGATGAAGAGCGCCGTATCATCCCAGAACGGCGAGTGCGAGACGGCATCGACCACTCTTCCGACCGCGAGATCGTTATCGGCGACCGATGACTTCGGCGTAGGTCCGCCGGGCCGGGTTCCGGCGGTGTGGTCGTTGGGCAGCCGCATCAGGATGAACTCGGGCATGGTGTCTCTGCCCTGAGCCTTATCGGCGACCCAGCCTTGCAGATGGCGGATGAAAATCTCGGCTCTGATCTGGTCGGGGACCATCAGGTTGAAGTCCGGCGTCTCCTCGGCAAAATGGCCGACGAGTTCCGGCTTGGTGGCGACATTGGCGGCTATCAACGGCACGGACCAGGGCCATTTATTGACGCCGCCGCCCCATTCCCGGGGAAATGTCTCGCCCGGCGCAATGGCTTTATGCGTGCAGTCGTGGCCTTGCATCATCGCCCCCATCTGCGGATCGGCGACGCGCGCTTCGTTGCAAAAAGTGGTGGAGACGTACTCGCCGAAGTGGTAATAGGTCTTGCCGTGTGCGGCCAGATTGCCCCAGAGATAGCCGCTGGCCGGCTCATTCACATCGGGAATCTTTTGCAGCAGCGGATAGTTGTTGGCGACTGCGCCCTCGTAGTCGTAGGTGCGCTGGCTGCCGCGATAACTCTGCGGCCAGGTCTTTTCCAGATAGTCGGTACCGATGCCCGCCGTGGACCAGACGTGCCCGTCGCCGGAAACTTCACCGGAATCGAAGAAGTTGTCGAGCACACCAAATTGCAGGGCGAGCTTGTGCTGGTTGGGCGTGATGCCTTCGCCGAACATCGTCAACTTTGAGTCGCCATTACCAACAGGCTTTCCGTCCTGTTCGAGGTCACCAAGAATCTGATCGTAGGTGCGGTTTTCCTTGATGATGTAAATCACGTGGTGAATGCGATCTTGCGCTTCGCCGGCGAAGATAACCTTCTTCTCGGCTGCTTTCATGCGGTTGGAGGCGATTACCACGCTGGTCCACTGCGGCAGGTTTCTGTCAATCTCCGCTGCGTCGAGTGTAGCCAGCGAGCCATAGAGAAGCGTGGGGATGTACGTGGTTGGCCTCGTCGTGGAGGCGTTTTTCGAGGCCTCGGTGGGGCGCTGGGGAAAATTGTTCGGCCCGGTGCCCTTGCCTTTATCCGTAGCGAGATAGAGCCTGCCGCCGGAGGGTGAGGGAATGAAGACCATCGACATGGGCATCCACTCGGTAGGCACAAACCCGATAGGCTCGACCAAGCCTTCCTTCACCGCCTTCGCGGTCAGTTTTTTCGTATCGATGACGGCAACGGCGTCGCTGCCCATGTTGGCCACATAAAGGCGGCTGCCGTCGGCGTTCAGGGCCAGCGCCACCGGCTCGGCGCCAAAGTAACTCTGTCCCGGCAGGCGTGTATCGAAATAGCCTTTCACGGAGAGTTGACCGGAAGCCACGTTGACGGCGGCAACGGCATCGCGGTTGGCGAGAGCAACGTAAAGCGTCCGGCCATCGGGGGAGAATTCGAAGGCGCATGGATGCGTGCCCGGCGCGACAGGGCTGTCTGGTTTGAGCAGGGGCAGCGTGCGCCCGACGGCCTCTTTCGCCAGATCAAGTTCGACTATCTCCGAAGCATTCCACAAGGCGACAAAGGCGCGCGCACCGTCTTTGGTGGCCGCGAGAGCAACGGGATAAGTTCCGGGCACGGCGTCGCTTTCGGAGAGATCGAACCGCTTTTCGATTTTGCCGCTGGCGGCGTCTATGAGCAGAACGTCATCGGAAAGATTGTCGGCCACCAGCAGCTTCTCAGCGCCCGCGGCGCCAATGACCGCAATTGCAGCGGGGTATGGCACGCCCTTGTCGCCCGACTCTTCGCCAAGCAGGCGCGTCATTCTTCCCGGAGCGAGCTGCTGAAGCGGCAGACGAATCATGCGCTCTGGCGTGATCTTTCCCTCGGCGAAGCGATAGACCAGAATGCCGCTGCCGGTCGAATCTTTGCCGTTGCCGAGGGGGTCAGTGAGCGAGGCCATACTGGCGTAGATGCGGCTGCCGTCGCGGCTGAACGCCAGGCCGGAGTAAAGCGTCTGATGGGCTTTCACCACCGTGCGAGGGTCAGGGAAGTCGGCGAGCGCGCCGGTCTGAGTGTCCAGCACAGCCAGCGACTGCTCATATTGCGATTCAAAAGTGCCGTAGCCTGCGTTCACCGTGACCACGTAGCGGCCATCTGGAGAAACTGCCATGGAGATGGGCAGGCTGTTCAGCCGCTGCGGATGCCCCGGAATCTCGCCAACCAACTGCTTGCTGCTGGGCAGATCGATGGTCTGCGCCGCAAGAACGCCCGCCCCTAGAACAAGTGCCGCAAAAGAAACCGTCAACCGCGCCATGGTGTGCATAATCAGACTTTAGCAAAGCCGGTGCTGGGTGCGCTTTACAGTTATGTTGCGGCCAGATGGAATCACGGGAGGGATGGGGCCAGCAAAGGAACCACGCGCGCATTACCAAAGGTGGGGCAGCCGTAATCAGGCGCTTTTTACGGATTCACCTTAAAATCTTCTTATGAACGAGACCTTTGCGCCTCTTACCCAGATTCTTACTGATGTGATTCTGCCGAATTTGAAGGCCGTGCAGCAGAGTCAGGCGGAGCAGATTGCCGCCAACGACCGGCTGGAGAACGCGATTGAGGAATTGCGGCTGCATCTGGCATCGCAGCTTGCTCATCTATCGGCGCAGTTGACGGCCTGCCGCGCGGAGCTGGCGGCCGCACAGGCGATCTTCAAGGCGGTGCAACAGCAGAAGGGCGCGTCCGGGCCGGACCGGACAACGCTGATTCACTAAGCTGTGGCGCCTGCAGTAATCTAGATATATGCGAACAATGCTTACAGCGGAGCGGCTGTGGGATGGAACCAAGCTGCTTGATATGCCCGTGGTGGTGATCGAAGACGGGCGGATTGCCTCAATTTCAACGCGCGCGGCCAAGGAAGCGCCCGGCGATGCGCAGGTTATCGACTTTCCCGGCTCGACGCTGGGGCCGGCGCTTTTCGACGTGCATAATCACGGGGCCAAAGGCCACGACGTGATGGAAGCCACGCCCGCGGCGCTCGACGCAATAGGCAGCTTTCTGTCCTCGCGCGGCACGGGCAGCTATCTGGCCACCACGGTCACCGCGCCGCTGAACACAACCTTGTGGTCGCTCTCCGGGCTGGCAAAATTGCTGGAGCGGCCGGCGATTGCGGGGCAGGCGCGGCCTATCGGCATTCATCTGGAAGGCCCGTTTCTTTCGCACTCCAAGCGCGGCGTGCAACCGGCGGAACATCTGCTGGCGCCCGACATTGCCACCTTCGACCGGTTCTTCGAGGCCGCCGAGGGCCACATCCGCCTGATGACGCTGGCGCCCGAACTGCCCGGCGCGGTTGAGCTTACAGCACACGCCACGGCACGCGGGGTGCGCGTTTCCCTGGGCCATTCCAATGCCACAGCCGCCGAGACCCGCGCAGCCATTGCCGCCGGGGCCGTCAGCGCGACGCATACCTTCAACGCCATGCGCCCGCTGGACCATCGCGAGCCGGGCATTCTGGGCACGGTTCTCACCTGCGACACGCTCTTTGCCGAAATGATTTGCGACGGCATCCATACCGCACGAGAGATGGCGAAGCTGTGGTGGAGGGCCAAGGGGCCGGAGCGCGCGATTCTGGTGACAGACGCGATGAGCGCTGCGGGAATGCCTGACGGCGAGTACCAGTTGGGCGGATTTGCGGTGCAGGTGGCCAACGGTAGAGCCATGGTCGGCGACACTCTGGCTGGCAGCGTGTTGACGCTCGACCGCGCGCTGGCGAACTTTGTGGAGTTCACCGGCGCGCCGTTGGAGCAGGCTCTGCGCCTGGCAACCGTCAACCCGGCGGCCATGACCGGCCTGGGCGATCAGGCCGGATCAGTCGCGGTTGGCCAGCCGGCCAGTCTTGTTGCCGTGGATCGGGCTGGGAAGCTGGTTGGGTCAGTGGTGAACGGGCAGCAGGTACTTTAACCTGCCGCCTCGGCCAGCCGCTGTGCACGCCAGACGGCGCCATCGAGAGAGATCACCGGCTCCTGCGCCACCGGCATCAGGGGCGCGGCAGCTCTCAGGCCGGCAAAAAACGCGTCGCGGACCAGGGGCATATGCTCGATGACGCCGCCGGTCCAGGTCACGGGAACTTCGCCGTCAATTGCGTGCTTGCGGCGCAGCTTGGCGCGCACCAGCAGCACAAACTCGACCAGATCGGCCGCTGCCTGTGCGAGGGTTTCTTTCGCAACCGGGTCGCCGGCCAGGGCCAGCTCGCTGATGGCCGGAGCCAGCGCAGCAAAATCCGGTCCTGGCGTGCTGTCGCCCAGATTGATCAAGCCGGCCAGGTTGGGCGTGCCCCAGATTTCGCCAACTTTTTCAAGAATTTGCGTCGGCTCCTCGCGGTCATGCGCATGGAGCGCCCGCCGAATGCTGTTGACGCCGATCCAGTAGCCGGAACCCTCGTCACCTAGCCGCGAACTCCAGCCGCCAGCGCTCTCGCGGGTGCCGTCAGGCGCGCGGCCAACGGTGTTCGAGCCGGTGCCTGCGATCTGCAGGATTCCGGGGCCGCCGTGGAAGGCCGCATCAAGGGCGATTACCTCGTCGCCGACGACCTCTGTGCGTTCAGCCCCAAAAGCCACCAAAACCTCCGCAATCCATTCTTTGACTCCGGGCATGGAGGCGGAGGCCACGCCGACCGAGGCAGCGCGCACGCCGCTCACGCCAGCCTGGGAGTAGACCTCTTTCAGCAGCGCTCGCAGGTTCTCCTCGGATACCTTTGCGCCTACACGCAGCCGCTTGATGGATCCGCTCTCCGCGCGGGCCAGAACTCGTTCACCTTCAACGATGGAGGCGCGGGTACGCGTTCCCCCGCCGTCAATTCCCAAAACTGCGTTCATCGTTTATTTGCTCCTTGCTGGTTGGCAATACCAGCTTACCGTATTTTGAGCGAAGTGGGTGCTAACGCGCAGAAATATGGAAGACCTGGCTGGCGAAGATTCAGTTTTCGGCTGTTGACCCGCAGATCGAGGTTTGCGGCTTACACCCCTAAAGTGGAGAATCTGGCCTTGGGGGGTATTGACATTGTCATGACATTCTGTTATTCTTTAACTTCTGACGGAGAATTCCATGGCCACTCAACCCATTCTGACGGAACGGCGCACGGTAAAACTGGACCTGCGGTTATCGCCAGCGGCCAAGGCAAAGCTGCAGGCTGCTGCATCGGCCGTTCATCGCTCAATGAGCGATTTTGTAATGGAGAGCGCTCTCGCCCGCGCCGAGGATACGCTGGCAGAGCGCCGTGTCTTTGGCCTGGATGCGGAGAAGTGGGCCGCCTTTCAAGCCGCCCTTGATGCGCCCGCCCGTCCCTTGCCGCGTCTGCAGGCCCTCCTCGATGAGCCGGGATTCTTTGATTCCGGCGCGGCAAAATGACCAGATCTCGGTCGATTGTGAAACGAATCCCAATGCTAGACAGGATCGAACGCGGATTTTGACAAGATGAACGAGGCTCGATCAATCGAAAAACTCCGGCGCGACCATCCAATTGACGCATTCGACTGCGGACAAGAGTCGCTGAATCAATGGCTGCGCAAGCACGCACTGCAAAATCAGGGCGCGGGCGCGGCGCAAAGTTATGTCGGCCTGGTTGGCGGAGTTGTGATTGGCTATTACAGCCTCGCCGTCGGGCAGATCGAATACATTGATGCGCCGGAGCGCTTGCGGAAGGGACTCGCTCGGCATCCTGTGCCGATTATGCTGCTTGCCCGTCTCGCCGTTGATAAAAGCTGGCAGAAGAAGGGCGTGGGGCGCGCTTTGTTGCGGGACGCAGTGCTGCGGACACTGCAAGCCGCCGAGATTGCCGGGATCCGCGCGCTCGCCGTTCACGCAAAAGACGATGCGGCGCGGCGCTACTATGAGCAATTCGATTTTGAAGCCTCACCGGCGGACCCGCTCCATCTCCTAGTCCTGCTGAAGGATCTTCGCAAGCGCGTCGGCGCCTGACAGGCTGTGTTCCCAGGGCAATCGCATGAAGATAGCGAATCACGAGGAGCAACTGCTTTGGAAGGGCATCGCTTCAGCCGTGCCGATTTCGAGGTCCAAAACGTTCCTGCTTTAGCCGCCGAGGGATGTTTTTGGCGCGATTTAGAACCTTCCCTCAGGGGCTAAAGCCCGAGATTGTTCTGGTGCATTTGCGGCACGACTAAAGTCGTGCCCTTTCAAAACCCGTTTCCCCGTGTTTGGAATGTTCATGCGATTGCCCTGGCTGCGTTCCTGTGCAATCCGCGGTGTCCTCGGCGATTGTGGTATCTTTCCCGCATGGATCGCCGACAATTGTTTTTCGCCGCTCTTGTTTTCGTCGTCGCCGCAAGCCTCGGCCACGCACAAAACCCCGCTCCCACGCCGCCGATGGGATGGAACAGTTGGGATGCCTATGGCCTCACCATTAACGAGGCTGACTTCAAGGCCAATGTCACCGTGCTGGCCGGAGTGAAGCAGTTCGGCTGGCAGTATGCGGTGATCGACGAGGGTTGGTACATGGAGAACCCCTTCGGCAAAAATCTCGCCGAGAGGAAATATCTGCTGGACGCAAACGGAATTCTCATTCCGGTGGTGAGCCGCTTCCCTACTGCGGCAGGTGGCGCTGGCTTCAAGCCGCTGGCTGATTGGGTTCACGCGCAGGGGCTGAAATTCGGTATTCATATTGTGCGCGGAATTCCGCGTCAGGCGGTCGAGGAGAATCTGCCCATCGCAGGGTCGAAGTTTCATGCTGCCGACGCCGCCGACACCACGGAGACTTGCCCGTGGGACGACGGCAACTACGGCGTGGCGGACAATGCCGCCGGTCAGGCTTACTACGACTCGATGCTGAAGCTCTATGCGGGCTGGGGCCTGGATTACATCAAGGTGGACTGCATCAGCGATCACCCCTACCGGCCCACGGAGATTCGCCAAATAGCCGAGGCGATCCGCAAGACGGGGCGGCCGATTGTGCTGAGCCTTTCGCCGGGACCGACACAGCTCGAACATGCCGCCGATTTAGCCGGATTGGCGCAGATGTGGCGCATCACTAACGATCACTGGGACGGCTGGACGTTTCCGCGCAAGCCGGGCGACGACGAGTTTCCCTTTGGCCTGAGCGGCGAGTTCGACCGAATCGCCCAATGGAATCCCTACGTCAAGCCGGGCAACTGGCCGGACGCAGATATGCTTCCGTGGGGCTGGTTGGGGCCGCATCCGGGATGGGGAGAGGCGCGCCAGTCGCGGCTGACGCACGACGAGCAGCAGACCGAGTTCACACTCTGGGCCATCGCGCGTTCGCCGCTGATTCTGGGCGCGAATCTGACCAAGATGGATGAGTTTACCAAGTCGCTGATCACCAACAAGGACGTGATAGAGGTCAACCAGAGAGCGTGGACAAGCAAACCTGTTACAAATCTGCCAGAAGGCTTTGAGAATGTTCGCGTGTGGGAAGCCTCGGAAGAAGCATTTGCTGATCCGCCTGAGTTCGTCGCTCTCTTCAATCTGAATGACAAACCCGTCACATTGCATTTCACGTGGAAAGAGATATGTCAGATGTGTGCAAGCGATGGAGCGCGCGATTTATACACTGGCAAGCAGTCGAAAGCCTCCGACCAGGTCGAGATCAGATTGCCTGCGCACGGAAGCACGATTTACCGTAGTTTGAATAAATTCACTGGACACGCAAGGTAAGAGTCCATGCAGCGATGGACCTTTCCCGTCGGTCTGATGACTGTTTGCGTTGCAGCGAGCCGGTTTGGAATCACCCGCCCGCGTGCCGGATTTGGATGTCACAGCACCTGCCCATTTTTTTGTGCGAGAATGTTTCGTCCGGAAAATGGCCGGAAAATGATGGCCTATTCCAGGAGGATCACAATATGCCTGTTCTTCGTTCGTTTTTCATAGCGCTTTCTCACAATAAGTCTCTTCGCCACTTCTGCGAAAACACACGTTTGGGAGTCCGGCTCAGCTCGCGGTTTGTGGCTGGCATGGAGATTGAAGACGCGTTGCGCGCTGCCGAAGCCCTCAACAAGGAGGGTATGGCCGTGACCCTGGATTCGCTGGGCGAGAGCGTGACCTCGGAAGAGGCGGCTGGCGCGGCCGCGGATGTTTATCACAAGTTGCTGGACGCTATCGCCGAGCACAAGCTCAACGCCAACATCAGCCTGAAGCTGACGCAGATGGGGCTGGGTCTTTCGCCCGCGCTGGCCAAGAGCATTGCCGAGAATGTGGCGCAACACGCGAAGGCGACGGGCAGCTTTCTCCGCATCGACATGGAAGACTCGCCGCTGACATCGGTGACGATAGAGATTGTCGAACGGCTCCATGCCAAGCCGGAATTGCGCGGAGTGCTCGGAATCGTGATCCAGGCTTACCTCTTCCGCTCTCAGAAAGACATTGAGCAACTGGTGGCCAATGGCATCCGGGTGCGGCTATGCAAGGGCGCCTACGATGAGCCCGCCACGGTGGCGTATCCGCGCAAGGCGGATGTGGACGCAAGCTACGTTCGCCTCAGCAAAATACTGCTGGACAGCGGAATCTATCATGGTTTCGCGACCCACGACGGAGCCATGATCGACGCGGTCAAGAGCTACGCCAAGGAGCGCGGAATAGCCCCGAGCCGTTTCGAGTTTCAGATGCTCTACGGCGTGCGCCGCGATTTGCAGCGCCAACTCGTCCAGGAGGGCTACAACGTGCGCGTGTATGTTCCCTTCGGCCACGATTGGTATCCATACAATATGCGCCGGCTGGCCGAGCGGCCGGCGAACGTGCTGTTCCTGGCCAAGAACTTCTTCCGTTTCTAGAACGGAGCCGATTAAGATTCGAGGTTTCCCACCCATTCCGCAAAAGACGCGGAATGGATGGGGCACCCAGCTATTTCTGGTCAAGAACTTTTTCCGTTTCTAGAACCGCCGGCGGTGGTTTTGAAGGGGCGCGGATGAATCCGCGCCCCTTCAATTCTCGGCGTCAGACGGCCTCGACGGAATCGATTTTTCTGGCGATTTCGGAGGACAGAGTTTCGACCGAGGAATGGAAGAGTCTGCGCTCCCGCGCGGGCAGTTCGTCCAGCAGGTCGGAATACGGCGTGAGTTCGCAACCAGGAAACGCGGGGCAGCCAGCTGCGTCGGCTATGCGGCAGCTAACATTGATCAGGTCGATCATGCCCCAGGAGCCCGCGTTCTGCCGCGGCGCATGATGCTTGGAGACAATGGGTTCAAACTCCGCGGGCATCTTCCATTCCTCGATCAGTTGCCGGCCTGCCTCGCAATGGTCCCACCCGAAGAGCTCCCGCTCGGCATCGAGGATGCTGGCGGGAGAACCTGTGTGAGCCTCCAGCAGGAGACCGTACTCTTTAGGCCGGATTACGGCCAGCGCCAATCGCCCGATGTCGTGCATGACGCCCGAAGTGAACGCCACATCCCGGTCGAGAAAGCCCACCGAAGCCAGTTGGTCGGCAATCAGTGCACAGGCCAGATTGTGACGCCAGATGGCCCTCATGCAAGGTTGGTTCAGCGATTTGCCCATGTATGCGCGCACGCCTACGGTGAGGCAAAGCCCCTGCAAATTATTGGCGCCCAGCACTGCAATGGCCTGCAGAACGCTGCTGGCGGGGAAGCGCGGAGCATAGAGCAGCGAATTCGCGATGGTGAGAACTTCGCTGGCAAAGGCTGGATCAGAGGAGATGAGCCCGCTCAGCTCGTGCAGTTGCACGTTCTCCTTGTTGGCCAGTTGCAGAACCCGGAGCGCTACTTGAGGAAAAGGCGGAATACGAAGATGGGCCCAGGACGGAACATTCGTCTCGCCGTTTTGCCTCTCGTTCTGCAACATTGGAGTCTCCCTTCGACCGGACAATTTGCGCGGGTCGCAAGATTTTCTTCTGAGGCCGAACGCGGCGAATGACGCATCGCGCGCGGCAGAGGAAATGCCTTGTAATAGTCTCTTCGGCGCGGAGAGATATTCCTTGAATGTGTCTGTGTTGATGAGAGAGGGCTAATGATTGCGCCTGTTTCAGGCGCGAGAACATTGCCGAAGCGGAGCATGTGCGATCATGCCGCCGCTAAGGTCAGTCTGCTGTCTACCAGCGGGAAAAGCTTCCGGCGCGAGAAAACTCTATTGCACCGTCCAGGTTTTTCCATCCGCACTCACCCAGGTCGAGCCGTTGATGTTGGTCAAGTGAAACACAGCGCCGCTCAAGCCGGATTGCACGCGCACCTTGATGGCAAGTCCTGTCCATTGCCGCGCCACCGGCTGCCAATGTTGGCCCGCGTCTTCACTGAGAAAGAGCGCGCCGGCCAGGTCGATTGCCAGCGCGCGCTGCTGGGTGGTCGCGGTTGAGATTGCCGCCAGGCCGCTGGGCAGTTTTGGCGGATTTGTGCCGTGCGAGCCGGCCGATCCGGCTTTCGCTTCTTGTGCTCCAATGCCAAAGCTGGCAGCCGGCATCGACCTGTTTGACACCGGGGCAAAGGATGGTAAGCTTCGGTTGGCCGAGGCGCGGTCCATCGCAGTCTTCATGCTCTCTGGCGAGGCCTGCGTAGTGTTTGCGCTGGCCGCTATTGCGCCGGTTGCCCGCTGCCGCTGCAGCCACGCATCCACGGCTGGCTCCGGATTGAATTGCGCCTGAGATTGCTGTCGCGTCCGCATTTGCACAGTCCCGACTGAGGGTGACGGAGCAGCATAGTTTTCTTTAGTCGAGTGCGCTAAAGAAGGGGCAGTTTGCAGCGCGAACTCCTGCGGCGGCCGGCGAGGCGCAGTAAATGGTGTACCTCCGGCAGTGGAGTTTGTTGCGACCACGGGCGCAGGCTTGAGTGCAGCACCCGCGCTTGCCTGTTCCAGCGACGCGGGCGCGGCCTGCTCACTTTGCGGCGCGATCTTTGCCATCTCCGGCGCAGGCGCGGTAAGCCTTGGATAAAAAGTGACCACCAGCGCCAGCGCAGCAGCCAACGCCGCGGCGGGAACCCAGACAAAACGCCAGCTCCTGTACCATCTTCTCGACGGCGCCGCGGATAGGGTTTCCAGAGCCTCCGCTTCCGCTGCCTTCTGTGCCAGGTAAATCACCTCACGGCAGCGGCTGCACTGTGTCATGTGAGCGAGAATCTGCTCCCGCTCCGCCGCGCCAAGCGCCTCTTCGGCAAAGGCGCTTAGGCTGTCGGCGTCGGGATGAAGATCGAGTTGGAGATTTGAATTCACAGTGCAGCCTTCTCTTGGAACGCGTCAGGTAGTGAAATTTGCAATATTTTCTTTAGATTCAGATCAAGATCGCGCGGATCGGCGCCCAGCATCTCTTGAACGGCTCGCTTGTTCAGCCCGTACCCCAGCAGACTTTTGACGATCTGCTTTCTGATGCCGGCGACCAGCGGGTGCAGCTTGCGGCTGACCGTCGCCTCGTGGACATGAAGCATGGGGGCAATCTCCAACAAGGTTCGCCCGTCGATATAGTAGGCGGCCAACAGAAACCGCTCCACCGTTTCTATCCTCTCCAGCGTCTCTACGACGGCTTTGGCCAGCAGCAGCAATTCGGCAGGAAGTTTCTGCGGCCTGGGGTTAGCGGCTGAGGGTTCATGGCCTTCCGCTAAATTGTCGAGCGGAAGCTCGCGGCGAGTGCGCCGGTGATGGTCCACATGGCGTTGCGCAAGCGTGGTGCGGAGCCAGCCCATCAGCGAGCCTTTTCCTTTGTAGGAATCCAGCGGGCTGCGCCGGACGCCGTCGCGAGCCGTCAGGCCGTAAAGCTCCGCATAGAGCTGATCGGCCAATTCGCGGCCCAGAGTCTCGCTGCCGGCGATAGCGATAGCGGCGCGAAACAGCGGCTGGCGGTACGCGGCAATGAAGTGTTCCCATGCGCCTTCGTGGCCGCTCGCACAGGCTTTTGCCAGCACCAGGTCAGCGAGCCGCAAGCCGCGAAAAAAAGCCGCCTGTTGCTTTCGTGAAGCGGTTGCTCCGGGTTCCAGGCCGTAATTCCGCGACGTTCCAACGCAATACAGAATTCGGTTGAAATTCTGCTGATCAAGGCCATAGGCAGCCGCGCCGGATTCGCGCCACAGCTCCTTGAGCAGCGGACTCGATGGCACAAGAAGCTGGCTCGACTCAGGCGCAGAGGCGATGTCTTCGACGTGCTGGGAAGGCGTAATCCCCACGCCACAAAGATACGCCCAAACGGCCGTTCAAAAACCGTCCGCGAAAAAAATTGCAAGAAACCAGGTTACTTGCGTTCTCAGTTCACAGGCCGGCGATCTTTCCCGGCGGAGGAGCGCGATGAAGAATCTGGGCAGATTGGGGCTGGCAAGCGTGTTGCTGCTAGCGCTTACGGCGTTTGTCGAGCGGAGTGGAGTGAAGGCGGCAGGCGGGCTGCAAGAGACGGCGAATGGTTCTTACCGGGTGCTGGCCCCCATCGAGAGCGGCAATCTGCTCCTGTTTCCGGTGGTCCGGGCCAACGGCAAGACGGTCGCCGCAACGCCGTTTCTTACTCTCGACGAAGGGATCAAGAGCGGCCAGGTGGAAGTAACCGAGGCTGGCCGCGTGCGGGGACTGGTGCGGCGGCGGGGAACCGTCGATCAGGACGGCCGTTTTCGCCCAGTTCCGCAGCCGGACGGAAATCGCTATCGCGGAGACGAAGTGAACACGCTGGTGCTGGTGAACAACTCCGGTAAGCCTCTGCTGCTGCTGGCTGGCGAAATTGTCACCGGAGGCAAGCAGGACCGCGTCATCGCCAAAGACCGCATAGTCCCGCCGGGTGGCGAGCCCATCGATCTCGGAGTTTTCTGCATCGAGCCGGGCCGCTGGACCGCGAGTTCGGAAACCTTTGGCGCGGCGGCCAAAATGCCCGCCCACAGCTTCATGGTGCAGCCCACCGTGCGCGAGAAAGCGATGGTCGCGCAAGACCAGCAGCAGGTGTGGGATTAGGTGAGGGGAAGCATCTCGCAAATGCAAGTCGCGGCTGCTCCATCTGGGAACGGGTCGATGGTCGGAGGGTTGGGGTCCGCGCGTTCGATGGGAACCACCAGCTACGCAAAGGTGATGGAGGACTCGACAGTCAGCGCCAAGGTGGATGAGGCCGCGGCTCAGGTGATGAAATCGCGGGACCAGGTGCTCGCACAGCTCCGCAAGGAAGGCGCCATCGGCGTTGTGGTGGCCGTGCGCGGCGAGATTGTGTGGGCCGACCTGTTTGCCGACACCGATCTGCTCAGCCGCTATTGGACCAAGCTGGTGCGCTCCTATGCGGCCGAGAGCCTGACGGAGGGCGAGACGCACGCCGCGCCCTCCGAGGCCGATGCACAGCGCTTCCTGAATGCGCCGTCAGGCGGGACGGAAACCAGCGTTGGCGATGTGGGTGTTTATCGCTATCGCGAACTTCGCTCCGGCGGCACGGAGACCTTTGTGCTGGAATCGCTGCTGCCCGGAACCGGCTACGACGTACACATCAGCAAGCTGCGGTTGAGAAATGCAGGAGTCCCGATAATGCCGCCGCGTCGCTATCACCCGGAAATTTATCGCTGACAAAGGCGAGGGCCATTCCGTTACAAATGCTCCGTGCCCCATCCTTGCGCATTTTTTAGCGCAAGCATGGGAAACAAATAGCTCAACAGCAGAGCGTACAGGCCAGATTCCATCCTGGTTTCTGGCCTGAATGTATATCCCTCTGATGTGTTGAACCGGCTCGTCAGAATCTACTGCTGTTGAGGAACTGGCAGTGAAGCCGGAACGGGAGCGTCAGCCGGTGCTGGTGGTGCGGTTATTGGCGCAAGAGCGGTCGGTGCGCTCTGGGGGCAAATCTGTGCCTCCGTGGTGGCGTTCAGCTTACCGGTTCCGCAAAGAGTGTTCGCCGTCTTGGTTGTGTTGCTGGAGTCTCCCGCTGTGTACGGTGTGAAGTCTCCTGTGGTTGCGTACTCGTGTGTTGTGCTGTCAGGGTCGGGAAACCAGAACTCACAGCGCACAGTGTCGTTTGGGTGCTTCCTGTTCGGACTCGCACACTCTGAAGCAAACAAAACCTTGGTGCCGGGTTGCACGCTGTCCATGAACCACTTATTGTGAATGGTGGCGGCTTGCTGCTGCGCCCAATAAGGCTGATTGCTATTTGCCATCGCTGTGGCCAGAGCAAGTCCGAAACTACGCCCCTTGTTGACCGGCGCTTCCACACGGTAGTCTCCTGCGTCGGTATGGAGCAGATGTATTCCCTGCCCACCACCACTGAGTTTTGCGTCCGTTCCGGTCCTGGCGAGTGTGATATCGTTGCCGGTTGCCACTCGCAAATTCTGGTCAAGGATGGCTACTTGATACTCAGAAGCGTGCTTGTAGGTCTTAGCATCTTTGCCAAAACAAAGTGTAGGAATAAACAACACTGCCGCAGCCACAGCCGCGCCAATCGTAACGTTCATTTGACCTTCTTTTTTCAGAGATTATTGCTGATTGAGCTTCGTGCAGTTGCAAGAGCCTGTATGTGATGTCGCTTACATAGCTTGTCATCGATGCTGGGGAGGAGCGCTCGGACTACAGACCTTCAGGTGTGTCCGGCCCTTTGGATTGCGCGATGCGTCTTACACTCTTTGGCCCATGCGCGCCAGCCACGGAACCGCGATGAGAGTAAGCGCGAAGAGGAAGATGGAAGCGGCGATGAACTCCAATTGGCCGTGGCGCAGATCTTCAACGAGCAGCTTGACCGCAACCAACGCCAGCGTTGCGTAGGCGATGCGGGTCAGCTCGGCGCGGCGCCAGCGGGAGCCGCTGAAGGCCAGCGCAAAAGCTACTGCGCAAAGAATCAGCGTGCGAATGAAAGCAATGCGAGGAGCATCGGGAGCTGTGTTCGGGAAGACGAGGTGCAGCAGGCCCTCAACCAGCAACGCGGCCAGAGCGAATACGGCTAAGGCTGCCGTTGCCAGTCGAAAGAATTGTTGTTTCCAGTTTTCTTGCGTGCCGCGCATGTTGAGCGCAAAACAAACCACCGCGCAAGCCGAGATCACGAATACGCCCGCGCCGATCGTCGTAGGCGGAGTACCGGCCAAAGCGCTCAAGGCATACTCAAGCAGTCCCGATGCAATTGTTGCCGCGACAAGAAACGCGAGGCTATGAAACCTGAGCGTCAGCCCGCCGATTCGCGTGCTCAGCATGGCAGCCGCAATCGCAGCCAGGCCCAGACAGGCGGCCATCCAGAACGGCGGCAGGCAGAGCAGGCTTCCGGCCAAAAACAAGCTCGCTGCCCACGTGGCAAAGACGCGGAAGTTGCGGCCGTCAGCTTTATCGCGCAGCAGAATAAATGCCGCCGCGTAACATGCCGCTGAAAACAGCAGACAAACCACTCCCAAGACAATTGCACCGCTGGCCGGCTCGAAATAGAGCACGCTCGATGCAGCCAGCACAAACGCGACCATTGCCTGGCCGGTTTCAAAAATGGAAATCTTCTGTCCCAGCTGCGTAGTGCGGAAAACGACACTCACGCCATAGATCAGAAACAGAAGGCAGCCGGGCAAAATCAATCCGGCAGCACTGAGAGCCGGGTAATCCGTGCGTGCGCTCTGCGGACTGGCGTAGATGAAGATCAGCGCCCAGACGCCGGCATCCGCGGCCAGTGCTGCCACGGACCGCACGCTCCGCTGGTGGTTGCGTATGGCTGCGTGCTCGCTGACGAGCGCCATCAAAAGCAGAGCGGCGATGAAGGGAATCAGTTCATGCGTGGTGACCGCCAGGGCAAGCGCTGCAACCGTTGCGGTTACGTTGGCCACCCAGAAGACCGGCGTCTGATTCTTCTTCCACGCCAATGCGGTAGCTGCAATCACGAATATGCTCAGGATGGCCGCGGTTGCAGGCGCGGGCAATACCTTGAAGCGCAAGGTCAATTCCCAAAGCATTGGAGCGAGAATCAGCGCTGAAGTGCCGGCGTAGATGGTGCTCGAAAACCACTCTTCTTCACGGACACGCGCCGCAGCCACCAGCCACAGAAGCGCGTAGACGATGGCGACTGCGGCAATGGCTAGACGGGGCAGCGAACTGGATTCGGCCACGGCGCGCAGAAGATAAGCGCCGGCAATGCCCAGCATGGACTTGCCCAGCACGGAGAATGCGCCGCCGGCCTGCGCAAGGGAAAATCCCTCGCTGACCGCGACTGGCTCGGCTGGCCCCCGCATGACCGCAGAGGGCGCGTGTTCCAGAGTCCTGGAAGCTTCGAGAGCCAGAACACGCCGCTCCAGGGCTTCCACCCGGTCCGCAAGCCGTTCGAGTGTGTCGGGAAGAACGTCCATAGCATCACCCGCGAACAGGGAGCCTTAATCTCCCGCGACGGACGCGGTTTTTTCAGGCCACGGCGGCAGCAGCTTTACCAATATCCACAGAAACAGCAGCGGCAGCAGCGCCAGCGCCAATGCAGCCAGGAAGCCCTCGCGCGTTACCAGTTCCATCTTGTAGGTGGTGTAGCCGAGAAAGCTCTTTGAGAACAACTGTCCTCCGATCACCACGTTCCAGCGCATGGCAAAGACGCCGATCAACGCGAGGCATCCAGAGAGGACGTACATATATTTGCGAACAATCTCCGGCAGCTTCACGACCTGCGTCACAAACAGCAGAATCAGCGGCACAAGCGTGCCCAGGCATATCTGGAGCACGATCTGCGAAAAGAAGAGCTTGGTATGAGCCATGAAATTCAGGCTGCGGAACGATTCGTCGGCTTCGTAGATGCGATGAATCAGGTCGAGCATCTCGAGGCTGAAGTCAATGATGAAGATGTAGAACAAATACATGGCCGTGGTATCGACGCAACGCATGTCGATCTTCTTGCCGCGCATCTTCGTCGTCGCCATGTAGATCAGCATCACGCCGGCGATGCCCGACACCATGGCCGAGAAGATGAAGACCACGGGAATCAGCGGCGACGACCACCAGGGATTGGCCTTGATGGAGCCGAAGATGAAACCGACGTAGCCGTGCAGCAGGAAGGCGGAAGGAATGCCGACGAGCGTGACAATCCAGCCCACACGCTCGTCGATGGCCAGCGAGCGCTCGCTGATATTGCTGGAGCCGAGCGTCATCACTTTGTAGACAAGGCGCAGCAGGCCTTTGCTGGATTGCGATAGCATCACGATATCGGACCTGTAGTCGAGCCAAATCTCCAGGACCAACACAGCCATCAGATACCAGAGATACACATAGCCGAACATGGCCATGGCCGAGGTGTCGTGCGGAGTGAAGTACATCTCCGGCGAGCGGAACGGGTGTCCCAGATGCAAAACCAGCGGCAGCGGCGCAACCAGCAGGAAGGCCAGGGCCGTCAGCAGCGCCAGCCGGTATGTGGGCTTGACCGCCTCCACACGGAAGACGCGCTCCAGCGACGCCAGGATGAATGCGCCCGCCACCAGTCCCGTGATGAACGGGTACAAAACGATCAGCACGCTCCAATAGAGTGTGATTTCGTTGGGATACATGTAGCCTTCAACACCGCTCATAACGCCTCACTCATTCAGCTATTTGTCGGTTACCGCACCGAACCATCGAGATCGTTGTAGAAGGCCTTCGCGCCGGTGGCCATCTGCGGCTTCAACACCTGCACATTGTGCGTCTTCAAGAACGCGTGAATTGGGTCGTTCGGATTCTTCAAATCGGCTAGTTGGCGCGCGCCGGTGGGGCAGGCCTCGCAGCAGGCAGTCGTCAGCCCTTTCGTAATCCGGTGGTAGCAGAGCGTGCATTTGTCGGCAACATGCTTCTCCGGATGAACGTAGCGGCAGCCGTAAGGACAGGCCTGCACGCAATAAGCGCAACCCAGGCAGTATTTCTGGTCGATCAGCACAACGCCGTCCGGGCTGATGAAAGTGGCGCCCACCGGGCAAACCTGCGTGCATGGAGAATCCGCGCAGTGGTTACACATCTTGGGAACAAAGAAATACTTTTCCGCATCCTCCGCGACGGCCGGAAAGCCTTCTTTGCCGCCGTCGGGCGAGATGACCGTGGGATTTTCAAGATGCAGATCGTCGACGTGGTAGCGCTCGACCCAGGTGCGGAAGTGGCCGTCCGGCACGTCGTTCTCCGTCTGGCAGGCGCGCACGCAGTTGCCGCAGCCGATGCACTTGGAGATGTCGATCAACATACCCCACCAGTGGTCGCTCATCTTGTAGTTGGGCGAGGCCTCTGGAGTACCGGCCAGCACGGATTCCCAAGCGACCGCCGCTGCCGGCAACAGAATCAGCATTTTGCGTCTGGATATATTCACTTCGCACCTCCTGCAGCCGCTGCCGGAGCATCCATCGCCGGACTGTGCGGATTGTGGCATGTCTCGCAAGGCAATCCCTGAGAATGCTCAGCCGGATCAACCTGCGGAAAGCCCTTGGGCTTGGCTGCGCTGGCTGTGTGACAGCGGGCGCAGAGCACGGACGTGTCCGGCAGAACCGGCTTGACCGCTGAAGGGTCGTTGGCGTGGCTTGCTAACGCGCCATGGCAGGCCTCGCAGTTCACATGCGCGTGCTTGCCGGTATTCTTCTTGGCCACCACATCCGTGTGGCAGTCTTCGCAAGCCTGGTGACCGGCAAACTTCACCGGAAGCTGCGCAATTTCGCCAATTGATGCCCCGCGATAGTGCCCATACTGCCCAAAGCTTTTTGGCACGTAATAGTGGCGCACCACCAGAAAGATCAGGAAGGCGAGGACGAAAAGCCCCGCAAACCGGAAAAGATGCCTTGCATCCTTGAATGCACTCATCAAACTCTCTCCATTACGCCGCTGCCGGGGGCTTGCGCGGCTCCAAGCCAGTGTGACTGGGAACACATCCTGCAAGTTTGAACGTATAGGAGGTTGCAATAAGACTGTATGTGAGCAAAATCACACTTCGATTGCGGGCAGATCGCTCGCGAGGTGCAGAATACGTTTCTGTTTTGAAGAGGATTCTGTGCAGACTTTCGCAAAACGTGCCAAATAGCAGCTGGAGAAGTCGGAAAAGCTTGCGAGACATGAAGCCGTAGAGAGCCTTCGCGCTCTACATGGACTTCCTTTCCCGCACTGCTCGAACAAAGAGCGGCGCTACTACCTGCAGCATTTCGAGAACCTTAGTTCGGGATTGCCCGATGGCGCTCGCCTGGTTGTCGAGCTTTTCCAGCAATGCCCAGGGATTCAAATGGTATTGATGCAAGAGGAACTCATCGGGCGGTTGAACCAAAAGATGGTATGGCTCCAGCATATTTTTCGGGAAATCTCTCAAGTTGCTGGTAACAATGACATCTGCCTTAGCGAGGATCGCTGCAGCGAGCACATGCCTGTCATATGGGTCCGGGATACTCGGCATTGCTGCCAGTAGATCCGCAGGGACGGGAATGACCGCTTCTGGGAACGCCTCTTGCATCTTGCTGAGGCGGCGATCCGCCTGCGCCTCTGTTCGGCCAATCTTGAGGAGAGTCCGGCGAAGTTCGGCAACCGTTTCTTCACTCCAGTGCGCACAATAGAGGGCGGGTTCTTCTGCGCAGCGGAGCAGAGTATCGCAGAGCGGCATGGGAGCCAAAACACATGTGTCAAATACTGCTGAGTATTCATTATCAGGTGTCAAAATCAATGCTCTATCCTCTTGCTCAAAACGCTAAAACTAAATATCTTGCGGGAGAAAGCATTTTGCCTTCCCCCGGCAGGCTCAAAACTTCCCAGCTTCACCTTGCCCGGCCATCGGGATTTGATCGTAAATGCCTTCTTCGTACTCGGCACGAGCTAGATCGTCCAAGGTCTTGCGGCGCGCTGAATCCCTCCTCCCTTTGTAGGCCAAAACATCGCGAGCATAGATGCGCCTGTGTGTTCCGACCATGTGGTAAGGAATCTGATGTTGATCGAGCAATCCGATCAGAAATTGCCTGGAAACAGCGAGAAGCCTTGCGGATTCTACGGTTGTCAACTCGGCTTCATTCTGCAGCAGAGTGACGGACTTGCCCGCCTTCAGGTCACCCAGCAGCCGGCAAAGAAAGGAGTAAAGATTGGGCGGAAGAGATTGCGCCCTTCCGTCCGGGCCCACCAACTTGGCCTCTCCTCTGCGCAGTTCCTTGTAGAGTGCCTGGACTTCGCGCTGGTCCTGTTCTGTGATCGGAACGCAGGATACCTCCTCTTGGCTTGCCATGGTGGTCTCCTTTGAATCTCCGCAGTTGGCCATATCTGCTATAACTGCTTTATCTACTATATCGCATTTATTCGCTACATTTGTCGATGCATTCTGAGAATTTTTCCTCGAGCTTACCAAAATGGAATCTTCGCGCAGGGTCGTCGAAAGACGGCAGCACCTCCTTGATACGATGGGTGTTTGGGAGCGCAAAAATGGCAAGAGTTCTAGACGGCGCGGCGATTGCCGCCACCATCAAGCAGGAAGTGGCGGAAGAAGTGCGTGCGCTGGTCGAGCGCGGCGTCCGGCCGGGGCTGGCGGCAGTGCTGGTGGGCAATGTGGCCGCCTCGGAGATCTACGTCAGCAACAAAGTGAAAGTCTGCGGCGAGGTCGGCATTTACAGCGATCTGATTAAGCTGCCGGAGACGGTGACCACCGCGGAACTGCTCGAACTGGTGGCCAGCCTCAATGCTCGCGATGAGATTGACGGCATTCTGATTCAGTTGCCGCTGCCCAAACAGGTGGATGCGAAGACGCTGCTGGACGCAATCCTTCCAGGCAAGGATGTGGACGGCCTCAACCCGGTGAATGCGGGCCTCTTGCAGGCCGGGCGGCCGGCGCTGGCTCCTTGCACCCCCGCTGGAGTCATTGAAATTCTCAAGCGCAGCGGCATTCCCATGGCCGGTCAGCACGCCGTTGTGGTGGGCCGCAGCGATCTGGTGGGCAAGCCGGCGGCCATGCTGCTGCTCCATCAGAATGCCACCGTTACCATCTGCCACTCGAAGACCCGCGATCTGGGCGCGATCACACGCCAGGCCGACATCCTGGTGGCCGCCATCGGCCGCGCAGGCTTTATCACGCCAGAGATGGTCAAGCCCGGTGCAACAGTGATTGATGTCGGCATCAACCGCATCACAGACCGCGCTGAGTTCGACCGGTTCTTCGCGGGTGATGCCAAGCGCGAAGCCACATTCGCCAAACGAGGCTCGACCCTGGTGGGCGACGTGCATCCAAAGGCCTTTGAGCTGGCCGGAGCCTATACGCCCGTGCCTGGAGGCGTGGGCTTGCTCACCGTCGCCATGTTGATGGCCAACACCGTGCATGCTGCGAAGATGCGGCGAGCGAGCAGCGGCGGGGGAGCAAAGTAATGCTGAGAGTTGGCCTTACCGGCGGATTGGGCAGCGGCAAGAGTACCGTTGCGGAAATTCTGCGCGCGCTGGGCGCAGAAGTTATCGAGGCCGATGAGCTTGGCCGTGCGCTGATGGAGCCGGGCCAGCCGGTCTATGCCGAAATTGTGCGAGTCTTTGGTCCGGAAGTCGTTGCCCCCGATGGCAGGTTGAACCGTAAGCGTCTGGCGGAAATGGTCTTCCGCGACGGGCGC
>Ga0255348_1000112_pt1 | contig 43464 bp, 39 predicted proteins | sample CBST25v5metaG_FD_189945 | JGI IMG/M metagenome (GOLD analysis project Ga0255348, IMG submission 189945) | Peat soil microbial communities from Stordalen Mire, Sweden - C.B.S.T-25.v5 | ecosystem: Environmental > Terrestrial > Soil > Wetlands > Peat | place: Sweden: Norrbotten County, Stordalen... | reverse complement strand
TTTCATCCGTTCGATTGCTGCTAGACGGAATGCCTCACTATATCGATTCCCGTTGTTCGCCACTCCATGCTCCTTTTACTGCATAGTGTGGCACTCCCAACTGTCTCAGTTTTGGGGGTCACTCCATTTCTTACGCCGTCCGTGAAGATGCGATAGAAGGGAAGGTGGGAGTGATCCATATGCATCCCGTCTCCGGTTCAGGCCCGGGAGGCTCGGCGCACAAAGGAGTTCGCAGCAAGCAAAGAAGCGCGGCTGTTGCCGCGCCTCTTTGCAATGCAAAAAACCATACGCTCTAAGTTCTCTGCTCCCGCTACTTGCTCAGCGGCCGCGGAGCGAAGTACCCCTTGCGGGTGCGCGCCTGGTAGCGCCGGTCGTTGCAGTAGAGATAGATGGGACGAAAGGCCCCATTTTCCTTGAATTCAGCCGGCGTGTAGGTCAGCGCGTACTGGCTGCGCAGCTCCTCCTGGATGCCGCGGAAGCTGTTCGACATCTCTTCAACCGATGGCGGGAAGAAGGCCTCCCCTCCGGTCTCCGCGGCCATCTGGCTCAGCACCTGGTCGCCCGGGCCGCGGCTGGGGGTCCAGTTGGTGCTGACGGCGTAGATGATCGTCTCTGCGCGCTGGCACTCCTTGATGGCTTCATCCAGGTAAACGCGGCTCTGATCGTCATCGCCGTCCGAAATCAGGACCATGGCCTTGCGCACCGGCTCCTGGCCGCGCGAAACATCCAGCAGCTTGTCGCGGCAGGCCGTGTAGACGGCATCGAACAGCGCGGTTCCGCCGCCGGGACGCAGCCGGTTCACGCCGGTCTCCAGGCCATCGATGTTATTGGTCCAGTCCTGGGTGAGGTTGGGCGTCACATCGAAGCCCATCACGAAGGCGCGATCGCTCTTGGCCTTGAGTATCTGCAGCAGAAACTCTATTGCCGACTGCTGCTCGAACTGAAAGCGGGTGCGAATCGAGGTGCTGGCATCGATGACGAGACCCACGCGCAGCGGCAGGTTGATCTGCTGGTGGAAGGAGTTTACCCTGGCCGGAGCCCGGCCGTCGTCGAGCAGCGCAAAGTCGCTTTGCTGCAAGTTGGGAATATAGTGACCGTGCTTGTCGGTCACGGTGAAGATGAGGTTGACCTCATTGACATGCAGCGGGATCATGTAGTTGCCCGTGTCGCCCTGCTGATCAGCGGGCTGCGTGGCTGGCTGCTGGACGGCCGGGGCCTGCGCGGGCTGGGTGGCGGACGGGACCTGAGCGGATTGGGCAGCCGGCGGCGTCGCGGGTTGCTGCGCGTGCAAGGCGGCCGCCGCAAACGCAGCGGCGAACACAAGAGCTGAAAGCTGTCTAGTCATAACTTCCTCATTTTACCAATGGCGCCACATCTCTGCGCCAGTCCTGTGTACAGTCTTCTAGAGGCGTAAATCCATTCCGTAGATCATCCACAACTCGCGCATATGGGAACGCGCCAGCGTCAACTCGCATTGGAGTCCGAAGCTCGGCCCGCCCGTGCCTCCTCCGAACTGGTGGAAGGCTGCCGTGCAGGCCATCTCACGGTACTGGCGCCAGCTTTGCTCCACGCGGTCAAACTCCGCCAAAAGATGCTCCGGCGTGAGGCTGATTCCGGCAACTCCCGGCGTATCTGTATCCGCCGCGCCGGGCATCTGCGGCGGCGGCGCGTTCAGTTCGCGGATGATCCCTTCAAAGCTCTTCAGGTTCTGATCCGTAATGGCCGCCTGTTTCCCAAAGCAGATGTTGAAGTCATAAGTGGTTTGGGCATCCGGGCAGTCTCCGGCCTTTTCGCGGGCGATCTCCTCGTCGAAAACCTGCTTGGCCTGGGCCTGAAGTTTCACCCGTTTGGCCGCATACTCCTTGCTTTGCTGTTGCAACGCCTTCTGTTCGGGCGTGAGAACCTTCGCCGGCCTTGCCGGGCTTTGCTGAGCTATGCAGAGCTGCAGGAAGATAAAGCCGCCACATAAGGCCACTGCGAACAATCGTCCATATCTCTCACTCATGGGAATCTCCTGAAGGAATGCCGGTGCGAAGCGATTATACCGTTCGATGGCGAGAACACCGCTCGCTCTTCACTTGCCGGCAGCGCCTGCTTCATTTTCCAATCGGCTTAGAAACGCTTCCAACTCCGCGGGCAGCGACGCCTCCAGTTGCAGCAGCTTGCCCGTCACGGGGTGCGTAAACTCGAGCTGCGCGGCATGCAGAAAGTTTCGTCCCAGCCTGAGCCGTTCCGGCTCCGCCTTCCGCCGCGCCGCCTTGGAGGTTGCAGCCTGTGAGGCTGCCTGGTCGGTCAGCTGCCCCGAGCCACCATAGAGCGTATCGCCCACAACCGGGTGGCCAATCGAGGCCATGTGCACACGGATCTGATGCGTCCGGCCGGTCTCGATGCGTACCCGGACGAGAGTGAACTTGCCGAAGCGATTGCTGAGCCGCCTGACAACCTCGTAGTGCGAGACAGCCGTGCGGGCGTTTTCCAGGGGGCGCGCAGTCATGCGCGTGCGCCGCAGCGGGTCGCGGCCCACACTGGCGTTGATGGTGCCTTTGGCGCGTTCCACGCTTCCCTGGACGAGCGCGACATAGGTTTTCTTGATCCGGTGGCTGGAGAACATCTCCGCCAGGGCCGCATGGGCGCGGTCGTTCTTGGCCACCACAATCAGGCCGCTGGTCTGCTTGTCGAGCCGGTGGACGATGCCCGGCCTCAGGTCGCCGCCGGTCGAGGAAAGCTTCTTGAAGCGGTAGAGCAGCGCATTCACCAGCGTGCCGCGATTGCGTTCGTCGTCGCTCTGCCCCGCCCCGGCGTGGACCATCATGCCGGCCGGCTTGTTCACCACCGCCAGGTCCGCGTCCTCGTAAACCACGTCCAGCGGAATGTCTTCCGCAATGGCTTTGAGCGGCGCTGGGCGCGGCTCGCCGGTAATGTCAATCCGCTCGCCGCCGCGCAGCTTGAGCGAGGCCTTCTCGCGCAGCCCGTTGACCAGCACGTCGCCCTGGTCGATGAGCAGTTGCACACGCGAGCGGCTGGCGCCCTCAAGCCGCTCGGTCAGATAGTGGTCGAGCCTCTGGCCTTTAGCCTCCGCTGTTGCTTCGATGGTGCGCAATTCAGTCATGTGCTTCGCCGCCTTTCGCGGATAATCCATCAGCCGTCATCGGACTGGCGCTCAAAGATGTAGGAATAGCGGTTTGATTTCCGGCCGAAGGCGTCTGTTCCACCGCAGAAGGTTTGCGTTCCAGCAGCGCCAGGCCGCCGGCTGCCACGAGCACCGCGGCTGCCACCTGCGGCCCGTTCAGCGCTCCGCCAGCCAGCGCGCCCCGTCCCTCGGGATCGCGCCAGAACTCGGTGAGGAAAACGGCTACGCCACCCACTATCAACAATAGCCCGAATCCATCGCCCGGCTGACGCCGGCAGGGCAGCCAAATCAGCAGAAAGATCGACAGGGTAAGAAAGGCAAGCGCCGCGTAAGCCTGCACCGGATGCAGCGGAAGGCCCAGCGGAGCGCCGCTCCAGAGCGCAGCCAGCGGATGCGTGTAGGTGACAGCCCAGCGCGCCGCGAATCCCGTGGCCTCGATTCCATAGCCCGAGCCGGCCAGCAGCGCGCCAAACTGCTCGAAGGCCAGCCCCAGGGCCAGGGGCGCGGCCAACGCATCGGCCGTGGTCCACAGCGGCAGCCGTTGCCAGCGTCCATACAAGATGGCGGCCAGCGCCGCCGTCAGCGCTCCGAAGCAGGCCAGCAGCGGATGATGAATCATCGCCAGGCCCAGCAACCACGACGGATGCAGCCGCAGGTCAGTCCAGTTGAGCGCCACCAGCAGCAGCCGCGAACCGAAAAGCCCTGAAAACAGCGCCACCACGCACAGGTTCCAGACCTGCCCGGCATTGAGTCCTGTGATGCGCGTCGTCCGCAGCGCCAGCGCAAGCGCCAGCAACACCCCCACGGCCGCCAAGACGCCATAGGCCGGAATGAGAATCGAACCAATGTGGAAAAGAACTGGATGCACGCGATGACACCTGGATAGATTCTAGAGCGAAACCACAGTAGACGTAGCCTTGTCAGGAGTATCCAGTATGGCTTTTTCCTCAAGAAAAAGTCACCTTGCACGCTACCGCAATGTCAACATGTGAATCGAATACGCTCTAATACTACACTTGTACTTGCTTCAGATCGCCCCGATCCGGGCCTGAACAGGCTGCGGAAAAAGGCTGATTTTCGGGCAAAATCGGCGAAACCGCTCTTCCGGGGCCTGTAAAGCCCGCGTCCTCATAAGGTCCTCGGATTGCCGGGGATAAATCCCCGGCCTACCATTTCCTGCCTATGGCTTCCGTCCTATCAGTCAAAGCCTTCACAAGAACCTCAGAGAATCTTTCATCGCACAATATCTTTCATCCAGCGCCAATCATCCCCCGATGTACTTCGCTCCCCAGAGCAGCAGCGCGCCGCCCAGCAGGATGCGGTAGACGGCGAAGATGGTGAAGCCGTGCTTGCGAACCCAAAACAGGAACCACTCCACCACGCCCCAGGCCACGATAAACGAGACCACGAAGCCGATCAGGAGCACGATCCAGTTGTCGGTATTCATGGCCACGTGCGCTACGGCTCCGTGGCTGGGGAAGACCTCTTTTTTCAGATCCCAGACGGTGGCGGCGATCATGGTGGGAATGGAGAGCAGAAAGCTGAACTCCAGCGCCGATGGACGGTCCATCCCCACCAGTTGACCGGCCGCGATGGTGGACATGGAGCGCGATGTGCCGGGAAAAATTGCCGAGAGCGCCTGGCAGAGGCCGATCCAGATGGCCTGCGGGAGAGACATTTCCTCGACGTGCGTGGTGCCGGCTTCGCGGCTGCTGCTCCAGGCATCGATGATCCACATCACGATGCCGCCAATCAGCAGCGCCCAGGCCATTGTTGTCAGGCTGCCCAGATTCTTCTCGCTCCACTTGTGCAAGACGAGCGCTGGCGCCGAGGTAAAGGCAAAGGCGACGAGCGTCAGCGAAATGGGATGGGTCAGCCAGTTGCGGTCGCCGCGCTCGCCCTTGGGGAATGTGCGAAGGAAATCGACAATGCGGCTCAGGAACAGAAGCAGCAGCGCCAGGATCGCGCCCAGTTGAATGACGATGGTGTACATCTTCCAGTAGGCGTCATCCAGCGGAATCTTCATCAGAGCTTCGGTAATGCGCAGGTGCGCCGTCGAGCTGACCGGCAGAAACTCGGTCAAGCCTTCCACAATGCCCAGCAGAACGGACTGAAGATAGGGGTTCAAGAAGCCTCCAAGGCACGGCAATCCCATGCCGAAAACAAGAGCGCGAGCGCGGTCCCCGCTTACTCCCGGTCAATTCCGTAGACAGGAATGCCTTCATCCAATTTGAACACGAGGGCCGCGGCACGGACCGTGAAATCCGACTGAGGAAACTTATCGTGCAACCGCGCGGCCACTTCGCGGGCATGATTGTGGGCGGCGCTGCTCTTGCTCTCATTGCCGTCGGCGGCGAACATGTCGGTCAGCACGGCCTGGCGGTAGACGGCCTGGTAAAGGGCCTGCGCAGCTCGCGGACCGTCGGAGTATTCAGCGGCATACTTTTCGTAAGCCTCCGCCTCGCTCTCCGGGCACTTGGGCGAGCCCTGCCAGTCGCCGCAGAGCTTGTTTTCGATCAGGTCAAAGGACGCCAGAGCAGCCTGGCGGGTGTGCGGATAGAGTTTGATGACCTTCTTCAGCTCGTTTTCATCGATCCGCTCGCGCAGGTAGGCCTCTTTTTCCCTGGCCGAGGGCCGTGTGGAGGCGTCGGCCTTCTGCAACTGCCACAGGATGTCGGCCGCGCGCCAGGCAGCTTCCGGCATCAGGGGCGAACTGGGAAACATCTCGACCAGGCGCCGGTAGAGCAGCCGCGCGCTCTGGGCCGCGTTGACCGGTCCGCGTGGGTCGCTGGCCAGCGATTCCTGATTGGCCGCCTCGCCCATCAGCACCTGGTCGCCGTTCGGCGTAGTTTCGATGACCACGCCCTTGGCTTCCATCCAGCCGGAGATGGGCGGCGGAGTTTCGTCGTGGCCGAATTCGGGAGCATCTTTGTCGCGCGCTTCCTCGATGTCGGTGTTGGCGTAGACGCGCAGCCAGGCGCCGCTCTTCTCGGCCACCACCATTTCGCGGCCAGTCTGCACCTTGTCGACTTTCTGCGAGCTTTTGTCGGGCGAAATGTAGAGCCATGTGACGCGCAGAGCCGTGGCGCGCGGGCCTGCCATGGGCTTTTCCTGTTGCTGCGGCTTCTTGTCGGCCAGCGCAGGCAGCGCCGCGAAACCGAGGGCCAGGGTGAGCGCAAGGGCGCGGAAAGCATTTGGCGGAAGTAAGTTGCGAGGCTTCATCACATGGAAAATCATAAAGCAGCGATCAGAGAACAGGAATCAGGGAACAGATCGACCGGCTTGTCCATACACGTTATAGCATTTTCACGAATGGCGTAAGGAAGCTTCGTGCCCCATCCATTTCACGCTCTTTGTGAAATGGGTGGGAAAGCGACGTCACTGTTTTCTTGCCGGATCAATGGGGTTCGGTAAGAATTTGAGCCAGCAGCTTGGAGTCCACGTTGCCGCCGCTGACCACGGCCACGGCTTTGGTGTAGGTGGGCAGCTCGGCCGCGTGGAAGAGCAAAGCCGCCGTGGCCACCGCTCCGCTGGGCTCGGGAACCAGGCGCGTGGCGGCCACAATGGCTCGCATGGCGGCGCGAATCTCGGCTTCGGTGACGGTAATGATGCCATCCACAAATGCCTGAATGTGTGCAAAGTTGCGCTGGCCCACGTTTTGCGTGCGGAGGCCGTCGGCAATGGTGCGGCTGGTCAGCTCGGCCGGCCAGGTAACGATAGAGCCGGTGCGGAAGCTCTCGGCCGTGTCGCCGGCCAGCTCCGGCTCGACGCCGAAGACCTTCGCCTGGGGCCTCAACTGCTTCACAGCCGCGGCGACGCCGCTCAGCAGACCGCCGCCGGAGACCGGCGATAGAACCAGGTCCACATCGGGCAGAGCCTCGGCGATTTCCAGGCCGCAGGTGGCCTGACCGGCGATGATCTGCTCGTCGTCATAGGGCGGAACGACCACATAACCATGCTTGCGAACGAGCTCGTCGGACACGGCCAGCCGCTCGCTGGAAGCCAGGCCCACGTCCACAATCTCTGCGCCCAGCGCCAGGGTCGCAGCGCGCTTGATGGCCGGGGCGTTCGAGGGCATGACGATCACAGCCTTGGCTCCGACTTCCCGCGCGACGTAGGCCACGCCCTGGGCGTGATTGCCGCTGGAATAGGTGATGACGCCGCGGGCGATCTCGTTTGCCGTGAGCTGGAGAATCTTGTTGGCCGCGCCGCGAATCTTGAATGCGCCGATGGGCTGAAGGCTTTCGGCCTTGAGCCATATCTGCTTGCCTGTTCCGTGACCGGAAAGGCCGGGGAAAGCGGCCTCGACGAGCGGGGTTTTGACGGCGACATGCGCGATGCGCGCGGCGGCCTCGCGGATTTGGGTGAGGTTGACTAGTTGGTCCGCCATTTTTCCATTATCGGTCAGGCGGATGGCACACGCGGCAGCGAGATGCCGAACGCAATGCATCACTGGCTCATTTGTAAAGGATGTCATGGAACTGAACAGCCTCATTCGCTGAGCAACTTACTGCGTTTTGCGAAGCGGCTCTTCAAACTCGCGCAGGTCGAAGATCTTCCAATCCTTCTCGCCGGGACTGCGTACCCAAAGTGCCAGAGCCACACCCGTTGGGGTGCCTTCGAAATATGGGATGTGGATCGTGTGACGGCCCGCATCAAGCGCGATTATGCCAGAGATCGTTCGGGCGCAGTGGAGGTAATTGTTATCGATGATGCGCTTGTCGTCGATCTGGAGTAAGGCCCCGTCGTCAGACATAAGTTTGAATTCGTATTTGCCCGGATTGCTAACCCAGAACGTGGCGTAATAGTCCACACCAAACCACGCGATGCGGTCCGTTACACCCGGAATCCCGGTGTTTGAAGGCAGATTCTGATAGGGGACATCTAGAGAACTGGTGTAAATGGAACCAATCGGGTCGAGTTCGCGGAAATCCGGAAGGACGCGAATGCCTGGCTTTAACTCGAACACATCGCCACAGAAAGCATGTGCCGCTGGGACGACGGACCCATAAGAACCGACAGGTCCTGGGAGGGGCTCAGGCCCGGGATCGGGGGCACCGCTTTGCATGGCATGTGAGAAGGAATTGTAGGCATGATCGAAGTCAGTATGCAACTGTTTATCAAGAGCGCCCTGTAGTGCAACGTCGAGCAATGGAGGCTTCTCTGGCAAGTTGAACACGACATCGGCCAAACCCAGGTTGCCGGTAGCTCGATCACGAACCACGAAGCGTGTCATGGCGAGATCCGCCGGTGGAGCAAACTCGAGAAAGCGCTGCAACCCATGAGCCTCCGCGCGTGAGTACTCCAAAGGCGTCAGGACCTGATCCGTGGCGGCTGTCATGTAGTTGAGGGGGCGGCCAGCAGCGTTGAAGTTGCAGGCGCCGTAGTCGAGTTGGATACTGCGACCGTTATTGGAGAAGGAGACGAACGCGAGAGACTCGTTGTCAATATTGAGTTTGTATCGGACGGTATCCTTTGACCCGGTGGAGATACGAACTGCCCGCAACGAGATGGAGAGCGGGGTCAGCGGATGGCTGCAAGCGTCAAGCTGAAGCTCCTGGTCCATCTGCGTCTTGGTTTTGGAAATGGCGGCCTCGATGGGCGCCGTGGCCCCGATGAAATAACTGTGACGGTAAAAGAGGCGAACGCCCCGGCGAGAAGTCTCGATGTTTACCGTGTGATCGCCCGGAATCATGGCCTGCGGTCCAGGGTTGTAAACGAGTTGGTAGTGGATTGACTGGCGCTGCAGGCAGCTTTCGTTGGCGGCGATTCTGAAGCCGTTTTGGGGAAGATCGCTGGCAGAAGCGGCGTTTGGATCGATCAACTTAAGGCTGGAAACCGATTCAGAGATTTCGGCGGATTTACCAAGTTTTTCCTTGACGCGGAGTTCGCTTGCAGCAAGATCAGAGACCGTGCGATCATGACCATCTACCGCAATTACATCGATAACGACTTCGCGGGCAGTGATGTGGAGGACGTAAGGACTCTGCTCGGCAGCGGGCTCACGTTCCTGCTGCATAGTTGAGACTTGTGCGGAGAGTGGGAATGCGCTTGCGAAGATGAGCAACAGAGTTGCAGCGTATCTCGAACTGCCGTAACCCACTTCTGCCACTGAACCCTCCAAACCGCCCTGTGCGCAAAGCACAGAGGCTGATAATCAGTGAATCAATAGAGTATATGACCGAAGAGTCCAGATAGGTGGAGCGCTTGCTTCGGTGCGCACTTTGGGGTTCACTCCAACAGCACACTATCTTTGAAAACGCTCCAACTGCGCTAGATTTCCGTCACGGCGCAATCGTGAGCGACCCGGGATCGAGAGCAACCTCATAGTAGCCTGCATCGTTCCAGGGGAGTTCGACGCCCCCCTGTTTCAGCGTTCCGCCGGTCACGGTGACACGCACATATTTTCCCGGTGGAAAGTGGGCAGGCAGTGTCCATGCGACAACGATGCCGCTTCCCGATTGTGCGGCCGCGGCGTTCGTTACAGCCTTTTGGCCAGCCCAGTACGCGCCCACGTTGACCATGCTGTCGATCCAGATATCGCCAGCGGACTTGGCGTGGTTGATGCTTGCCAGAACATCGTCTACATTGACCGGCGCATAGCCGCCATCGCCTCCGAGCGAGTGAAAAAGGAAGATCTGCCACTTGCCCGATGAATGCGCGGTGTCGATATACGAGTTGAATATGCTGGCCGTATCTCCCGCCGCTGCTCCGTAAATGGGCAGGTTATATGGATCAGTATCGCCGTTCGGAGCGATCTGGCCTCCCCATACGCCACGATTGAGGAAGAAACGGGTCTTGGCTACAGCCTCGTATCCTGTGTCTCCGTAGGGCGCGGCCGTGGTCCACACGCTGCTGACGCCGTAGTTCTGCTCGATGCGCTCCGTGCAGAGGTCGTACTCGGCCTCAACGCTTCCTGCCCACGCGCCTATGCCACATCCAGTGCCGTCTGCGTAGCAGTGATGTTGGGTATGATTTCCAAGTTCATGCCCATCCTTTGCGGCTTGCGCCCAGACCGGCGAACTCTGGTCGCTGGCGCCGATCAGGAAGAAGGTCATGCGATCTCCAGTGGCTTGCAAAAGGGAATAGTTGGCAATCTGAGAGGGCAGTGAATCGTCGAATGTATAGGTGATCGCTGCTTTGAAGCCAGCCCAGTCGAGAACCTTCAGGCCGCCCACTGCGCCGCTGGGTTTAGGCACGCCGCCGCCCGGCGGTGTTGGCAGGTCGTTTCCTCCGTCAGAACTGCTGCCGAGGTTGATCGTATAGGCCGCGGAAGTTACACTGCTGGCGGTGTAGCCTGCGGCGGCAGTTATCGCTTTGAGAGTCATGCTGGCCGCGATATTTACTGGAATGCTGTACGCCGTGGAAAAGGTCGTTGGCGTACTTCCGTCGGTCGTGTAGTAGATCGCCGCGCCGGTCGTGGTCGTGGAGATCGTTACGGTCTGCGCGGCAGTGTATGTGCCCCCAGCCACGCTGAATGCGGGCGCTACTGCTTGCGATGCGGGAGTGGTGGGTTGACTGCTTTCAGTGCCGGCGCTCCCGCAGGCCGCGAGTCCACTTGCCACCACGCTTAATAATGCAAAACGCCACGCGTACATGATTTCAACTTCTCCTTTGTCAATGCCTTGTTTGCCATTTCAGGCTCAGACTTCGATCAGCATTCGTTGAGCGACACTGTCCCAGCGCCAGCGACAAAATTCTATCATCCGTGAGAGAGCTTGGGCCCAATGCGCCAAGCCCGTTGCCGAAGACGCAACGCCTGAAAGCGCAGCCTGCGCAACAGGCGCGAGGCCGCCGGCTGACTCGATTGATGCGCTCCCTCCGCATGGGTCTGAATAATGCTCTCGGCCGCGTCAATCAAAGGTCTTTGCACGCCGGCCCGCTCCTCACATCGAGAAGCGGGCCGGTTTGGTTGCTTGCGGAATGGTGGACGAAGCAGCGCTACTCGCTCAGCTCCTGGGTCACGACGGCTCCTCCCATTGCAGCCACTACGGCGGAGACCTTCACAACCTTATGAGTATCCTTCGATACCCACAGGGTCTTCTTGTCCGATCCTCCATCCGCCGAAGAGATATCGATTCGATATGCATCGAATTTCCCCGCTGGCACGGTGACCGATTCGACACCGGAAACGCTCAGTTGCAGCAGCTTCACCTTCTGCGTTTGAAAGTCGAAGTTGCGGAAGGTCGCGCTGTAACCCGCTGCCAGCGGCAGACTGGCAATCACCTGCTCCCCGCCGGCGCCATCGGCAAAGAGCGGTCCGCCGAGATCGACCGCAATCGGCATCTCCTGGCCGTTCATGCTCATCTTGCCTGCCGCTTTGTCGCCACTGAAGTCAATGTCAATCTTCACCGGACCTTGCGACACATTCCGCTTGCGCGCAATCAGCGTGCTCTTCTCAATCGTTGCAGTGTCGGTTGCCGTGCCTCCCGGCGTTTCCATCTCATCGATGGCTGTCCAGGATGCGCCGCCGTCCTTGATGGTGCTGGTCAGCTTGAGATTCATCTTCTGGCCGCCCATTTCAATATTCACGACATAGTGCCAGACGCCGGGTTGCAGATCCATGGCCGGCTTTGGCAGGCCGACGGCTCCCGCATCCACTTTTTTGGCCAGCACCACTGTCTTGGGATCAACCGTAATCTCCTTGAGGCGCGCCACCGACTCCGCCGACCCGCCCTCCTGGAATCTTCCTCCCAGATGCGCGGCCAGAAACTTTTCCGACTCCATGAACAGCGCCAGGTTGTTGATCGGACGCGCAAAGCCGTGGCCTTCATCGGGCGCCAGAATGTACTCCACTGGGAAACCGCGATCGCGCAGCGCGATGACGATCTGCTCAGCTTCGCGGCGGTTGACGCGCGGGTCATTGGCTCCCTGCGCGACGAGCAGCGGCGTCTTGATCTTGTCCGTCGAGTTCAGCGGCGAACGCTCCGCCAGCAGCGCCTTGCCTTCGGCTGTGCTCACGTCGCCCATGCGCACAGCAAACAATTTGCGGCCAGCCTCCCAGTAAGGAGGAATGGATTCCATCAGCGTGATCAGATTCGACGGCCCAACAATGTCCACTGCCGCGGCATACAGGTCTGGTGTATAGGTCACGCCGGCCAGCGTCGCGTAGCCGCCATAGGAAGCGCCAAGAATGCCCACTCGCCTGGGATCGGCGATGCCCTCGGCAATCATGTACTTCACGCCCCAGGTCACGTCGTCCTGCATCTTGCGGCCCCACTCGAGGTTGCCCGCATCCAGGAATTTTCTGCCGTAGCCGGTCGAGCCGCGGAAGTTGGGCATCAGGACAGCGTAGCCGCGATTGGCAAAGAACTGCGCCAGCGAGTTATAGCCCCACTGATCGCGCGCCCACGGACCGCCATGCGGAATGACCAGCGTTGGCAGGTTCTTTGCAGCGACGCCCTTGGGCAGCGTGAGGTAAGCGGGAATCTCCAATCCATCGGAGGATTTGTAGGTTACCGACTTCATCTCCGCCAGATCCTGGCGCGGCAGTTTCTCCCGTATTTTGTACTGCGGCGTGATGGCGCGGGTCTTACGGTCAAAGAGCAGCGTCTGGCCCGGCTCAGTATCGCTGTGCGCCGTAAACAGCCAGTATCTTTCGTCTCGCGTCCGCGAAACCAATATAACTTCTTCGCTGGGAAACTTCTGCTCCAGCCAGTGAACATCCGCGCCGAAGGATTTGTCTTTGTAATAGGTCTTGGCGCGGGCGTCGATGTACCAGGTCTCAACCAGTTCATCGGTCGCCTCGGAGAACAGCGCTCCGCCAAAATCCACCTTGTCCAGCGGGTCCTTTTCCACGAACTCGGTCTTGCCCGTCGCCGGGTCCATCAGCGCCAGTTGAACCAGATCGGCGTCCTTGTTGGTCTCGATGTAGACGCGGCTGTTATCGGGCAGGAAGTGCAGCGTGCCGCAAGCCTCAAAGACCGAGCAGGAATAGATCTTGGTGAGCTTGTCGGCATCCACGCGCAGAATTTCGGTGTCGCCGTTATCCGCGTTGCGCTCGGCCAGCCGCAACTGACCCTTCAGGTCGAAGTCCCAGCCGACAATGCGGTCCGTGTTCTTGCGCAGCAGCGTCTTTTCGCCGGTCGAAATCCTCAGCTTGTAGAGATCGTGCCAGGCCTTGTCGCGGTCATTGAGCCCGATGTAGACAATATCCGGATCGCTCTTGGGCGCCTCATAGAGAACCACGCGCACGCCCTTGAGGCCGGTCAGATCGCGAGAGGCCGGAGCCTGCGCGCCCGCGGTCGGGCTGGCCGATGGGTCCACCGCATAGACGTTGTAGTTCTCGTCGCCGTCGTTGTCCTTGACGTAGAGAATGTACTTGCTGTCCCGCGTCCAGAAATACCCGGCAATGGGCCGCTTGCTCTCTGTTGTCAGCAGCCGGGCCGCGCTGAAGGGCTCGCCCACCGCCTTCACCCACACGTTGAGGGTGTCTTTCCATGGCTTCACAAAGGCGATGTACTGGCCATTGGGAGAAAGCTGCGCGGCCGCAATCTCCGGATTGCCGAAGATCAGTTCTCGATCGATCAGGGGCGGAAGGCCGGCAGCCTTCTTTTCCTGCGCTCCGGCGGCGGTTACAAGCAACGAGAGGCACATCAACACATGAACGAAGGTCTTCATCAGAGCCAGATTCCTTTCTTGACGCAGTTTTTGCGTGAACGGGATGGAATGCAATCTTTTCACGGCGTTGATTCGAACAGCACTTATGTTACAGACGCCACGCATCTTTGATCACCAAACTTTATGAAAAAGATCGATGAAAAACAAAAATCCTATGTCGCCCAAGAGCAGTAGGGTCAGCAGCCAGGAGGGGAAGTTGGCAAAGTTCAAGGTATAACCCGGCCCGCTGCGCTTCTGAATGAAGATGGCTGGGTCGGAGGGATTGCAATAGAAAAGCCCGCAGCGCCAGAACGGATCGCCGTTTCTCTCGACTTGCGGCGGGGTAAACAGATTTGTGCGCGTCCAGGCATAAAGAACGCGCAGGACGCCAAAGCCACATATAGCCGCCAGGATAACTCGCTTCATGTTCGGGGTGAAGGCGATGTGCAAGGAGATGGAAAGAACCGTTGCGGCGATGGCCGCGGCGCCTATCCAGGCCAACAGCACACAACTGCGCACTGTGAAGCGAGCCAGAGGAGTGCGACTTCGCGCCGCGTAGCGGAGAAGCAGGAAGATTCCGCAACTGGCTGTCAGCAGGCCTGTTCCCATTCCGTTCAGAAATGCCCCGCCGTTTGCGTCGATGGCGTCTGCCAGGGCGGTGAAGCTCACGTGCAGTAGCGTCATGGAAGCAATCCACACGACGCCGGCGGCACACAGTGGCAAAAGCATCGCCAACAGGGCGGGTCTGCTGGATGCGTTCATCGCGAGCAGCGGAGCGGCGATGATGCGGCGATCCGATTCCGGAGATTCTGCGTCTCTGGCAATGGCATCCTGCGGAAGGCAAGCAAGGGCAACGCCGGCGTAGCGATGGGCGCGGCTAAAAGCGATACAGTCGTTAACAACCTGGACTGTCACAGCGATTAGAAAACAGGAAAGTACAGGCAGGCGCATGAAAAACACCAGGGCAAGGAAGGCGAGTATGGATGCGGCGAGGCCTGCCAGCACGGTCCGTTTGTATCTTTGTGTAATGTGCAGCGCGCTTGGCGTGCCGGAAAAGCTGGATGCAGCCGTGCGCGCAAAGAAGTAAAACTGATTAATGCGCGAGGTCGATAGATGGAAGACGGAAACAGCGCAGAGTCCGGCGAGGAAGAGAATCGTTGATGGTTGCATGGTCATGAAGAAAGCTCCCGAATGAGGCGTTCCAATTCGTTGCGGATGGCGCGCACGGGCAGGCCTTCGGTGCGTGCTTGAGCGATGAGTTGCCGGAAGCTGCGACTGAACTGCGCGGCTGCTTCCGGCTGCTGCTCCGGCATGGCGCGCTCGATGACGATAGCGCCGCGGCGGCGGCGAAGGTCGAGCCAGCCTTCCGCGGCCAGCAGCCTGTATGCCTCGGCGATGGTATTGAAATGCACGCCCAGCTCGAGGCCGAGTTCGCGCACGGTGGGAAGGCTGTCGCCGGGCTGCAGCGCGCCTTCAACAAGGAGCGAGCGAAGATTGTCCACCACCTGCCGGTAGACAGGCACGGGCGAACTGGAATCGATACGAAGAGTAGGCTCTCGCTTCATTGTTGAATGTATATATACAATGTACAAATAATCAAGTCAAGAGATAATTTCGACTTTTTGCCTGACTTTTTTGGCGCGGACACTACGCCCGACAAGGCATGGAATGGGAACTTTTGTGGGGACTCCGGGCTATTGAGCCCGGCCAGATTCTAATGTAAGTTATTGAAAAATATGGTCAAATATGGTCGGGGAGAGAGGATTTGAACCTCCGACCCCCTGGTCCCGAACCAGTTCCAGCCACTTATTGGATTCTGTTGAAATTTGCGGAATTTAACTCGTTTGGATTGAATGGGTTGTGCTGATCGCGCCGTATGGTATGGCTCTTTGCGGCTTTTGAATGCTTTGCCCGCTACATTTTCATCTACATCAGATTTTTCCTTGCGTATAATGAATCTAGTCAGATAGTCAGATTCGATCGGAGCATAAAAGCAATGCCACGCGCTGCAACCCAACACAGAAAACCCGTAAACACACTTTCCCGCTCTGTACCAAGCATGGAGCGCTGGAAACTGGAAGATGCCAAAGCGCGGCTCAGTGAGGTGGTGAGGCTGGCTGAGACAGCGGGGCCGCAGTTGGTGACGATTCGCGGCAAAGAAGCGGCCGTGATTCTTGCCCCTGAGCAGTACAAGCGGCTTCTCCCCAGGCCGAAAGGACAGCAGTCCTTGGTTCGTTTCCTGCAAGGTCTCGGTTTGTCGCAGCTCGACGTGAAACGGGAAAGCGACACCGGAAGGGAAATCGCCTTGTGAATGGCTGGTTGCTCGATACCAACGTCATTGCTGAAGTGAGTGGTGCCAAACCCGACCCGAAAGTTGAGAGATGGCTCATGCCTCTGCCGGAGCATACCCTGTTCCTGAGTATTTTAACCATCGGCGAATATCAGAAGGGCATCCAGCATTTGCCGCCTGGAGACAAACTGCGACCGCGTCTGCAACGGGCGGTCGTGGCGCTGGAAACCCGATTTTCAGGACGGGTTCTCTCCGTATCGGATCAGATCGTGCTGCGCTGGGGAAGCATTAGCGGTGAGGTCAAACGCCTGACCGGTCATTCCCCTTCAGTCATTGATACGCTATTGGCGGCCACTGCGATTGAGCACAATCTTTACCTCGCAACGCGGAATGTCGTCCATGTTGTCAACAGCGGCGCGGCAGTGTTCAATCCATGGAAGGACGATCCTGCACAGTTTCCGATTTACTGAGGCTCGCAGATTATGGTGACAGGGGCCACTGATTGCTAATAGCTTAATCTGCGCTTCACGGTGTAATCGAATGTAACCCAATTACGCGAGCCTCAGTAAGCAGAGGTCATCTACGCCTTTGTGTGCCTACTCTTCAACACCAATCTGTCCTCTCCAAATACGATTTGGGAACTGGTTCTATGCGGATTTTTTGAGCAACGTGATACTGGCGGACCCGAGCGGCATTGCAATTGACTGCTGAATCGATACTTTGAAATGCACGATTCTAACTCAAAATCTCAACGAGTCTGATGCTACTCGCCACTATCCGTAGATATGTTCGCGATCTCTGCTCGAACTTGTTCCCTCTCCATGGGCATTTCAAGCTCGATGAAGATGTTAAGTGCATTTTGTAATTTCTGTTTTTCGGCGACGTGGTCACCCTGTGCGCGGTATGCTCTACCCCAATACCAATAGCAATATCCAAGCGTGCTCCGAGCACCGAGTTCAAGAGACAGCGTTTCTTGTTGCTGCAATAAATGCACTGCCTCTTTAATCCTACCCAATTTGACTAGAATTTCCGCCTGATCGCCATAGTTGGTCGCAAGAGTACCATTGTTCCCTAGTTCACTGCACATTGGCTCCATCATCTTGAGCAAGTTTAAGGCTTCTTCCAGTCGTCCCCAATCAGTCAGAATCAAAGCTTGATTGCCATATGAAAGATGGAGACCATACTTGTCGTTGAGCCTTAGGCAAATATCCTCTTGCCTCTTTAGAAACTTCATTGCCTCCTCGCGTTTATCCATCCTCCGAAGGATGAGGGCCTGATTGCCATAACAAATCTGGAGGCTGCGCTCGTCGCCTAATTCCTTGCACAAGGACTCTTCCTTCTTATGAAGGACCATAGCATCTTCCAACCGCCCCAAGTCTTTCAAAACAAGGGCTTGATTGCCGTAGCTGCGTTGAAGCTTGTCTTTAGCTTCAGCACCCTCTCGCTCATTCCAAAGACTCTCTCTCTTGATATCGACTCGCAAACTCGCTTCGAGTTCTCCGTTTCTCCAGCCAAGCTCGGAAGCCGAAGCTGACAACTGCTCCATCCTTTGAGTGGCTCCATTGCGCCAAAGATGGTCCATAGCCGGGATTACTTCCGTCAGAACCTCTTCGCACTCCTTCCAGCGTATTTGCCAAGCTCCAAAGAACTGCTCCAGAACAACCGCATGACGTTCTTGCATCTCGTCGACATCGGCTCTTCGTCGAATCTGCTCGCGCAAGAGCGTGTGCATCTGAAATCGTCGGCGATCCCGATTGAGCGGACGAAGTAGTGATGAATTGACGAGTTGATTCACCGCGTCGCGCGTCTGAGTACTGTTTAAGCCAGCTAGAGATCCAGCGAACGGAAGCCAAACCCCTTCGGGTACGCATGCTGCAAAGGCACGCAGCAATTCCTGCTCATGTTTTGGTTGCGCGAGTATCGCTTTGTCTAGTAGGTGCGACACATCTTCAATGTCGTCAAGGCACAATCTATTTGCAACTTCCCCTACAGGTTCGGTTGAATTGCGGATCAATCGAGCTGCGATTGAAATGGCCAAGGGAAGTCTCCCCATCCGATCAGCCATTGAAAGGATCTCTGTCCAATGCCGAGCCACCTCATCGTCGTTTAGAATTGCGTGAAAATATGCTTTAATCTCTTCGGTCGAGAAATTCTCAACTCCTAACCTACTAGAAACTTCGATCCATTTCCAGTCCATTCGGCGCGAGGTCACGAGTACCGTACAAAGTGGACCGGGAAGTAGCATCTGAACGTCGTCATTCCAGACGTCATCTAGTACTAACAATGAAGGTCGCTCCCGAAGCCATCCCCGCACTGCGGCGAGCTGGACGTCGGCAGAGGCCGACCGCACTTGTTCCAGTTTTAATCGAGTAGACAATTCGGCTGCGATTTCAGATACGGTGCGCTGCCCACAAATTTGGAACACTACAGCGTCAAAAGAAGACCTCGCTGTCCATGCGAATTTTAACGCAAGACTGCTCTTTCCGCACCCCGGTTCGCCATGCAATAAGAATAAGGTGGGTTGTGCTAGAAGCACATGTTTTAGACATTCCAAGTATGATTCGCGCCCAATGAAATCCCGTGGATCATAGTCCAACAATAAGTGCTGATCGCTGCTCTCTTCCGGCGGGCGTGAATCACGAAGACGATCATGATCGTCGCGTCTGTCGTGAGTGGTATAGCGCTTTCCAGTCTCACCGAATTCCACTGGAGGAGAATTATTGAGAGCACTTTCACGATGCTGATCCAGATCTCTATATGCGATCCGGTATCCCAATCTGGGCTCATTCTTTATCTCAAGTCGGTACGGCAATAGTTTCTTATTGATCTCATCAATTGCCTTATCAACGTTGCTATCGTCAGCGCTTGTCGATCTGTCACCCCATACCGCAGCAAGGATTGTGCCTCTCTCTGCACAAAACGGTGATGCTTGATGAATGCACTTGATTACCTTGAGAAGGCGCTGGGTCAGAAATATATTTTGACCTTCGTAAATAAGGCACTTGTGCACCAGGTCAACCCGTAATGCTATTGGATTAAGTTGATTATCGCCTGCTTCTTCAGACATCGTTCAGTCACCCCTCTGAGATGTACCCGGCTCTGTTCATTGTGGCACTTTCTGCCCACCGCCAATATGGGAATCACTGTAGGCATGAAAAAGGCTGGGTGTGGTGACACACACCCAGCCACCCCGCACTTCGCGGGAGGTGCCCACCATAGGAGAACAATTATGGCGAACACCCGCCGGGAATCCACTGCACACCAGCGCAGTGAAGATGCTTCTTATCTAGCAGGACCACTTCTGGTTCCTGCTTTGGGCTTCGGCCCCCATCTTTCTACCGCCATTCATGCAATCGGTCAAGCAACGAGCCGGGTAGCGTCCCCCCTCCATGATCCAGCAATCTCACTGATTGTCGGGGCTGTAGACACAGCCCTTACCCTGCATAGCCGAACCAACGGGTCAACCACGAGCTTGATTCACGGTAATATGGTCGGCTTTAAGCTCTACAGCGTTTCAATTTATCCAAGCCGTTCCATTACGCTCTGGGAACGACCAACCCAAGAGACTTTGTTTGACTACGCCAAAGCAAACTTTGACCTCCTGCTGAGGCCGGACCATGCGCTTGGAACGTGGTTTAATGACCGCGATTTGCTCCACTGTCTAGATGTGGTTGTGCTGATTCGCGACCGTACTGTTGCATTGGAGATCGGGCATCGCTTCGGGCAGTTGGCCATTTATGATCTCGAAGCTCGCCGAGAGATATCAGTTTCATGCTTGTCTCAAGAATCTGCCGATGACTCTGCGGAGGTGTGCGCTGCTAACCGCTTGGACGGTAATAACGCCTGAGAGGGATGACGCGTCTCGGAGATTTCGCTCGCTGTCGCGGGCAGTTAGGAGAGTAAGCAGGTATGCGCCCACCTGACATAACGTTAGCTGATTTTATTTCAGCACCTTTGTATCTGGTAGTAAACGATAGCAATGCGCAACGCCGGGTCCTCTGGATCGGCTCACACGAGAAGCTTGACGGTCAGGTCGCCGGATTTCGCAACTTGAGGTCCGTCGAGCCGCATCTCTACGCCCCGTATGCTCCGCCGCCGCAGGCATTGCTTGAACACGCATCCGTAGTATGGGTGTTTGACGTGGAGCTTCCCGCACGATTCCGGCAACTTCAGTTTTGCTGTGCCTATGCACGCCGGACTGGGGCGAATCTACTGGTCTTTGCCGTTTCGTGCCTGTTCAATGCCGAACTGCGGCGGCGGGAAAACAGCGAACTTGCCAAACGCGCGCTCAATATCGGCGCACGCATTCTACCGCAATTTTCACGGGTATAGCCGTAGACGGGTGTCTCCATGCCATGCAGCGATCTTGATCTCGCGCTCTTCGAGTACGATCTGGCCAACCTTCAGATCGCGATGGCGGAACGCGGCATGGTGCGCATGGTCATTGTTCACCGTTATGCCGAGGTAGCGGGAGGTTGCACGGCAGGCGAGGAAATTCAGTCGATATGGTTGGTCAGTGCTGGACGTTCCTACCCAGTGCGGCTCTCCACCCCGCACTTAATCCTCTTTGATTACCTTGCACGACATCGCAATATTCCTCAAACTGCCGCACTGATCGCAGCGGGATTGCAGACAGAGTTGTTCTACCTGGACCACGGCTCCAATGCGCGCGGCCATCGGGTGGTGTGTCCGCGTACAAGCCGGACGGCGGTCCGGAAACAGGTCGAGCGCATTCGTAAGGCGCTCACGGAAAGCTTGGCGGAAGCACATCTGCGACTCGATCCGACGGACATCTTGCGCTCTGAACCGACCAGTTCCAACGAGAGGCGATACTCGGTCCACGCGGATGTCGTTTGGGAGCACGACAACATTCGACTGCAATAGCCCCGGTCATTCCTTCCGCCTGCTTTTCATACGCGAACGCGGAAAGAGAAACAGCCAGATCATCGCCCCGATAGTTGCGACGCCAAGTTGTTGCCAGACGCTCAAGCTGTTCCATGCCTGCGCGAGGATACCGGGAACCACGGTACAGAGGATGACGATTCCCGCGACGATGCCGATCCGCCGCAGGGCGGTGGCGGGCTTCACGATACCGAGCATGAGGCCGACAGCCGTCAAAATGATAGCGATGACCGCCGCCATGCTGGCGAACCGCTCGATCCCACTGAGGATTTCCGTTCCGTACATAGCACTGTCCTCCGTTACGGCTTCTTATTCGGGCAGACATGCTCGACATCGGCAAGCATTCCCGTCCCGTCGAAATGGATTTCGGGCGACTGGCTATTGCCCGCAAGATAAGCGGACCAGAAAGCAGTCACGGCTTCCTTGCGTTCTGCGGAGAGTGGCGCGTAGTCGCTCGATTCAAGGCGACCGAGGCAAAGCGCAACACCCGGCACCGCGAATCCATGCGCGGCGCGTAGGCGCAGAGCAAGTTCCCGAGCGCGCGCCGGATTCGCAAGCGACCGGTCGGTGACGAAGTGCTCCGCTCTGTCGTCTTCGAGAAAATCGCTCGCGATGACCAGCCGCCGGGAACTTCCGGTGGAAAACAAAGCTATCTCCTGCCGAGCTGCATCGAGCGCGCCCAGGATGTCGGTCCGCGCCTGATGCAGATCGGAGGAGGCGGCCCATGCCGCGAAACGTTTCTCTGCATCCGCGCGGAAACGTCCGAGGTCAGCATTGTAGGCTTCACGCCGGTTGGGCGCTTGGAAACGCAGGATGCGGCCGTCTGCATCATTCTGCACGTCGCCCATAATTGGAATAAGAACGAGGATATCTCCACGCTGCATACGGTCGATCTGACTCCGGATGGCACCCTGCGCGGCGTGTTCGGCACGGGGCGTAATGCTTTGACTCGTATCGATGATTTCGACCGTGACCGTCGGTACGCGATGCGAACAAGCGGCGAGCAATAAGAGAAGTGCAGATGCTGCGGCACAGCGAATGCGGTTCATCGGGTGCCTTCCTTCGGCAGAAGTTTTTGTTCGTGGACGCCGAGTTCGCGCGGTTTGGGTGCGTCGGGAACCACCGCGAAGTGGGTATTTTCGGCCTTCAGATAACCTTCCTGGCTCGGGTGGAAGCGGCGGCGGTTGAAGTAGAGGAAACAAGCGAGGCCGGATACGACCGGCAAGATCAGTAATGCCGGAGACCAGACGAAAGAGGTGAGAAACGCGACAGGCGTTGCGCAGAGTCCGCCGAGCAGGCTCTTGCCGATCACCGCCCGCCGCGATTCCTGGCGAGCGCCGTTTTTCCGACCGCGCTCGTAGAATTCGGCGAAGACCGCCTTCCATTCCCGGCACTCCGCCTGCTTGCGTTCGTCGAACTGGGCGAGCTGCTCCGCTTCGGTCTGTACTTGGCGGGCAAGCTCGATCTCGGCGGCGCGGAGCGTTTCGAAGCGCTCCCGAACCCGCCGCCACGTCCGGGCGTGCGATACCTCCATCCAGCAATACAAGAGCGCCGTTGCGCCGATCAGGGGCGTCACAAGTGTGATGAAGATGAAGAAGGCGGCCGCGAGCACGGGATGGAGGTTGAGAAACTGCCCCAGCGGGTTACCCGAATACAGAGCGGCGAAATGCAGTTGCGCGCCACGCAAAAGGCCCCAGAGCGTGAGGCTTATGATGCCCACGGTTCCGACCGCGATAGCAAGAAATCTCTTGGGCCAGAATTCGTCCGCCCGGAGGAAGAGTAGGCCGGTCAACTCGAAAAACGCGGTACAGAGAACCGCCAAGCCTGCGGCGGCGAGGAACTGGAGCGCCGGACTTGCGACGTTCAGGATGTCCATCGTGGGAGCGAGGAAGAGCGTGTCGAGTACGAGCGCGAAAAGCGCGAAAGCCGCCATGAGAACCGCTTGGAAATACGGCGGCGGCGTATCGCCCAGTTCCTTCCTGATGCGCTGCCAGAGCGCTTCGGCTTCGGGCTTTTCGCGGCGCACCCGCTCGCGTTTCGCTTCGAGGGCATGGAGCGCGCGGAGCGGTTTCTGCTTCTCTTCGAGGCTTTCTTCGGTAAACCGCGCTTCGATCTGTTCGAGAACCGGAGCAGGATCGATCAAGTGCGCGCCAAGATAGAACGCGGTAGCTTCGATTGAGCGTATTTTGAGCTTGCCTTTGGTGAATGTGCGTGAAGATGCGGGCATGGGGTCCTCCCTTCGGTATGAAAAGGGGGAGCTGTCACGTGCGGACAACTCCCCTGTGGTTACTGCGCTTCGAGCACCTTGCGAGCCTGCTGCAGTTTGGCAAGCTCGCGTTCCTCCTGGGCGAGTTCCTTGCGCATTTCGGCGACTTTCTCTTCCTGCTTGCCGATCTGTTCAAGGACGATCTCGACCGGGGTCTTCTTGACCCACGGCTTGCGGCCGGTTGAAGGTGCTGTGGTAGGTACTGTTTTCTGCGTTGGCGTCGAGGTTGACGCCGCGGCAGGTACTGCTTTCTGAGCGGTCATAACGCCTCCTTGTGCGTATGGGTTGAAAGGTGAAAGAGCTGGGCTCCAGCTACGAAAGCAGGAGCAGGACGCTGCGTATGGTCTCGATCTGCCGCTCGATGCCGTCGAGGGCGCCGAGCGCGGCCAGATGGTGACCGGCTTCGAGGTCGTCTGCCGCAGTCCCGAGCCGGTCCAGAATCTCGGCATTGAGTGCCTTGGCCCGTCCGAGAATGCGTAGCCGGATCGCCTCGTTGGGATCAGGCAGGCTGGACTGGGTGTTGATTTCCGCCATCGGTATGTTCCTCCTGTTGGTTGGGTTGATGGTTGAAACGTTCGTCGGGTGAATGCTCGGCACTCATGAGCGAGCGCATCTTTTCGGTGTGCCACCGGTCGAGCCGTTGGATCGCCTCGCGGAGCGTGGGCAGTTCAATATGCGTATAGAGCGAGTTCACGTCCCCGCCCGCGCTGTGCCCCATGAGTTCCTTGCGCACGTCAGCGATGATGCCGAGATCGGCGAGGCGCGAGTTGAAGGTGTGGCGCAGGTCGTGGAAGCGGTAGTGCGGGATGCACGCTCGCCGGAGCGCGCCCGCCCATCCGGTTTTGAGACTATGGATCGGTTGGCCGTCGTAGATGAAGATCAAGCCGGACGGCCGGTGCATTGTCCAGAGCATTTGCTCCACACGCCCGGTCATGGGAATCAGCCGATGCTCACCTTCGGCGGTTTTCGAATGCGTGACCGAGATGAGCTTGCGGTCGAAATCGACGTCCTCCCAAAGTTGGTTCAGGAGTTCGCCCCGCCGCATTCCGGTATCGACCGCCGCAATGGCAATCGGGCGCAGGTGATCGGAGCAACCTGCAAGCAGTTTCGCTTCCTCGGCCACCGGCATCACCGGACGCCGGGCAGGGCGCTCACGCGCCATCCGGACGCGGGCAATGGGATTCGTTGGGATGAAGCCTTCGTCCGCCGCCCAAAAGAGCAGGTGGCGGATGACTTCGACATCCCGGTTGATCGTGGTATCGGAGAGCGGCTTTGCGTTCGCACCGGCCCGCCGCCGATGTTCGGTGTGGCGCGCCTTGCGGTAGCGCACGATGTCGTTCTTCGTAATCGACCCGATGGGCGTCTCGGCAAAGAACGGCAGAAACTGTTTTGCGCGCTCCCGGTGGTGTGGTTTCACGTCGCCTTCGGCAAGAAAACGTGCGTAGAGTTCGGCGAAGGGCATCTCGGGCTGCAATTGCGGAAGTTCGTAGCGCTTCGCGATCAGTTCGTCGCGGAAACGTTCTTCGAGCTGCTCCGCACGCCGCCGGTTCGGGGTCTCCAGCGAGCGCATCGTGCGCACACCGTCGATCCAGATCGCCGACCAGTACACATTGCCTCGCTTGTAGAGACTCATGCCTATCCTCCTTTCTGTTGTTGTCGCCTGAGAATCCAAGCAACGATCTGGTTGCGGAAAAAGATCAGTTTGCCGTGCGGTCCGGATCGCAAATGTGGCAGACCACAGGGCAGGTACTGCTGCCGGACGGTCCAGGGGGAGACGCCGAGCATCGCAGCCACCTGCCGGATCGAAAGCGGCGCGCCCAGGGCGTCGTCCGCCGAGCGTTCCGTGTCCGTGAACAGGTGCGGTTTCCGCTGCGGGCAGCTCTGGCCGGGTCCGTCACGCGGAAAGCACAAGGAATCCATAGGCTTCGCGCCGACGACAAAACCCGATATGCGTCCTTCTCCTGTAGGCCAGTCAGTCCTCATCGCCGTGCCTCCTTGATTTCAAAAACGACCAGATCGCTTCCCGGAACCAGTCGGGCAGCTTCGCCCACAGGAGCCAGAGGCCGCCGAGCAGTAAAGCGAACGCCAAGCATGTCTGCCGGATTTGCGGAATGTTGATGAGCGCGATGACAAGCGAGAGTGTGGCGTACACGAGCAGGATGCCAAGTCCCATCCTCACGAGGATGCCCACAAGCCGCAGGCTCGTCGGGACCGGCGGCTGCGGCGTCGAGAGGTCCCGACTGCCACACTTCGAGCAGACCTCCGCGCCGCGCGGGTTCACGTGCTGGCGCGGACAGAGCTTCACATCGTAGGTCCGGCCGCAGGTGCCGCAGTAAAGCGGTTCGCCCGCTGTCATCTTTCCGCAGTGGTAGCAGTAGCGCATGATGGTTCCTTGAAAAGTGGTTGATGGGTGTCGCCCGTCGGCCGCAGCCAAACCGGAGCGAAGAATCGCTCGCCGCGTATAGCGTCAAGCGTGGCGAACCAGAAAATCTTCGGAGTGATCGCGGCGACCGTTTTCCGGATCGAGTGCAGCCGGCGTTCGGAGTTCGCCAGCACGAGCACACGGAACCGGTCGTGGCCGAACCGCAGGGCGTAGGCTCCGGAGACCGCGAGTTGAAGATAGTGCTTGACCTTCTCCCGCCAGACGCCCTGCGTTTCGTTCCCGAGATCCATCTCGACGAACGAAGCGTCGATCCCAGCCGGGGTGGCAAACTCGACGTAACCATCCGGAATGAGACTGAGCCCAGAAGCGACCGGCTCGTCGAACGCGATCCATTGGATGAACCGGACGTGTGGGAACGGAATCGGTCCGAACTTGGCGGCGCAATACACGACCCCGAGTGCAAGCTGGTGCTCGACGTAAAAGTCGGCGACGAGCGTCTCGTTCTTGCGGCGGCGCGGCCCCCGGCATGGCACTTCGGCCACCTGCGCACCTTTGGGTGAAAGTGCGTAGAGCGCCTTCCGTCCGCCGCACGTGCCGAGGAAAAACCTCCGCAGCAATCCCGCCTCGGTGAGCGCCCGCAGGCGCGTGTTCACCCGCGTCGTCGATCCGAACCCGGCGGCAACCTTTGCAGTCTCGCGGTCCGCGACGCGCAGCACGCCGAGTTCTTCGAGCAGGTGCAGATCGCGCGGTTGGATCAGGAGGCCACGTTTTCGGTTTCGGTTAGTCCCAGTCATGGAGTGCATCCTTTGTGGTTGTTGTGAAGGCCGCGTGTCGCCCGGCGATCTCGCGTTCGACTTCGGCGCGAGGCCGCGCGTGGCGCGCACGGGAGCGGTTCAGGAGGTCGGTGTAACTGGTTGTCGCGTCCGTAACCGTCGGCGCGACGCCCTCGACCCAGTGCTCCGCGCCGCTCTTCAGAATGAAGTGCCGCTGCGGCAGGTTCTTGAGCCGTTCGGCGAGTGACTTGCCGCCGTCGAGGAGCTGCGCGACGGCGGCCGCATCGGCACCTGACAATTGAAAGAACATGTGCGTACCGACCGAAAGGATTGCCGCACGCGTCGCCGCCGGGTACTGGTCGAGAAACTGGTTGGCCGTAACGATCCCGACCCCGAACTTGCGCGCTTCCGAAAGCACTGTTTCCACGTCTTCTGAATGTGCGATCAGGTTCTGAATCTCGTCGCAATAGACAGTGAAAAGCGATTTGCTCGTGCGGGCAAAGAGCGCGTTCTTGATGACGGTAAAGAAGAGGCTCGCCAAGGTAAGCGCGTGCTCGCCGAGCCGTCCCTTTTCGAGGTGCGCAATCACCCAGTCGCCGCGATCCATCGATTCCCGCAGCGAGAAGGTGGAGCGTGCTTGGCCCACGATGTGGCGGAAGCGTGGATCGGCGGTAAACGCCGAGGTCTTGTTCAGGATCGGCTCCCGCATCGTGGCCTTCATCGGCTCGCTCGCTACGCCGTACCGGCCCTCGAAGTACTGCCAGACTTCGGCGTTGCGGAGTTCCTTGAGGCACTGCGCACGGAATCCAGCATGGGTGAGAAAGGGCGAAAGTTCCAGCAGTGTCATTCCGTTCACCGAAAGCACATAGAGCGCGTTGCGCAGCAACTCGTCCGTACGCGCGCCGAAGGTATCGAGCTGCCAGCGATGCTTCAGCACTTCGGCAAACTCCGCGACGCGGACGAAGTCCGGCTCCGCGTCTTCAAGCGGGTTCAGCCCCACCGACATCTCTTGATCGGCAGGCGAAATGACAAGAAGTCGGTCGCTCAAGTGCGTCTGCTGTCGCCACTCCTCGCGGGCAATCGCGCGGAGCAGGAACGGCGTTGCGTCGCCGTGCAAGTCGAAAAAGAAGAATCCGCGCCCTGCCTTGATGTCCTCCTGGCACAGATGCCGCAGGAGCGAACTCTTGCCGGTCCCGGTCTTGCCGAGAAGCGCCACATGCGTCGTGCGCCGCGTGTGGCCGAGCGTCACCGGCTGCCGGGTCGTCTCCTCGTCGGCCACCCGAAAACCCACGGTCGTCGCACTGCCGCTTTCCGGCCGTGTTGCGCGCCGCTCGTTGAAGCGGTTCCATGCGGAGGTTGCGAGTTTTTCGAAGAAGTGTGTCATTACGAGAGGAATTGTGGGGGAGGGCGTGAGAATATCGGTGACAGATCGGGGCGAAGTCTTCCCTAATGCCAAGATATGACACCAGTTGTCGACCTTTATTTTTTGTTGGGATGAGTGGCCTAGAAATTCGTGATGAGGACTTCGCGGAAGCGTCGGCCCGCCGTCCGCTGCGCGGTATATGCCAGTTCGACCTCGCGCAGTTTGAATTGCTTGAAGATCGCGCGCACCTCAGGAACGTCGTTCAGTGAAAGTACGAACTTGCCCTTGAGCTTCGCGAGCCTTCCAGCCATTGTGCGGAAATCGTCCGGGTCCAGGTTGTAGCGGTACAATTTGCGGCCGTAGTACGGCGGATCGAGATAAAAGAGCGTTGTCGGCCGGTCGTATCGCTGGAGGATCTCTTCATACGGTCGGCATTCAAGTTGAACCCGCGCCAATCGCTTATGCGTTTCCTCGATGAGCGCAGGAATGCGCTCTAAATTAAAGCCTGGAGGCTGGGTGACACTGCAACCGAAGTTGCGACGGCGGACGAGCCCCGCGTAGCAGTTCTTGAGCAAATACAGATGGCGAGCAGCTCGTTGGATGTCGGTCAGGGTCGCCGGGTCAGTGGCTTGCAAGAGCTCGAACCATTTCCGGCTCACGTGCATATAACGGAGATAGCGGGTGAGTTCCTCATAGTGCGTTTGGCAGACGCGGAAGAAGTTCACCATTTCGCCGTCGAGGTCGTTCAGCACTTCCACTTTCGACGGCTCCTTATGAAAGAACACCTGCGCGCCCCCGGCAAAGGGTTCAACGTAGGTCGTGTGTTCGGGAAAAATGGCTATGATCTGTTTGGCAATGGGACGCTTGCCGCCGATATATGCCAGCGGTCCGATCATGGATATGGATGAATGTTTTCTGGTTTCTCATCGCTCCGATTCGACCTTTCCGCATCGAAGCGTTGTCACATCTTACGCGGCGGTAGAAGGAATGGTAGGCAAAGAGAGTTGCTTTTGATGCCGTGGCATCATTCGAACAATATTCAGAATGCGAGAAACGAAAATAAAAAAGGAGGGCCGTTCGTCCCTCCCGAGCACGGAGTATGTTCTACGATCCTGCGAAAGGATCGACACCAGCCGTCTTCGCTCCTCGGCGGCTAGCATCCGTCGAACGACCCGGGCTCATGATACAGGCAAAATGCCGAGAAAACAGGCTGAGATTGTTGCACATGACGATAGATGCTTTACACGAAATGTGGCATCCGTGCAGGTTCCCTTGTCTATTCACAAAAACAGGCTTCAAGGATACTTGCAGGATCATGCCGAAAAATAATAGTGAGCAACATCATCCGCCGGAGACAGACGTGGAGTATCTGAAAGGTTGTCCTCTGTGCGAACACAGCGACCCTGAACTGGAGCGCGAACTCCAGACCTTCGCGCAGTTGCTTTTTGATCTCTATTTGGAAAAGCATAGTAAAAAGAAACCTGACTCGGAAACGGACGTTGACAAAGGTCCTCGCCCGCCTACGCTGAAATAAAGGTCGAAACATAACAATCAAATCCCGATCATGAATATAGTCATCTACTGCCGCGTCTCCTCAAAGGAGCAGGTAGAAGGTACAAGTCTTGAGTCGCAGGAACGTGCGTGCAGGGAATATGCGGCGCGCAATCACTTGAACGTCGCCCATGTTTTTGTTGAGTGCGGCGAATCGGCGAAATACGCCGATCGGACCAAGCTTCTCGAAATGATGGCGTACTGCAGCAAGCGGGAGCACCACATCGAGCAGTTGCTTGTCTGGAAGGTGGACCGCCTCGCACGCAATGTCGGCGACCACTTCAACATCAAAGCCGGTCTCTTGAAATACGGCGTACGCGTCGTCTCCGTTACCGAACCCATTGATGCCAAACCGGAAGGGCGCTTACTGGAAACGATCCTGGCAGGTTTTGCGCAGTTCGATAACGATGTTCGCGCCACCCGGACCGTGCAAGGGATGCGCAGCAAAATTCGGGAAGGAATCTTCCCGTGGCGGCCGCCGCTCGGCTACAAAAGCGTCACGCGCGCAGACAGCAAGAAAACCGATCCGGATCAACCCGATCAGCCCACGTTCAACATTTTGCAACAAGGCTGGATCGAATTCTCCACCGGTGCTTACACCAAAGCACAGATCTTACGTCTGTTGACGAGGCGCGGACTTTGCACACGCTCCGGTGTGCCACTTGCAAAACAGTCGATCGATCACATTTTCTGCGATTCGTTCTACGCCGGAATTATCTGCGATCCGTGGAATGGCGAAGAACACGTCGGGCGGCATGTGCCGATGGTCAGCCGAGAAACTTTCCGCGCCGTGCAGCGGATCATTTCTGGACGCAACCACTCCGTGCCACACCTCGCGCTGCGGCCAGAATTCCCGCTACGGGGCTTCGTGCACTGCGGAAACTGTGAATCCGTCCTTACGGGCTCGTTCTCGCGTGGCCGGTCAAAGTTCTATCCGTACTACCACTGTTATTCCCACAACTGCGATAACCAAGGAAATTATCCGCTGGCCGACGTACACCGCGAATTTGCTCAGTTTCTTGATGAGGTAAGCCCCAACCGCCATTCGCTCGGTCATCTCAAAGATGCTGTCTGTAAAATCTATGCCTCTTGGGCAGGTACGCGTGATCTCGTTCAAGAAAAACGTGGGAAAGAAACGATGCATCTCCAGGAGCAACTTCAGCGGCTTGTCCAGATGAGAATGAACGATCTCATTACCGACGATGAATTCCGCGCTCAGCGAATTGCACTGGCCAAACAGCTTGAAAGACTTGAAGGCTGCGCCTCAACAGAAGAGCCTGAACTGGATTCCGTCCTTGCCTGTCTCGACGTTATCAATGCGCCGCTCATGCACTTGGCGGACACTTGGCAGGCTGTTCCGATCAAAATTCAGCGGCGGTTCCAACAATGCCTCATTCCGTCCGGATATGTATTCGGAAGAATTGGAACCGCCCAGAAAGGCCGTCTTCTTTCATTTCTTGAGTCTCCACGAACCGAGGAGACAAACGTGGGGTCCCTCGAAGGTCTCATCTGGAACCAGTTGGCAGAAGAGGTCATGACTCTGGCCATGATTTTCAGAGAATCATCCATACGGTAGAGAGAGCTGCAATGGTAGTGAAATTGCCAGCCCTCGCGTCGGCCTCTCCGGCATGACGGACGCAATATTGGCGTCTATACGTCATCGAGAGGCCGGCGCGAAAGGGCAATCCTGTTCGCGGATACTTCATTCGGGAACTCGGATTGATACGCCCGCGTGCTCCCAATAGCAGACACCCACCGCAATCGCATCGAACATAGGCATGATGGAATGCTCACTTTCCCATACCTTCCGTCTTTGCGGCAGTTTGTACGCAACCTCGGGAAACATGTGAGCAAGCGCCGCGGCAACGTCATCCTTTGACTTTGCGTCAAAACTGCGGAATGCTTTTCGCATATCGGGCTGCTTCGTGGCATGGAATCTCACAGATTGCCGAGCTGCTTCGCGACGGAGCAGCCTGGAAAGCAACCGGATGCCAGCCACGTTTCGGACCTGCTGCAGTTCCGATTGCTCGATCACGATCGCCGACGGCGCATAAAGTTCAAGAAGCGACGATATTCGTTTAGCGGTTGTCGCAACCTGCTTGCCACCATTCCGCCGGTAGAACACCATGCCCCAGTCCAGCAGTTTGTTGGAGCCATCAAGAACGGCATATCCGAGGCGTTGCGAGCGAATGGCGATTGCAAGGATTCTGCCATTACTTAAGATTGCTCGCATGGGAGAATGAAGACATTGATTCTGATTGCCGCCGTTCCTGCATCCAGGTGAGCTTCCGGGCGATCATTGCGGCGTCGCGGCCTTTAGCGCTGCACTGTTGGAGACCATGTTCCATCTCCGCCAAGCGCGCTTCAACTTTCTGTTCCGCTGCTTCGTAAGCTGTAGAAAACAATTCCGACACCGGAACGCGATAAAGCGCTTCATAACAGAGGGCGATCTGAAGCGGCGGCACGCAGCGGAGCCGTTCGTGCCGAGAAACGGTTCCTTCGTCCGGATAGCCGAGCAATTGCGCCAAGTCTATCTGACTGAGGCCGGACCGCTTCCGGCAGGAACGAAGATAATTCGCGGGTTGAGATGAATTCATATGTAAAGTGTTTTTGTGGTCCGACGTTTGCGTAGTGTAGCAGGACGCTGCCCGTAGAGTAGGGTCACAAAATTGCGTTCCATGCAAGATACGCAGATTTTTTATAAAACAAATGGAAGAATCACCCGATATGCGGGTGTATGCACGGTACATCAGAAAGGAGAGGCTCGACCCCACGGTATGGCCTTGCGCATCATTATCTATGAATAATAACGCATAGGTTTTCTTATGCACCCGCTCCCCAGTATCCTGAGTGAATCGAAATACTACGAGTAACCTTTCCTGCTTCGGGTACTCGGTAGCGAAACAAAGTACGAAATCGCCGCCATCGTTGCCCGGATATTTCCCGAGCTTCTCTGAAAATTGCCGCTAAAGCGAAAGGTATGGGAATCGGAACGCTATGGCATAGTTGTCTTCGATGCAATTGCGGTAGGCTTTGGGTACTTGCAGCGCAAAGGTACACATCCTCCAACGCCAGAATGAGCATGGCGAAAACGGAAAGCGAGTACGAGCTCTTTCGCCGGCCTCTCGGGTGACGTATAGACCGATATTTGCGTCCGTCACATCAATAGAGAGGCCGACGAAAGAGCTTGGCATCATCGCCTTTAATCAGTGGGATGATCTCGTAAAAAACGTATCTCTTCATCAACCCGCTTGCACCTGCAATCTGAGTTGTGCGTCCAGACACGGAGAGCGAGAGACTTCTCCATGCAAAGAAACTTGCTGCTGGATAGCACACTACAAATACCCACTTGCTGACATACTCCGATTTGTTATAGTTTATAGATGAATAGAAGACCTATTATACTCATAATTGCATTACTGATGGTTGTTGGTATTCTAATCGTAGCTGGCATCGCGTGGGTTCACTATTACTACATCCCACACACGGCAATTACGCCAATAGTTCTATCTACCGCTCAAAATGCTGTCGTGCGATCGACAAAGACGGTTGAGGCAATGCAGACAATTCAGTATCTCATTCAACAGGTTGGCACTTCCTCTCTTGACGCAATGCCGGTATCGCGAACTTTCCTCCCTGTTTTTGCAACCGATACTTCCGAGTTCTCATATTTTGGATTTACATTTACAGCACCATGGAAGGACATAACTGCAATAAAGGAAGCAGGTACACCAGTGGCCGTAGTCACCATTGCCTTTACCAACGGTAGGCGTATTAGTTTCGAAAAAGCGCCCGCTGCCGATGTCAGTGACATGAAGACGATTTCCCATCTGAGTGGCCAGCCGCCAACAGAATATGGCTTTGAAAATGCCGTCCTTAATGCAACTCCCGATCAAGTGACTAGCTCGACACCAGATAACCTAGCTAACCTTATTGCCATCTTATTAACGCTAAAATCTACGATATTCGTTATCGGTGGCCCAATTTACAGCTTTGATACAGGCGTGGTTAAAGGGTTCCAATATGGAGATGCTACTTCTACAAAATCGACAACGCGTATTGATTTGTTTGATAAAAACGACGACAAATATGTCGCGATAATCACGGGGACACAAGGCGAGATAGATTACATTCTGGCATCAATAAAGGAAAAGTGATTCGTTCTTATTCGGTAGGCTTCCACACGTCACTCCGCAAAGTTAAACTAGAATGCATACCCCTGCGATACTAGAGTGTAGTTACGAAGCGGCATCGCAAGGAGCATCACGGCTTCGTTATTCGGGTCCGATTACTGTCACAGTCTTGCTTCCAGAGTTAACAACATAGACCTTGTTGGTCACTGGATTAACTGCTATTGCGCTAGGTTTATTGCCGACTGTGACCGATGATGTGGTCTTGGTAGCCTCATCGAACACTATTACAGTGTTGTTCCCGATATTGTTGTACGAGTTGGTGCTGTTGGCGAAGTAGACCTTGTTGGCTACTAAGTTAATTGCAACAGCACTGAGAGCGGAGCCTGATATATTCGAGTATGATGAGCTGTTGTTGGAGCCATCAATTACAGTGTAGCCGCCAGAGCAGTAGGTCGAGCAACCATCAGTGCTTGCAATATAAAACATGTTGGAAATCGGGTTAACTACGATTGCAACTTGGTCATGACCTCCTGTGACGGTGCTGGTAGTGTAATCGGCATCGTTGATTATCGTCACGTCGCCGCTCCAGTTGTTAGCCACATATATTTCGTTCGTTAGTGGATTTACAGCAAGCGCAATAGGGTTCTTCCCTGCGGTGATTGTAGTCTTGCCCAATGTTGCCCCATCGATGATTGACACATTGCCATAGCTCCCGCCTTGAGCGTCATAAATGGTATAGATCTGGTTCGTGACCGGATTGACGTAGACCGACGGGTAATTAGCGCTGCCTGAGATAGCACCGCTAATGATTGAGTAGCTATGGTCCGATCCATTGATGACTATCGTGTCCGCCCAGTAGTCAACTGCGTAAATCATGTTGGTCAACTGGTTCACTGCGATCCCCCAGAGTCCATCAAGCTGGCTGTCCGGCGTCGCCTTGAAAGATAAGGAAATGGAGGTTGTGCTGTTTGTTGCACCGTCGATAACTGTTACCTCGTCGCCATCCGCCACATAGATTTTATTGGTAACGGCATTGACTGCTATCGCCTGGGGGCCATATCCGACAGAGATCGTTGTGGTACTGTTGTCTGTCCCGTCAATCACTGTTACACTTTTGTCACTGCTATTTGCAACGTAAATCTTGTTTGTCTGGGCATTCACCGCTATGGCAACTGGATAGCTACCAACAGGCACAGTAGCCGTGCTCGGGCCTGTTGTTACCCAAAAAGTTGTTCCAGCCGACACGGTGCCGACATCAGCCGGATTCGTGACGACTACAAGATAGCTTCCCGATACGACAAGATCGCTAGACGTAAGATGAATTGTGATCTGGCTGGTGCTTATGTAAGTCGATGTATGGGCTACGCCATTGAACGTAACGGTAGAAGACGGAAGGAAGTTCGTGCCGTTGATTGTGAGTGTCTGCGAAGCCGCACCCGCCACCAGCGAGGACGGAACTAGGGTATATATTGCAGGAGCGAGGGAGCTTGAAGGCTCTGTTTGGGAAGTGCCCGTCGCCAGAAGTATGTTGTGAGAGCCGTTGGGAAGAGCAGTTGTCTGGCCAGAAGCGACATTCCCAAGGATTAGCATCTGGCGACCCGAAGAGGAAGTGAAACTATCCGCAAAGTAGTCGATTACAGCGTTTATATCTTTCGTCAAAGCCCATTGCTCTAGAGGTGTAAGATCGGGCTGGTTTGAGATTAAATCTCCTGTTCCTGTCTCCGCCAACCCCGTATATTCCGAAATTCCTACGTTAGCGGCGGTCTTTGCTGTGGCTACAAGAAGTCCGGCAGACGGGCTTGCCGCATAATATGGCCAAATTACGGCACGGCATGTTGTATCATCGGCCAAATCGGGTGAACACGAGGATTCATAGTCTGGGTTTTGTGCTAGCCAAGCCATGATTCCGACGACCGCAGGGTCGTTGGGGTTGAAGGAGGATCCAAGGAATGCTGACTTCTCGGACAAAAGGCTGGTGCTTGTCTGGAGAAAGTCACCGAGGCCAATGGCGGAGGCGATAGAAGTCCAGAAGGTACTCGATACAGTGCTAAAAGGCGTCACCGCTGGGCGTTCACCGCTCATGTATATATGGCCTGCTTGTGAATTTTTTGTGTCGTATGAACTAAGCTGTTGAATGTTCCCCATCACCGAGACCATTGCAGAGATATAGGAAGTTAAGGCCGTCTGATTTATGGTTGTAGATGGAGTGGGCAGCATTGATTGATAGGACGAAGTCCCGTTGATGATACGAGTCATGCTGTCTTCGATGTTTTGCGCATATGAAAATGAATCTGTAGCGCTTACAGTGGGAACCGAGGCCGTGGTGTCTACTTCCGTCGAATATATTGCCCCTGTGCTAAGCGATTTATAAAACACAGCGTAGTAGTGCGTTGTAGGAGAAGCATCATTAACGGAGAATCGGAGGGTATATATTTTATCCCCAGCCGTTGCATCTCCATTAAGCCCCGCGTCGTTCAGGAGACCTTTCGAATTGATATGGACGCCACTCTTATCAGTCTCATACGCGGTGACAGAAGTCGTGTCGAGATCGGAATCAGGAATCCAGATTGAAATTGTCATGCTCGTGGAAATGGCGCTCGCGTACAGAGGAGGAGAGGCAATCAGAGCCCCATGCTGCAAAGGATTGGACGATGTAACCGCAATTGAAGCTGAACTGGACTTGCTCGAATCCTGGGTTGACGTGGCCGTGACCGTCGCCGTACCGGTCGCAGCTGGCGTGAAGACGCCTGAACTGCTCACGCTGCCGATGCTCGATGGGCTGACGGACCAGTTCACAGACTGGCTGTAGTTCCCTGTACCCAACACAGTAGAGGCACAAGTGGAGGTCTGAGTCGTCAGAATTGATGTCGGGGAACAGCCTACTGACACCGAAGTGATCGTCGACGGCACGGCCACAGTAATCGCCGTCGAGCCGGATTTGGTCGAGTCCTGTGTCGAGGTGGCTGTGACAATAGCGGTTCCCGCAGCGGTTGGCGTGAAAACGCCAGCAGCACTCACGCTACCTATGGTGGAAGGGCTTACGGACCAACTGACTAAACTGCTAAAACTCCCTGTCCCCGTCACGGTCGGCGCGCAGGTAGACGTTTGGTTCGTCTGGATGGAGGCGGGAGAGCAGGCCACGGTAACCGAAGTGATCGTCGAAAGCACGGTTACTGTTATTGTCGCCGAGCCGGACTTGGTGGAGTCTTCGGTTGAGGTCGCGGTGATGGTCGCTGTACCAGCACCAGTTGGCGTGAAGACGCCGGAAACGCTGACCGTCCCTATACTCGTAGGGCTAACAGACCATGTGACCGCAGAGCTGTAGCTTCCGGTTCCGGTCACGGTTGCGGAGCAGGTAGAGGTCTGGCTCGTGGAGATCGAGGCCGGAGAACAGCTTGCGGTGACGGAGGTTACCGTCGGATTGGACGGTAGATTACTGCTGCCGGAGCCTCCTCCACAGCCAGCAGCGAGCGTCAACACGCTAGCCGCCACTACCGGGACAATGATTCCCTTCATATTCCGTAAAGCCGATTTCAACGACTTTATCTCGTGCATTCCACCACCCCGCGATGTGTTTCTGCCACCCAATTGCCGAGTTGATCGCAGACAGTCTGCTCTTAGAGCTTCAAAGAATCAGGGCTGTTGAAAGTGATCAATTTCTCAAACCTCCAGCCGTCGTCGTAGAGTTTGAACAGTATTTTCCCTTTGAGTAACGGCTGCTTGATAGCATCCTGGAGAACCTGAGGAAACGAGGAAAGATCATACTGCCACGTTACATCCACAACCTTTTCGCTAGGCGTTGCCCCTTCGGTAATGCCTGTCACTTCCACGACGGTCCACTTAATAGGATTTTTTAGCACCATTAAGACGCCGGGATGTTGCCAGTCAATATCGATTCCGACGTACTCTTTGCACTGTATAAAATTGCCTGACATCAGACGCATATCGCCAGGATCGGGCAAACACCACCGCCCTCCATACACGAACTGTGCAGGGTGATTGGTGAGGTCGGCAAATGAGAACGGCCCTTGGGGCGGGGCATACACCAAAGTAAACACTTGCTCCAGGGTGTCTTTGGGAAGTTTTTCCAACCGCTGCATCTGGGAGGTGCTGAAAGTTAGGACAGTGGTTTGGTCGTCCGCAGCCGCAATTTTGTCGAACGCTCTTTTTGCTTGCGCTCTGGTCAAATCAGAGGCAGCATGGCAACTCATCGAAAGCAGGCAGGCTAGGCTGGCTACTGCGAAGATAGGCGTAACTTTCATGGTGTTTTCCTCCTCTTAACAGCTTTCGAATCCAAAATCATAATCCGCGCCAATTACCCGTTAGCGCTGCCGCCGCAGCGTGGACATTCAATGTCTCCTCGCCCATGGCAGCGCGGACACTTTGCCGCTATCACTAACGCCTCGATCTCGACGCCACTCCATTACATCGGGCGCAGGTAACGGTTCTGCTGCCATTGCAGCATGGCATTTGCTGGCCATATACCCTCCATACGAAGAGTTGGCGAACGACAGTTCTGTTCTCAAGGTCCTACTTCGAAGCGCAGGAGGCTGTTTGTCCAACTCGTAACAAACAGGACTTGGGGACTGGTCGGAGCAATCACCATTCCCCCGCCATTCGAAAGCAAGCCAGACGACTCTAACCCTCCTGGATCAAGTTGGGTCTGACCCAAACCACTCGTCAGCAGGGGATACCATGTCACGCCGGCATCCGGCGACCAGGCTCCAATATCCGGCCCGGAACTAGGCATTCCTAACGCAAAGACGCTATACGCGGTACTTGGATCGGCCAACAGGGTACCTATTGTATTGACGGCCGACCAGGTTTTCCCAAAATCTGTGGACCTGACCCCGCCGTTCGGTCCCGTCGCGTAGACAATAGCTGGAGTCGCTTTTGCATCGACCGAGAACGGACAAGTAACTTGCGAGGCAGTTTCAACCCATGTATTTCCTTCATCGGTCGATATTGCCGTACCGGCTCCGTCGGCAATCAGTAACATCTGCGGGTTTTGAGGGTTCACCGCAAAACAGCCGCCAACATCCGTAGAGCTCAAGCCTGCGTTGGCTGCCGTGTATGTAGATCCTCCATCGGAGGAGCGCACTAAGCCCATTCCTCCAGATTCTGTCGCGACGAAAATGAGCCCTTTTTGCTTTGGATGAAACGTGATCCCGGTGATAACAGTATATTTGGTGACCGGGGGCAAGGAAGAACCGACATTTACCCAAGTATTCCCTCCATCGTGGCTCTCGATCAGACCTTCATTCCAAGCGGCTACCAGGATGTGATTGGAGTCAAAGGGATCAACCGATATGACATAAGCACCGTCGTGCCGAAGGTTGCTCCAACTAAGCCCGGTGTCCGTGCTCTTGAAGATTCCTCCGCCATTGAGAGCGCCGAAATAGACGGTCGTTGGAACTTGTGGATCGACTGCCACAGCGTCTCCATTCCATGCGGATAAGCCCGAATTCGCGGAGGACCAGGATTGAGCGCCATCCTGCGTTCGATACAGACCCGCTCCTTCGATCGACAAGAGAAACGTGTTCGGGTTGGATGCGACAGGAACCATGACTCCTGTTGGACCAGAAACAACCGTTGGGCCGCCGCCACATGTATTGCCGTTTGTCGGGGTTCCACTATCGCTTGCGGCGAAGGTAAGTCCCCCGTCGGTGGACTTATAAACGGCATGGCAAGCAAGTCCGGTATGGTAGATGATGCTGGAGTTACTGGAGTCGGGAACGATTCGTTGAGCATCCAAGCCCGTGGCTAGCGGCGTCCAGGAACTGCCGCCGTTTGTACTCCTATACAAGTCTCGCGTTGTCAATCCTTCGGCACCAGCGAGAATGAAGATAGTCGATGGAGCCGCCGCATCCACCGCAACATCCCGAATTGAGACATCCGTGCTGGCAATGCCATTTGCACTGGCGGACCATGTCGTTCCACCGTCTTTTGAGATATAGAACCCGTGATCGGTTCCATAGTAGACCGTGCTTGAGTTCGTTGGATCGACAAGGATGGCGTTATGCATAATTGCGGCGTCAGACCCTGCCGTGGTAACAGGAGAAGACGGCAAAAGGTTCCACGTTTTTCCACTATCCGTGGATTTGAAGACTCCTTGGCCAGGCGCGCTCAGATAGATTGTGGCGAAGTTCTGAGGATCGACGGCCATACCACGATATCCGTCTCCCGTAGAGGTTAGTTGTGAAGATGTCCATGTAGCGCCTCCATCAATCGATGCATAGATGTATGGCCCCTCGCTATCGGCGGCATAGAACGTCTGGCCCCCGTTCACCACAACCAGGTCTCCAATCGGAGAGGCATCCATGAATGAGTTCGTGACCATTGCTGTCCATGTTCTGCCAGCATCAACACTCTTCCAAAGGCCACTTGCGCCCGCATTCCAACCATCGGCATAGATCGTGCCAGACGAACTTGGATCCGCGGCAAGCACGGTGATAAGGCTTGCGCCGGGCGGGCCGGTACGTTGCCACGAACCGGACGGAGGTGTGCGTGTGACAACCAGCGCCGCGGTTCCTGATTTGGTCGTGTCCTCGGACGAGGTGGCCGTTACCGTGACTGGGCCGGTGACGGAGGAGGGAGCCACATACGTTCCTGTGTCCTTTGCCGCGGAGGATACCGTGCCCAGGCCCGCCGCCCAGATCACCGTCGGGTCAAAGTTGCCCGTTCCTTGAACGGTCGCCGTGCAGGTGCTGGTCTGGCCCTCCGGCACAGTAGTGGGACTACATGAGACACTCACGGAAGCGATGGTGGGCGGTGGGGTGACCGTGACAGTCGCTGTTCCGGACTTGGTCGCGTCCTGGGTCGAAGTCGCCGTAATGGTTGCTGCTCCGGCACCGCTGGGCGTAAAAACACCGGCACTGCTCACAGTGCCGATGCTCGTAGGGCTAACAGACCATGTGACCGCAGAGCTGTAGCTCCCGGTTCCGGTCACGGTTGCGGAGCAGGTAGAGGTCTGGCTTGTGGAGATCGAGGCAGGGGAACAGCTTGCGGTGACAGAGATCACCGTTGGGTTAGACGACGTACTTCCCCCTCCTCCGCCGGAGCCGCCGCCGCAGCCAGCAACAATTGTTAATGCGCCCGCCGTCACTAGAAAGGCAACAAGCTTTTTCGTTTTCCTCAGCCTCAATCCCAATCGCACACTCTCGCGCATTCGATAGCCCCGCTCGTGCTTTTTCCACATGGTTGCGAGCCGGACAGCGCTTAACGCTTTGGTCTGGGGTTCGCTGTCCGGCCCGGACTCGATGAACACATATCCCCATTGCTCAGTGGACCGGAAGGAACTACTATTTTCAATAGGCAATAGATGACAGTAGTTGGTTCTAAGTGACATGGGCAGACTGTCAGGCCCGAACCCCCTCCCCACAGGTTGAGAACTCAGGCAGGAAAGGCAATGCCAGAGGACACGAGCACCGGCGAGAGAATCGACTCATGGAAGAACATTGCCGCCTATCTGGGGCGGGATGCCCGCACGGTCATTCGCTGGGAAAAAGAGAAAGGCCTCCCCATCCGCCGCATTTCCGGCGGGCAGCGGCATTGTGTTTTCGCCTACCGGCGCGAACTGGACGCATGGCTGGCGGGGCAGGACCATCCGAACGGCGTAAACCTGCCCCTGACCAACGGCAACGGATCGCTGGCCGCTTTAGCCGTTCCTGCCCCGCCGGTGATGGTGAGGATTTCTCCGGCGAGCCCTCTGCCGCACACCGCGTTCCGCTGGAAACCGACCATCTATTCGGCCACCGGATTCCTGGCCGCCCTGCTCCTGATGGCCGCTGCCTATCGATTTGAGGATCGTCAATTCTCGCTTCATGCGCCGCAAATCACAGGACAGCAGCAACTTACAGAAAATGGCGAGGAAAAGCAGGGCTTGCTGACCGACGGCAGGAACCTGTATTTCGGACAGGAACAGAACGGCTGGTTCGCACTGGCAAAGATGCCCGTGGGCCGGGGGGCGACGAATATCTTGTGGGCCCCTTTGGCAAATGTTCTACCGGTGGATCTGTCTCCGGATGGCAGCCATTTGCTGGCCTTTACGTATCGCGGTCAAGAAGAGACAGAAAAAGAACGTGAAATGTGGATTGTTCCCCTTGCCGGTGGAGAGCCCCGCAGGTTAACGAACATCAAGGTCCACTCAGCCGCGTGGGCACCAGACGGAAAGAGCATCGCGTTCGCGGTTGGAAATAGAATCGATCTCATATCCGTCGATGGAACCGCCCTGCGGGAGATCGGCTCGTTTGGCGCGATCCCTGACGCATTGCACTGGTCGGAGGACGGGCAGCATCTGCGTTTCCTCCTTCAGGATACGGCTACGCAAAAGCTCTCCTGTTGGGAGTTTATTTCCTCGGATGGAATGAGAACTACTACACTCCGTTCAATGCCTTCCCCGATGGAATCGTACTGGGCGTGGACGCGCGCACCTGGGAAGGATTCAAGTTTTGTTTTAGGAGGCGGACTCTATCCTGGTGACACTTCGCTCTGGCTTATCCATTACGGGAAGAGTTGGTGGGAGCCTCAAATCCAGACATCTAAAATACCCCTGCCCCATACAGGTGCCTCTGACATAGCATTCGACCGGAAGACTCACCGGCTGTTGGTTCTGGCGGAGCAGCCTTTCAGAAACACCTTCCTGCGATTCGACACGCGCACCCAGGGCTTTCGACAAATCCTTCCTGGTGTATCGGGGACAGATTTGGATTATTCACGAGATGGGCAGTGGATCGTGTATGCCACGCCAAGACTCGATTCAATATGGGTCAGCCGGACAGACGGAAGGGACGCTCGGCAGATTGTGCTTCCTCCGAGTCTCATCGAGTTGCCAAGATGGTCACCGGACGGGAAGCAGATCGCCTTCATGTCAAAAGTTCCTGACCGTCCCTGGCGCATCTACATCACGCGGCTTGATACAGGCGCAACGCGGGAAGCCTCCGAAGGTGACGACAATCAGGGAGCACCGACATGGTCGCCGGACGAACGGTTTCTGGTCTACGGCAATGTCAAATGTCAACTCACGCACACGTGCGCTATCCACCGCATTGACCTCTCCACCGGCAAAGTACAGTCTCTCCCCGGATCGGAAGGCCTGTTTACGGCACGCTGGTCTCCGGGCGGACGGTTCGTGGCGACGCTGAACATCGATCAGCATCAGCTATTCCTCTTTGATATGGGGACGCAAAAATGGCACAAATTGGCTGACGCGATAGACAGCGCCGATCTGAGTTGGTCAAGGGATTCCAAATACCTCTATACCACCATTCGCGGAGCCAGCCCACGTATCGTTCGCATCCGGGCTGCGGATGGACATCAGGAAACAGTACTTGATCTTCGCGCTCAGGATCGATTCGACCTAACGGAAGACGATGACCTAGAGTTCTCACTGGCACCAGACGACGCAGTGATTCTGCACCGCCAGATTCACTCCAACGAGGTCTACGCCTATGATGTGCGAGATCAGTAACCTCTTGCGGACTACGTTTCTCAAAAACCCTCACGCCACGACTTGTCCCCCAGCCCAAAGCCAACGCCCGACCGGACCGAGAATTGCTTGGAGTCTGACGAGGGACGTGAATCCAATGCAACTCTCGTAAGCTACCGTCGTTCGAATGATGATGCGCTCTGAGAGGTTCCGTGATGAAAATTAAAGAGGTTACCCCTCGGGGAACCCGCTTATTGCCCTTGGAGGCTTTGACCGCTACAAAATCGTCTACATCGAATTATTTGATCGGGAAAAATCGGCTGTAAGCTATTGAAAAATATGGTCGGGGAGAGAGGATTTGAACCTCCGACCCCCTGGTCCCGAACCAGGTGCTCTACCAGGCTGAGCCACTCCCCGAACATGGGTTGCAGTAGCGCATCTTGGGGCGCGGCCTGGCGCATTTGATCCCCGGATAACGCTTGAAACAGTGTAGCAGAATATGGGGTTCAGCGGGAGCGGAACTCTCTTCCAACACAAGGTGAGCCTGAAGGCGGCCATTGATTCCAACACAAGATGAGCCTGAAGGGGCGGTCATGCTGGTTAGTGAACATCCGCATGGTTCGAGCAGAAGAGTTGAGTTTGGAAGC
>Ga0255348_1000108_pt1 | contig 44370 bp, 41 predicted proteins | sample CBST25v5metaG_FD_189945 | JGI IMG/M metagenome (GOLD analysis project Ga0255348, IMG submission 189945) | Peat soil microbial communities from Stordalen Mire, Sweden - C.B.S.T-25.v5 | ecosystem: Environmental > Terrestrial > Soil > Wetlands > Peat | place: Sweden: Norrbotten County, Stordalen... | reverse complement strand
TAGTCAGGGAGTAGCCAACCCGGCAGCGAACGTGTTGAGCGAGTTAGGCGCGCAGTTAGGCGGGAGTTATACATTTGTGGGCGCCGCTGATCATGCGGTTAGTTGCCTGAGTTATGGCGACAGCACCATCAGCGCCGCGCAAGGACTTGCGCTTAGCTCTGCGGAAAGCGCGCACGCCGAGCAGGCTCTCGCGCAGGCACGCATGTTGGTGAATTCGGCAACAGGAATATTGGGCGTAGCCGCTGGCAAAAGCAGCGACCACCCCGGCGAGGCCGCGGTGATTCTCTACACGGACGAAAACAGGACGGTCAATGTGCCGGCCACGGTGGATGGCGTGCGCACGCTGGTGATTCCCACCACGGCCCGCGCAGTGGTCTACGGGGCTGCGCCGCAAACTCCGTACAGTTTCGTCTCGCTTTCGTCTTCGGCGCAGGCGCGGGCCATGGCCGTCAAGAGCCAGTCAGCCGCTGGCCTGATGCGGCAGAATGCGGCTTTTTTCGGCGTGGGCGTGAGCCAGAGCCTGGACAATCCGCGCGAAGCGGCGCTGGTCGTCTATGTGGACCGCAATCGGATCCCCGCCCAACTGCCCGCGACTGTGGACGGCGTGCGCACGCGCTATGTGGTGATGGACCGGCTGCACGTCACGCGCTCTTATGCATCTGCTGCGCCATCAAGACTGCACTGCATGGCCCACGCGCCGGCGCGTAGGCCACAGCGTTTTGACCCGCTCGAAGCATTCGGGCATCAAAGACTAAAACTTCCTTGAGCCAACCCCAGCAACCAGCCTTCACCTGCCCACAAGCGCGGCGGCAATCTGCCGTCCGTGGTGGCGGCCATTCTCAATGAAAATCTCATTGGTGCGCGCGCCGGCCACGATCACGCCAGCCAGATAAATGCCTGGCACGTTGCTCTCCAGCGTCTCCGGATTGCAGACCGGCAGCCGGTCCTCGCCTTCCAGACGAATTCCTAAAGCCTCCAGGAATTCGAAGTCGGGATGATAGCCGGTCATGGCGAAAACAAAATCGTTCTTCACGGTCTCGCGGCCCTCTGGCGTCTGGATGAGCACGCTGTCCGGCGTGATTTCCACCACGTTGGAGCAGAAGTACGCCTTCACATCGCCATTCTTGATGCGGTTTTCAATGTCCGGTTTGATCCAGTACTTCACATGCGGCGGAATCTCCGGCCCGCGGTAAACCAGAGTGACCCGCGCGCCGCTGCGCCACAGTTCCAGCACCGCAATGGCCGCCGAGTTCTTGCCGCCGATCACCACCACGTCCATTCCATAGAAGGGGTGGGGATCGAAGTAGTAGTGATGCACCTTGCTCAGGCTCTCGCCGGGAATGTTCATGTAGTTGGGCAGGTCGTAATAGCCTGTGGCGATCACCAGCTTGCGGGCCCTGAGCGAGCCAGCGCGGCCAAAGCGGTCCGCCAGATGCACGCTAAAGTCGCCTTCCGCGCCTGTCACGCTCTCCACGCGATGGTATTGGCGGATGTCCAATTTATAGTAGGCGGCCACGTGCCGGTAATACTGGAGCGCTTCATTGCGGTTGGGCTTGGTATTGGGGCTGGGAAAAGGAATGTCGCCGATTTCGAGCAACTCGGGCGTGGTGAAAAAAGTCATGTGCGAGGGGTAATGGAAGAGCGAGTTGCAGACGCAGCCCTTGTCCACCATCACAACGCGCAAGCCAGCCTTCTGCGCCTCAATCGCGCAGGCCAGACCGGTAGGCCCGGCGCCCATCACCAATAAATCGAAGATATCGTCCTGCGCTGCCGGCGTTTCCGGTGTGGAGTGGCTCATGGCTCTAGATTAGGGCATGAGGGCGCGGTTTCGAGCGGGCAAGTCGGTAGTTTGTTCTTTGACCGCGCATCGATGGTAGAATGGTGGAAAGGCATGGTGGAAAGGTGGAATTTGATGGCTCTGAACATCAAAAACGAGGAAACCGAGCGCATTGTCCGGGAATTGGCCGCTCTCAAGCAGGTCAGCCTTGTTGTTGCGGTCTCTGAAGCTGTCAAGGAAAAGCTGGAACGGGAGAAGGTCGAGGGGGAACGAACAGTGCAGCCGTCCCGTCTGAAACGATCCGACTACCTGCAGGCATTCGCCCGGGAGTTTTCCAAACGAGTGAAGAATCCGATTCATTCCTGGGAGATCGACGCTTTGTTGTATGACAAGGATGGTCTGCCCAAATGATTGTGGATTCGTCGGTAATGATCGCCATTCTGACTGATGAAGAAGATGGTCTGGAACTCTCGCATGCACTGGACCGGTCGGAGATCGTTCGCCTGTCCGCAGCTTCCTATCTCGAAACTTCGATTGTTCTGGACAAGCATCGTGAGCCGGTTCTCAGCGCGAAGCTGGATGAGTTAATTCTCGACTCGGAGATCATCATCGAGCCGGTCACTGTTGCCCAGGCAAGGGTTGCCCGCCAGGCTTACCGCGACTACGGCAAAGGCAGCGGCCATCCGGCCAACCTGAACTTTGGTGACTGCTTCACCTACGCCCTGGCCCGCGACAAACGCGAGCCTGTACTCTACAAGGGCGACGACTTTGTGCATACCGACCTTCGATCCGCCTTGCAGCAGCCGTAGGTATTTGGCGCTTACCCATATAGCCCAGACACTTTGAGTCCACTCCATAGAATCTTCGCGCCCTCCCGATCATCTGAGAGAATAGTGACAGTGAATCGAGCGCAACATTTTGTCTTCCGGCAGGCGACTGCATCGGTAATTCTGACAGCCCTGTCTCTGGCGTCTGCGGCGGCGGGTCTTCATGCCCAGGCGCAAAACCCCAGCTCTGCCTCCAACTCCTTTTATGGCAGCGTGACCGTGCGGCCAGTGAGCGATGAGCCGCTGAAGCTCTCGCTGGACGAGGCCATCGCGCTCGGCCTCAAGAACAATCTGGGGCTGAAGGAAGCTGAAAACGGCGAAAAATCGATCAAGGGACAGAAGAACGAGGCGCTGCAGAACTTTTTGCCTACGATCACGCTCACGGGCGACACCGGCGTTCACCAACACGATCTGGTCTCGCAGGGCTTTGGACCGGGCGTGGCGAAAAAGTTCAGCTCGCTCCTTCCCCCCGGCAGCGTGATCGCCGAAATCACCCGCGATGAGCTGACCGAGGGGCAGTTTCAATTCAGCCAGATGCTCTTCTCCGGCCCGGTGATCGCTGGCTGGAGGGCGGCCGGCGCGGCGGAGCGAGCCGCTCATTTTGCCAAAATGTCGGCCCGCGGCGAAGTAGTCCAGCAGGTTGCCTCGGCTTATCTGCACGCTATCGCCGCCTCCAGCGAGGTGGACAACGCCAGGGCGCTGGAGTCAGAAGACCAGGTCTTCGCCAGTCAGGCCCACGACGCCCATATAGCCGGCGTCGCCGCCAACCTGGATGAGCTGCGTGCGCGGGTCCAGCTTCAGGCGCAGCAGCAGATGCTTATCGCTGCCCAGAACGCCCTCGAAAAGAACCTCATTCTGCTCAAGCGCGAGATCGGCATCGACCCCGGCCAGAAGATAGCGCTCACCGATCCGGCTCCCTATAGCGAACTGGCCGCCCAAACTCCCGAAGAGGTTCGGGCTGTCGCTTACAGAAACCGCCAGGACTATCAGAACCTGCAAAATCAAGCGGTCGAATACAAGGCCATTCGCTCGGCCTACCGCAGCCAGCGCTTTCCCACCCTCAGCTTTGGCGGTTACTACGGCGTCAGCCAGGTGAACGGCGCCGGCTCGCACGGCAACTTCGTCGCTCAGGGCACGCTCAACCTCCCGCTCTTTCGCGAGGCCAAACTGCGCGGCGACGTGGAATCTGCCACGGCCCAGATGGACGCCGTCAACGCCCAGCTTGACGACCTCCGCGGCAAGATTGACCAGCAGGTCCGCTCGGCGCTGCTCGACGTGAGCGCGACGGCGAAGTTGGTCGAGGTTGCCCGCTCCAATGTCGAGCTGGCCACGCGCGCCCTCGCCGACGAGACTGACCGCGTGAATGCCGGAGTGGACGACAACCTGCCCCTGGTCACCGCGCAGGCCACGCTGGCCTCCGCTGAAAGCAATCTGGTCGAGAGCCTCTACCAATACAATTTGTCGAAGCTCGGACTGGCCCGCGCCGCTGGTATTATCGAAACGCAGTACCGGGACTATCTGGGAAGATAGGCGCTGAAGCTGCACAAAATCGTTCCGTCCATCCACCAATTAACTCCAATCCACAGGCCTGCACCCGAATTCTGCGTGTAACGTAATAGACAAGAGGTCCCCGACTCTGATGCCCCAAAAGCTCCAGATCAAGTACTATGTGGAACCGGATGCCGCTGCGCTGGCGTGGCGGACGGCGCAATACTTTGTCGAGATGGCCGGCGAAGCGGTCGAGGCTCAGGGACGCGCGCGCATCGCCATCAGCGGTGGGTCCACGCCCAAAGCCGCCTTCGAACTGCTTGCCGACCCCAATCAACCGTGGCGTTGGCGAATGCCGTGGGAGAAGCTCGACCTCTATTGGGTTGACGAGCGATGCGTTCCGCCCGATAACTCCGAGAGCAACTACCGCATGACCCGCGAGGCCCTGCTCGATCGTGTGCCCCTGCGCCCCGGCCAGATTCACCGCATCGAGGGCGAACTGGAACCGGAAGTGGCCGCTGCGCGCTACGAGTCGGAGTTGCGCAATAGTTTTCGGCTGGAGGGCGCCGAGAGCCCGCGCTTTGACCTGGTGGCTCTTGGAATGGGAGACGATGGCCACACCGCATCGCTCTTTCCGTACACCGAGGCTATCCACGAGATGAGCCGCCTGGTGACCGCCAACCGCGTGCCGCAGCGCGACACCTGGCGCATCACGCTCACCTGGCCGGTCATCAACCACGCCCGTTCGGTCTTCTTTCTGGTTGCCGGGGCGGAAAAGGCCGCCATCCTGCGAGAAGTTCTCGCCGGGCCGTTCGATCCGGAACGGCTGCCCAGTCAATTAATATGGCCTTCCAGCGTTATACTTACCTTTATATTGGATAAAGCCGCAGCCGCGCTTTTACCCGCAACGGACGCGGAAGGCTGCGGAGTTTTAGAGAGGGAAAGATGATTCTGGCGGGCGACGTAGGGGGCACCAAGGTTCACTTGGCGCTGTATGACTTTATCGATGGAAAACCGCAAGCCTCCCGCGACGAGCGCTATGCGGCCAAAGAGTATTCCGGTCTGGAAGAGATCGTAAAAGAGTTTCTCGGCGCACAGACGGTGACTGCGGCCTGTTTTGGCGTGCCCGGCCCGGTGCGCGACGGTCGTCTGCGCCTCACCAACCTTCCCTGGACGCTGGACAGCCGCGAGCTGTCAATCAGCCTCGGCGTCAACCATGTCTTCCTGATCAACGATCTGGAGGCCAACGGCTACGGCGTGGAAGAGTTAACCGCTGACCAGATCTACACGCTCAGCGAGGGCGATTCCAGCCAGATTGGCAATCGCGCGCTGATCGCCGCGGGAACAGGCCTGGGCGAGGGGCTTCTGATCTGGAATGGCCGCACTCATACGCCCTATCCCAGCGAAGGCGGCCACGCTGACTACGCGCCGCGCAACGAAGACGAGATTGACCTGCTGCGCTTTCTCAAGCAAAAGTACAACGGACGCATCAGTTGGGAGCGCGTGGTCAGCGGTCCTGGCCTGACCAACATTTACGAGTTCCTGCGCGAAGTGCGCGGCGTCGACGAGCCGAACTGGCTGGCCGCGCGCCTCGCTGCCGAAGACCCCAACGCCGTCATTACCGAACTGGCGCTTGCCGCCAAAAGCGAAATCTGCGAGAAGGCTCTGGATATGTTCGTCTCCGCCTATGGCGCGGAGGCCGGCAACCTGGCCCTTAAACTTCTCTCTGTCGGCGGCGTTTACGTGGGCGGAGGCATCGCCCCGCGCATCCTCGAGAAGCTCAAGGACGGTCGCTTCATCAAGGCCTTCACCGACAAGGGCCGGCTCAGTCAGTTGCTCGTGAATATGCCGGTGCGTGTGATTCTGGAAAGCCGCGCCGCGCTGCTCGGAGCAGCGGCCTATGCCGAAGCCCGCGCCGCCGAAATCAGCGGCATCTCGCCCCGCGCCGCCTCCGTCAAGTTCTAACGCGCGAGTTACCCGAAGTAACACAGGGGGCCAGCCGAATTCGGCTGGCCCTCTTTCGCATTGCCATGAAAACTGTCATCCTGAGCGACCCTGAACGCTGTGAAGGGGAGTCGAAGGACCTGCATTTCGTTTTTGTAGCGGCAATGATTAGAGTCGCAAACGGAAGATTCCGGAGGGAGCAGGGGTCTTTAGACCCCTGATAGAGCGCGAATGAACCTGGCCTTCAGGCCCGGAAAACAGGAATCGAAGAAACCGTGGAGATCGAATCTTTTTGGACTGGCTGGCGGCGGGAGCACGGTGCAGCACCCTCCCAGGTCCCAAAATCGGGACCTGGGGCACCCATTTCTTTGCTCCCAAAGAGCCTGATCCATCCGTAAAACGGAGTGCAATCCGAGGCAGCAAAGACTATGTGCACAGAGGGTCTCCGTCCTTGGCCTCACTTGGTTGTGGGTCTGATTTCCGGGACGGCTTTGGCCGACCCCCGTATAGGCCATGGAGCTTGAGCAGAAGTCGGGTGTTATTCAAGAGGGTGTGCATTGTGCCAATAGCCCACAATGAAAAGAACTCGCCCGTGAACTGAAGCCACGTCTGAGAAGCCGGAATATACGCACAGAGGATGCAAAGAATGCAATTGACCAGCAGGACCCATGTTGAAGCCACATACGCAGTATTGACGGGCTCCAACATCTGTTTGCTTGCGAGCCATTGCCCAAATTCGCCAGTCGAAATCCAGAAAAGACCTATCCACAACGCCAGCGCAGCTCCGAGCAGGACGACGCATAATGAGAGAATGTCCTTGGCTTCATCGTGCATAAATCCAGTATTTGCTGTAACGCCAAGCCAATGGATCAGTAACCAGAGCACCAAGACCGAAAGAATCGGTTCAGTTAAATAGGCACGCGCTGTCTCAGTCCTGGTCATAGATTTGGGCTACCGACTCAAACTTTCGTCAATTCTTTCGATGATCGCCTTGGCGAAACGCTTCACTGCAGAGCTGCGCTGGTCCGCGTCATGCACCTCGGTTAAGTCCTGTTCTTCCCCTATCTCAATGCGTGCCACATCATCCGCCACCGTAAAGTTGTCCTTTCGCCCGTCCTTATAACCGTAGAGACGTATTTTGCCTTTTCGGTAGCCTGTCATTGCCATATCGAGCGCCGCTTGGGGGAGCGTGTCGGGCGCGACAGTTAACCCTCGCTCATTCCGCATGTCTTGAGAGAGTTCTCGAACGCCGCCTCGCTTCATCTCATCGTATAGCCGTTGAAATGAAGGGCCGAGGTCCGGATTCGGAATGCTGAGAGTGACGCGTAGACGTGTAACCTTCTCGAATGATTTGAGGCGAACTGCTACAGTCTCTGCCGGAACGACCGGGGTCAGGTGAATCATCGACTTAAAAAGAAGCTTCCAAGCAGCAGAACTGAGTATGGTCTGTAGGCTGGTCTTCCAGCCAGAGTGCGACTGGATAACGCCCGGAACGTCCTCAACCGCGCATATGTGCCGCTTTAGGTCAATCAGAATCCGAACCAGCGTCGCGGAAGGGGGACTCAGAGTAGAGGTTCCATGCGCAATTCCCCCCGGAGTAATGATGGGACCCTTCCGCGACATGACCTCGTATGAGAACGTCACAAAGATGAATGGGCGGTTCGCCTGATCACATGAGTCCGACACGACCTCTCGCAGTGCCCAACCGTAACTTGTTCTACGACCCTGCCTAACGACGTCGAATTCCTCCGTGGCCGCTTCTTCAATGACCTGGATGAAGTCGGAGTCGTTTGCAATCGGGTTAGGGAAAAGATCCTCCCGATCAACAAAGTTCAACCGGAAAAGCAGGAACCCCGATGTCTTCATTTGAGAGCCTTTGCTCCATCCGCCAGAAATCGTCCACTCATTACGACGGCAATGATACATGATGCTGGGCACGGAACGCCCCCGCTCCCGCCTTTGCGACGTGGGAATCCCCAACCTTTTTCATCAGCCCGTTGCGTAAAATAACCCCTCGCCGCTGCACAATAGGATGGATGAGCAACGATCATAGGACTGGGCCTTTACTGTTCCCTGGTCCCTATTCCCTAGCCCCTGACCTGGTACCCACCCCCCCTATACCAAGGGGTGTAAATTCCCCCTCAAAACCTTGCAGATTATTTATAACCCGTTTGGAATCAATGCCTGTTGAAAACTTTTTGCTCTAAATTACTCCCGCATCGTGAGATTTGGCCTCTGAAAATCACCGAAATAATCCGTTTTTCGCCCAAATCAAAGGCCCCAAAGCATCGCTTCGGGGCCTTTTCGCTGACTCGCTATTTTGGTCTCAATGTCCGCTCACGCCCAAATCCACCTTGCCGTGGAAACGGCTGTAGACGAAAACAATGTAGCAAACGGCCAGCGCCATGCCGAAGCTCCACCAGACCAGGCCGACAGCCAGCGTGTGCGGGCCGGAGATGGCGCGGCTGAGGGTGATGTCGTTCGCCGCGCCTGTAGTCGCGGGCAACAGCGTGGGATAAAGGCTCCAGCAAGCGCCAGCCAGCATGAAGAAGAGATAGAGGCTGGAAGATAGAAACGCCTTCACCGGCTGGGCCGCGCGATTGAAGAGCAAGACGGCAACGAGCGAAGCGATGACGCCTGCGGGAACGGTAAAGGTAAACGGATAGCTGAAATAATTGCTCAGGCTGGCCGGCCGCACGGCGATGGTGGCCGCCAGGCTGACCGAGGTGAGCGCCACGAGCACGAGCCAGAGCGGTGTGACGATGCGGCGGGCGCGCTCGGCCAGGTCGCCGGAGATCTTGATGGTGAGCCACAAGGCTCCATGCAGCGTGAGCGCCGTGAGAGCCACAAGGCCACCGATCACCGTGTACCAGTCGAGAATGCCGGGATGCGGTCCGGGTTGCCAGTTGGTCCACAGAGGCAGAAAGAAGTAGCCGTCGGCTTGCAGCGGAACCCCGCGCAGCACATTGGCCAGAGCCGCGCCGAAAAAGATGGTCAGCAGCACGCTGGCCAGGCCGAAGAGTCCGTCGAGCAAGGCGCGCCATACGCCGACCTCGATGTGGTTGCGCAGTTCAAGGCTCACGCCGCGCAAAATCAGCAGCCAGAGCACGATCATCAGCGGCAGATAGAAGCCGCTGAAGGCCGAGGCGTAGAGCAGCGGGAAAGCGAAGTAGAGCGTGCCGCCGCCGGCCAGCAGCCACACTTCATTGCCGTCCCAAACCGGGCCGATGCTGGCGAGCGTCGAGCGGCGTTCGCTCTCGCTGCGGACCAGAAACAGGTGAAGCACACCGACGCCGAGGTCAAAGCCGTCGAGCACCACGTAGCCGACGATCATCACAGCGACCAGCCAGAACCAGATGAAACCCATCATAATGAAATCCTCTTTTTCTCAGTCTCAGTCCAACGCGTAGCCGTTAACTATTAATCGCGTGGATTGCCGCAGCACCCTTCTGCTCCGGACCGTTGCTGATTTCGCGATAAATGAGAACCGTGAACAGCAGGCCCAACACCGCGTAAAGCCCCATGAATCCCAGCAGCGTGAACAATCCGTTGCTGGCTGAGACGGTGTTCGAGTAGCCTTCGCTGGTGCGCATCAGGCCATAAATGAGCCATGGCTGGCGGCCCAGTTCGGCGGTCATCCAGCCTGCGGTGTTGGCGATGTAAGGCAGCGGAAAGCTGAGCAGCAGCGCCCACAAAACCCAGCGCGCCGAGTAAAGCCGCCCGCGCCAGAGCAGAAACGCAGCCACAATCATGAGCAGCAAGAACCACGTTCCCAGCCCGGCCATGATGTGGTAAGCGTAAAAGAGCAGCGGCAGCGCGGTAGGCCACTGATCCTGCGGAATCTGATCGAGGCCCTTCACCTCGGCCTTGGTGGTTCCATAGATGAGGAAGCTGAGCGCGTCGTTGACCACGATGGGGTTGTCGATCTGGCCGGTCTCCTCATTGGGCTGGCCGATGAGCACCATGCCCGCGCCGGACTCGGTCTTGAAGACGCCTTCCATGGCTGCAATGGCGGCCGGCTGGTTGCGCGCCACATACTTGCCGTGTAAATCGCCGGTGGGAAAGATGATGAGAATGGACGAAATCACGCCCGCGATGACGCCGACTTTCAGGAAGATGCGGCCATAGTTTTGCAGCCGCTCCTCCAACAGGAAAAATGCGCCAACGGCGGCCATGACGAAGGAGGCGGTTACGACCGAGCCTGTCATGTTGTGCGCATATTGCAACAAGCCCCAGGGATTCAGCAGCAGTTGCCAGAAGCTGAGCACTTCAAACTGGCCACTGGCCGAGCGCTCATAGGCTACCGGGTGCTGCATCCACGCGTCGGTCACGATGATGAAAAATCCGGAGATCCACGAACCCAGAAAGACCATCACCGCAGAAAACCAATGCATGAGTTTGGAGATGCGTTTTTCGCCGTAGAGAAACAGGCCCAGGAACGCCGATTCGAGGAAGAAGCTGAAGACGCCTTCCATGGCCAGCGGCTGTCCGATGACGCCGCCGGAGAGCCGCGAAAACCGCGCCCAGTTGGTGCCAAACTCGAACTCCATGGGAATGCCGGTGACCACGCCGAAGACGAAGTTGATGGCGAAGATGCGCCCCCAGAATCGCGCGGCGCGGTCCCACTCTTCACTGCCGGTGCGGAGCGCAACCGACTTGAGCACCACAATCAGCAGCGCCAGTCCCATGGTGAGCTGGGGAAATAGATAGTGGAATGTTATGGTGAAGGCGAAGTGCAGGCGGTGGATCAACTCAGCGGTCATCGAGAGTCTCCTGTTTCAGGGCGTGCGCGAGAAAAATAAAACAAGCCGTTCGGAGAAGATGGATTGGGGCGAGAATCAAAAGAGACAGCAGGGCCGCCGGCATTGGGGGAAAAGTCACGGGTAGTTTCAACCGCGCGACCTGCGCCTTCAACGATAATTCTAACCTTGCGGGAAGAGTGATGCGCACGATGCGGAGCTTTGAGGCGCGAAATGTGTGTCAACCCAGGGGAACGGCTGCGATGATAGAAAAGGGTTAACGATGCGGACAGCGATCATTGGCGGCGGGATAGCGGGGCTGGCGGCGGCTTATGAGCTGGAGCAGGCTCGCCGCAATGGCAACGCCATCGAGTACACGCTCTTTGAGGCGCGCGACAGGCTGGGCGGATCGCTGGCATCGGAGATAGTGGACGGCGCGGTGCTGGAGCACGGCCCGGATTCCTTCTTGACCGAAAAGCCGGCGGCTGCCGAACTTTGCCGCGAACTCGGGCTGGGCGGCGAACTGGTTCCCTCGAACGATGCTGGCCGCAAAACCTATATTGTCGTCCGCAATCGGCTCATCCCCCTGCCCGACGGGCTGATGTTTCTGGTGCCTACCAAGCTGATTCCCACCGCGCTGACCAGGCTGTTCAGCCTGTCGACAAAAATTCGCATGGGCCTGGAACTTCTGCACCCGCCGCGGCCCAGCGAACACGATGAGTCGGTGGCCACACTGGTCGAGCGCCATTTTGGCCGCGAAACCGTAGACCGGCTGGCCGATCCGCTGCTGAGCGGTATCTTTGGCGGCGACTCCGCGCAACTGAGCGCCCGCACCGTGTTGCCGCGACTTGTGGAAATGGAGAGCGAATACGGCTCGCTGACTCGCGGAATGTTGGCCGCGCACCGCAAGATGCGAGAGCGAGCGAAAGCTTCAGCACAAAAGGCAAAGAACGGTAAGTTCCGCTCCATATTCACGGCGATGCGCGGCGGAATGCAGCAAATGGTTGACGCACTCACCGCGCGGCTTGACCCTGCCTCTGTGCGCCTGTCCACGCCGGTTAGCGGCCTCGAAAAAACTGCGGCGGGTTGGAAGGTGGATGCCGGCGGCGCGACGGAGATTTACGATGCGGTGATCATGGCCTCGCCCGCATGGGCTGCCGGTACTCTGCTCGGCCCGGTTGACGCTGTGCTGGGCGAGGAGTTGAGCGGCATACCTTATTCCTCTTCGATCACCGTCAATCTGATTTACGACGAGGATCAGATTGGCGATCTGCCCGATGGATTCGGCTTCCTTATTCCGGTGGTGGAAGGCCGCGCGATGCTGGCCTGCACCTTTGTTCATCGTAAATTTCTAGGCCGTACTCCAACAGGCAAAGCTGTGATGCGCGCCTTTTTGGGCGGCATGAAAAACGAGGCCTTGATGGGCGCGCCGGACGAAGCTCTGGTGGCCACAGTGCGCCGCGAACTCACCGAAATTCTCGGTGAGGAGATTTTTCCGCGAGAGACCGCGCCGGAGCACACTCAGGTTTCGCGCTGGCCAAGGGCCATGGCCCAGTACGCCGTCGGCCACCAGGAGCGCATCGAGCGCATCGCCGCCCTCGTGGCCGCGCTGCCGGGATTGAAACTGGCCGGCAACGCCTATGACGGCATCGGCATCCCCGACTGCATAAGGCTGGGAAGCAAGGCGGCGAAGGAGTTGATTGCGGCGAGTGGGTTAGCGAGTCAGCGAGCCGGCAAGTTAACTAGCTAGCTCCAGTGTTTTTCCATCCTTTCCGCAGAAAAGCGGAAAGGATGGGGGTACCGAGTAATGCTTTCATCTAATTGGTGTCCTATTTCATCCAAGACCTACTTTGATAAATGCGGCCAAGCCTCGGCTACTGCGATACATTTAGGCAACTTACCAAGAATGAAATGTGCCCATCGTGCTATATGCTCTGGAGAAGCGTAGCGAAACCAGATATCGCTCTGCTCCGGGTATGACTCGCTAACGGCCTTGAACTCCTTGAGATATATTTCAGTAACCTCTTGCGCAACGTGCAAAATTGGATGGCTTTTAGGTGGATACTGAAGGCTTGCTATGATTGCATTTTGTATGCTACGAATTTCCTCACGCTCTTCTGGGGAAAGAAACGAGGCGATCCGTTCTCTGCGCGCGTCCTTATCCCCGGCCCCAATCACTGGCTCGGAAGACCGCTGAAACTCCAAAACAAATTTTGAGCCGGCGTACTTATCCCAACCATCCCGCGAAACCTGAAACCAGATCACCGTATAGGCCTCTCCTTGAGGACGAAACCAGCCGAGAAAACCCTTCACTCGCTTGAATCCTTCGGACCTGAACCACGGCGCGAGTTCAGACTTGAGCAACGAGTATACTTCAGGCGATTTCAGTCAATGCCTCCCTCCGAATTTACCTTGGCACCACCGGCAACACCAGCACACTTGGATGCGCGGAGTCGTGCAGGATGGTGTTGGTAGCCTTCACAAAGGTTGAGCTCGTACTTGCGGACTTGCCCGTATTCAGATTGCGGTCAAAGCGCGGGAAGTTGCTGCTGCTCACTTCCAGGCGAATCCTGTGGCCCTTCAAGAAGACGTTGCTCGTGGACCACATGTCGATCTTGTATTCATAAACCTTGCCGGGAACGATGGGCTTGGCTTCGGAGGTTGACTCGCGATAACTGGCGCGAAGAATGCCTTCCGTAAGATTCTGCGCAAAGCCATTCGGCCACACATCGACTAACTTGGCAGTGAAATCCGTGTCCACAGCGGAAGAGCTGGCGTATAAGTCAAGAGTTACACGGCCAGTAACTTCCGTGTCGCTGTCGAGAGGCGGCGTAGAGTAGACGAGCACATCCGCGCGGCTTTCAACTTCTTTTTGATCGCGGGGTCCGGGAGCAAGATGGATCACGTCGCAGCAGAGAGGTCCGCCGACGGTGGGGACCGGATTGGCAGGGTCGTATGTGTAGCTGTCCGGGCGCTCGTCTCGGCCTTGAAAGGTATTTGATTCGGTTAATGGTAAGCTGCCAGGTTCGGGGACAAGCAGACCGTTACCGGAGGCCGTGTTCGCTCCGCCTTTTGAGTAAAGGGCATAGCGCGTCTGCTTGGCCCGTTCAAGCGGCCAGGCCGCTTCATCGCGCCACTTGTTCTCGCCCATCACGAAGATTTTTACCGGTTTGCCGTTGGCGAATTGATTCTGCTTTCCCAGAAACAGGTAGTCGTACCAATCGAGGGTAATTTCGTTCTCGTCAAAGGGAGCGTCGGGGCCGAAATCTACCTGTCCGATGGTGCGGCCCTTGCCTGAGTGGCCACCGAGGGTGACTACAAGTTGTTGGCCCTTGCGCGCAGCCTCATTGCCGGCTCGTGTCTGCAAGCCGGTGAAGTTGCGGAGCGAGCCGCCCTGAAAAATGTCGTACCACGCCGCGATGGTCAGCGCGGGAACCTGAATGTTCGCGTAGTTCTCCTCAATCGACCACTGCTTCCAGTAACTGTCATAAGTGGGATGATCGAGCCAGTCCTGAAAGTAGGGCGCCAGGGTGCGAGTTAATCCCGCGCCGTCCGGGGCTAGCTTGATGTTGAAGACCGGAAATTGGCTCAGCGGCAGAACCTCGCTGCCGACCAGGGCATTCCTGGCTTCCGTAATCTTCCGGTTGAAGGTGTCCTGCGCCAGCGACGCGGTCCAGGATTCATCGAACCACTGCTCGAATGCGCCGCCCTGATAAGTCCAGTTCTCGTGGTAGTTGCTGGCAGTTACAACTGGGCAGATTCCGGCCAGATGGGGTGGATGGCTGATGGCGGCGAGCATCTGCGTCGCGCCTACATAAGAGCCACCGAACATGCCCACCTTGCCATTGGAGTGAGGCAGAGCGGCCGCCCACTCGACGGCGTCGTAACCGTCTTCGCTCTCATGCTTGAAGGTGTACCACTCGCCCTCGGAGGCAAATCGCCCACGCACATCCTGCGCCACAACCATATAGCCGCGTGCGACGGCCTTGCGGGCAAAGACGGCGACCGTGTCCTTGCCATAAGGCGTCCGCTGCAGGAGCACGGGAAAGGCGCCTTCCCCGGCCGGACGGTAGATGTCCGAGCGCAGCGTCACTCCGTCGCGCGTCTGCATCGCAACATTGCGCTCGACAACAATATCGGTAGCAGTCTGTCCCTTGACTGGAATGCACGGCAGCAGCGTTATAACGAAAGCAAGCAGGCAAAGCGTCTTTTTCAGCACTAAGTTCTCCCGGAGGCGAAAGCCGAATCCATTTTATCGGTTTGCCTCAGGTGAACGTTTGGCCTGCTTTGAAAAACTGCTTACATCCCGCCCTTGCCCAGCAAGACTCCGATGCCGTATGTCACTGCGCCTTCGATGGCTCCGATTGCTGTCATCTCCAGGCCGGATGACCACCAGGAGCGGACGGTAATCAGCGACTTGGCCGCGCCTACGGCGAAGTGAGCGGCCAGCGAAATGATGGCGGCGGCGATGACTGCTTCGATTCCACTCAGGAAGAAAAACGGAATGATGGGGATGGCCGCGCCAACAGCGGTGGAAAGAGCGCCGGAACTGGCTGAGACCATCGGATTGGCAAGCGCCTCTTCGCTGGTGCCTAGCCGTTCACTGGCCAGCGCACGGAGCATCTGTTCGGGGTCACGGGCGATGTGTTCCACCATGTTCTGAGAGTCCGCCTCGGGCAGGCCCTTCACCTGGTAGTAAAGCGAAAGCAACTCGCGTGCTTCGGGGCCGTTCATCTGGATGGCGTCGCGCTCGCGGGCGATCTCGGCCATATAGATTTCGCGCTCGCTTTTGGCGGCCAGATACGCGCCGGAACCCATCGAGAGAGCAGAGGCGATCAGGCCGGAGAGGCCCGCCAGCAGCACGTACTTGCTGTCGCCCGCAGTGGCGCCGCTGACGCCGCTGACGATGCCGAAGATGGCGCCCAGGCCGTCGTTCACGCCGTAAATGGCGTCGCCAATCCAACTGCCCGGCTGCTTGCGCCCCTGGGAGCGTTTTGCCAGCATCTCTTCAAGCACCGCCTTGGCGTCCACCTTTTGAGCGCCGGACGGGGCGGGGTAGTGTCCGCGCAATAGCGATCCCAGTTCCTTGTAGTGATCCTTCTCGTCTTCGATGACGTGCTCGAGAATGGCGATGGATTCTTCGTCGCCCAAAGATTTCAGTTGCTCGCCATAACTAGCAATTGCCCGGCTTTCCTCGATCTCCAACCGGCGCAGCGCCATGCGGATGCCGCCGGCGCGGTTGGCCAGCGAGTTGGCCTCGCCGCCGGGCCTGCCGTGGAAAACCGGATCCGCCCCGCCCAGCTCCTTGATGCGGCCATGCCACAGTGCGGCGTGTTCCCACTCAGCGCCGGACAGATGGCGCAGCACCTGGGCGCGTATTGGGTCCGTATCCCGGTCGGCCAGGGTCAGGTAGGTATAGTACCCCTCTATCTCGGCCTGCCAGTTGCCTTCCAATGCCGCAACAACCTTCTTGATTTTGGCGCTGCTCAACGTTCCAATAGCCATTTCGCGCTCCTTGCTTTGCATTGAGAATAAGGCATTTCCCCTTCATTTTGCAGCCCTTTGCCCATGGCTGCAACGTTCTTTTCATCTTCATTGGCAGTTATGCTGACACTCTCCGTGCTTCCCGTCCCTTCCACTGTGCGGGGTTTTGGTTATAGTGTTGAGTGCAGCCAGACAACGGGATTCCCGGAGCAATGTGAACCCGTAGCAGGAAACCAGCCGGCCGCTGTCCCACGCATCTTGTGCGCCGAGGGAGGCGCGGACAGACCCGAACAGGGCAACTTTTTTGAGGAAGTGGAGAACGACCATTATGGCAGCAGAATCGAAACAATCCGCGGCTCTCACGTCGCCCGGATACCTCGTCCCGTTCATCATCGTCGCCGCGCTGTTTTTCATCTTCGGGTTCATCACCACCCTGAACATGGCGTTGGTGCCCCATCTGCGGTCGATCTTCAATCTTCATTACGGGCCGGCCATGCTGGCGGAATCGGCGTTTTTCCTGGCCTACTTCGTCTTCTCCGCGCCTTCCGCCAAATTGATCGAGATCATCGGCTACAAGCGAACCATGGTTGTCGCCCTGTTTATTCAGATGGCCGGCTGCCTGTTGTTTCTTCCCGCGGCCAGGCTGGTGAGTTTTCCACTCTTCCTTGCGGCCGTTTTTATTGTGGGCGCGGGCGTAACCGCCCTGCAAAACTCCGCCAACCCGTATGTCGCCATCCTGGGACCGGAGCATAGCGCCCCTGTTCGGCTGACTCTAGCGCAGGCCCTCAACTCGCTTGGCTCAGCCATCGCGCCGATTGTTGCCGGCGCGTACATTCTTACGGACCCGGCCAAGCTGAGTTCTCCGGCAGCCGTTGCCGACACGGTGCGGGTTCCCTACCTGCTGATCGCCGCCGGGCTGCTGCTGCTGGGGCTGGCTGTGGCTTTCCAACATCTGCCGGCGGTTACCCGGACCGAGTCCTTCCGCCCCGGCAAAGAGGGCGGTGGGGTTGAGGGCCGCAGTATCTGGACCTACAAGCACACGGTGCTGGGTGCTGTGGGCATCTTCCTTTATGTGGGTGTGGAAGTGGGGCTGGCTTCGATTGCGGTGAATTACTTTTTGTCTCAGGGAGTGAACAGCGAAAAAGTGGCTTCATTTTTTGAGTCGCTTGGCGGGTTTGGCGCGTTAGTAACACGCTGGCTCGGTCCTTGGACCAACGTGGAAATAGCCGCCATTCTCGTGTCGCTTTACTGGTTTGGCGCACTGGTTGGCCGCTTGCTCGGCTCTTGGATTCTCACCAAGGTCAATTCCGGAAAGTTGCTGGGCATCTTTGGCTTTGCCGCCGCCGCCATGTTGCTGCTGTCCATGGTTTCTGCCGGCCAGGCAGCCATCTGGTCCCTGGTGCTGTGCGGCTTTTTCAACTCCATCATGTTCCCAAATATTTTTGCCCTTGGCATCGCCGGCCTGGGGCCGCTCACCAGCAAGGGCTCGGGGCTCATCATGACAGCGGTTGTCGGCGGAGCGGTGGTTCCTTACCTGATCGGCGCTCTGGCTGACAGGGTGGGCATTCAGCACGCCTTCGTCCTGCCCATCCTCTGCTACCTCTTCATCGCCTACTATGGGCTGTGGGGATCCAAACCTGCGCGGACTGTCACGGCGTAGGCTGGATGTTGTTCATTGAAGGCCCTTTGGCTTGACGCCGAAGGGCCTTCCCATGTGCGCCCACGGATTCTGCCCATCAGGATTCCCACACAACCTCGCGGCAATTCACAAGCCATTTGCCATACCCAACCAGCCTACACTCGAAGTCATGGCCACCATTTCCAACCTGGCTCTCGACACCGGCTTGCCCGCCAACGTGGACGCTGAGAGAACGATCCTCGGCGCTATTCTGCTGGACAACGCCGCCCACTCCGAGGCCGCTGAAAAACTCACAGAGGATGATTTCTCCCTCGACTCGCACCGCCGCATCTTCCTGCGCATGTCCGAGCTGATGAACGCCTCGCGGGCGGTGGACATCGTCACGCTGGCCAACGAGCTGGCCCGAATGAAGGAGATTGAATCCGTCGGCGGCGTGGCCTATCTGGCCTCGCTCACCGAGGGTTTGCCGCGCCGTCCGGTCATCGAAGAGTACATCCGCATCGTCAAGGACAAGAGCCTGTTGCGCAAGCTCATGCTCATCTGTTCGCAGGCAATCGCGCGCGCTGCCGACCAGGGCGAAAATGCGCTCGATGTTCTCGGCGCCGCTGAATCGCAATTGATGGAGGTCAGCGACAAGGGCCTCACCAGCGGCTTCCAGTCGATCGATCAGATTGTCCAGAGTTCCTTCGGGACCATCGACAACTTATACAAACAGAGCCGCGAAGTCACAGGCCTGGCCACGGATTTCACTGAATTTGACCGCATGACCAGCGGCCTGCAAAAGGGCGAGCTGATCATCATTGCCGCCCGTCCTTCGATGGGCAAAACCGCGTGGGCCATCAATATCGCCGAGAACGCGGCCATCCACCACAACGCCACCGTGGCCGTCTTCAGCCTGGAAATGAGCAAGGAATCGCTCCTGCGCCGCATGTTGTCGTCTCAGGCCTGGGTGGACCAGCAGAAGCTGCAAAAGGGCTTTCTGGGCCGCGAAGACCACGACAGGCTCACCGCTGCCCTCGGGCAATTGGTCGAGTCGCATCTCTTCATCGACGACACTGCGGCCATCTCGCTGGCCGAGATGCGCGCCAAGGCCCGGCGGCTCAAGCAGAACAAAGGACTCGACCTTATCGTGGTGGACTATCTGCAACTGATGACGGCCACGGTGCCTTCGTCCGGCAAGAGGAACTACGAAAACCGCACCCAGGAGGTGTCGGCTGTCTCGCGCGGCCTGAAAGCTCTGGCCAAGGAGCTGAACGTGCCCGTGGTGGCCCTGTCGCAGCTCTCCCGCGCCGGAGTGCAGCGCAAGGACGACCATCGCCCCATGCTCAGCGATCTGCGCGAGTCCGGCTCCATTGAGCAGGACGCCGACGTGGTCGCCTTCATTCACCGCGAGTCCTACTACAACAAGCACGAGGAGATGAGCGAAGCCGACAGAGCCAAGTCGGAGATCATCATTGAAAAGCAGCGCAACGGCCCCACCGGCATCGTCCATCTGAACTTTATCGCCAAGTTCACCCGCTTCGACAATCCCGACACAGTGCACCCGGATTAGTATCGAAAGCTGTTTTTCATTCCGCCCGCGTCCGTTGGCGATGATTGCCTCCGGCGGCTACAGCGGTTCTCCAATTGCTGTACTCCGAAAGCACATCCGCTGAGTGGCTTTTCCTTAGAGCGTGTCTAAAAACTTGGTTTTGGGCGAAGGGTACGGGCTTTAGCCCGTACATCAGAGGCTGAAGTGGAACGGGGCTTTAGCCCCTGAGGGAGCATTTATCAGTCATTTGCAGACCCTCAGCGGCTAAAGCCGGAAATCTCCTGGTCCCTTAATGGACGAGCTAAAGCCCGTCCCCTTCACGATCCACGAGTTTTTTGACAGCCTCTTAAGAAGAAGCCACCTCACACTGGGCTGGCAAGGGCACGTGAATTGGAGAACCGTTCTATTTCACCGCCGGATAGCTGTGGAGTTGCGGACCGATCTGGTTAGAGAAGGTGTAGTTTTGAAGACGATCGGCGTCAATCGTCCAGAACATGGCGCCAATCATGCCGGGGTAGCCGGCAGGTGCGCGCAATTTGTAAGTGGTTCCGGCGGGAGCCTTCCCGGTGATGATGTAGTTCATTGCCCCGGAAACGATTGCGGGAGTTGTCGAGCCCACCAGAAAGCCTACGGCGACCTTATCGGCCGGCATAGGCGGGAAGAACTGCTTGCCGGGCTTTCCAACCTGGAAGCCGTGCAATAGAAGTTCTGTCGTCGCGGCGTGATAATCCACCGAGGGAAGCTGATAGATTTCTCCGTCGAGGCCCTCGAGCGGCGGCGTGTTGTAGTCCTGCACATCGACAAAAGAGAGGAAGTCGCGCACTCCCCAGGCGATGGGGATGTAAGAGCCGAATTGGCCGCCGTAGCCGGCAAAGCCGCCTGGAATCTGCGTGCCTTCGGGCACAAGGCTGATCATGAAACCGGCCCCGAAGCGATCATGCAACTGACGCAGGCCCGAGATGAGGTTTACCACGGACGGCGTTTTGGGGTTCTTGAAGTCCGTATCCCCAGGATCAAGAGAAAAGGATGGAGTCTCAAAGTCAAGGTCGATTCCGTCGAAACCATACTCGGTGATGATCTGGCTGACGGAGGAAACGAAATTCGAAACGCTCTTCTCATCGGCAAGCGTGAAAAACTTTCCACCGCCGCCGAGGGAGATCATGACCTTTTTCCCCTGGCTCTTCAGATAGGCAATATCGTCGCGGAACTGGGCGGCGTCGGTTCCGCCGCGCAGGCGGAACTGCAAAGTTCCTTCAGGCGCAAGCTTCTCGGGACTGGCGAAGGCGACGATGATGATATCCCACTGCGGCGAGACATCGCGGAGGCGGAAGCCGGAATTTGGCGGGCCATATCCAGCCCAGTATCCGATAAGGCGATGGCCGTTGGGCGAGCCGCTGAGCGGGATAGCGGCCACCGTGGGCGCTGGCGGCGCAGGCATATCAGCGCGGTTCTCGCGGGTTCTGTCGCGGGCCGGACATGGCGTGGCAGGTGCGGTGAGTACGTGCGCATCGGGGAAGCTGTAAGCGGCGCCGGCAGCTTCGGGCTGGCCGGTATACCAGGGCAGCAGCGCAACGTTTTGCAGGTGCCAGGCGACCCCGCCAGCCTCGGCAAGGAAGGGTTCGGATACCGGAATCTCGCTTCGGGGGTTTCTGTCCGTCGGCTCCAGCAGAACGTATGAAGTAGCGATACCCGTGCCGCCACAGCCGCCTTTGCCGCTGCTATTCACGGCGACGGGATGAATCCAGGCGGGAACTGCGTTGGTTTGAACTATGCCAGGGCCGCCGCGCAGCAGAGGGTCGTGCAGCGGGTCGTTGATGAACTCCGCCAGTTGCTCTGTCAGAGGTTGAACGTCGCGGTCTTCGACTATGGCGGGCGCGGCCTGGAGATAGGAACCGATCACGAATGAGTTTCCTGTGGCCGAGTCCACTCCGTGCGTTCCCCAGGAGCAGCAAACCGTGGCATCGCCATACGCATAGAAGGTGGTGTTATGCGTCACGGCGATGATGAGACTGCCGTCTTGCCTGGGAAACTGCTTGAAGAGTTCGCGCTGCAGGAATTCGACATCGACAACGGCGAGAGATCTGCCCGTCTTCTTCGAGGTAAGGACATAACCGTAACCGGCGGGCACCGTGATCTCCGCGGGCCTCACCTTCGGCTTGCCAAGCAAAGTATGCCATCCCGCGGCTCCGGGAAAGGTGGCGCGCAGCATGGCGTCGGCGTACTGAGTCACGCCGCCCTGCGCGAAGCCAAACCCCGAGAAGATGGGTGAGCCGAGAATGTGCGGCACGTCCGCTCCCGCATCCATGCGGAAGGGCTTGCCCGCAACCTCTTTCGTCTCGAAGGAGAGCGTAATGGGAACCAGAATCGTGGGGATGGAACTCGCGCCCCCCCGGGCCGGATCGTGCCCGGCAAGCGAGTAAGTATTGTGGCCGGATGTGTACTGGAAGGTGGGCACTGTGCCCTGCGCGGCCGCTGCGATGGCTGACAAAGTGAGGAAAGCGAATAGGAAGATGGCGTTATTGAGCATTTTCGGCATGAAAAACTTCTGAGATGACATAAAAACAATATAGAAGTTCCGGGCGGGAATGGTCACGCCATTGACGTCCTCGGTCACGGCGCCGAAGTGACCTTATGGCTCGTTCAGAATCAATGCGATGCGGCCAGCCAGCAGTTCGCTGGGCGGCTCGCCCGAGTCCACTTCCAACAGGTCCACGGGAAAAGCGATGTTGTGCGGCCGCAGCACCAGACGGCTGGCCACAAAGTCCACATAGCGCAACATCAGATGCGCCCCGTGACGCACCGCGTACAGATTGGGCCGGTTGGGCCGGTACGGTATCAGCGAGTTGTAATGCCGGTCAATCAGCGTGATGGCCTCCGGCAGAATCAGCGGCTCCATGGCCAGGGCGTCGGCCCCCAGAATGCGCACGGCCACAAATCGCTGCCAGGCGCTGCGCGTCTTTGACGGTCGGGGCCGGATGGACTGCAACAGCCCGGCGGGAAGATGCAGCATCGACTGCATGGTCGAAGGCCGGATGTACGGCTCAAACAATGCCGCCGAGTGGGAGACAACCGGGACCGCGCTGCTTTCTCCGTCGGCCGGCAACGCCTGCCCCTGATAGTTGGCGGGCAGAAGATCGCTGGCCGCCATGTGCTGCGCCGCCAGAATCCGGTCCAGAGCCTCCAGCGAGAGCTGCCGCCGGCTGTGCAGAAAGTTCGACAGATGCGATTGCCCGAAGCCCGTTTGGCGAGCCAAGAGCGAGACGCTGACCGTTCCCCGCTGAATCCTGCGCAGCAGTTCCAGGCGCAGTCGCTCGTGCATCTGCGTAAAGTTCATCTGTGGATAATCCGCCACCAGCAATGGGGATGAACTCTCTCCATTTTCTGTTTGAAAACATGGATGGGCTAACTTGCCTTCATTTTCGACGCTTGCCCGGATATTGGAAAGCATAGAAGCAAAAGGCGGTTGAGGGAGATTGACGCAAGGGAATCATCTCTCTAGATTTGCTTTACTTAATCCGGTGCTGATCTGTGGGAATTTCGTGAGAACTTCTTCATTGCCGCCAGGTTGAAACGGGCGATATTGCGCCCCTTTTCCAGCGGTTCATGAACAATTGCCGGGAGATAAAAAAATCCCTTCCGGCTTTCTCGTCCCCGCTCCAAACCCCTCTGAGAGGCGTTCGGGGCCGCCAGCTATCGGAATTCCAGGATCTGCGCGCTATGAGCATGACTAAAAACGAGAGAATTCCGGAGGCTATCCCCCGCATCAGGGCACAAGAACCCTGAGCAGCCATACCCGGTTCTCTCAACCCCGCGGAGAAAAGGTAAGAAAGCAAGCCCGTCGGGAGGAAACAAGAACATGGAGATTTCGTCATGGATTTTACGCGCGTGCATTTGAAAATTTGCGAGGGGTGCGGTTGTCTTTGGTATCGCGCCCAGACCCAGGGGAGTGTGTATTGCAAGGCATGTGAGACCAAACTCCAGGAATTTCCCACGCCCGAAAGCCGCAAACGGCGCGGTCGTCCCACCGGAAAGACGCTGGTAAGAGTCTGGGCGGTGGCGCAAGCAATGGGAGGTGCTCAATGAGCGCAGCCCTTCAGTTGCCAATGGTATGGGCAGTTAGCACTCCACAGCGGGCATGGCAGTCCGACAGCAGAGCGTGGGAAGCAGAACCAGCCGCGCCGCCGGCGGCAAAGCCGGTCGTCAAAGCACCGTCCGCCGGGCCGGTCGTCAGCCTGGCTTTCTACCGCAAGCACACCGAGAGCATGTTGCGGCGTTACCTCTACGCGTCCATGCAGGTGGGCAGGGCGCCCAACATCCTGGGTGACCCGATTGCCAGGGGGTGGTGTTCCAGCCGTCCCATCCGCACCTTCGAGGACGCGGTCATCTTCGTCCTCGACGTGGAGAAGTGCCTGAACCAGCTCGGCTCGCTTGATCGCATGATGCTCAGCCGCATCATTCTGCAGGAGTACACCCAGGCAGAAGCCGCGAGCCTCTTGGGGATGGCGGCTCGCACCGTCTCCTACAAGTTTCCCCGGGCCATCGACCGGCTGACGGAAAAGCTGCTGGAAAGCGGACTGCTGGTCTTACCGCACTGATACTGTAATAAGCCAACTCGGTCACGACCTACTTTTTGGTAAAGCAGTCAGCTAGGCAAGAAACGGGCGCCGTGCAGAATATGCGATTCAATCGCATATTCTGCACGACCTGGCATTAGCCTACCGCCAACGGTAGAGTCGAAGCGCGGACAGCTGCTCTGCTGGAATCCCGAAACCGAACCAGCCCCAAAAAATGGGAAAGCTCACGGCGCAATTCGCACTTTCCGTGAGTATTCCGGTTGAGCGCGCGCCGCAACCGGCCTAGTTTCCAAATGAGGGTGATTTGCCCGACAGTTCACGCGCCCTTCTTGCGCGCACAAGCAGCTTCGGGCCGATTTCCCCAACCGCAATGACGATGCAGACAAACGAGGCGAGTCTTCCGCGAGAGCTAGCCGGCCATTTGACCGAGGCTGCGCTCGGCTACCAGCGCATGTTGGAGCAGAGCCCGTGCAATCCCAAGGCGCTCGTGGGCATGAGTCTGGTGGCGCTGGCCAGCCGCCAATCCGCTGCGGCGGTCAAGATGGCCGAGGCTGCCGTGGCCGCCGCGCCTCAGATGGTCACGGCATGGGTCGCGCTGGGCCAATCGTTCAAGGCCGCCAGCCGCAGCGAAGAAGCCGAGCGCGCCTACGGGCAGGCTATTCGTCTGGACAGCACGAACACGTTGGCCCGCATGGGAGTGGGCGAGCTGATGCTTGCCCGGGGCCGTCCCAAGGACGCAATCCGGGAGTTTGAGCTGGCGCTTGGCCGCAATCCGGCGCTGATCGCCGCGTCCATGAACATGGGCCACGCGTTGGCCATGATGGGGCGCTATGAAGAGGCGCTCCAACGCTACAAGGAGGTGCTGGCCCGCCGTCCCCGGCTCTCTGAAGCCGAGTTTGCCGCCGGTTTTGTGTTGGCGCGCATGGCAAAGCCGAAGGAAGCTGAAGCCCGTTACCGCCGCGCGTTGGCTCTGCGCCCTGACTTTGCCGCCGCGTGGATGAATCTTGGCAGCTTGCTACGCGAGCAGGGCCGCGATATCTACGCGGAGGCTGCCTTGACGCGTGCGGTTGAGTTGCGTCCTGACCTGGTTTCCGGCTGGGTTAATCTGGCGATTCTGGAGCGCGAGCGCCATCGTCCCGCCGAGGCCGAGGCGCATCTGCGCAAGGCTTTTGCCCTCAATCCAGAACAAGTGGAGACGCAGGTGGCATGGTGCCAGTTTCGCTCGGCCGAGGGCGACGCAGCTGGCGCCTGGCAGTGGCTGCGCTGGGCTTTGGCGCGCGAGCCAGACCACGCCGAAGCCGTGAACATGCATGGCATCCTGCTGCACAAGGATTGCCGCTTCGGCGAGGCGGTCGAAGTCTTCCAGCAGGCCGAGGCTCTCGGGCATCGCGCCGCCGCCTCCAACCGTGGAAATTCACTGCTCGATTTGGGGCGCATGGATGAGGCCTTGCAGGCGCAGGAACTGGCGGTCGAGCGCGATCCGGAGGGCGCAGGAGCCCGCTATAACCTGGCGCTGACCCGTCTGCGCCTGGGCCACTGGGAGCAGGGCTGGCCGGGCTACGAAGCTCGTTGGACGTTTCGCGAGGTTCATCGCAACCCCAGAGTATTTTCTCAGCCTCGTTGGCAGGGCGAGGCTCTGAATGGACGCCGGATTCTTCTCCACGCCGAGCAGGGGCTGGGAGACACCATCCAGTTCTGCCGCTACGCCGCAATGGTCGCGGCCCGTGGAGGCCATGTAGTTTTGCAGGTCCAGGCGCAAGTGCTCCGCTTGATGCAATCACTCCCTGCGGTGCGAGCCGGACTGGTGGAAACTGCTCTGCTCGGAACCAGCCCAGCGGAGTTCGGCCCAAAAATTGATCTGGAATGTCCGCTCATGAGCCTCCCGGCCGTATTCGGGACCACCGTCGAGACGGTTCCCTGGCCGAGCGTATATCTCGGAGCTGACCCGGAGTTGGCTGCCGGGAAGAGGGTTCAGTTTCCGCGCTTGCGGCCACAGGATCCGCCGAGCGCGCAGCACCGCGTGGGCTTTTGCTGGGCGGGCAATCCCCGCTACAAAGCCGATCGCCAACGCTCCTTGCAATTGCCCACGCTTTTGCCGCTGCTACGCACGCCCGGCGTCACCTGGATAGCGCTGCAAAAGGGTCCAGCCGCCGAGCAACTGGTAGCCCTGCCCGGCGACATCTCTGTTTTGGACGGCTCCAGCCAGGACCACGACCTGGCAGAGACGGCGGCCCTCATGGCCACGCTTGATATGGTCATCACCACGGACACCTCGATCGCCCACCTGGCCGGCGCCATGGGCAAGCCTGTCTGGATTCTGCTGCCTCACCTGAGCGACTGGCGCTGGATGCAGCAGACGGAAACAACCCCCTGGTATCCAACTGCGCGGCTCTTCCGCCAGAGCGCGCCCGGCGATTGGGACGGAGTACTTGATCGCGTCATCGGGGAGCTGTGCGAGCTTCGCGCGATTCAACGAAGGCAAGTTGACCGCGAGACGAATGAGTTCACCTAACCGTCCAGGCTTGCCTTGGCGTAATCCTCAAAGCAACTTCAAAAAAGCCAAAATTGTTCTTGACATTCACTGCTCTATTTCATAGAGTACTCTTCATGCAGAATTTCCCAACTCCAGATCGCTCCTTCGTTGGCCGAGAAAGACCATCTGCCGAGAAGCTTCAGCAGAAGGGCAGGCCCATTGTATGAATGCTCCTTTGACGTCGCCCGCTGCTGCCAAGCTCTGGCCCATTCCCCTCGAAATTGATTCGCTGGTCAGGCGTTTTGGCCAGGTGACAGCCGTTGACGGCATCTCCCTTGAATTGCGCGCCGGCGAATGTTTCGGACTGCTTGGTCCGAACGGGGCGGGCAAGAGCACCTTGATCCGCTGCATCGTTGGCCGCGCCATTCCCGACGCGGGTCGCGTCTCTGTCTTCGGCTCTCAGGCCGGCTCAGTGGATGCCCGCGCGGCTCTCGGATGGATTCCGCAGGAGCTGGCTCTTTATCCCCGCCTCACCTGCAAGGAGAATCTGGCCGCCTTCGGCCGGTACCACGGCCTCTCCGGCGACAAGCTGAGGGAATCCGTGGCGTGGTGCCTTGACTGGGCCGCGCTTGCTGACCGGGCCGGAGACCTCGAGAAGAATCTCTCCGGCGGGATGAAGAGGCGCTTGAATATGGCTGCCGGCATCATCCATCGCCCCAGGATTGTGCTTATGGATGAGCCGACCGTTGGCGTTGATCCGCAATCGCGCAATCGCATCTTCGAGATGATTGAAGCGCTGCGCGGCGAAGGCGCCGCGATCATCTATACCACGCACTACATGGAAGAGGCGGAGCGGCTCTGCGACCGCGTCGCCATCATCGACCACGGCCGCATCATTGCGTTGGGCTCAAATGAAGAACTCATCCATGGCGCATTCGCCTCGCGCAGTCAGGTTATGGCTCGCTTTGATGGCCCTCCAGCCGACGTCAGCTCATGGGTCGAGCGACACGCGGGGAGGCTCGTTGACGGGAGCGCGGAATTCACCATCGACCATTCCACACAGATTGCCGGCCTGCTCGATGATGCAGCCAAAGCTGGACTGGAGTTGCTTGACGTAACGCTGCGCCGGCCCAATCTGGAATCCGTCTTCCTGCACCTCACCGGAAGGGAGTTACGCGATTGATTATCCCCATTGTCCGCACCGCTCTGATGGCACTGCGCCGCGACCGCGCATCGCTGGCGTTGAGTTTTATTCTACCCATCGCGTTCTTCAGCATCTTCGCCGTCATCTTCGGCGGTCAGCACGACTCCACGCCAAAGATCAAAGTGATTTTGGTGGACGAAGACAAGAGCAGCGCATCGCTTGACCTGGCGCGTGGCCTGGAGCGCGAAGACTCGCTGGTTGTTCTCACCCGGCCAACGTCAAAAAACAAAGCCGCGCAACAGCCAGCGGAGTACACGGCGGCCACCGCCGAGGCCGCAGTCAAGTCGGGCGATGCGCCGGTGGCGCTCATCATCCCGCGCGGCTTCGGACAGAATCCAATTTCATTTGGCCGCGATCTGGGCGGCCCGGCGATACAACTGCTCAACGATTCGAGCGATTTGATCGCCCCGCAGATGGTTGCGGGCCTGTTGCAGAAAGCCGCCATGACCGCCATGCCGGAAGTCATGGCGGAGCAGGGAATGAAATACAGCGAACAGTACATCGGCGGATTCACGCCGGAACAGCGCAAACGCTCGGACGCGGGACTGGAAGAGTTGCGCAAGATTCAGAGCGGGGGCGCTGGCTCCCGCAGCAATGCCGCAGGCAACGGTATCATCGCTGTAAACTCCCGCGCGGTGGTCGGTGAAAACAAGCGCAACCCCATGGTTTCTTTCTATGCGGCAGCCATCGGCGTCATGTTTCTGCTCTTCACCGCCAGCGGTTCGGCCGGATCGCTGCTGGATGAAGCCGAGAGTGGAACGCTTGACCGAGTGCTCAGTTCACGCGTCACTATGACCGCTCTTCTGGCCGGCAAATTGGCATTCAACACCCTGCTTGCGTTTACGCAACTGACGGTCATGTTTCTCTGGGCCTGGGCCGTCTTCAAGCTCGACTTTTTCACCCATATTCCAGGCTTTTTGGTCATGGGCCTATGTACGGCGTTCGCCGTAGCGGCCTTCGGCATGGTGCTGGCCAGTCTTTGCCACACCCGGGCGCAATTGGGCGCGCTCTCTACGCTTTTGATTCTCACAATGTCCGCGGTCGGCGGCAGCATGTTTCCCCGGTTTCTGATGCCCGCCGTAATGCAGAAGGCCGGTTTGTTCACCATCAACGCCTGGGCCATCGACGGATTTACCAAAGTGTTTTGGCGCGATCTTCCGGTTCAGGATCTATGGCAGCAGGTCAGCGTGCTGCTGGCTGTTGGCATCGCGCTCTTTATCGTCGCGCGCAGAATCGCCCGGCGCTGGGAGTTTGCATGAGGCGGGCATCCTGAGCCATCTGGGTGCCCCACCCTCGCCGCGTTCTTGTTGTTGCGGCTAGGGCGGGAGACAGCACCACGAGACAACCATCACTGACAGGAGAATCGATATGACGGGAAGCGCTGAAGAGCTGGAACTGAAAGAAAGGCTCAACCTCATCGAAACCATGATCGCCGAGGGCCGGCGCACCACCGGACGCTGGGCCTGGATATTTGTTTTCTGGGGTTTGGCCTATTACGTGGCCATAGCCTGGACTGCCTTGTTTCATTGGTCGTGGGCCTGGCTGGTGACCATGATGGCGGCTTGGATACTGTCGTGGGCCATCCAGAAAATGCAGCGGAAGCAGCCGGAGCAGAAGCCGTCCACCACAATCGGCAGGGCTATCATCTGCATCTGGGCGACCATGGGCGTGTCGTTGACTCTGCTATTGCCGGCTCTGGGCTTCAGCGGCCGCTTCAATCAGCCATTGTTTGTGGCGATCGTGGCAGCCATGCTGGGCACTGCCAATGGGGCTTCTGGCTTGATTACCCGGTGGAAGGCGCAGTTTGCCACCGCCGTTGTTTGGTGGGCGGCGAGCGTGGCGGCCTGCTTTGCCAGCGAAGACCAAAGCACAATTGTCTTTGTCGTGGCCATCTTCTTCTGCCAGATCGTCTTTGGGGTCTATGCGATGGTTTATGAGGCGCGTCTTCGCAAGCAGGAGACCGCCCATGCCTGAGCCCACAGAGCCTCACAGGAGAATCTTTATGACAGCAAACACAGAAGAGCAGGAATTGAAAGACAGGATCAGCCTGATCGAGAGCATGATCGCCGAGGGCCGGCGCACCACCGAGAGCTGGGGCTGGATCTTTGTATTTTGGGGCGTGGCGTACTACGTGGCCATTGCTTGGTCCGCCTGGGGAAACCATCGCGTACCGGCCTGGAATATCACCATGACAGCAGCAATGCTCGTGACGTTTGGCGTCGTTGTGTGGCGCAAATTCGGAGGCACGCAGAAATCGCAGCCAGTCACGACGTTTGGTCGCGCTGTGACCTCTGTCTGGATGGCCGTGGGAATTTCATTCATGGTTCTTATTCCGTCATTGGGCATGGGCGGCCGGTCCAATTCGAATCTGGTTGTTGCGGTCATTGGAACGCTGCTCGGCACGGCCAATGCGGCTTCCAGCATGATTCTCAAATGGAAGCTGCAATTTGCCTGCGCCGTGGTCTGGTGGGCTCTGGCGGTCATCTCCTGCATCGGCACCCACGCGCAGAGCTTTTATGGATTGCTGGTCGCCAACTTTTTTTGCCAGATCGTCTTCGGAATCTATGGAATGATCGCGCAGTCCCGCAAGCAAAAGGAATGCCGTGCGGGGCAAGGGGTCTCCCATGCCTGAATTGCCGGAACTCAACCCTGTCATTCACGGTAAGCTGCGCCTGGCTCTGCTCTCGCTGCTTACTGGCGTTGAAGAGGCGGAGTTCATCTGGCTGCGCCAGAAGACCGGCTCGACGGACGGCAATCTGGGCGCGCAACTACTGAAGCTCGAAGAGGCCGGCTACATTTCGGTCAAAAAGAAGTTTGTCCAGCGCAAGCCGCAGACCCTCTACCGCATGACTGAAGCTGGCCGCCGCGCGCTCACCGAGTACGTTGTCGCATTGAAACAACTGCTCGGCGGAGCTATCGGCGACTAAATCTCGCGAGGCGCTAAGGCTTCTGTGACGAGGCTCTTCCGCACACGCTCCATGATGCCGAGGTAGTAAGCCAGATTGTGGATTGAATTCAGCGTGCCCGAGAGCGCCTCGCCGGCCTGAATCAGGTGGCGCAGGTAGGCGCGCGTGTAGCGCCGGCAAACCATGCAATTGCAGTTCGGGTCAGGCGGGCCCTGGTCCTCTGCATATTTCTTTCCCTTGATGTTCAGCCGTCCCTCACTGGTGAAGAGCAGGCCGTGGCGCGCGGCGCGTGTGGGCAGCACGCAGTCCATCATGTCCACTCCCATGCGCGCATACGCCTCAATCTCGTCCGGGTAGCCGACGCCCATCACGTAGCGCGGCTTGTCGGCGGGCAGCAGCGGCAGCACCTCGGCGATCATCTCCATGGTCAACTCGCGCGGCTCACCCACGCTCAGGCCGCCAATGGCGTAACCGTCAAAGTCCATCTCCACGAGGCGCTCCACGCTCTCGCGGCGCAGATCGCGGTACATCCCGCCCTGCACAATCCCGAAGAGGTTTTGTGTCTGTCCGCCCAGCTCATCGCGCCATACAACTTCATCGCGGTGCGCTTTAAAGTGATCAAGTGACCGCCGCGCCCAGGCCATCGTGAGCCGCAAACTCTCTTCGGCGCGGTTGCGGTCAGCCGGATATTCAGTGCATTCGTCGAAGGCCATGCAGATGTCGGCGCCCAGCGCGATTTGCACGTCCATGGAGTGCTCTGGCGTAAAGAAGTGGCTGCTGCCGTCCAGATGGGATCTGAAGCGCACGCCCTCGTCCGTGACCTTGCGCAACTTACTCAGGCTGAAAACCTGAAAGCCGCCTGAGTCGGTGAGCATCGCTCGCGGCCAACTGATAAACCTGTGCAGCCCGCCCATGCGCCGGATCGCCTCGTGGCCGGGGCGCAGGTAAAGGTGATAGGTGTTGCCCAGGATAATCTCTGCGCCCAGCGATTCGAGCACGTCCTGTGCCACTGCTTTAACTGTGCCGGCCGTTCCGACCGGCATGAAGACCGGCGTTTCGACGGTGCGGTGCGGCAGATCGATCCGTCCCCGCCGCCCTCCGGCTTCGGTTGTTGTCAGTAAGTTGAATTCGAGGCTCACCAGTCGATTCTACCGGGACGGCCATCCTTCGCTTTCAATCCGCGTCACAGCGTCGGATTCGCCGGGTGCATCAAGTCCCGACTGCGAAACCTGGGAATCCATTAACTGCCCCACGGTTTTCCCGCAGCCGGGCACAACAACTGACGGCGCAATGTCATTCAGCGGCGTCAGCACAAACGCCCGCTGTGCCAGCCGAGGATGCGGAATCAACAGCTCAGGCGAGCGGATTTCGAGGTCGCCCAGGAGCAGAATGTCCAGGTCCAGCGTGCGCGGCCCGTTTGCAAACCCAGCTGCCCGGTCGCGGCCAAACTCCTTTTCGATCGCCAGCAACCCATTGAGAAGTTCAAGCGGAGCCAGTTCTGTTTCCAGCGCGACCACGGCATTCACAAATCGCGGCTGCGCGGCAAACCCCACTGGCGCGGTGGAGTAAAGCGACGACCGACGCACGACACGCCCCAGCGATTCCAGCCGCAGCGCCGCCGCCGCCAGAGTCGCCTCCGGCGCGCCCGCCCGACTAGCCAGGTTCCCGCCCATCCCGATGTAAGCCGTCTGCATATTCTCCAGAGTATCGCCGAAAGCGCGGTCTGTTACTTCTTGGTTAACTTAATCATTTCCTGCATCAGGTTGAAAGCGGACTTGAGAACGGTTCCGCCCATAGGATCATTTTCCAACAAATTCATCGGCCCCTGCCCAAAGTGAAGTCCGCCTGGCGTCAGGAAGTTAATTCTAGCTTCATTTTTCCCGGGCGCTGCCGGGCGTTTCTCTTTCCAGGGGCCTATGGCTTTTACGACAGCTCCACTTTTTTGCAATAGAAGATCAATAGCCGTGTCCAGTTGATCATTTGGTCTATCCCATACCACTCCAGCACCGCTGAAGTTGAAGTAACGGGCGTGGTGATCGGCGTACGCGCAAACCAGATCAAGTCCCTTGGGCATTCCAACCTCAACCACTACCCCCAAAAGTTGTTTTGCTATTTCATGCGGGGGCTCGATAGCGAGTTCCCGTAGAGAGTTCCATGCCTGCAAATAGAAGCGCGACTCCAGATTCGTTTTCGTGAGAATCTCTCTGAAGGTATCTGTCGCGCCTAACTTATCCCCTGCTATAAGCAGGCGATTTGCTCGATCGAAATAAGCCCACGGTTCTGCCATCAGCGCTTGCGGAGAAATATTGAGCCATTGGTCTATTGGCATATCCCCGAAAAGCGTTTCGCGAATGCCCAAATGCGGTGCAACGGTCTTATGTTGCAAAAAGTCGAACATGGTGCTCCTCCAACAGACTCCGCTGTCCACATTACCGAATGGCACTCATTCACCGCAAACGCGAGCTGTTTCTGCTAGCATCCTCTTTGGAGAATTCTCAAAATGGATGTCCAGCCCAACATGAGTCTTGGCGCACGAAGCCATGAAGACATCGCCCTCGATTTGCTCAAATTTGTGTCGGTTACGGCCGGCGTAGGCCGTCCCGCCGCGCCTTCGACCGGCTTCAGCGGAGCCGCCGGAACGAAGCCCGAGGAGCATGTGAATCAGTTGCTTGACCTCTATGGCCGCTGCCTTACGGCCGTCAAAGGTAAGGGGCAAGAGCTGCCAGACAGGCCGCCGCAAGGATGGACGGCCCCACTGTGAGCCAAGCCCCTTTGCGCGTTGCGGTTGCCGGAACCGGCGCCTTTGGCAAGAACCATCTGCGCGTCTACCGCGAGTTGGAAACGGCGGGACAGCCTGTCGCTCTGGTTGCCGCTGTCGAGCCCGATGCGGCCCGCGCCGCCGAGACCTCGGCTAAATATGCAATCCCCGTCTTTGCAACCGTTGACGAGCTGTTAGCTGCGGACCTTCATCTCAACGCCGCCACCGTCGCCGTTCCCACTGTGCATCACCATGCGGTCGCCTCCGTGCTGCTCGATGCGGGGCTCGACCTGCTGGTAGAGAAGCCTCTGGCCGCCACTCTGGCCGAAGCCGACGATCTGGTTCAGAAAGCCGACAAAGGCAGCCGCATTTTGCAGCCCGGCCATCTGGAGCGCTTCAATCCTGCGGTGCTGGCCATCCAGCCGCAACTGCGCCGCCCCATGTTCTTCGAGTCGCACCGCCTCTCCATCTTCACGCCGCGAGCGCTTGATGTGGACGTGGTGCTGGACCTGATGATCCACGATCTGGATATCGTGCTCATCTTTGCGAATTCGCCGGTGCGCGAGGTGCGCGCTGTGGGACTGCCGATTCTCTCGCCGAAGGTGGACATCGCCAACGTTCGCGTCGAATTCGAATCCGGCTGCGTGGCCAACTTTACCGCCTCGCGCGTTTCCACCGAGCGCGTGCGCAAGCTGCGTTTTTTCGAGCCGCGCCAGTACGTCTCCATCGACTACGCCCGCCAGGATCTGCTTGTGATTCGAGTGGATGAGGGCTCGGGCAAGCCTTCGCCGGCCGAACTGATTGCGTCGCTGTCTCCGCAGGTTGCCGCAATGCTGCCGCCGGGGATTGCCGAAGGAATCGCGTCGGGAAAGATCGACCTCAGCAAAATCGATCCGGCAATGATTGCGCAGTTTGCCGCCATGGCCAAGATCGATCCGTCGGTGATCGCACAGTTCGCCAGTCCGGCTGAATCGAAAGCCAGTTTGAGTTTTTCCAAGCCGCCGGTCACGCCCGGCGAGCCGCTGCGCCTGGAGATTCTTTCATTTCTGGAGTCGGTGCGGACGCGACAGCAGCCGCGTGTTACTGCACGTCAGGGTCGCGAAGCGCTGGCGTTGGCTTTGGAGATTCAAACTTCCATGGCAGCTCATGCCGAGCGCGCCGGGTTGGGAGACTTTTTTCATCCCGGCAAATAGAGCACGGCATCCTTATCTTGCAGCACTGGGATTGCTGTTTCAGTTTAGACGCGGAGATGAGAGTTAGCTGCGCTTAAAGGTTCATGGTCCTTCCCACTTTGAAGAGCGCAGGGATAATGAGTAGTAGAAGGCCCGCCACACCAACGGAATATTCCGCTGCCTTCGCGCCGGAGACATACCCTTCCTTGAGAGCCATCACCACGAGAAGCGAAAGGACCGGCAGATTCAAGACCACGCCCGTTGCAACACCCGGCATATAGCTTCGCAGTGCCACGGTTAACGCGACGTGCGGAATCAGGACGTTGGCTAACGTGACGACCATACATCCAAAGGCCAGGTAGGTCCACACCGTCTGCTTGCCCAATTCCGCACTCAGCCATGTGATAACGAAAGCCAGGACTGTCAAGACCGCCACGGAAAAACGGAAGGAACCCGGTGAAACGGGGCTATGCCAAAGAACGGCCCGCTTCGACCAGCCCGGAAGCCATATGGCCTCTTCGGCATTGTGCAGAGTCACGACAATCGGAAAAAGCCATTGCAGATTTCCGAAACTCATCGCTGTCTCCTTATTAGTTTTTGAAGGCCGCGTCTTATGAGGCAACTACGCTTTGGTTGATAACTTGGACTAGCAATTCAGCACCGCGCTACACCTCACGCGATCCCCAGCACGCGGTTCAGATAGCCGACAATGTACTTCCACACCAGGTAGTAGCCGGCCAGGGCGCCCACGAAGAACGGCGCAATCAGCGCATAGGGAATCTCGCAAGCCTGAAACCATGTGGCGCCATGAGAGCCTAGCGCAAGCACTCCGAGACAAGTGGCCACGAGCGCGCCCGTCGGCGCCATCAATAGCGGCAATATGGCTCCATGCAGACCAATGGGCAGATGCGTGCTCTCGTGCGACCCAAGCCAGAGCATATTCCACAGCCCGAAGAGCGAAGGCACTATGGCCATGGGAAAGATCATGCCTCGCTCAATGGGAACCGGCACTTTGAGAACGATTCTCACCACGATAAAGACTGTTAGCAGCAGCGGCAGCACCAGCGTAGGCACAAAGACGCCGGCCAGATAAGCGCGCAGATACGGATGGGTGTTCATAAGTTCCTCCTTGTTCGTTCTTGTTGGCGGACTTTGGCGTTCGCGCGGGTTCACAGGTAGTAAAGAAGCAAGGGAATCGAAGCCGGAAAGAAAGCGGCGAGACCCAAGAGACCGAACGCAAGCGCTCCGTCGAACCAGGCCCAGCCGATTTGTGCCGGAGCGGCAGGTCGGGCATTCAGCCGCCGCAACATGGCCGGCCACAGGTCGCGGCGCGGTTCAGACTCGCCTTTCACCGGCGGCATCGCCTGTTGCAAGAACTTCCTCATGCGGTCCTGATCGTCTTCATTCATGGCGTGATTCCTTGCCTTTCCAAATCTTTTCTGAGCAGTCGAAGCGCGCGAAAGACACGCAGTTTGACGGCGGCAACTGAAATTCCCAACGCCGCAGCCACATCTTTTTGCGGCAGTTCTTCGATGACCGCCAGCGTGGCCGCAATCCGCAACTTCGGCGGCAGCCGCGAAAAAGCTATTGCAGTCTTCCTGCGAATCTCCGCAGTCACGGCAGGATCAGCTTCGACAGGCGACGCCACTTCGGCAGGCATCTCCGTTGAAAGCTCGCTCTCCGTCCGTCTTGCCCGTAGCCAATCGAGCGCCGCGCGAGTAGCGATGCGCCGCGCCCAGCCTTCAAATCCACGCCCCGGTTCAAAGCGCGCATAGGCGTTGTAGATGCGCCAAAAAGTCTCGATGGTCAGTTCTTCCGCCGCTGCCGGGTTGCGCGTGATGCGCAATATCCAGCCGTAAGCGGCGTGCTGATGCTGGTGAAAGAGAGTTTCAAAGGCGGCCGCATCGCCTCGTTGAAACTGGTTCAGGACGTTGCTCTCACCGTTCTGCATCCGTCCTTCCCCCTTCTATCTATACTTACGCGCCTTAACAGGAAAAGGTTACATAACTACTTTTATTCCGGGAACACTTTCTTCGACGCTGGTGTCTATCTAAGTACAGTGGTTCCGATTGGGATATGCGGAGTGCTTCGAGCACCGCTCCCCGCGCCGACCTAGCGCGCAGAGCGGCATGGCCGCTCGCGCCTGAAAAAGCCTCCAAACTCCCAGCCGGCGCGGCTGATTTTCGCAGTAAAGGGAGGCTGGCCATGTTTGAAGACTCAACCTTTGAATCCGCAGGCAGAATCCGCACCCGCAGCCGCCGCTGGATGATAGCGGCCTTCACCTTCAACACCTCCATCTTGCTCGCGTTGATCCTGATTCCGCTCATCTGCCCCGAGGCCCTGCCGCATCAGTTTTGTCCCTTCCTGATAACAGCGCCCGAGCCGGTACCGCCGGAACCACCTACGCCACCTGTGCATGCGACGCAGGCTCCAACGCAGATGTACGACGGCCATTTCTTTGCGCCGAGTACAATTCCGGACCACATTGCCATTTTGGTAAGACCCGATCCACCGCTGCTCACCGGTCCCGAAAGCTTGGGCCCGAACCCAGCGATAGTTGGCGACGACCAGTTCGGCAGACGGCCGGCAGTGACCGTCGTTCGTCCGGAGGTGAAGACTCTGCGCGTCTCTACCACGGTTGAGGAGGGACTATTGATTCGCAGAACGATTCCCGTCTATCCCGCAATTGCAAAGGCTGCCGGAGTCAGCGGCACGGTGGCGCTGGCGGCCACCATTTCCAAAACTGGGACCATTGAAAATCTGCGCGTCACCGGCGGACCGGCGATGTTGCAGCGGGCCGCGCTGGATGCTGTGAGCACGTGGCTCTATCGGCCCTACCTGCTCGACGGCAAGCCGGTTGAGGTGGAAACCACTGTGAATGTGATCTTCACCCTGGGGCGGTAACAAGCAATGTTTTCGTGCAATAAATAGATGCCCAGGTCTCTCTTCCGAGGCCTGGGCTTTTGTTTAGTGGCCGTCTGGCCTGGCTGCGTTAAGGCCGGTGAAAACGGCGTCGTAATGGCCGCTCTCGACGCCGAAGCGCAGGGGTTTCACTCTTTCCACGCAAATTTCTGTCGGCGTCGGCTGAGCCTTGAGTAACTCCATCGTCTCGGCGATGAATTCATTCAGCGGCATGGCGCGCGGATCGTCGGCGCCAGTCATCAAGTGCGTGGCCACATAGGGCGGCACGATTTCGAGAACTTCGATTTGAGTCTTGCGCAACTGATGGCGAAGCGATTGCGTGTAGGAGTGAATCGCCGCCTTGGTGGCGCAATAGGTTGGGGTCAGCGCGAGCGGAACATAAGCCAGCCCGGAGGTGACGTTGATGATGGTCGAGTGAGGCTGCTTTTCGAGCAGCGGCAACAGCGCCGCCGTCATGCGAATGGGGCCGAGCAGGTTGGTGGCGACGGTGGCTTCCGCGTCGGCCAGGTCGTCCTGCTGGGCGAGCAGGTCTTCGGGCCGCATGATGCCCGCGTTGTTAATGAGCACGTTCAGCGCGGGAAACTCCGCCGCCACCTTGGCAGCAAAAGCGCGAATGGCCGCGGGGTTTTCAATGTCGAGGGTGAGCGACTTCATGCCTGGGTTGGCGGCTGTAGTCTCATCCAGAGCCTTCTTGCGCCGCCCTGCAATGACGATCTGGTTGCCCAGTTTGTGCAACTCTTCCGCCAGCCCGCGGCCAATGCCCGACCCGCCGCCGGTGATGAGAATCGTGTTGCCGGAATGTTTCATAGGTATTCATGCCTCCAGGAAGCATTTTAATTCCAGTGCTCGAAGGGCAGGTTGCGGACGTCCCAAATCTCAACGAGCGACAAACAAGTGAGCGCCTCAGATACTGAAATCTGAGGCGCTCGTTTTGTTAAATGTTAGCGGATCGTTTGACTCGCGCCGCCTACTTCTTCAGCGGCTTGCGCGCGAAGTAATACAGCGAGAACGCCAGCGCCGCGAACGCCGCCACCGAAACTCCGTTGTTATAGAAGATGGAGTGCGGGATGGCGATAGGGTTGTCCTTGTTGAAGAAATTTTCGTAGAACTTGAGAGCTACGCCGAGCAAACCGATGATGCCTCCAGCGGCAATCAGGCCAGAAGCATAAAGCGAGCCCGGCGAGACATCGCCCTCCGCCTCCGGGTCGCCGCCGGCTTTCCTGACTGCTGCATCCACCAGCCAGCGCATCACGCCGCCGGTGAAGATGGCCAGCGTAGTGCCGATGGAAAGATAGGCACCGACAGCGAAGGCCAGCGAACGGACACCGAGCAACTCCACAGTAATTACGATGCACACGCCCAGCAGCACCAGTCCCCAGGGCAGTTTGCGGCTCAGGATTCCGCTGATCACTGTTGCCATCAGACGGGCCTGCGGCGCTGCAATCTTCTCGCTGCCGATGCCCGGAATCCACTGCACCTCAATCCGTCCGGTTTGCGGTGAATAGAGGTACTTTCCGTCGGGCAGCTCTGGCGATCCAAGGGCATTCAAGAGCACATACTCGCTTTTGTGGTGAATGGTCTTGGTCTTGTCCGTGTTGATAACGGGGAATTGGTCGTTGAGGCCCGCTGCCTGCTGGACGTTAACGCCGTCGTGTGGCGCAGAGATATTCCATGCCTGCGGGGCAGCTCTGAATTCCTGCGCGCCGGTATTCATTAATTGAAGCGTACCGCCGATGGCGAAGGTGGAGACCACGATGCCGATCAGGAAGGCGAAGCGCTGCAAACGCGGCGTGGAGCCGACCAGAAAGCCGGTCTTCAAATCCTGTGAAGTGTCGCCCGCCTCGGCCGACGCGATGCAGACCACGCCACCGATGGTGATGGCCAGTGCGCCGAAGGCCGGCGCCGTCCAGCCCTCAACCAGAAAGATTGCCGAGGTGGCCATCAGTGTGGCGATGGTCATGCCGGAGATGGGATTGGCCGAGCTGCCGATCAGGCCAACGATGCGCGAACTGACGGTGACGAAAAGGAATCCGAAGACGACGATCAGTACTGAAGCAGCAAGGTTCTGCAGCAGTGTAACCTGGGCTCCGGGGACCGGTTTGAGGTAGAGGAAGAGGAACATGATCACGACCAGCACTGCCGAGCCGATCATTGCCGTTCCCATGGAGAAGTCCTTCTCCGTGCGGATGGTCTCTGCCTTGGCCCCCGCGCCGCCGCGCATTTTTTTGAAGCCCGAGGCGAGCGCGCCGATGATGGTGGGCATGGTCTTGAGCAGGGCAATCACTCCGGCGGCTGCCACCGCCCCGGCGCCGATAGGCCGGATGTAAGTCTTCCACATATCGCTGGGGCCCATCAGTTCGACGGGCACTGTGCCGGGATAAATGGGATGGCCAACCTCTTTACCGAAGAAGTAGATCAGAGGCATCAGCACCAGCCAGGAAAGCACGCCTCCTGCCACCATCACACCCGCAGTCTTGGGGCCGATGATGTACCCCACGCCCAAATACTCCGGCGTCGCGTCGGCCTTGATGGACGCGCCTTTCATCACGTGATGGGGGCCAAAGTCGGGCTGAAACTCAGGTGTGCCCGGCCAAACGCCGAAGAGGTTCTCATTTTGGAAGAAGGTATAGAGAGCGCCCAGGCCGAGACCGAAGAAGACGCGACTGGCAAACGAGCCGCCCTTCTCGCCGGCAATCAGCACGTCGGCGCAGGCCGTGCCCTCGGGAAACTTCAGGTTGCCGTGCTCCTCCACAATCAGTTCGCGGCGCAGCGGCACCATGAACAGCACGCCGAGAAAACCGCCAATCAGCGCCAGAGCGAAGATGCGCCAGTATTCCAGGTCGAAGCCCAGGAATATGAGCGCAGGCAAGGTGAAGATGACGCCTGCGGCTATGGACTGGCCGGCGTTGCCGGTGGTCTGGACGATGATGTTTTCAAGAATCGAACTGCGGCCGAAGACGCGCAGAATGCTGATAGACAGCACCGCGATGGGAATCGACGCGGCCACTGTAAGTCCTGCCCTCAGGCCGACATAAACGGTAACGGCGCCAAAAATGATGCCGAAGATCGAGCCAAGCAGTACGGCGCGGAAAGTAAACTCTCTGGGCTTCTCATTGGGCGAAATAAAAGGTTGAAAGGCGGGCGGTTGAACGTCGGGCACGGTAAGCCTCCAAATGCTCTGCAAGCAACTTTGCTGGATTGCTCTGACAGAGAAGTGTACCAGCGCAGGGGGTGGAAGCTACAAGGAGGGGATTGGGGCTAAGGACAATCGAAGGAACGGTTGTTGCAGATTATTTGCGGCGTTCGCCTACCCTTTAATCAGGTTTGGCCTTCTCGCACGGGTCGAACCGCAACCAGGCGGAAAGACACCCCCTCCCCCCTATTTCCTGTGGGACTGTGAAACTGTGGAGGGATTGTTTTTGCGAGATCCCTGCGATTTTGCCGTTAGTGCGTTTGCGGAGCTGGCTTCGCAGGACGGAAGAGCCATAAATTGAGCAGCGAAAACAGCAGCCCGCCAACAGTGAACTTGAGCCAGACGGGAGCTTGCGACGGAGAGAAGAAGCCCTCCAGGCAGCCGGCGATTACCAGTAGCGGAATAATGCCGCTTACCAGTTGCGTAGCTTCAATGCCGCCGCGGGCCACCGATTCCCGCCAGCGCAGCGCGCCGGGAAAGAGCATGGCCTGGCCCAGCCGAAATCCAGCCGCGCCGGCGATGATGATCGAAGGCAGCTCCAGCGCTCCGTGCGGAGCCACAAAGCTCCACAGCTTCATTGACATTTCGTAGTGGTGGCAGGCCGCGCCGATAACGCCCAGCATCATGCCGTTTGTGAAGAGAGCGAAAAACGTTCCCAGCCCAAAGACGATGCCTCCGGCAAACGTGATAAAGCTGACCGTGAGATTGTTGCTCATGATGGCGCTGGAGGCCATGGGTGCCACGCTCACTACAGACTCGGTCCACATCTCGTGGCGTTCCATGGTGGCGATCATCTCCGGGCCGACGAAGTGGCGCATGAACTCGGGGCGGGCCGTGGTGAGCGCCGCGCCCAGCAGGCCCCAGGCCACGGAGACCAGAAGCGAGGCCGCGACGTAACCGATCTGGCGCTGAAAAATGGCCGGATACTCGTCCCTCAGGAAGCGAAAGACGGTTAGCAGATTGGTCTTGCGGCCCGAATAGATGATATGGTGGGCGCGAGCCAGCAAATGATTCACATGCGTCGCGTAAGTGCGCGAGGTTGCATCCTGGCGCAGCACCGAAAGGTCTGCCGCCACCTGCCGGTAAAGCAGGGCGATCTCCTGCAATTCGGCGCGCGATAGCTGACCCAGGCCGCTTGCATCGGATTGAGTCAACAGAGCAGCCAGCCGGTCCCAGTGAGGCCGGCGCTTGAGAATCCACTGGTTGGAGAGGATTTGCGCCATGGAGTTGAATTCAGATCAGCTTAACATTGATACCCCGGAACTGGTGGATATTGAGCTGCCGCTGGCTGGCATCGGCAGCCGTTTTATCGCTCTGCTGGTCGATATGCTGATCTGGTTCGCCGGCTTTCTTGTCCTTGCGATACTCCTCGCCATCTTCCTGCCGGGCATCGAGGCTTTCTCGAAGCTTTCAGAGCAATGGGCCGTAGCAGGCGCCATTTTTATGGTTTTCTTGCTCTTCTGGGGCTATTTCACGCTCTTTGAGGCCTTCTGGAATGGCCGCACGCCGGGCAAGCGCGTCGCCCGGATTCGCGTCATCCAGCGTTCCGGCCGCGCCATCAGCCTTTTCGAGTCGATGGCGCGCAACCTGGTTCGCTACGTGGATATGCAACCCTTTCCGATGTACGCCGTGGGGGTCATCGCGATCTTTTCGACACGCCAGCACCAGCGGCTGGGCGACCTGGCTGCGGGCACTCTGGTGGTGCGGGATCGCGTGGAGGAGGCGCCGTTGTGGGGTGAGTCGGCAGCGCGAACCTTTACTGCGCCGAGCTTTGCCCGCAGCGCCCCGGCTCCCGAGCCGCATGACGCTTATTCGCTGCCGACGACTGGTATTGCGAAGCTCTCCTCCATCGACCTGGAAGTTCTGGAGGGCTTTTTCGCGCGCCGGCTGGACATGAGCCTGGACACGCGCCACTTGCTGGCCGAGCGCATCGCGGCCGCCATTCAGGCAAAATCCGGTATGGAGCCACCTGCCGGCGCCAGCGTGGAAACCTTCCTCGAAGCCACGGCCCGTCAACTGAGGGATCAGGCGCGAATGCAGTAGGGCCGCATCCCACCCTGGCCCCAATAACACAGACGCGGCGAAAGTTGGGCCTCCGCCGCGTCTGTTGGGTTCATGGCTGCCCAGGGTCTCAGTACCGAGGGCCGGGGACCCCGGCTACCCGCCGTGAGAATCCAGGCAGCGTTTGTCTATTCTCCATGCACCTGCACGCTCAAGTAGCGCTCGTAGCCAATTTCCTTGATCTGGCTCAGTTGCGCTTCCAGCCAGTCTGTGTGCACTTCCTCGTCCTTCAGATTTGCGATGAACAGGTCGGCGCTTCCATTGTCTCCTTCGGCCCGTGCCAGTTTCACTGCGTCATTGTAAGACGCGACTGCGCCAAGCTCAGAGTTCAAGTCATTCTCCAACTGTTCTTTCACCGTTTTCCCTATCTTTATTTGCGTGGGCCCGGTCATTTTCGGAGTTCCGTCCAGGAAGAGTATGTGCTCAATCAATCTTTCCGCATGTTTCATCTCCACAATCGACACCTTCTTCAGGTATTTGGAAAGATTGTCGTATTTCCAGTTCTCGCACATCTCGGCATGGATAAAATACTGGCTGAGCGCTGTGAACTCTTCCTGTAGAGTCTTGTTGAGCGCGGCAATGATCTTTTCGCTTCCTTGCATGATGGCTTACCCTCCGATGCATCTCTCAGCGAAACTATCGTTGAAGGGTGACGGCTGACTGGTCAACTCTGCTCATTATTGTTGAACCAATCCTTTGGTCTGCCATTGAGTATCGTTGCGCTCCTCACGGAACGCGTCAACCAGTTTGAGAAATGTTTAGTGCTGATTATCTTCTGCGGCCGGAGCGCGCAATTCCACGCGCCTACATTCACTCAACAATGAAAATGCTTCAGTTTACGCGGCTCCGGGATTCGATGGCCTTTTCCTGCTCCAGCAACTCCGCCAGCGCCCGCTCCGGGCACATGTGCCGAGCCTCCAGCGTGGCCAGTTCCTTATCTGTTTCCACAGAAGAGGCAATGGTCATGAAGCAGTACAGGCAGCGGGTGTTGTAGGTCCCGTTCTCGTTTTGGGTGCGGCTGTACATCGTTCCTCGGGATTCGCCGAAAGATTTTTACGATGTTAGGCGGCCTTTTATTTCCTCGACGTGACCCGCATCACAGGACAATGTTTAGGTGCCAACCGGCGACCATTTCTCTCCAGGTAATATCTACAGGTTTGCTCCCTGGTTGACGTGGCGGCGCAGTTGCCAGCAGGAGGTCTGCCCGGCTTGGGGAAACAAGGAGATCGAGCAAGGCACATCCACCGAGCCGAGGTAGTCGAACTCCGTTTTGTTGCCCTTGAGCGGAATCGTCAGATAGCGGTTGACGGTGACTGTGGACTGCGGCGATCCGCGCAGCTTGAAGACGGCGAAATCGCCCCCGTAAGCAGCCACAAAGACCACCGCCAACACGATCACCACACGTTGCAGCCAACGCATCAACCAGCGCATCATGCCGATTCAGCCTCTCTGAACCAGAGTATCTGATTTGCCTTGTATTACTGTGCGACCCTACAGGCTTCGGTTTTGGCAAGTCAGCGAAACGGCCTCGGCGCGATGCGTCGGGGCCGTATTTTGTGCGCCCAGCATGGGCGCACTCTTACGGGTGCAAGTCCCGTCACAAGCAGGTCACAGTGAGTGAAGTGAAGCGCAACTGCATGAGGGCGACCGATTGTGGGGAGGAAGCGTGGATCGAAGC
>Ga0255348_1000107_pt1 | contig 44497 bp, 37 predicted proteins | sample CBST25v5metaG_FD_189945 | JGI IMG/M metagenome (GOLD analysis project Ga0255348, IMG submission 189945) | Peat soil microbial communities from Stordalen Mire, Sweden - C.B.S.T-25.v5 | ecosystem: Environmental > Terrestrial > Soil > Wetlands > Peat | place: Sweden: Norrbotten County, Stordalen... | reverse complement strand
GGGTCGCTCTCCTTGAGCCGCCAATGATGAACGAAGGCCGCGGCGTTCACGCCCATGAAGGCGATAAAAGCGCCGAAGTTGAGACACTGCGCGCCGATCTCGTAAGCGCCTCCACCGAGGCGGTTGGCAAAGAATTCGAGCAGGCCGGCTCCGGCAAGCGCAAACGCTCCCACCGCAATAATGTTGTTGCGGGGGACACGATGCTTGGGCTCGATGACGCCGAAAAATGATTTGGGAAGCGCATTGCCGCGTCCCATGCCGTAGAGCAGGCGTCCGGCCGCCAGTTGCGAGCCCATTCCTGAACCCATGTTGGCGACAAGCAGAGTGAAGTTGACGATCTGAAAGAGCACCAGGCCGCCGGCTTTGCCGCTGACCAGCGCAAAGGCCGACTCGACGTTATCGCTGGAAAAGGGCTTCGATCCCCAGATGAGTTGCGCCGCGTAAACTTCCAGCCCGGAAAGAAGGCCGGTGATGAGGCAGACCAGAACCGTGGCCAGCAGAATGTTGCGGCGCGGATTGCGGACCTCTTCAGAGAAGGTGGAGATGGCGTCGAAGCCGATGTAAGTGAGCACGGCGACCGAGGTTCCGGCAAAGATGCTTGTGGTATGGAAATTGGCCGGATCGTAGAAGGGATGAGTGAAGAATCCGGGATCGTAATGCATATGCCAGACCGTGCGGATGACGCAGCCGAGGAAGAGCAGCACAACAATCACCATGCCGGCGCAGAGAGCCTCATTCAACTGCGCCGAAGTCTTGATGCCGCGCAGATTCATCCATGTGAAGAAGGCCGCGAAAAAGATAATCCAAACATAAAAAGAGAGGCCGGGAAGGATATTCATTGCGGCCTTGGCGCAGAAGGCTGTGCAGATGAGCGGATTAATCAGATAATCCATCACCATGCCCCAGCCGACAACGTAGCCGAGCGCGGAGTGCATCTCCTGGCCGACGTAAGTGTAAGCCGAGCCGGCGCTGGGATAGACCCTCGCCATGCGGCCATAACTGATGGCGGTGAAGAGCATGGCGATCATGGCGAGAAGGATGGTGGTGACAACGTGGCCATGGGCCTTGTTGCTGATGACGCCGTAGATGCCCATGGGCGCGGTCGGCTGGATGATGACCATGCCGATGATGATGAGATTCCAAAGGCCAAGCGTGCGGTTGAGACCGATGGCCTTTGGTTGAGCGTTTTCCGCGCCGGCTGCCATGAATGTCCTTGATTGAGTTTAGCGATCTGGTCTGAATAGAATCTTTGGATATCCCACCCTTGCGACAGAAAGAACTCGCAAGGATGGGGCACCCAACCATACATTTCGTTAACGCGGTGCGATGACAGCCGCGGGTGTGATGGTTTCCGAGGCGATGTTCCAGCCTCCGATTTGCACGATGGTATCGCCGGGAGCAGAGTCCGGCAAGAGCGCGGTCAAGGTGCGCGATTCGCCGGGCACGAGTTCAATCCAGTTGTCGGACCAGAGGACAGGCGCGATGAGTCCTCCGGAGGGAGTGCGGGCGGCGGCGCTGATTTGGAAAGCTAAAACGCCGGAGCCATTGTCAAGATGCAGACGCAGTTCGCGGCCGCGCGGTGTGTGCTCGATCTCTGCGCGGGCGCTGACTTTAGCCGCAGGGAGATTGGCCAGCGCGGTCATGTCTTCGTGCCGCGTCGCAGGCGTATGGGTGTATTCGGATTTCGGCCAGGCGAATGCGGTGAGCGTGCCCGGCACCCAGTAGAAGTTACGGGAAACCATGTTGCCGGAGGCGTCTGACAAGGTCAAATCGATTAAGAAGATTCTGTCGGCGCCTTCATAAAGGCCCTCTGGAATTGAGAAAACTCGCTGTGTGCTGTCGGCGGCCGCACTGAGTGTGGCATCGGAACTGTACAACTCCTTCCACGCCAGGTTATGCACATGGACGCTGGCATGGAGTCCGGCAACGGGCTCATAAGTGCTGTTGACCACCACGACCGAGAGATCGTCGTACGAGTACTGGATGTGCAAGGGTTCGCAGGCTTTTTTGGCACCGAAGTATCCGGCTCCGGCATCGAGGTTGTAGTCGTAGAGGTGCCAGATCATGGAGGGCCATGCGTTATTGAGCATCCACTGAACTACGCCTGTGGAGGTGTACTTGTTTTTGCTGTAGGCCTCGAACATGGCGCGTTCGGAGTCGTACTCCATCGTTCCAGCCAGACGCTCATAATCGGCGGCTGAATGGGGCTTGGCGTAGACGGCCTCCATGGCTTCGTCGAGGACCTTGAGTGTGGCGAATCCGCCGCTGCCATAGTGATAGCTCCAGGTGGCGGATGGCGGCCATGCCTCGGGGTCGGGGAGAAATTTTTGCCTGCTGGCCAAGGACGGTATGGCCGGTCCAGGGCTTGTTTCCGTGTTGAATCCGAAAGCGCCGCCATGCTCGCGATCAACATACCAGTAGCTGGGCGCGACATAATCGTACGGACCGGTCATCTTCACGCCGCTCTCGCCGGTAACGCTGGTGGATGTGGAGTTCGCCGAAGATAGCACCGGGTTGGGCCAGTGGGTTTCGGACTCGACCTTCAGGTAGGCGCTCTCGACGCTGGCAATGGGCGGATTATCGCTGCCGTTGAGCCACACCAGCAGGCTGGCATGATGGCGCAAACGCAGCATCTGTGCGCGCAAGGAGGCGGTAGCGATGGTCAAATCCTCCGGAGTCCAGTCCTTCCATTGTTCCCAGTGGTCGCAACAGCACCAGCCGAGCATGACCAGGATGCCTTGCTGATCGGCCAGGTGAAAGAACTCATCGGTTTCGAGCTTGCCTTCGAGGCGAATGGTGTTCAGGTTCAGATCGCGCACCAGGCGGAACTGGTCGCGCAGGCGATTGTCATCAGTTCGCAGCAGCATATCCTGCGACCAGCCGCCGCCACGAATCAGAATGCGCTTGCCGTTCACTCGAAAAAGACGGCTGCCGTTGGCCGTGAGTTCGGAAGTGACTTCGCGGAATCCGAAGTCGACGCTTTGCTCATCGGCGGGCTGGCCTTGAACGCTGAAGCTCATAGTGAGGCGCTCCAGATGCGGCTCACCCATCTGCCGAGGCCACCAGAGCTTTGGATTGTGAATGTGCAACTGCGGAAACCGATCGGGAGCGAAGGCCACTTCGCGGTCCTCATGCGGCGCTAGTTCGACCGGCTGCTCGAAGTGAACTCCGGCAGCCGAGCCTGTAACCAGGCCCTTCACCGCGTGATCCGTGGCATTGTGCAACTCAGCGTAGACGGTCAGATCCGCCGTGTCGAGTGCGGACCCGGGGAAGTGCGTGACGGCCAGCGGCGAGCGTAAAGTTACCGCGCCGGAAGCGACCAGATCAACCGCGCCCCACAGGCCCATATCCTTGTCCGGCGGCGCAGGGTTCCAATCGACCCAGTTGATGCCCAGATCTTTTTCCGTGGGCGCAAAAGTCTCCACGGCCAGCACATTCGTCTTGCCGGGTTTCAGAAATTCGGTCACATCGAAGTCGTAGGTACGATAGGCTCCGGCGACCTGCGTTGAATCCGCAATTTTGTGGCCGTTGAGCCAGATTTCGCCGCGGTAATTGATACCCGCGAAGTGCAGCCAGAATCGCTCTTCTTTTTGCGGCGCAGCCGGTTTTTGCGATGCGGCCGGCGCGGAAAACTCATTGCGATACCACCAGCCGCAGCGGTATGGACTGTCCTGCGGCATGGGCAGCTTGGAAAAGATATGGCCAATGGGATAGCTTGTGCCTGGAATCTGGCGGAGACTCATTCCGAAGTAGGGGTCGGGGAATTTTCCATTGGCTACCTGCGCCGCCAGCACCGTAGTGGGAACCGCGGTCTTTAACCAATCTTCCGTGGCAAACCCTTCTGCGGCAATCGCATCGCCTTTAGCCTGGAGCGAACAGGCCGACTGCATCTTCCATCCATCGCGAAGGGGAGTTACGGTTTCAGCCTGGAGCGCAGCAGGCAGGGCGAGCGATAGCAGAAACACAGGAATGAGAGATCTTTTCATGACCACCGGGGCTCCTTGGAAGAGCAAATCAGAAAACGTGCCGATTGAAGTGCAGTCACGATTTCCCGCCTTTCAATCGTTTGAATAGTGCAAATATTGTCCATCTTGCGCTGCTTTGTCAAGTGTTCTTCCTGGCTTTGCCATCTTTTCTTCGCTCCATCGCGGCGCGGCCAGTCGACATTCGTCGAACCAACTCCGGCTGCGCTTTGTGCAATTTTGGCTTTTGAGGGCTTCCGTTCTCCCGTTTATCCAACGCTTCGAGCATCCACTCAGCCGCGAGCAGTCCCATCTCCTTCAACGGCTGGCGGATAGTGGTAATGCCGGGAGTAGCAACGGCGGCCGGAAGCACATCGTCGAAGCCCAGCACCGAACAATCCTCCGGTACACGCAGACCTGCCTCGGTGAGCCCGCGCACTACGCCCAGGGCGGTCAGATCATCGAAGGCGAGCACTGCCGTGAAGGGTTGGCCCGAGGCAAGCATTCGCCGCGCGCAGTCCAATCCTCCTTCAAAGCCGGAGGCAGGGTCTACGAGGCTGGGCAGTTGAAACACCAGCCGCTGATCCAACTTGATGCCGGCCTTGGCAGCGGCCTGCTGCACCCCCGCCCAGCGTGGCGCGCTGTCGAAAAGTTCTTCAGGGCCGCGGATGACCGCAATCCGGCGATGGCCCAGTTCGACCAGGTGGCGCATCGCCAATATGCCTCCCACTTCATTGTCCACAAGCAGGGAACTGACCCCGTGCTCGGTCAAATCGCGGCTAATGATCACGATGGGCACATTGTTTTTCTCGATGTCGCTGAGCAGGTTGGTTTCGTCGAAGACCCAACTGGCGATCACGATTACACCCTCGGCTCGCCGCTCCAGAATCATCTGCAGGTAGCTGTCGAAGAGCCCGCGTTTAGTCTGCGCGTCCATCACGAGGGGAAGATAGCTGGCCGGCTGCAAACCTGCCTGAATTCCGCGCACGATGGGAATGCAATATGGGTCAGAGAGGTCGAAGGCCAGCACTCCGATGGTCTGCGAACGGCGGCGGCGCAAGGAACGAGCGAAGGCGTCGGGATGGTATCCAAGCTGCTGTGCCGTGTCACGGACATGCTGCCGCGTGGCCGGTGCAATGTTCTGCGAGAGCGGCGCCCCGCTGAGCACAATCGACACGGTGGACACAGAGAACCCGCAGGCGCGGGCCACATCGAGCAGCGTGACATGTCCGGATTTTCGTTGGACCACTTTTCCCCCTTGCGTAGCGGATGGCCAGGGTCACCGCTCACGGTCGGCGGCCAAACGTTATTCTGCCACAGTGGCCCGGTGGGTGTTTCGAGCGATGTATTTTTTGAGCCCTATCCTTGCGGCCCGAATAATCGCACCGGAGCCCGGCTTTAAAGCCGGCTGGCCAGCGAGCTTTGCAGATTGCATCTTATTGATTGCGAGACATCTACCATGGCATGGCGCTGGTGCGACTTTGACTGCGTTCAGCCTGGAGTTAGAGGCGCGTATACTAGCCTGAAAATGCCGCAAAGCGCAGAAATAATTTGCGCGGTGCGAGTTTTAGCTTGACAGTGGTGAGGTCATGACTTACATTTCTCTCGGAATTTCAAACGTTTGAATAACAACGATTCTCTGGAGGCTGTCCATGAAATCCGCCATAAAAAGCAGCAAAGCAAGCGCCACAACGATGGCCCACTTCCTGTTTGCATGCATTATCTTTCTTTGCGCAGCTACTGCCGGACTGGCCCAGGCCGGCAGGGGCAGCATCAGCGGCCAGGTCTCCGACCCAACCGGAGCTATCGTTCCCGGCGCCAGGGTCACCGCACTCAACCACGCAACGGGGATTGCGCTGCATAGCGTTACAACCTCGGCGGGCCTCTACAGCTTTGTGTCGCTTAACCCCGGCGTCTATGAAGTGACGGCCAGCTTGAAGGGCTTTGAGAGCGTTGCCCAGGACAACGTAAGTGTAACCGTGGATCAGGTCAGCACCGTCAACATCACGCTCCGTGTGGGCAGCGTGAGCGAAGTGGTTACGGTGACGGAATCCACATCACTCGTGGAGGCTAGCAACTCCACTGTAGGCCAGCTCATCTCATCGCAAACAATCGATCGCGTCCCGCTGCTCTCACGCAATGTCTTTGATCTGGTGCAACTGAGCGCCGGTGTGACTCCGGCCAATGGCGCTCCCAACTCATCCAGTTCGTATGCCATTACCAATATATCGAGCGGGCGCCCAGGAGTTGATGTCTCGTCGTACACCATCAACGGGGCCATCGTCGGCTCTGTCTATTACATGCTCGACGGCAGCCCACTGGGTGTCGCCGAACAGAACGTTGCCGCTGTTATTCCGGCAATGGAGATACCAGAGGATGGCGTGGAGGAGACGCGGGTAGAAACCCAGAATACTCCGGCCAATTATCTGAGCGGCGGCGCGGGCGTCATCAGCCTGGCCAGCAAATCCGGAGGCGACAAGTTTCATGGCGATGGCTTCGTGGTGATGCGCCCCAACGTGCTTGCCGCGAACGAGTGGTTCAACAAACAGGCAGGCAATCCGACGCCGGCCTACCATCGCTATCAAGAGGGCGGCGCTATCGGCGGGCCGATCCTGCACAAGAAGCTTTTCTTCTTTGGCGATTATGAAGCTACGCAGCAGCAAGCCTTTGACGGTTCAAGCCAATTTACTGTTCCCACCACAGCGGAACGGACCGGCGATTTTTCCGCCGACAGTTTTGCCATCTACGATCCGACGCTGCCCGATAACCCCGACGGGACACGGCAGCAGGTAACCGGCAACAAGATTGCCAATCCCAATCCGATCGCAGTGAAGTTCCTCTCCGAATTTCCCAAGTGCAATTACCCCGTCGCCAGCACTTGCGATCAAGCCACGAACGGCGGCGTTGGCCAATACAATCTTTATGTTCCGGGACTCGACCCCACTACCCAGCAGAAGTTCGACGTCCGCATGGACTATTACGCGGGCGAAAAGCAGCGCCTCTTTGGGCGCTTCTCCTTCGACCGGCTGTTTACTTCGGGCGTCAACGCGTTCAATAACCCGTGGGATCTGGACTACGCGCAAAACATTACCAACGGGCGCAATTTCATTATTGGGGACGATTACACCATTAACCCCTCCACGGTGCTGCAGTTGCGCTACTCCTTCACTCGCCATTATGAGAATCAGGGTGGCGATCCTGGCCAGGCCGCAATTGACAACCTTGCCACTCTGGGATTTACCACGCCTACTGCTGCGGATGAAGTCTATAAGACCCTCCCTTACGTGAATTTCGACGACGTGGGCGGAGGCATCGGCGGCACCGCTAACTACAACACCTTTATCTACGCCAGCCAGAACCACGACGTGATCGCTACACTGACCAAGAGCTGGGGCAAGCATGAGATCAGCGCGGGCGCGGAATACATGAAGCGGTTCCTGAATGACGGCCAGCCTCCGGCGCCTTCCGGCGCGTATGCCTTCGATATCTCCGCTACGGATCAAAGCACTGCCAACGGTGGCGGAGGCAGCGACTTCGCATCCTTCCTCTTCGGCATGGGCGAACAGGCCGGCGTCACACATTCTGAAGGCAATGACGCTCCGAATTTCACCAAGGATCTCTTTGTAGCGGAGTCCAATCCCTACTATGCGGCCTTTGTTGAAGACACCTACCATCTCAGTCACGCGCTGACCATCACCGCTGGGGTTCGCTGGGATATCTTCGGCGGCAAGACAGAGCGCCATAACCGGCTGGAGTACTTTGATCCGACTGCCACCTTCACTGCTGGTGCAGGGACCTATACCGGCGGCGAGGTTTTTGCCAAGAGCGGCAGCCGCACGCCATTCACCACCAATATGCATGACATTGGTCCGCGCCTCGGCATCTCATGGCAGCCCGAACGGCACATGGTCGTACGCGGCGGCGGCGGATTCTACTATGGGCCTAGCGCGCATATGGTCGGCAGCCCAAACCTCGACAGCGACGGCTTCTCATCGCAAACCACGTGGGCCGCAACCTGCTTGAACGCTGATGGCAATACGGTGTACAACGGCACCAATACTTGCTGGACACCAGCCTCTACGACTGGTGGCATTATAACGCCGGGGTATCTTACTTATCCGACAGGCCCCGCGCCGAGCGCGACAGGCATCTATTCGCTGACCAATCCCTTCCCAACGGTGGCGGGAGTTCCGGGCATCATTCAACTGACCGGGGCAACGCAGGGATTGGCGACCAACCTCGGCTCGCCTCTGAGCACCATGTTGCATTCGCAGCCAACGCAGCGAGTCTACAACTTTAACTTCGGCGTGGAGTACGAATTCCCGCACGAGATCGTTCTCAGCGTCGGGTATGTGGGCAGCAGGGGACTCTATCTGCCGTTTGCCGCAGTCGATCTGAACCAACTCCCGCTAAGTACGCTTGCGACGATGGCAATTGCAGGCGATAGTACTGACGATATCGTGGCTGCGGAGCCATTCCCGCAATTCACCAACGGCAGCATCAGCGCAACAGGCGCGAACAACGGCGTTATCGCGCATGGCTATCCGGCCGGCGATTCCGAGTACAGCTCCTTGCAGACCAAGGTGCAGAAGCGTCTAACTCACCACTTCACCACGTTGGCCTCCTTTACATGGGGCAAGATCATGACGGACGACGGCAATCCGCCGCTTGGCTTCGTCGGCTCTCATGCCGGGTCGGTTCAGGACTGGAGGAACTTGAACCTCGAACATTCTGTCAGCCCGCAGGACGTGAAGTATCAATTCACCGCGCAGGCATCGTACGATCTTCCAGTGGGAAAAGGCCGTGCGGTGAATCTGCACGGAGTTGCGAACGCCATCCTGGGCGACTGGACCACGGACGCCATTTTTTATCTGAGCACCGGCGTTCCCATCAATTCGCCGGCTGTCGGGTCAGCGCCGACCACCTACTACTTCAACCAGCGCACTAACATGACTTGCGATCCCAGCAAGGGCGCGCCGCATACGGCGGCACAGTGGTTTGCGCCAAGCTGCTTCTCGCAACCAACTCCCGGCAATCCCAACGTCAACAGTCTGAGTCCGTATGTTGCCGGAAATGCGCCGGCATATCTTGACCACGTGCGAACTATGGGAGCCGACGACCTGGATTTCACCCTCTCCAAGAGCTTCAAATTGGGCGGTGAGCGAAGTATCCGCATTGATCTCACCTCTTATAACGTTGCCAACAAGGCGCAGCTTGGCGCACCGGCTGTGAACTCAGAGTATTCACTTGTCTGCGACGCCAGTCATCCCAACTGCGGGACGGCGACCGACCCGACCCTTCCCAGCGTGCCCTATTCCAGTGGCAGCAATCCTTTTGGGGCAATCACATCGACTGTCAACTCGCCGCGCCAGTTCCAGGGAGGGGCGCGCTTTACCTTCTGATTACTTGCGCTTCGGATGATCGCCGGCGCTTCCTCCACTCCGTCACCAATGGCAGGCACGATCATGTGCCTGCCATTTTTCTTAGAATGCAGACATGCATCTGCAGCCAGCCCCGCCTCGTTGAACAATTTCCCGCTTCAGTTGCCGTTGACGACCTTTGGAGGGCTGCAAGTCGCAGTTTGCTGCTTTCCGGCTTGAATTCAAATTCCCTCTGTGGTACAAACGAATCATTCCAGTTTGCCCCCAAAGGGTAAGCCTGGATTTCATGCAGAGTGGCTGAGGGACGAGCCCTGTGACGCCACGACAACCTGCCTGGGCAAACCAGGAGTATGGTGTCAACTCTCGCCCGGTAACGGGGAACATGAGATTCGGGGTCGCTTCAGCTCTCTTCGCCGAGGCGTCTCAGTAAGATTTTTCGAGTCATTTCACGTTCGCTCTTTTTGAGCCGGTCACGCGCTCGTGTATCCGCGGTCCCTCTCGCACATAGCGAGGGAACTGTGACGATTGCTTATGAATTGCGCTGTAGGGAATGTGGCAAGTCCTATGGGATTCAACCACTTTCCATCTGTGACGAGTGTTTTTCTCCGCTTGAGCTTGTCTTCGACCTCGATTACGCCCGCACCCGGTTTACCCGCGAAGCCATTCAACAGGGACCGCTGAATATGTGGCGCTATCGCGCGCTGCTACCCGTGGCCGACAGTTACGAGCCGCAGACTCCGGTGGGGATGACCCCGCTGATGAAGGCTCCCCGGCTGGGCGCGCACATCGGCGCAAGCAATCTCTACATCAAGAATGACGCCGTCTGCCTGCCCACGCTCAGCTTCAAGGATCGCGTTGTTGCTGTGGCGCTGGCCAACGCGCAAGCCTTCGGCTTCGACACGGTTGGCTGCTCGTCCACAGGCAATCTGGCTAATGCCGTCGCCTCGCAAGCTGCGCGGCTGGGCCTGAAGACCTTCATTCTCGTCCCGGCCGATCTGGAGCCGGCCAAGATTATCAACACACAGGTCTATGGCGCAACGCTGGTGCGCGTCGAGGGCAACTACGACCACGTCAACCGCCTCTCGTCGCAGATTGCCGACCGTTACAACTGGGGCTTTGTGAACGTGAATCTGCGCCCCTACTATGCGGAAGGCTCGAAGACGGTGGCCTTTGAAATTGCCGAGCAATTGGGTTGGCGGCTGCCGGACAACATTGTTTGTCCCATGGCTGGCGGATCGCTGATTACAAAGATTCGCAAGGGCTTCAACGAACTGATTGCGCTCGGCCTGGTCGAGGACAAGCAAGTGCGCTTCTTCGGCGCGCAGGCTACTGGCTGCTCGCCCATCGCCAAGGCGGTCAAAAGCGGAACAGACGTGATTGAGCCGCAGCGGCCCAACACCATCGCACGCTCGCTGGCCATTGGCAACCCGGCAGACGGCCTTTATGCGGCACGCGCCATTCGCGCTACGGGCGGATGGGCCGAGGATGTGTCGGACGTGGAGATTGTTTCGGCCATGCAGGAACTGGCTGAGACCGAGGGCATCTTCACCGAGACAGCCGGCGGCGTAACCACCGCGGTCACTGCGCGCCTCTATGCACATGGCCGCATCCAGCCCGATGAGCTGACTGTTACCTGCATCACCGGCAATGGTTTGAAGACGACCGATTGCCTGAACGGCGCATACGACCGGAGCCAGGCCATTCGTCCCCGGCTCAGCGACTTTGAAGCCTTTGTGGAAGAACACAACGAATGCGGCCCAAACCTGAATCAGGATTTGGCGCTGGCGGGAGAATCCAATGGCCGTTAGAGTTTTGTTGCCCAATGCCTTTCAGAAGCACACCAACAACACGCGCGAGATAGCCAGCAGCGCGGCCAATCTGCCTGAGTTGATTACTGAGATCGAGGGCCTTTTTCCGGCGCTGCGCAAGCACCTGCGCGGTGAGGACGGACAGATTCGCCGCTTCATCAATTTCTATGTCAACGAGGAAGACATCCGCTTCCTGGGCAATGAAAAATACAGTTTTCAAGAGGGCGACGAAGTGCTGGTGATTCCGTCGATTGCAGGCGGGTGAAGGTGACTTCTAACAATCCGAGTTGCCGCGATTAACCAGGGGCTCTTCCGCCGGGAGAGCCCCTTATATTACTACCGAGTTACAGACTTGACGATGTATTTGCGCTGTATTCTCACGGCCTTGACCGTTCTTTCATAGTTTCCGGCGGATACTGCTCTCGTGATTACGCACATTGGGCAGAAGGTTCCGCTGAAGCTGGTCGTCGGTTCCACCCCTCTAGTGGAACTTGGATTTTCCACCAATCTTCCATCCCCGCCTCCAGTTCCGGCTAAGCCTCACATTCATGCCGAAGTTGGGCGTTACCGTCTGCGGCTGGCGGAAACCGTCGAAGATCGCGATGCCGCCTGCCGACTGCGTTTCAAGGTTTTCAATCTTGAATTGGGCGAAGGGCTGGAAAGCTCTTACCAGACCGGATTGGATACCGACCAATTCGACCTCTTCTGCGAACACCTGCTGGTGGAAGAAAAGCTAACTGGGCGCGTCGTGGGCACTTATCGGATGCAGTCGGGAGTGACGGCCTCGCGAAACATGGGCTACTACTCCGAACAGGAGTTTGAATTCGCCCCCTATGAGCCGCTGCGAGCAGACATTCTGGAGTTGGGCCGCGCGTCCATCGATCGCGACCATCGAACTCCCGAAGTGCTGACCTTGTTATGGAGAGGTATCGCACAGTATGCTTCCTGTATGGGGTTGCGTTACTTGATCGGCTGCTCATCGTTGACTTCGAAAGACCCGGCTGAGGGCTGGCAGGTTTATCGCCAGCTTGAGCACTATCGGGTTTCTCCGGAGTTTGAGACCGCACCGACCGCCCGTTACGCATGTCCCAGCGAGCAAGAGGGCGCGGATGCACAGCAATCGCCCTGCCAGCAAGACCCATCGAAACGGACCACGGCCGTCACTCAGGCGAGTGTTCCCAAGCTGCTGAAAACCTACCTGGCTATCGGGGCGCGTGTCTGCTGCCCGCCGGCCTGGGATAGGGAATTTGGCACCATCGATTTCCTTACGCTGCTCGATCTGAAGTTGCTCTCGCCTTCGGCGCGCAATCGCTTTCTGACGCCTCTCACCACATGAGCTTTCGCGCGATCCGGCGCGCTGTGGCGCTGGTATTGGCTTTGGCCCTCTGCGTTGTCCGCTATTGGCTGCTTCGGCTGCGCGGTCCAATTACGCTGGAGCGTCGCGCGCTGTGGACCCAGCAGGCTGCTCGCGGGATACTGACCGGAGTGGGGATTAACTACAGCGTCGACGGGACTCCGCCTGACCATGGACTGGTTGTGGCCAACCACCTCAGCTACCTGGATATCCTCATCCTTTCGGCGGCCATGCCCTGTTTCTTTGTCGCCAAGATGGAGATTGGCGGCTGGCCTTTCTTTGGCAAAGCCGCACGCACGGGCGGAACAATCTTCCTGGACCGCTCGAGTTTGGCCAGCGCCATGACCGTAGCCGACCAGATGACCGAAAGGCTCAAGCTGCCGGTTCCTGTGCTGCTGTTTCCCGAGGGCACAAGCACCGATGGCCAGATGCTGCGCTTCCACTCCCGGCTCATCGATCCGGCTACCACTGCCGGCGTTGAGATTACTACTGCCGCTATCCGCTACGTTCTAGAGGACGGCACCCCGGAGCGGGAGCTATGCTGGTTTGGCGACGATGCGTTCTTGCCTCATCTCATGAAAGTGATGTGCGTCGCAGGCTTCTCCGCGAGGGTGCGCTTTGGCCAGCCGCACGTCTATCCCGATCGCCGCGTCGCAGCCGATGCAACCTACGATGAGATTGCAACCATGCGCGGGCAAATGGCGCTGGCCTGACGCTGGCAACTTGACTCACATTTGCGCGCTGTCCCGCCGGTACAAGGAATTACTGCTGGCTCCCGGCCACATCATCGTGCTCCAAACGATATCCTGAGACGAGCCGTGACCTCGACCGGACCCATTACCGCCGAAACGCTCTTTCCGCACGGCCCCCGCCGGCGCACTTCTTCGCAGCGTCTGCGCCGAATGCATGACAAACTTGCCGAGGCCTACGGTCCCCAACATTGGTGGCCGGCAGAAACGGCATTTGAAGTGATTCTCGGCGCCTACCTCACCCAAAACACCGCATGGAAGGCAGTGGAGCGCTCGCTCGACAACCTGCGCAGGGCTGGAGCCTTGACCATCGACGGTCTGCGCTCACTCGCAGTGAAAGACCTTGAGCGGTTGATCCAACCCTCCGGCTTTCACACCCGCAAGGCACCCGCGCTGAAGGCGTTTGTGGCCTTGCTCGACGAGGAGTTTGGCGGTTCGCTTGCAACTCTTGCCGCCACGCCCGCAAACATCCTGCGCACCCGCTTACTTGCTCTGCCGGGCGTTGGTCCTGAGACGGCTGACGCCATCCTGCTCTACGCTCTCGGCCACCCGGTTCCAGTTGCCGACGAGTACTTGCACCGAATCAGTGAGCGGCATCATCTTCTGCCGTCCGCGCCCGGCCGCAATCGAAGAGGCTACGAGTCGTTGGCCGCCCTCACCCGTGAGGCTTTTGCCACTGACGCGCCTGAGAGCCATGCACGCCTCTTCAATGAGTTTCATGCGCTCACGGTCGCCGTTGGCAAGGCGCACTGCGGGAGAACGGCACATTGCGAGGGTTGCCCGCTGCGAGCCGACCCGCATACAGGAGGCGGTCCTTCGCGTTAGGATTAGTTACTATCAAAATTGGAGAAAGCGATTCGATGGCACAATCCAGTTCATCCATGCAGCTGACTCGGGCTGCCGATTATGCGGTTCGCGTAATGATCCATCTTGCCACACTGCCCGCGCATGAACGCGCGCTGCTGCCCATGCTGGCCCGCGCCACAGGAGCTCCGCAGAGCTTTCTTTCCAAGGTTTTGCAAGCTTTGTGCCGCGCGGGATTCATCGTCTCCCGGCGAGGCCAGTCAGGCGGATTTGAGATTCTTCCTCTCGGCCGCAAGGCATCGATCCGCATGGTCGTGGAAGCCATTGAGGGTCCCATCGCTCTGAATCTCTGCCTGATCTCAGGCGCGTCGTGCGGCCGGAAATCGAGCTGCCCGGCGCACCCCATTTGGTCGCAGGCGCAGGAGGCCATGCTAAGTGTGCTCAACGCGGCGACGGTCGCCGATCTTGCTATTCATACGACTGCTCCGCACACGCGGATTTCAGGCGTCAAGCAAAAAACTGCTTGAGAATATTTAGAACATATCCAAAGGCTATGCTTTGAAGGGTACGGGCTTCAGCCCGTGCGTTGAGAGCTATTTTATTTAGTGGTTGAAGGGATGCATACTGCCGTAAAAGCATACCTCAGGGGCTAAAGCCCACAATTATCCCTGCCTTTGAAGTACGGGCTAAAGCCCGTACCCTTCATCTAAAGCCCGAACCCTTCACCCAAAACTGAGTTATTGGACAGCTTCTTAAAGCGGGCTCAGTCCAGCAATTGCCTCGCGACCTTGATGTACAGCTCAACAGCTTCCAGCAGCTCCTTCTTTGCCAGCTTTTCAAAGGGTGTGTGGGCAACGTGGATTGAGCCCGGACCCAGTAAAAGCGGTTCACCCCAGTTCGAGAGCTGGGGAATGTCGGTGGTGAACTTGGCAATCATGGTGGGCAGGCCCTCGACGGCGCGCAGGCGGACGAAGGGAATTTCCAGGGTGAAGTCCACGTCGGCCAGTCCTGCGGCGGCTTCAAGCAGGGCGGCGCGCACCGGCGCGGAGTCACTCACGAGGCGAACCAGCACCTGGGCTTCGGCTTTGTCAGCAATGACGTTGGGCGCGTAGCCGCCCTGAATCTGGCCAATGTTGAGCGAACTGGAACCAACACCTTCAGTGAAGGGCAAGGGGAGGTCCAACAGCTTTCCCAGCACTGTGACGAGTTTGTGGACGGCGCTGTCGCCCAGCTCGGGATACGCCGAGTGGGCCATCTTGCCCGTGGACCTGACGACCGCGCGCAGGGCTCCCTTGGAGGCCAAGGCCAGGCGGTTGTCAGTGGGTTCACCATTGATAAGAAAGCGGGTCGCCTTGGGCGAATCGTTCGCTGCTTTAGCGCCGGCCGAGTCGCGTTCCTCGCCGCTGACAAACAACAGCCCAATCCGAAATCCCGCCGTGCGCAGCGCCTCGGCGGCAGCCACCTGAGCGGCGAGAATGCCCTTGGCGTCGCAGACTCCGCGGCCATACAGAAATTCATCGTCCTCTGTGAACGGGATGTAGGGCGGCACTGTGTCCAGGTGGGTTGAAAAGACCAGATCGGGCGTCTCACCGGCTACACCCGCATAGACGTTCCAGCGAGGGCCGGCGGCCGCGCTCTCAGATGGCTGCGGAACGGGCGTCTTTTCTACCTCCCATCCCCGCCGGGAGAGAAAATCTGCCAGGAAATCGCCTACTGCGCCTTCATGGTATGTCGTGGATTCGATTTCGCACAGTTGACGCGTCAACCGGATGGGGTCAATGGGTTCGGCGGGAGACTCAGGGCGCAGGCGATCGGTCATGGTGCTGCCAGAATACCGTACGCGGTCCTTTAGGTTTTCAAAAATGCCGGGCGACCTCGTTTGGAGCCTTGGAAAGCCAGCTAATTCTGAACTCAAGGGAGCGTTCGATCGAAATGGGACGGACTGTCCCTGAACGCGTAGAATGGTATGTGGTATGACCACGAAATTTGCCCCCGCCCAACCCAGAACCAGCCCTGCGCCAGCCGCTCTGCGCAGCGCAAATCTGCGCGGTCCTGCCGGATGCCTGGAGGCGCTGGTGAACGAGCGCGCGCCCGATGCGCCGTTTGCCGCTGTGGTTTGCCATCCGCATCCGCTGGGTGGCGGGACCATGAATAATAAGGTGGTTTACCACGCCATGAAGGTCCTCAACGACCCGCAGTGGGGTCTGGGCTGGCCCGTTTTGCGGTTCAACTTTCGCGGTACGGGCTTGAGCCATGGGGCTTACGACGGCAAAGCAGAGGCTGGCGATGTGCTCGCGGCGCTCGACTGGCTTGAAAACGAATATCGCTGCCCGCTGGTGGTGGTTGGCTTCAGCTTTGGCGCGATGATGGCGTTGAGCGCTTGTTGTTCGCCTTCTCGGAGTCTAGAAACGGTGCGCGCGCTGGCCATTGTGGGCCTGCCCACTCAAGCGGACGGCACTGATTACCAATATCCCCATCTGAAGAATTGCACAATCCCCAAGCTCTTTCTCAGCGGAGCCGAGGACCAGTACGCGCCAGCGGCGCAACTGGAACAAGTGGTGGCCTGTGCCGCCGAACCTAAACAATTGGTGCTTCTCCCCCACGCCGATCATTTCTTTACCGGTCAACTCGAGCCTATGCAGTCGTCGCTCGCCGGTTGGCTGAAGGAGCAACTGCAATGACCATGGCCACCGATTCTTCGCTGGACACCCTGCACGCCACGGCCAACGAAATCTTCACCGGCGCAATCGAGGCTTGCAACATTGCATCGGCCTTTGACCGCCGCATTCGCTTTGAGGGCAACACGCTGCATCGCCTGATTCCCGACGGCAGCGGTCCGGCCTCCATCGATCTCTCCAAATACAAAAAGATTCTCGTCATTGCGATAGGCAAGGTAGCCGGCCCCATGCTGGAAACGCTCCTTGACCGCATGAACCGCCGCAAGGGCCTGCGCGGCATCTTCTGCTCCAACCAGCTTCCCAAGAGCCGCAGTTGGCGCTTTCGCTACTTCGAGGGCGGTCACCCGGTGCCGAACGAGGAGTCGTTCGCAGCGGCCAGGGCCGCGTTGGTCATGCTCAGGAAGGCGAAGAAAGACACGCTCGTTTTTTTCCTGATATCCGGCGGCGGCTCGGCCATGTTCGACCTGCCGCTGGACCCGCAGATCTCGCTCGGCGACACCATCGCCTTTCATCAATTACTGCTGGCCTCCGGCGCTCCGATCAGCGAGATGAACACCCTGCGCAAACATTTTTCAGCGGTCAAGGGAGGGCGGCTTGCCATTGCAGCGCCCGAAGCTGCCAAGGTCAGCCTGCTTTTGCCTGACGTACCGCTGCGCTCGCTCGACGCGCTCTCTTCCGGCCCCACTTCGCCTGACCATTCCACGGTGGCCGAGGTGCGCAGCCTGCTGGAAAAATACGATCTGAAAGCCAAGCTGCCGCCTTCGGTGCGAGCTTTCTTTGAGCGGGGAGATTTGCCTGAATCGCCTGGCAATAAGGGTTGGCGTCCGCCCTTTTTCCCCAAGCTCTCCAAGCCCAGCGCATTGCCTGAACGCCGTGTTACCGCAGCCGCTGTTATGAGTGGAGAAGAAGATGCCTTTAGCAAATCAGTCTTCGAGCTTCTGCTCAGCAGCCACGACATGGCGGAGAATGCCCGCATACTGGCGCAGAAGGCCGGCTACTACGTGGTGGTGGACAACAGTTGCGACGACTGGGACTACGCCGATGCCGCCCGCTATCTGCTGGGGCGCTTCCACGCGCTGCGCGCCGTTCATCCGCGACTGTGCCTTATCTCTGTCGGCGAGGTGACGGTCAAGCTCGACCGCGCTCCCGGCGCCGGGGGGCGCAATCAGCAGTTTGTAATGGAATGCGCTCTTGAATTGGAGCAACACCCCGGCGAACGGCTCACGGTGCTCAGCGCCGGTTCTGATGGCATTGACGGCAACACGCGGTCCGCCGGAGCTGTGGCCGACCCCACAACCGTGACCCGCGCCCATACCTTCGGTTTCCACTTGAAGTCATCTCTGGCCGCATTCGACGCCTGCCCGATGTTCACAGCGCTGGGCGATGCGGTGGTTACTGGTCCCACGGGCCACAACCTGCGCGACCTGAGGCTGCTGCTCGCCGACAACACATAACGCGGCTCCCTGCGCGGAAGTGCTCATTTACTGGCGCATGATAAGGAGATTACTGCCGACCAGCAGGATCGTCGTCGGTGATTTTGCGCCACGCGCCCGCAGGCCGCGGAGATTGCGGGGCGGAAAGATTGATTCTGGTGCGCGGCAGCACGACCAGATCCACGCGGCGGTTTTCCGCGCGGCCGTCGGCGGTGTCGTTGCCGGCGATTGGGTGAAACTCGGCATAGCCGGCCGCCGAGATGCGCTCGGGTGAGATGTCCTTCAAATTGATAAAGAAACGAGCGATGCGCGTGGCGCGGGCCGAGGAGAGTTCCCAGTTGGAGTCGAATTCCGCGGTGTGGATGGGAATATTGTCAGTGTGCCCCTCGATGCGCAAGTCATACGGCGTATGGCTCAGTGATGCGGCGATCTGGCGCAGAGCGGGGAGCGATTCGGGTTTGGGGGTGGCCGAACCGGAGCTGAAGAAACCGGCTTCGCGCAGGCTGATTACCAATCCGTCGCGGCCCATCTGGATGGCGACAGAGTGCATGGCGATCTGACTGGATAGCTTCTGTTCCAGATCGCGGCGAACGTGCTCCAGGTCATCCTTGACCCTCGCGGGCGACAGAACATTCTCGTCCATGACGATGGCCGTCTGCCAGGCGGCTGCGTCTTTGGCCGACTTGGATGTGGCGTCGGGAAAGGCGCCCAGGGAACTGAATGCCGAGTTGATGGCCGCTGACACCTGCGCCTGCTTCTTCTGATCGGCCTTGGCAAAGGCGTACATGACCACGAAGAAAGCGAACAACAGGGTAATGAAGTCGGCATAGGAGACCATCCAGCGATCTCTGCTGATGTTGCCTTTGCGCCGCTCCCGCCTCATGCGGCGCGCTCCTTTTGTACCTGTTTGGTTTCGTTCATAAAGCTGGCCAATTTGACTTCGAGCATGCGCGGGTTCATGCCCTCGAGAATGGAGACCACGCCTTCGAGCATCATCTCGCGGCGCTGGTGCTCGTCGTGAATCCGTAAGCGCATCTTGCCGGCGAAAGGCAGGAAGAAGAGATTGGCAATGCCCACGCCATAGATCGTGGCCACGAAGGCTACGGCGATGCCTTTGCCCACTTCCTGAATATTTTCGAGATTTTTCATCACCTGAATGAGCCCCAGCACCGCGCCCAGGATGCCGATGGTGGGGGAGAATCCTCCCGCTGACTCGAAGACCGCGGGGAGCCTCTCTTCGTTTTCCGCTGTGCAGTCGAGACTGACGCGCATAATCTTGCGCAGCTCGTTTGGCTCAGTTCCGTCGACGGCCAGCATGAGGGCTTGCTTGAGAAACGGGTCGCGAATGGTCTCAAGGTCGCTGTCCAGCGAGACGACGCCGTTGCGGCGGGCTTTGTTGGCGAATGCGACCAGCAGATGGACCAACTGGTTGCTCTGTTTTCGAGGAGCGGAAAAGACGTGCGCCAAGCTGTTAAATGCGGCCAGCACCGTGGGGAGTGGAAACTGGAGCAGCACTGCGCCCATGGTGCCGCCAAAGACTATCAGCGCCGCGGTCGGCTGCACGATCTGGCCCAGGTTGCCGCCTTCGATGAGCAGCCCGGCAACGATGCCGGCGATAGGTAGTAAGACTCCGCCGATACTGCCCTTATCCATGAAAAGATCCTCGAAAAATCATGCGTGGAGAACTGCACCCATCATTCAATGCACTAACGCGGTTTATTTCCGGGCGGCGCGGAAGAAGGCCTGGGCTGGCCGGAAACGTCCAGGCTGGTCAACGAGACTGCGCGCTGCAGTTCGCCATACGACGGCAGTCGCCTGGCGACCGAGGCCAACAGGCGCGCGCGGTAAGCGAGCACTCGCTCCACCACCTCGGCCGTGTCCTCGCGCACAATCAGCTTTTCTCCATTGATCAGGGTGAGCATGGTGTCCGGAGACGCCTCGGCGGTCTTTATCAAGTCGCTGTTCAGCACCATCGGCGCGCCATTCAGTCGGGTAAGTTCGATCATCGCCCCAAACTCCTTTGCCGTGGTTATCGGCGCAGGGCGGGAAAGCATAAGTAATTCGAAAAGATCAAGAGGAAGTGTCCGGGGCAGGACACAAAAGCGAGTGTGATAAAGTCCTCTGCTCCCACGCCGAAGAAGGGGCCAGATGCGACGGTAACCAAACCGGAAGCAGCGACCCAGGGTTAGCAAAAAAATTGGGAGCGCCTCCGGGGAAGGACCGCAAATCCACGCATCCCAAAGGAGAACCCCATGTCCCTGGGTGTCTTGAACAACCTCTCAGCAGTGTATGCAGAGAACAATCTGAACAATACCAACAACAGCCTGTCGAAAACACTCCAGCAGTTGTCTTCGGGTTCGAGGATCAACTCCGGCTCGGACGATGCGGCGGGTCTTTCCCTGGTCGATGGCCTGACTGCCAACCAGACGGCTCTGACCCAGTCGGGAACAAACGCTACTGAGGGCGCGGGCCTGCTGCAAGTGGCCGATGGCGCTCTGTCGCAAGTGACGAGCCTGCTCAACCGTGCCGTAACGCTGGCCACCGAGGTCTCGAACGGCACCCTCACCACTTCGCAGGATACGGCCGCCAACGAGGAGTATAAGTCGATCCTGGACGAAGTCTCGAACATCGGCTCGACGACAACCTACAACCAACAGACGGTCTTCGGCGGTACCTTCAATATCTACACCGGAGATTCCACAACGACAGGCGCGTCAATCGACAAGCTGTCGATCAGCGGTCTGAATGCGACCACGACCGGAAGCACTGTTGGCGATGCCAGCGGAACAATGAGCTACGCCGCGGGAACCTCGGCGGGCGTAACGGAGACCTATACCTTCGGCGCCGGAGCCACGACGAACGACGTGGTCAGCGCTGTTCCCACCGCGATCAGCTACACGCCTAGTTCCGGTGGTGGTGCGCAGTCGTATACGCTGAGCGGCCTCACCGGCGGCACAAGCAAGGTCAGCGACGTCATCTCGGCGATTAACCAGGGGACGAGCACCACGGGCGTCAAGGCATCGTGGAACAGCACCACCGAGTCGCTGGTTCTCACGGGAACGGGTGATTCAGCCACCGCGCTCACTGGTACCATCACGGACGCCTCTGGCGCAACCAATTCACCCACTGGCTCAGCGGGAACGGTCACCGCAAGCACCGCAACGATCAGCTACACGGCCTCGGCAGGCATAGACTTGTCCGGCTCGAAGTTGGATAACGCCGCAGACGCGCAATCCGCGCTGACCAGCCTGAATACTGCGATTACCGACGTGGCGGCGCAGGACGGCTACATCGGCGCACAGATCAACACGTTGAACTCCATCAGCAGCGTGATGAGCACGCAGCAGGAAAACATCGAGTCGGCGCAGAACGCGGTGCAGGCCACTGACTACGCGACTGCGACCTCCAACATGTCCAAGTACGAAATTCTGAGCCAGACCGGCATCTCGGCGCTGGCACAGGCCAACAGCGTCCAGCAGGAAGTGACCAAGCTGCTGCAGTAACAGGGGTAGAATACCCCGAGGTTCCCTGCGGCAGGGTTTCGTCGCTGGGATGGATTAACAACTGGAGTAAAGCCACACACCAAAGAAGGGCGTCCGCGAGGGCGCCCTTCTTGCGCAAGAAGGCGGACGGGGAAAAAGGCGCTTGGATTGCTGCGGAGTGGCTAAAGCCGAGCGCCGCCAGAGCCGATGAACTGGTTGTTATGAAGGGATTCTCGCGGCGTGAGGGCTTGGTTATTGGAAAGCGAAGTTCATAAGTTTTTTCCCATCAGGCATGACCGTGGTTGGTTCTCCGGCTGCTTGAATTCGGCCGGGAGGATGCGATGAGCGTAGTGGGGCTGAGTTTTGGATCTCCGACCAGCGGGTCTGGATTCGACGTGAGTACAACGGTTTCTTCGATTGTGGCCAATCTCGAGAATGTCGAGACGCCATGGAAGACGCAGTTGAGCACGCTGGAGAGCCAGGACACGGCGATCTCCAGCCTGGGAACGCTGTTCTCGACCCTCTCGACTGACATGAGCTCGCTGACGGACGCGGAAGGGATAATGGCGGAGAAGACCGGTTCCAGTTCCAACACCGATGTGCTGGAAATCACCGCGGCCTCGGCTTCAGCGGTGGCGGGAACACACACGGTGGAGGTAACGAGTCTGGCGGCGACCTCGAGCGGGTACCTGGCCGAGACTAAAAGCTCCACCGACACGATCTCCGGCTCCATCACGCTTCAAGTGGGCAGCGGCACGGCGCAGAAAATCAGTGTGCCGACGACGTCGGGAGACAACACACTCGCGGGCCTGGCAAGCGCCATCAACTCTTCCGGCGTGGGCATTACCGCTAGCGTGCTGACCGATCCCTCGGGTTCGCGATTGAGCCTGGTTTCTGGTACCTCTGGTGCCAACGGAGACATCACGGTGAGCGCGAATTCGATCGCCGACACCACCACATCGAGCGGCACATTGGCCTATACCTCTGCGGTGACGGGCGCCGATGCTCAACTAACGGTAGATGGCGTGTCCCTAACCAGCGCATCGAACACGGTGGCCAACCTTATTCCCGGCATAACCCTCCAGTTGCTGGCGCCCAGCCCGACTGAAACCACCAGTGCCGGCACCAGCCTGGAGCAGGTGCAGGTGGTAATCGGCAACGACAATACCGAAGTCGAGAGCACGGTGAACCAGTTCGTTACCGACTATAACTCGCTGGTCAGCGCGATGAACACCCAGGAGGGGAACGACAGCTCGGGCAATCCCGAGCCGCTCTTCGGCTCTCCCACGCTGTCGCTCTTGCAGCAGCAACTGCTGGGCAGCCTGAATACGCAGAACCCAAACGGGTATCTGGACGCGATTACCAACTCAGGCGATACGCTCTCCGGATCGATCAATATTTCGCTGGCCGGCGGTCTGTCCTTGGGTTACTCGGGCACGGCGGGCGCCGATGCAACAGAGGATACCGACGCACAAACCTCGACCGGAACACTGAATCCGATCGTCAACACCAGCGACACGCTCTCCGGCTCCATAACGATCCAGGTAGGCAGCGACACGGCGCAAACCGTTACGCTCGATAGCTCAGACAACACGCTTACCGGTCTGATGAACGCGATCAACAACACAACAGATATTGGGGTTACGGCGTCCATTGTGACGGACAGTGACGGATCGTCGAGCCTCTCGCTTTTGTCGGGGACTTCGGGGAGCGATGGGACGTTGACCGTGACCTCAAGCATCTCGGACACCAGCACGCAGACAATTGATGTCCCAACATCGTCCGGGAACAACACTCTTTCCGGATTGGCCAGTGCGATCAACTCGGCCCACGCCGGAGTCACGGCCAAAGTCGTGACCAGCAGCAGCGGGTCGAAGCTTGAGCTGATATCGAACACCACAGGCTCGGCAGGGGCGTTGACGGTGGCCTCGTCGATCACCGACACGACGAGGAGCACGACTCTCGACTACAACAGCGGCGGGTCCGACATCAACAGCCTGAGCAGCCTGGGGATCAGCGTAAACAACGACGGTTCACTCACCCTCGACGCCAGCTCGCTTGACTCCGTGCTGAATACGGATTTCAGCAGCGTGGTGGGATTCTTCCAGAATGCGAACAGTTGGGGTCAGAGCTTCAACACCATGCTGACCAACGCGGGGACTAGTTCGAAGACGGGAATTTTGGCTCTCGCCTCGACATCCAACAGCAGCATCGAATCCACGCTGAACGCAAATATCTCCAGAGAGCAGAGCCTGATTTCCATACAGCAGACGAGTCTGACCGCGGAGCTGAACAGCGCCAACGAGATCTTGCAGGAAATTCCAACGGAGCTGGAAGGAGTCAACGAGCTTTACTCGGCGATCACCGGCTATAACGAGAGCAAAAGCTAACCAAGGAGTATTATTCCCATGGGAAGTTATCAGGAACATGCGCTGGACAGCGCTTCGGCAGTCGATCTGGTCGTGGCGCTCTATGACGGAATCATCCGGTTTCTTCACTCGGCGAGCGCGGCGGCGGAACGGGGCGATGCGGCGGCCCGCCGGGCATCCGTCAAGCGCGCGCTGGATATCATCATTCATCTTCAGGCGCGGCTGCGCATGGACGTGGGCGGCAAGCCTGCGCAGGCGCTCAGCGAATTTTACGCATCGATCTTCGCGCAGATACTGCAAGCCTCGCAGTCGGCTTCGCGGCAGAAGTTCGAGCACGCCATCGAATGTGTCAAGAACGTGCGCGACGCCTGGCGCCAGGTGGCTAGAGACCCTGAAGTCAATCCAGCGCCTATCCAGGTATCCGCGATGTTATCCCCACTAAGGCAAGGGAATTTGGATAACGCCGACGTCGGCGGAGACACTTCCGCTGGTTCAAGATGGAATGCGTGAGAAGCAGGGAATAGGGAATAGGGAACAGACCCCGTCTATACAGACATGAGACCTGTCGTAGGTACTCTTTTCTGTAGGAAGGATGGAAAGACAAAGGCTCGCTGATTGAAGAGTCCCGTTCGCAGAGTGCGCTTGCTATTCCCTATTCCCTGTTCCCTGTCCTTCTCACCCTGCGACGGTCAGTTCCTCTTCCAGTTGTTGTTTCCGGTAGAGGCCGGCATAGTAGCCATCGAGAGAGAGCAGTTCGTCATGCCGGCCCAATTCGACGATTTTGCCGTGGACGAGCACGGCGATCTGGTCGGCGTTGCGCACAGTTGAGACGCGATGAGAGATCAGGATGGTGGTTGCGCTCTCAGAGTAGCCATGCAGACCGTTCAGAATGCGTTCTTCCGTGTAGGTGTCCACGCTCGAGAGCGCGTCATCGAGAATAAGGATTGCCGGCCGGCGCAGTAATGCCCTGGCGATGGCCGCTCGCTGTTTTTGGCCGCCGGAAAGCGTGACGCCGCGTTCGCCCACCATGGTTTCAAATCCCAGAGGAAATTCTTCGAACTCCTGACGGATGTGCGCCGCCGCGGCCGCCTTGAGCAGCTCTTCCGTGCTGGCATGGGGCGCGCCAAAGGCAAGGTTTTCCCGAATCGTAGCGCTGAAAAGAAAAGTCTCCTGAGGCACCATGCCGATGTTGCGCCTCAGCACGGCCAGAGGATAGTCGCGCACTCCGCGGCCGTCGATCAGCAATGAGCCTTCAGGCGCTTCATAGAGCCGGGTAATGAGGTTGACCAGGGTGGATTTGCCCGAGCCGGTTGGGCCAACAATGGCCAGGCTGGAGCCGGCGGGAATCTTGAGCGAGATGCCGCGCAGCACGCCTGGATCGCCGGATGTTTCGCCATAACTGAAATTCAGATCGCGAAATTCGATCTCGCCTTGGAGCACCGTATCTGCTTGAATTGTGGAGTCGGCGCTGCTGTCGTCGATGACCGGTTCAGCGCGCAGCAACTCGTCGATGCGCTTTACCGAAGCGGTTCCGCGCTGGAAGATATTCACCACCCAGCCTACGGCGATGATCGGCCAAGTGAGCAGGACCATATAAGTGTTGAAGGCTACGAACTGCCCCACGCTGATGCGGTGAGCGATCACCAGATGGCCGCCAACCAGCAGGGTGATGATCATGGAGACGCCGAGGATGAACTCGAGCGTAGGCCACAGCATGCCCATCAGCTGAACCAGCTTGAGCGAGCGAGCGATGTACTGGAGGTTGAGCCGCTCGAAGAGCCCTATCTGCGATTCCTCGCGGGCGAAGGCGCGCACCAGCCGGGCTCCAGAGTAGTTTTCCTGGGTTTGCGAGGAGATATCCGAAAAACTCGCCTGGATGCGCTCGAAGCGATCATGAATCCTGCTTCCGAAGTACTGCACCAGTATGCTCGCCAATGGCATGGGCGCAAACGCAACCAGCGTGAGCCAGGGGCTGATGCGCAGCAGGAAGAACAGCGCGCCCACGGTAAAGAAGGCAGTATTGGCGCTGTACATAAGGGCCGGGCCGAGCAAATTGCGAACCGCATTCAGGTCGTTGGTCAGCCGGGCCATGATATCGCCGGTGCGATAGCGCTGATAGAAGCCGGAGTCCTGCTGCTCCAGTTTTTTGAAGAGGTCGCTTCTGAGATCGAATTCGATCTCCCGCGAGATGCCGATGAGAATCCAGCGCTGAGAGTAAAGAAGGACGCCCTTGACCAAAGCGATGGCGATCAAAAGCCCGGCAAAGAGGAGAATTCTCTGGCGGCTGATCCCGTGTCCCATCTCGTCGATGGCCCGCTGGATGACCTGGGGGAAAAGCACCCAGACGGCGTTGGCCGAGATGCAGGAGAGGGTGCCCCACAGGTATCCCCAGCGGTAGCGGCGCATGTAAACGTAGAGGGGACCAAGATCGCGAAACATAGTCTTATTGTACGGGGACGGGCGAGCGGTATGAACGACTGACCGCGACGAAGCAAGCAGAGGGCTTGGGCACGAACCTACGTTGGCGTTCTCAGCAGCAGATAGCCGCCCACCAATCCGAATATGAGATCCGACGACCATGCCGCCAGGGCAGCGGGAAGATAATTCACGTCCCCCAGGGCGCCAAAAAGGCCATTCACCACAAAGTAGGCAAGCGCCACGCCGATGGCTACCGCGATGCCAGTGAGGGAGCCGCGGCGGCCCATGGAAAGTGCAAAAGGAATCGCCAGTACCGCCATGACGACAGCGACCAGCGGATAGGCAATCTTCTGCCAGAGCTGGACACGCAGGCGCATGGTGTCAAAGCCGCTTTGGCGCAGGTCGCCGATGTAGCGATCAAGCTGGCCGAAGTTCATCTCCTGCGCTTGCAGGCTCTCCTTTTTGAAGTAGCCAGGGTCTTCGTGAATCTCGGGAAAGGAGGTTCGCTGGAACTGGTGATACTCCTCAACGTTGGCGCCCGAAATGTCGCGCGTCCAGCCATTCAAAAAGCGCCACGTGCCAGTTTCAGGATCCCAGACAGCGCGCGCTGCAAAGATGCGCCGCGAGAGCGCGAAGGTGGAGGGATTGAATTCAAAGAGCGAGAGATTGGCAAACTCATTGCGATGAGGATCAAAAAACTGGTAGTAAAAGATGCGGTCGGGCTCGCCGGGATGCGGCTGGCCAAATATCCAGTTTTGTTCGGGGCGCAGGACGGTTTGCGCCGGCTTGCCTTTGATGATGTTGCGCAGAGCCTCCTGCCTGCGGTTAGCCTGGGGCAAATAATACTGGTCGAAAAGGAAGAGACTGACCGACAGAATGGCGGCGATGGAAACGATGGGAATTACCAGCCGGTAAAGGCTGATGCCGCACGCCTTCATGGCAATGATTTCGGAGTTGCGGTTGAGCACGCCGAAGGTGACCAGCACGGCGATCAGCACAGCCAGCGGGGTGATCTGATAGAGCATGCTGGGGGTGAGGTTGATCAGGTATTCGCTGACCGTGTACCAACCAATGTCGTGGCTGAGGATGTCCTTCAGCAGATCGAAAACCGTGAAAACAAGTATGAGCGTGACAAAGCCCGTCAGCACGAGGGCAAAGATAGCAAGAAACTCGCGCACCACGTACTTGTCCAGGATGCGCGGAAAGACGTTGCGGGCTTTGATGCGGCGGGGACGCGACTGAAACCTGGTTAGCAGAGCGGTCAGCGAGATGGTAATGGATTTGCGCGGAGCGGTGGATGAGGGCGTTTGGAAGCGTGATGCCCACGTAGAGATCGCATTCAGAACGCGGCCTCCTGAGGCCATCTGCCACAGCAGAAAGATGCCGCCGGCGGCGAACAGAATATTTGCCATCCATACAGCGAGAAACGCGGAAATCCAGTTTTGCTTGGCCAGAGCGATGCCGATGAGAGAAAGCGAGTAATAGACGACGACCAGCGCAAGGGTAGCCACCCATGCTGCACTCTTGCCGCCGCGCCGCGAGGTCACGCCCAGGGGAACGGCGACCAGCATCAGCACCAGGCAAGCCGCCGGATAGGCGAATCGCTTTTGCAGCTCGATCTGGAACCGCTTGCCATCTGGACCAAGCGTACGCGCCCGCAGTTCGCCCAGGGGCAGGGCGTAAATGGCCGTGTCCATGCGCCCCAGGTGCGCTTCGTTTTGCTGGCTGGCAGCCAGAGGCAAATCAGTGAAGTCAAACGCGGAGATATTGTATTGTTCCGGCTGGCCAGCCACTGTTTCGTGGCGCGCCCCGTTGCGCAGCCGCATAAGCAGTTCCTGGCCGGAATCGTTGGCCACGGTGGCCGAGGCGGCAGTGGTGACCAGCGGCGTGGTGGGATCGGTGGTGTCCGCCATGAAGACCTGACGCCAGTTTGCCGCGCCTGTTCCTGCGCGCACATCTTGCACGTAGAGAACGAAATTGTGAAAATCCTCGTTGAAGACGCGCGGTTCAATCTCGTAGGAGGCCTGCATGGCAAGCGCTTTGTCCATCGTCAGAATGGCCTGATTAGCGCGCGGGGCCAGATAGAGCGAATTGGCCAGTCCCAGCAGCGTGCCGCCAATGGCAACAATGGAGGCCACACTCACAAAGTAGCCAATGCCCAGCCCGGAGGCGCGCATGGCGATAATTTCACTGTCGGCGGCCAGGCGGCTCAGCCCCAGCAGCACCCCCACCAGCACCGCCATGGGGATGGTAATCATGAAAAAGTTGGGCATCATGAAAAGAATGATTTCCATGACGCTGGCGAGAGTGGAGCTGTTGTGAACCACCATCTCCAGGATGCGGGGCAGTTCCTTCATGAAGAGAATGAAGGTGAAGATCACGCCACCGATAAGGGCATGGGAGAGAATTTCGCCGGAGATGTATCGGTTTAGGATGCGCACATTTAAACTCTATGGCTAGTTTATCGTGGCTGGGCGATTCGCGTGTCGGAAGGTTGCCAGCCGCGCAGGCGGAGGCTATTTGCCAGCACGCTGACGGAGCTGAAAGCCATGGCGGCCGCCGCCAGCCACGGGCTGAGAAGAATGTGAAAGCTGGGATAAAGCGCGCCCGCAGCCAATGGAATGCCGAGCAAATTGTAGCCCACGGCCCAGAGCAGGTTCTGATGCATCACACGCAGAGTGGAGCGGGCCAGGTCGAGCGCGGCTGGAATAGCCGAAGGCCGCGCGCGCAACAGCAGCACATCGCCGGCTTCTTGAGCCAGGTCAGCGCCCGTGCCCATGGTAATGCCGGCATCGGCCTGGGCCAGCGCGGCTGCGTCGTTGATGCCGTCGCCCACCATGGCCACGCGCAAACCACTTTTTTGCAGGGCGCGAATGCGAGCCAGCTTGCCTGCCGGATCAAGGCCGGCCTCGACTTCAGTGATTCCAGCCTGTTTCGCGATGGGCGCGGCCGCGGCGGCTGAGTCGCCGGTCAACATCAGCACGCGCAGACCGGCTCGGCGCAATGCGGCCACAGCCTCGGCTGCATCCTCGCGCAGCGCGTCGCGGGCGTCGAAAAAACCCGTGACAATGCTGTCGAGTGCCATCCACAGCCGCGTTACGCCCGGTTCCGGCGGCGCAATTCCATCTGGCAGCGAGACAGAAAACTCCTTGAACAACGCTTCGTTGCCTAAAAGGCATTCGTGGCCTTCTACCTTGGCAGTGAGTCCGCGGCCCGGCAAGACCTGTACATCTTCGGCTGGCTGCCAGACGAGCGTGCGAGTCCGCGCGGCATCCACCACGGCATGGGCCAGAGGATGGTTCGATCGCTCCTCGGCAGCAGCGCCTATGCGCAGCAAATCGCTCTCGGTATTGCTCCCGAGCGAATGAACTGCCTCCAGTACCGGGCGGCCTACGGTCAGCGTTCCGGTTTTGTCGAGCACAATCACATCTGACGAAGCCAAACGCGCGAGCCGTTCCAGCGCTTCGCCGCCCTTGAAGAGGACGCCCAGCTGAGCGCCTCGTCCGACGGCAACAGTGAGCGCGGCAGGCACGGCCAGCCCCATGGCGCACGGGCAGGCGATCACCAGCACTGCGACGGTCGAGGCCAAGGCCATTTGAAGAGAGTGAGTGGTGACAAGCCATACCGTAAAGGTAAGCGCGGCCAGTGCTAGCACGATAGGGACAAAAATTTGACTAGCGCGGTCGGCCAGCCGTTCCATGGGCGCTCGCGAACCCTGCGCCTGTCCGACCATGCGCGTGATCTGCGCCAGCATGGTGGCTTCGCCCAGCGATTCAGCATGGCAAACCACCGCGCCTTCGTAATTGAGCGACCCGGCCAGCACGCGTCCGCCAGTCTGGCGGTCGAGCGGAGTAGACTCACCCGTCAGCATGGATTCGTCCACCGTGGTGCGGCCTTCCAGAATCGTTGCGTCCACCGGGAAGCGCTCTCCAGGCAATACCAGCACGCTGTCGCCGGGCTGGATCTCTTCGAGCGGGACAATGGCCTGTACACCATCCACAACGCGGCGGGCGGTCGCGGGCCTCAGGCGGGAGAGTGAATCGAGTGCGGCCAGGGCACGGCGTTTGGCGCGCGCTTCCAGCGTTTTGCCCAACAAAAGAAACCCAAGAATGAGCAAGACCGCGTCAAAGTAGACTTCCCGTCCTGCTGCTGGGCAGATCACGGCATATGCGGAATAGACGAAAGCCACGCCCGTTCCCAGGCTCACCAGCGTGCTCATATTTGTGGTTCCGTGACGAAGGCCACGCAGGGCGCTCAGGTAGATTCCGCGTCCCGCCCAGGCCAGCAACACCGCCGTCAGCGTCAGCAGAAACCAGCGCAGCGGATTCGGCGGCAGCGCATAGAGCCACGGCAGCAGGCGCATCAGGAAGTGGTCCAGCGCGCCCATCTGCGTTCCCAGCGGCATGGCCAACAGCATGGCCGCCGCGCCGGCAACGAGCGTCGCAAGTGCCTTGCGATCAGCTCCCGCTGCCAGCGCATCGGAGGAGGCGTCGGCCGAAGAAGCGTCCGCGCGGGGAAGCACAGCGTCATAACCTGATGCGCGAACGGCTTCAATCAGCGCGTCTGGCGTGGCGATCTGTGGATCGTATTCAACTTGAGCGCGATTGGCAATCAGGTCAACGTGTGCGGCTTCGACTCCTGGCGTAGAACGCAGAGCCTCTTCCACATGATGTTGGCAGGAGGCGCAGGTCATTCCCAGGATGGGCAGCGTAATGGATTCCGTTGCAGACGTGCCCATGGATTAGGGTTCCAGGCGCGCGGGGAAGCCGGCTTTGGCCAGCGCGGCTACGGCAAGATCGACGGGTGCCGGGTCTTGGTTGAAAGTGAGCTTTGCCGCTCCCACGCGCACCTCGTTGACCACCGCCCCTTCGACCGATTTGAGAGCTTCAGTGACACGCCTGACGCAGGAGCCGCAGTGCATTCCATCAATTTGCAACGTGAATTCCGGCATTGGCTTCCCCTGGTTGTTTTGATGATACGCCGGGCGAAAAGGACGCGTTATCGTAGGATGAGATTGAAATTTGGAGGAAGATGCAGCGAGAATTTCCATCGGCCCCGCTGGTAGGTGTGGGCGCAGTGATCGTGGAGGCAGGCAGGGTGCTGCTGGTCCAGCGCGGGGCTGAGCCGCTCAAAGGCCATTGGTCGCTGCCGGGTGGCCTGGTTGAACTGGGGGAAGAGCTGGCGAATGCAGTTGCTCGCGAGGTGAGGGAAGAGACCGGCCTCGTTGTCGAACCGTTGGAACTGATTGAACTGCTCGACCGCATTTATCGCGAAGACGAGCGTGTTCGCTACCATTATGTGATTGCCGATTACCTGTGCCGCGTAACGGGCGGCGAGTTGCTGGCTGCCTCAGATGCCGACGCGGTGCGATGGGTTGAGCGGGAAGAGTGGGCGGAGGAGAGCGCGCTTCAGCTTGATCCGATCACCGTGCGAGTTATTGAGGCGGGCTGGCAGAGAGCGCAAAAGCTGCGAGAGGAGACGCAAGAAGGCCGATGAAAGCGATCAAGAGGCTGTTATGGGTTGTGGGCGCGCTGGCGTTTGTTGCCGGGGTTGGCTTCTGGGAGCGGCCGGTCAGCTATTTCAATGAAGCGATGTATCTCCGGGAATGCTTTTCAGGCGTGGAGAATCACTCGGTTCAGGTTGCGGGCTATCGTGTGCATTTTCTTGCCGAGGGGCCGGCCAGTGGCCCGGTGGTGGTGTTGGTGCATGGGCTGGGTGGGCGCGCCGAGGACTGGCGAACGCTCGCGCCCTATTTCGCCAGGGCAGGCTACCGCGTTTATTCGCCCGATCTGCCCGGCTATGGGCGCAGCGAACAGCCCGCGAACTTTTCTTACTCGGTGCGCGACGAAGCTCATGTGGTGGTCGGATTTCTCGATGCGCTGGGATTGAAGCAGGTGGACCTCGGTGGCTGGTCGATGGGCGGCTGGATTGTGCAACTGGTCGCCAGTGAACATCCTGAGCGCGTCAATCGGCTGATGCTCTACGACGCGGCAGGCATTTACGAGAAACCGGACTGGGATACGGCTTTGTTTACACCGACGACGCCGGCACAGCTCGACCAACTGGAGGCACTTCTGATGCCCAAACCGCCCAAGGTGCCGGGATTCGTCGCGCGGGATGTTCTGCGCGTCTCAAACCAGAACGCCTGGGTGATCCATCGCGCGGTCGCCAACATGCTCACTGGCCAGGACGCAACCGACAAACTGCTGCCAGGGCTCAGGATGCCGGTGTTGATCGTGTGGGGCGAAAAGGACCGCATTACCCCGCTTAGCCAGGCCAAGACGATGCACCGCCTCATGCCGCAGTCCGATTTGGAGGTCTTTCCTGGCTGCGGTCATCTGGCTCCCGGCCAGTGTGCCGCCCAGGTTGGACCCAAGGCTGTCGAGTTTGTGAAGCCTTAGGCTATTGCCGCGCCCGCATCATCGAAGGACTCTTTTTTCGATGATGCGGGCGAGATCAGAGCTAGTAGACATGGCCCTGGTGGATTGCTCGCTAACGCTTCATCACATCGGGAGTGATAGTGCCATCCCACGCTGGCGATCCCTGGGCGTGATAGTGCCCCAGCTTTGTCCAGTCGTCACGGGTCAGTCCATTCAGATCCCAGACCACCAGACCGTCGCGCACCGTCATCTCGCAGAGCAGTTTCATGCGGCCGTCCATGCGCGCCCCATAGCTGTCCACAAAGCCGAAGTGACCGTTTTCCACGCGCAGCACCGCAATGTCGGCGTCCGAACCCACGCTGAGCGTGCCCAGTTCCGGATGCCTGATCTCTCGCGCCGGATTCGATGTGGAATCGCGAATAACTTCCGTCAGTGGAAGGCCCATATTCAAAAACTTCGACATCACATTGAGCATGTCCTTCATCCCGTTGTTCATGCTTCCAATGTGAAGATCGGTAGAGATCGAGTCAGGCACCCACCCCTGCCGGACGGCCGGCACCGCCTGGCGAAAGAGAAAGCTTCCGCCGCCGTGGCCCACGTCGAAGACCACGCCACGCTTGCGAGCTTCGAAGAGATAAGGCAGCAGATTCTGCTGCGCGTCCAGCATGGGAACCCAATCCAGATACATATGCGTCGAAATATCGCCGGGGCGCATTTTGCTTAGCACAAGTTGCTGGTACGGGCGCTCCGGGCGGAACGTGCCAAAGTCCACCATCACCGGGATATTGGCCAGAGTGCCGGCCTCGATGGCTCTATCTACAGCTACCCATTCCGGCCCTGCGTAATGAGCCGTCTTGATGCCCACAATCAGGCCGGGATATTTCTTGGCCACGGTTGCCGCGGCCTGGGAGTCCATCTCTGCAACGTTCTGCTCATATGCGGGTCCGCGCATGCCCGCACCTACAATATTCAGGAATGCCAGAACGCGCGTTTTCGAGCGGTCAATGATGTGCGCCTTGAAGTCCTCGAAGTTTTTCCAGCCTGAGCAGCCCGCATCGGCAACCGTGGTTACGCCGGCACGAAAGGTAAACCCGTCCGGAAAGACAGCGTTGTCGCCCGCATAAGAACCGGCTTCTCCAGTGCTCGCATACACGTGAACGTGAATGTCCACGAGGCCTGGGGTCACATAGAGGCCGGAGACATCCACTGTCTTTGTGGCGAGCGTTGGATCAATGTGCGCGGCTACTGCGGCGATGCGGTGATTCGCAACAGCAACGTCCATGACTGCATCGATGTGGTTAGCCGGATCGATGACACGACCGCCTGTCAACAAAAGGTCGTAAGTCTTCTGTGCCCGCAAGGGAGTACAGGCCAATACCAGGACAGCGATTGCGAAATAAATGCGTTTCATGAATAGATTTTCGCACTTTTCCGCCCAAATTCTCTGGTGTACTGAGCGAAATGCAGGTTGTGGAGAGTTATGCCCCGGCAAGACACGGGCCACTCCGCCTGGCGGAATGGCCCGTAGTAATGATGCACTGAATGTAATTGCAAAGAGCCGCTTTAGACGCCGATCACGTCGCAGAGTTCCTTGACAGCCGCGGCGCTTTTCAGCAGGGCGGTGCGCTCTTCGTCGTTGAGCTTGACCTCGACGATCTGTTCCAGACCGGCCGCTCCCAGTTTGCATAACACGCCCATGTAGTAGCCGTTGATGCCGTACTCGCCTTGGAGGAAAGCCGCACAGGGAAGAATTATCTTCTTGTCCTTGAGGATGGCCTCGGCCATCTCTACTGCCGCAGCCGAGGGCGCGTAGTACGCGCTGCCCGTCTTGAGGTGCTTGACGATTTCACCGCCGCCGTTACGGGTGCGCTTCACGATGGCGTCGATGCGCTCCTTGGAGAGCAGTTCGGTGATCGGAATGCTGGCGACGGTAGTGTAACGGACGAGCGGGACCATCAAGTCCCCGTGACCGCCAAGAACCATGCAGCTCATGTTCTCTACGCTCACCTTCAATTCCTGTGCGATGAAGCTCTTGAAGCGGCCTGAATCCAGGATTCCGCCCATGCCGATAACCCGTTCGGGGTTGAAGCCAGACAATTTATACGCAGCCTGCACCATCGCATCCATCGGGTTGGAGACGACGATGAGAATCGACTCCGGCGAATAAGCGACCACGTTCTTGACTACATCGGTCATGATCTTGAAATTGGTGTGTAGCAAGTCGTCGCGGCTCATGCCGGGTTTTCTGGGAATACCGGCCGTAATGATCACGACGTCGCTGTTGGCCGTGTCGGCGTAGTCGTTCGAGCCGGTGATGTGAATGTCGGATCTTTCAATCGGAAGAGCCTGTTGCAGGTCCAGCGCCTTGCCCTGAGGCACGCCTTCGACCACGTCGATCATCACAACGTCGGCCAATTCCTTGACCATAAGCCAGTGCGCTGCAGTTGAGCCGACGTTTCCGGCGCCTATAATGCTGACTTTCTTACGCATTTGTTGCCTCCCAGGGGATTAAGGCCCCAATCCTGTGTTTTCGTTATTCGTTATATGTTGGCGATGATGCGGCTTGCAAAATCGCTGGTGCCAACCTTGGTCGCACCTGCGGTCTGCCTTTCAAAATCATACGTCACGAACTTCTGCAAAATCGTCTTCTCCAACGACGTCTCGATCAATCTGGCTGCTTCTTTCCATCCGATGAACTCCAGCAGCATAACGCCTGACAAAATTACCGAGCCGGGATTGATAAGATCTTTGTCGGCGTATTTTGGCGCGGTTCCGTGCGTGGCCTCAAAAACTGCATAGCCGTCGCCGATGTTGGCGCCGGGTGCGATGCCCAGGCCGCCAACCTGCGCCGCGGCCGCGTCGGAGATGTAGTCGCCGTTGAGGTTGGTGGTGGCCAGAACGCTGTAGTCTTCCGGCCGCAGGATGATCTGCTGGAAGATGGAGTCGGCGATGCGGTCGTTGACCAGCACCTTCGACTTCCATGCGCCATTGCCGTGGGTTTGGCCAATGGAATCAAGCACGTCTTTCACTTCGGCACAAACCGCGTCCTGGTAGGTCTGCGATGCCATGTCAAGGCCCGGCTCGATCAGTGCCGCGTTCTGCTCGACAGTCAACGCCGGATTGGCGTCTTTGTTGCCCAGAATCCAGCTCTCGCGCTCGGTAACCGTCTCGGCGCGGAACTCCTGCTGGGCGACTTCGTAGCCCCACTCGCGGAATGCGCCCTCCGTAAATTTCTGGATATTGCCCTTGTGGACCAGCGTAACGGTCTTGCGGCCCGCTTCGAGAGCGGCGCGAATGGCGTAGCGCACCAGCCGCTTGCTGCCGAAGATGGAAATCGGTTTGATGCCTACGCCGGAGTCGGCGCGCACGCGCTTCTTGGTCTGGGCCAGCAGGTCATTATTCAAGAAATCAATCAGCCGACCGGCGTCCGCGCTGCCTTCCTTGAACTCAATGCCTGCGTATACGTCTTCGGTGTTCTCGCGGAAGATGACGATGTCCAGCTTTTCAGGGTGCTTCACAGGACTGGGGACGCCCTGGTAATACTTCACCGGCCGTACGCAGGCGTATAGGTCGAGCAACTGGCGCAGGGCTACGTTGAGCGAGCGAATTCCGCCGCCGACCGGCGTGGTGAGCGGTCCTTTGATGGAAACTCTCAAGTCGCGCGCGGCGGCTACCGTTTCGTCCGGCAGCCAGTTGCCAAACCGCCGGAAGGCTTTTTCGCCCGCGAAGATCTCAAACCAGCGAATGGCGCGCTCGCCCCCGTAAGCCTTTTCCACCGCCGCATCGAAGACTCTTTGCGAGGCCTTCCAAATGTCGCGTCCTGTGCCGTCGCCCTCGATGAAGGGAAGGATAGGATGGTCGGGCACCTCGAACTGGCCGTTCGCGTACTCGATTGGCTGGCCGTTTTTTGGCAATTCCAGCCCGTTGTAGCTTGTTTGCATCGGTTTTGAAAAACCCCTCTTCCCATGTGTTTAGAGCATGAGGCTACCATTCTGGATTCATAAGCGCAATGCCGAATGATACAGTTGCCTTTGCCTCGGAAGGACGTCAAACGAATTCCAGCCGCAGTGGTAGCATGCGGCAAACGGGGTCGATTAGTACTAATGCGAGGGAAACTGCAAGAAATGCCGCTCTTGCCCGCTCAAATGCGATAAAATCATTCGGGTACCCTTAAAAAGTTTCTTGATTTTCAACCACAGGAGGACACATAGAAATTGGGAAAAAGCATGGTCCCGAAGAAGATGTTTTTCACCAAGGGCGTAGGCAAACACAAGGAGCGTTTAACCTCCTTTGAGCTGGCTCTTCGGGATGCGGGGATTGCCTCGCAAAACCTGGTGAGAGTTTCTTCCATCTTTCCGCCGCAATGCAAGCTGATACCGCGCAAGGAAGGTCTCAAATACCTTAACCCCGGCGAGGTGGTTTTCGCGGTGATTGCGGAAAACTCGACGCGCGAGCCGCATAGGCTCGTAGTGGCCAGCATTGGCGTGGCCATTCCCTCCGACCGCAATACCTATGGCTATCTGAGCGAGCACCACAGCTTCGGTGAGACCGAGGAGCAGGCCGGCGAGTACGCCGAGGAGCTGGCGGCTGAGATGCTGGCCACCACCCTGGACGTGGATTTCGATCCGGACAAGAGCTGGGACGAGAAAAAGGAGATTTACCGCATCTCCAACAAAATAGTCCGCACCAGCAACGTGACGCAGTCGGCCGTGGGCGACAAGCGCGGAAAGTGGACCACCACGATTGCCGCAGCCGTCCTGATTCTGGAAGAGTAAGGATTGTATCCAGTGGACCTCTTAGGCCAATCCCGCTGGGCAGGGTTGGCCTTGCAGCACGTTATAGAGGCTGTCCAATAACTCGGTTTCAAGTGAAGGGTACGGGCTTTAGCCCGTACATCAAAGGCAGAGATAGTAGTGGGCTTTAGCCCCTGAGGCATGGTTTTACAGCAGTTTGTATTCCCTCAGAGGCTAAAGCCGGAAATCGAGAATAGGCTCTAAACTTCGGGCTAAAGCCCGTACCCTCCAAGACATAGTTTTTGGACAGGTTCTTAGAGGAATCTTTAGCGATCCATGGCAGACGCACGCAAATACAACGTGGGGCTCGTGCAGATGCGCATGAGCGCGGACCCGGAGGCCAACTTTGCCTCTGCGGTGCGTCATGTCCGCGAGGCAGCGCGTCTGGGCGCCAACATTGTCTGCCTGCCGGAGCTTTTTCGCACGCAATACTTCTGTCAGCGCGAGGATCTGCGCCTCTTCGATCTGGCGGAGCCGATTCCAGGGCCATCAACGGCGCGCCTCTCCGAAGTTGCGCGTGAGGCGAAGGTAGCGATTATCGCCTCGCTCTTTGAGCGCCGCGCACCGGGGCTTTATCACAACACGGCCGTTACCATAGACGCCGATGGAGCCGTCGCGGGCGTCTATCGCAAAATGCACATTCCCGACGACCCGCTCTACCACGAAAAATATTATTTTGCGCCGGGCGATCTGGGCTTTCAGGCCATCGACACCGCTTTTGGCCGGGTGGGCACGCTGGTCTGCTGGGACCAGTGGTATCCGGAAGCCGCGCGGCTCACCGCCCTCAAGGGTGCAGAAGCGCTTTTCTATCCGACCGCAATCGGCTGGCATCCAGCGGAGAAGGATGAGTTTGGCCCGGCGCAATATGAAGCGTGGCAGACCATCCAGCGTGCGCACGCCATCGCCAACGGTGTTTATGTGGCAGGCGTCAATCGCATCGGAATGGAGCATGGCGACGTCAAAGGCAATCGCGCCGCCGGTCCCGGCATCGAGTTTTGGGGCGGCAGCTTTCTGGCCGATCCCTTCGGACGCATCATCGCCAAGGCCTCGCACGACGCCGAAGAGATTTTGATTGGCGAGATCGACCTTGGCCTGATCGAAGAGACGCGCCGCAACTGGCCCTTCCTGCGCGACCGCCGCATCGACTCCTACGCGCCCATCACAAAGCGTTTCCTCGATCCCATGGCCGCATGGCCGGCGGACGAAGACTCCGAGTAAAAATGCCTTCTCCTGTGCCCGAAAATACGCCGCGCGAACTCGGCTATCGTATGCCCGCCGAGTGGGAGCCGCACGATGCGACATGGCTGGCCTGGCCGCATAATCCCGGAGACTGGCCTGGAAAGTTTCAGGCCATTCCCTGGCTCTACGCCGAAATTGTCCGTCTGCTCTCGGCGCATGAGCTGGTGCATCTTATCGTCGAGGACGCGAAGGCCGAACAGCGCGTGCGTGGAATTCTGGAGCGGGCGGGCGCCAATCTCGACCGGGTGAGCATTCACCAGTGGCCCACCAACCGGGGATGGACGCGTGATTCAGGCGCAATCTTTGTGCGCAACCGCGAGGGCCGGGTTGCCGTTACCAACTGGCGCTTCAACGCCTGGGCCAAATACTCCGATTGGCACCTGGACGATCAGGTTCCGGGTCGCGTGGCTGCGCTGCTCGGCGTGCCCGAGTGGCAGCCTGCGATCAAGTTGGAAGATGGCCACGAGCACCGCATTGTTCTCGAAGGCGGGTCACTTGATGTGAACGGCGCAGGCACTCTGCTCACCAGTGAGGAATGTCAGCTAAGCGAAGTGCAGCAACGCAATCCCGGTGTCAATCGCGCGCAGTTGGAGCAGGTTTTTCACGATTTCCTGGGCATCGATCAAACAATCTGGCTCAATCGCGGCCTGGCCGGCGACGATACACACGGCCACATCGACGACATTACCCGCTTTGTTGCGCCGGCGACGATTGTTACCGCCGTCGAGCCGGACACGAACGACACGAACCACGCTCCTTTGGCAGAAAACCTCGAACGCCTCAGAGCCGCACGCACCCTCGACGGCAAACAATTCACTCTGGTCGAGTTGCCTTTGCCGCGCCCAGTCATCTTTCGCGGTCAGCGCCTTCCGGCCAGTTATGCCAACTTCTATATCGCCAACGGCCTTGTGCTCGTTCCCACCTTCCACGACCCGAACGACCGCGTGGCGCTGAATATTCTGGCCGAGCTGTTTCCGGGGCGCGAAGTGATCGGCGTCCACAGCGTGGACCTTGTCTGGGGCCTCGGCACGTTGCATTGCATGTCTCAGCAGCAGCCCGCGGCAGGAATTGGGGTACAATAGCGTTGAATTGCAGGAGGTCCTTCGGATGAGCCTTGATGTTAAGCAAGTGATTGAGATTGCTCGGGAACAATTCAAGGAATTACTTCCCGAGCTGAAGATTTTTCCAAAACCTCCCGAGTCAAAAAACATAAAACTTCCGCCTGAATTGAAGCGCTCATGGCTCGAATCTAGCATCCGGTTGGAGGAGTTGGAGAAGGAAGGCTTTAACTGGGCCATTACATTGAGCGTTCCGAATCCAGATTACAATCCTAGTGCTCTGCTTGAGGGTATTCGTAATGCGCGGAATCTTGCTCGCATAGCCAAAGTAGTTGTGATTGATGGTGAGGAAGGGAAACTCATCGCTCTGCGAGAGCGGGCGGCATGAAAAGTGCGGTGAATCCGCAGCTCAGACGATATCGCGGGAAGTCTGTAATTCTCGATGCAAACGTTCTGTTGCTGTATTGGTGTGCTAGTTTCGATTCCGATTTGGTCCGGACCTTTAAACGTCTTAATAGTTTTTCCAGCGAAGATATTGAACTGCTTCACCAAACGCTGAAAGTTTTTTCGACGATCAGTACAACGCCGCACGTGCTTACTGAAGTCTCCAATTTGGCTAACGCTCTTCCGCAGTGGAGAAAAGAAGACTGGGCAAGTCATTTTGCCAGTCAGGTCGGTATCGTTGATGAAAAGTGGCTTCCAGCACAATCGATCGTGCGGAGCCCAGCGATCTTCCTGGGCTTGACCGATGCCGCTCTTTGCGAGTTGGCTTCAACCCATGTGATTCTGACCATCGATTTTCCCTTGAGCAACTTTCTGGAGTCGAGAAAACTGAACGTCCTGAACTTTAATCACCTGCGTGCGGGCCAGTTTGCATGACCGGCCAAGATTTCATGGAAGCTGCTCTCGCTGAAGCCCGTCTGGCAGCGGAAGCTGGCGAAGTGCCGATTGGCGCGGTTGTGGTTCGCGAGGGAGCCATCGTTGCGCGCGGGCAGAATCGCGTACTGCGCGATGTGGACCCAACGGCTCATGCGGAGATTGTGGCCCTGCGCGCGGCGGCTGCGGTGCTGGGCAACTACCGTCTGCTCGGCTGCACGGTCTATGTAACGCTGGAGCCGTGCGCCATGTGTTCGGGGGCCATGATTCATGCGCGATTAGCGAGACTGGTCTTTGCTGCAGCCGATCCCAAGGCCGGCGCAGCAGGGTCAGTGCTCTCCGTGCTCAACCATCCGCAACTGAATCACCAGATGCAGGTGGAGCAGGGAATTCTCGAAGATGAGGCTGCGGAATTGCTGCGGAGTTTCTTTCGTGAGCGGCGATAGCGGTAAACTAGCCTCATGATCGTGCAAATGTACGGGGTTTCCTGGTGCCCGGATTGCCGGGCAGCCAGAAGGTTCCTCGACTCCCACGGCATCGAGTACTCGGAAATAGATGTGGACCGCGACCCGGCTGCCTCTGCCGAGGTGGTGCGCCGTGTGGGCAAGCGGGCTGTTCCGCAACTGGTGATAGACGGCGAGTGGTTCCAGCCCTACAAGCCGGGCCGAGGACTTCTGGTCGATGAGTTGCACCAGAAGCTGGGAATTCCTCGCGCCTGAAGGCTCATTCCTCGTACAATCAAGAGTTGAAGAAGGGCTGCGGAATGTGGCTCTTGCAAGGAGCTTGCTTTGATCGAACGCTATACTCGCCTCGCCATGGGCCGCATCTGGACCGAAGAGAACAAGTACCGCTGCTGGCTTCAAGTGGAGTCCGCGGCAAGCACCGTGCTGGCCGAGGATGGAGTGATTCCTGCCGAGGCGGCCGAGGCCATTGCTACCAAGGCCGGCTTCTCCGTAGCCCGCATTCAGGAGATTGAGGCGGAGGTGAAGCACGACGTCATCGCTTTCACCACCGCGGTGGCCGAGAGCCTGAACGCGCAGAACCTGGCGGATGCGTCGCGCTGGCTGCACTATGGGTTGACCTCCAACGACGTGGTCGATACGGCGCAGGCTCTGCAAGTGAAAGAAGCTTCGGCGCTGATCCGTGCCGGTCTTGTGGAACTGATGGCCGTGCTCAGGCGCCGGGCCGTCGAATTCAAACACACGCCTACCATCGGCCGCACGCACGGGATTCATGCCGAGCCAACGACCTTTGGCCTCAAACTGCTCAACTGGTTTGCTGAAATGAAGCGTAACCTTGTCCGTTTTGACGCGGCTGCTGAGGATATGCGCGTGGGCAAGCTTTCCGGCGCTGTGGGAACCTTCGGCCACTTGAAGCCGGAGCACGAAGAGAAAATCTGCGCGCGGCTGGGCCTCAAGCCGGCGCCGGTGGCCACGCAGGTTATTCAGCGCGATCGCCACGCGGCTTACATCTCCACTCTGGCAATTATTGGCAGCACGCTGGACAAAATCGCGCTCGAAGTGCGCCACCTGCAGCGGACCGAGGTGCGCGAGGCGCAGGAGTTTTTCAGCGAAAAGCAAAAAGGCTCCTCGGCGATGCCGCACAAGAAGAATCCGATTACGAGCGAGCAAATCTGCGGCCTCGCACGCGTGCTGCGGAGCAATGCGCAGGCGGCCTTCGAAGACATTGCGCTGTGGCACGAGCGCGACATCTCGCACTCTTCGGTAGAACGCGTGATCTTTCCCGACTCGACGATTCTCGCGGACTACCTGCTGGCAAAAACCACGGACCTCATTGACCGGTTGCTGGTCTATCCCGAGCGCATGAAGAAGAATCTCGAAAGCACAGGCGGGCTGATCTTCAGCGGCCAGTTGCTGCTCGATCTCGCAGAAGCTGGAATGTCGCGTGAGGATGCCTACAAACTCGTCCAGTCCCACGCCATGCGGGCCTGGCGAGAAGATCTGGTCTTTCGCGACGAAGTAGCGAAGGACCCGGCGATCACAAAGCTGCTCAGTCCTGAAAAGCTGGCTAATACCTTCGACTACATGCGTCAATTGGGCAATGTGGACGCGATCTTCAAGCGGGTGCCGGGCGAGTAGCCGTATGAACCAATTGGCAGAAGACGATTACTCGCGGGTTATGGAAGTCATTCGGCAAGCGGTAGAGCTGGGCCAGCAGAATGACACGGCCTTTGCGACGCAAATTATGGAGGCTGTGGTCGAGGAATTTCCAGGGCTTGCAATTGGCCACAGCTACCTGGGCTGGATATTGTCGCGCACCGGCCGGCATCGCGAGGCAATTGAGCAGAGCCGCGTGGCCGTGCAAATGGAACCTGCATCGGAGAGAATTTCGCTCTTGCTTTTTCGTGCGCTCTGGGGCGCTGGTGAACGCAATGAAGCGCTCCATGAGATGAATCGCTTTACGGCTATTGGACACTCAGATGAATACTCCAAAATGATGGAGGAGTGGGAGAAGATTGCGGAGGCGTAGCTGTCGTTTCCCAGGTCTTCTGAGCGGGACTTGGAGCGTTCGGCTAGCGAGCTTTCTGCCGTTTGATAGAGAAGTTCCCGCGTTGGCTGGCCTTATCTGGCGCAAACTGCGGGCCTAAATGCCTCATTGCGCTTGGGCTTAATCAATTACAACAAAATGACAAAGCATTCACTCCCTGTCTTCCAATCCTGAGCTACAATCTCCCGCAAGGAGGTTGACTATGTTCCTTTCTTCCCCACTGCTCAAGAAGTTGGTTCTTTTGGCTGCAGTAGCGCCTTTGGCCGCTACCGCTCATGCCAATGGAATCTCCGCCACAGCCACCTACACCGACTCACTGGTTTCCCCTGGGGTCTACGACTACTCGATAACTCTGAACAATACCGGCACCACAACGATTGGAACCTTCTGGTTCGGGTGGGTTCCAGGAGCCGGATTTTTGTCTGCAGCACCAACCAACGTCATCTCACCCACCGGATGGACCCCAACCGTGACGAACGCTGGCAAGGCCGTTCGATGGACCACCACCAGCAGTCTCCTCGCACCGGGCGATTCGCTGAGCGGTTTCAGCTTTGACAGCACGGAGACCCCGGCGCAACTGCTACTCGACTTCACAGGCACCGGCACTGGCTCCGGCGACCCCGTGGCAACATCTTTTGTTTACATTGCGGCGCCGCTTGCGGACCCGGGCGCTGAATTGGTTGCCACACCTGCCCCCGAACCAAGTTCGATGCTTCTGCTCCTCACAGGGGTTGTTCTGCTTGGTTTTATTAGGCGCACGGTTAGGGCCTGAGTTTCAATTGCAACTCTCGTATTACCGGGTCTGGCTGGGGATGCACGCCTGGCTGGACCCGGTTTTTTGCGTTTCAAACATCCGACTCAGAGCGCGAAGCAGTCGGAACAGGCGGGATAAGCGAAGGCAGGACCATGAACGCGAATTCTTGACCACAGCCGCGCGCAGGCCAGAGAGGTGCGCCGAGGGCGCGATCGCTCCAGCTCTTCACAATTGAGCGGAAGCGACCAGCGATACATTATTCTTCATAACACTGCTGTCCAAGATAACGTGAGGTGTTCTGGGCGGACGTTGATCTGACAGGAAATAGGGCTGCGAACCCTGGCTTTAACGGAGCGGGTTGGACAGCTTCGAGTTATGCGTCGCGTTGTCTGCTGTCTAAGATGGACTCCGATACCGTTCTGTCATTGTGCGCCATAGCTTGAGTCGAGTG
>Ga0255348_1000102_pt1 | contig 45146 bp, 42 predicted proteins | sample CBST25v5metaG_FD_189945 | JGI IMG/M metagenome (GOLD analysis project Ga0255348, IMG submission 189945) | Peat soil microbial communities from Stordalen Mire, Sweden - C.B.S.T-25.v5 | ecosystem: Environmental > Terrestrial > Soil > Wetlands > Peat | place: Sweden: Norrbotten County, Stordalen... | reverse complement strand
GGGTTGGGGCGCGCTTCATCATTCAGCTTCCATCAGCTAATTCGCTTGCAGGGGCAGTGTTTGCGTGTTGTTGTAACTCAGGTCAGTCACCTGCACGCTGCCCGGCATAATGGCGTTCACCTTGTAGCGATGGTTCACAATCTCGCCCGTGCGGGCAACAAAAATGTCGTCCCCATGAACAAAGAATGCTTGCAACGATTTGTCCTTGGCCTGCGTGTAGCCGAAGTACTTTAGATCAATGGCCGGTGGCCGCGGCTTCTCCGGAATTATCGGGCCCGCGTTCGCAATGTGTTGCCCCGGGCGCGCGCTCGCTGCCGGCATTTCGATGTGCGCGGGCTCTGACTCGGCGGAGAAGAGGTTCCTGCCCGTGCCCAGGTATTCCACCTCTTCGCTCAACGCTAGCTTGTCGAGATGCAGTGTAGGATCAATGCCGGCGTTCGAGAGCTTCTGAGCCTCCCGCGAGCCGGATGCGGAAGGATTCGCGGCAGCCGTGCGGCCTTGCTCCAAAGCAGGCGGACCGGCAATAGAGCGCGCAGCCGCCACTGGACGCGCCGGCTTGGGCGCTCCTGAAAAACTTCCCTTCAGTTCGTAGCCGCCGGCGCAGACAATCACCGCCAGCAGAGCGCCCAGTATATAAACCTGGCGCTTGTTTTCGATTCCCAGGGGCAGGGCCATGGCTATCTGTCCCCCTTTCCCTGAGAGGCAATCGGCGTGGCGGAGGTCGCATCGCCTGCTTGTTGCGTGGACGGCAATCCGCTGGCCGCAGCATCCCCGGGCCGCAGCCAGGTGGAGACCTTCAGCCGCAGGTTCACCAGGCCGCCCTGCTGGCCGGTCAGTGAAAGTCCGCGAATCACAAAGAAGTTCTGGTCGCGCTCCAGGCTGTTCACAAAGCGCATGATCTGCTGGTAGTTTCCGGTAATTCCCGCGTCCAGTGAAATCTCCGTCAGATCCGAGCCGGGAGCGCCTTGCGCGTATTGCACGCGGCTGAGCCGCACGGGGCCTTTCAGCGCCAGCTCTCCAATGCGGCGATCAATCGACGAGTAATTCGGCGGGATGCGCTTCGCATAAAACGCCTGCACCTGCGCGCGCGTCTCCTCCACGCGCTTGTCCAGGCCGCGCAACGGGGCGGTTTGCAGGTCGAGCGCCTTCAACTGAACTTCTTTGGCCGCCAGCGCTTCTGTCGAGCTGCCGTTCGTCGCGGCCCAGTCCAGGCCAAAGCGAATCGAGAGGCCGATAACCGCTACGAGCAGCACGGCAAAGGCTGCATAGTGCCAAGTGAGCGGAGAGGCCAGCCGCTCGCGCCACAGGGATGGGGTGCTGTTGCTCATCGCGCGCCCCCTGCATTCGGTTTCGATCTTTGGCTCGCGCGATCTCCGTCAGCCGGCGGCTTCCGGTCTTCTTGCTTTTTTTGCGCCTTGCGTTCCACGGCCGCAGCCGGGTTGTACTCCGCCTGTAGTTCAAAGGTAAAGCGATTCGAAGCGCTCACCGGCTCGAGCCGGTCGGCCTGGCCTCCTGTCGCTATCGCCTCGGAGCTCTCGCCCACAATGCCGGGCAGCAAAAAGTGTCTCGAATGTTCCAGGTTCTGCACCAGATCATCGGCGCGGTCGCGTGGTCCCACCACGCGCAACTTCACCGTAGTGCGGCCCGTCTTCTCATCGCTCGTCGGCTCCAGCGTCGCCACCTGAACGCCGGCCGGAACCACGTTTTCCAGATCTTCCATCGCCAGCGTCCACGAGAAAGTCTTCTGCTCGAAAAGCTGGTTGAGCATTCCCACCTCAGTCAGCAATCGGGCATTGGCGGGCTGCCGCATCATCTCCTGGTAGCCCTCCCGTTCCCGGCTGATGGCGTCGATCTTGCTCTGCACGCGCTGTTCGGTGGCGCGAGCTTCATCGGCTTTTTGATGAACGGCGCGCAGGCCCAGCCACAAGCCGATGGCCATCACCGCCAGCACCGCAATGGCAATGCGCAGGCGCTTGAGCGCCGGTCCGATATCGATGTAAGGGCGAGTGGCAAGATTGAGCGTTATCTTCATCAGGCTGCTCCCGCCAGCGCGCCGGCCACGCCCGCCAATGTCAACACATTTCCCAGCGGCGTAGCGGCTCCGGTCTCGGGCCGCGGCGTCAAATCAACGACCGTCAATTCGGTGTCACCGGGCGGAAAAATCCAGCGTGCAAAGTCCTCTGCCGCGCTGCCTCCGCCCAAGCCCATGCCGGCTCCAATCCCTGCAAAATGCAGCACCCGCGGACGAGCGCCCACCTTGTCCTCAAAATAAGCCGCGGCCACGGCGATGCCGCGCTGCACCTCTTCAAGCCGCTGTTCGGGTTCATCCGGCAGATCGAGCGTGCGATAAAGCAGCAAATCCTGCCCGTGAGTAATCGATGTAGTCAGCGCCAGCGCGCCCAGGTTCGCCGCCAAAACCGGCTCATCCGAATCGATGACCCCCAGCGACGCCAAACTCGTCGGCAGCACGGCTCCCGGCTCGTAACCCGCCGCGCGCACCGCGCCCTCATACTCCGCCAGAATCGCTCCCGGCAACACCGCCGCCAGCACCTTGCATTCCGTCTTGTTCTCCACCAGCACCTGGTAGCTCACCCCGGCCTGCTCCACGTCGAACGGAACCATCTTGCGCAACCGGAAGCGGATCACCGGAACAACTTCTGCCGCCTTGCTGGGCAGCGAATCGAAATCCAGGACAAAGACGCGAACCACCGTGTCGGGCAGCACCAGCGTAACAGCGTGCGTGCGCGGCGAAACCTGACCAAGCGCCGCGCGGATGGCGTTGGCCACAACCTCCGGCGCGCGCAGATTCTGTTCACCGATGCCCGGCACAATCACGCCCTGCGGCAGCGGTTCAAAGGCATAAACCGGCGGCTCGCCCGGCCCTGGCGTGGCGGCTGCCAGCACGCCCTGCGGCGATAGCTCCACGGCCACCGGCGGACGCGCCCCGGATGCGGAACCGAATTTGGCTTTGCTCAGAATCGAACTCACTATCTTGACGCCTCGATAAATGTAACCTTGTTGATCTCTTTGAGTGTGGTCAGCCCGCGCCGCACGCGATCCAGCGCCGACTCGCGCAAAAAGCTCATGCCTTCTTTCTGCGCCAGCTTGCGCACTTCGGAGGTGGGCTTCTTCGCCAAAATCAATTCGCGAATCGGATCGGTCAAATCCAGCAACTCATGGATCGCCGTCCGCCCGCGATACCCCGTGCCGCCGCACTCCATGCAGCCCGCGCCCTCGCGAAATTCAAATCCGCGCCACTCCGCCGGGTCCATGCCGCTGACCCTGAGCGTCTCGTCGTCATAGGTGACCGTGTGCACGCAGTACTCGCAGACGGTGCGCACCAGCCGCTGCGCCAGAATGCAGTTCAGCGCGGAGACAAAGTTGTAAACCTCCACGCCCATATTCACAAAGCGCCCCAGCACGTCCACCACGTTGTTGGCGTGAACCGTCGTAAACACCAGATGCCCGGTCAGCGCGGAGTTGATGGCAATCTGCGCCGTTTCATTGTCGCGGATTTCGCCCACCAGAATCTTGTCCGGGTCGTGCCGCAAAATAGACCGCAACCCGCGCGCAAACGTCAGCCCCTTTTTCTCGTTCACGGGAATCTGCGTGATGCCGCGAATCTGGTACTCCACCGGGTCTTCGATGGTGATGATCTTGTCTTCGTCGCTCTTGATCTCGTTCAGCGCCGCGTAGAGCGTGGTGGTTTTTCCCGACCCCGTCGGCCCCGTCACCAGCACCATCCCGTAAGGCTCGCGAATGTAGCCGCGGAAGCGCTTCAGGTCCGCGTCGGCGAAGCCCACCACATCGAGCGTCAGGTTGTGAAACTTCTCGCTCATCGACTCTTTGTCCAGCACGCGCAGCACGGCGTTCTCGCCGTGAATCGTCGGCATGATGGAGACGCGGAAGTCGATCAGCCGGCCCTTATATTTGACGCGAAAGCGCCCGTCCTGCGGCACTCTCCGCTCGGCAATATCAAGCTCGCTCATGATCTTGATGCGGCCCAGAATGGTGCTGTGATGCTCGCGCGCAATGGGCGCCATCGCCTCCTGGAGCACGCCGTCAATGCGGTACTTTACGTGCACCGAATCGTCATAAGTCTCAATGTGTATATCGGAGGCTCGCCGTTCCAAAGCGGTGAAGATGGTCGTGTCCACCAGCCGGATAATGGGGCTGATGTCTTCTTCGCTGGTCAGCTTTTCAATGGAAATGTTTTCGTCGGAGTTTTCATCGCCCGTCAGCACATCGAAGGTCAGCCCCTCGCTTGCTTCGTCCAGCACGCGCTGCGATTGCTCGGTCTTCTTCAGCAGTTCGGTAATCTGCGAGAGCGTGGCCACGCGCGGAATGATGCGATGCGAGAGCAGCCCGGCAATCTCATCCAGCACCATCAGTTGCGAGGGGTCGCTGACCGCAATCACCAGCGCATCCATCTTTTGTTCGATGGGCACAAAGTTGTAGCGGAACATCAGCTCCACCGGAACCGTGCGCAAAAGCTCGTGCTGAATCTTGAAATTCTTCAGGTCCACGAACTCGGCGTGATAGCGCTCCGCCAGCGCCTCGGCCAGCGTGCGCTCCTCCGGGCTGCCGGGAAGCGGCCCGCCGGGAAGTGGAATCGCAAGTTGTGTTGCATCAGCCATGGTTTATCCCGGACCTCCGGTGGCCTGACCCAGCGAGAAGATGGGCAGGTAGAGCGAGATGAGAATGAAGACCACCACAATGCCCATCACCACCAGAATGGCCGGCTCAATCAGCGCCAGCGCCGCGGTGAGAGCCGTGGCCACATCCTCCTCAAAAAACTCTGAAACCGAATTGAGCATCTGCGGCAGCGCGCCGGTCTGCTCGCCCACGGCGATCATTTCGCCGGCCAGATCGGGAAAAATCTTGGTCTGGATCAGCGCATCCGCCAGGCTCTTGCCTTCGCGAACCGTGGTAATGGAGTTCAGCACCGCGCGTGAAACCCGTTGCGAACTGATGGAGCGCGCCGCGGTTTCCAGCGACGGTACCAGCGGCAGCCCGCCCGTCAGCAGCGTCGAAAGCGTGCGCGCAAACAGGGCCACCTGATACTTGAGCCAGATCTTGCCCAGAACGGGCAGCTTGATGCGAAACCCGTCGATGAAATCGCGGCCTTTTTCGGTGTGCGAAAAGCGATAACCGCCAAAGCCCGTGCCCGCAAAGATGATCAGAATCCACAGCAGATTGTGGTTCAGAAATTTGCCGAAAGCCAGCAGGTCCATGGTCATCTGCGGCAGCTTCGAGCCCATCTGGTCATAGAGCGTGGCAAACTGCGGAATCACAAAGACGAACATGAAAAACATCAGGCAGGTAACCAGCGTCATCAGCACGCAGGGGTAAATCAACGACGCCACCAGCTTCTTGCGGAAGGTGAGCGAGGTGCGCTGGAAGCTCACATAGCGCTCCAGAACCTCCTGCAAATTGCCGCTCCGTTCGCCGGCCAGCAGCGTCGTGGTGTACATCACCGGAAAGCCCGTCTGCGCTTCGAAAGCCGCCGAAAGCGCATCGCCGGTTTTCACCCTCGCCGCCACGTCGTACAACTGCGCCGCAAAATGCGCGTTCTTCTGGTTCTTGGCCAGCATCTCGATCGAGCCCATAATCGGCAATCCGGCGCGAATCAGAGTGAGGAACTGCTGGTTGAAAATCAGAAAGGTCTCCAGCTTGACCTTGCGCTTCGAGCTTCCGCCAAAACCGCTGCGGGATTTGACGGAAAAGACGTGGTATCCGGCGTGAACAAAGCGGGCGCGCAGCTCCTCAGCGGTGGCCGCCGTCTGCACCTGCTCCTGCACGCGGCCGCGCTCGTCGGCCACCTTGATTACGAATTCCGCCATGCCTCTGCCCGCCGGCTCAGTCGCTCCGGCTATTCCCTGCAAATTTCCCCAGCATTCAGGGTACCAGTTCCCGCCCATTGCTCTCGTAACGGAAAGACGCGAAAGGAGCGACCACCGCTCATCAACCCAAAGGCCAGACAAACCCCGGAAAACCCCGTGCGGGTGGCGGCGCGGATCTTTTGGATGGCGCAGTTGGCCGGTCTGCGGTTCAGCCCTGCCTCTTGCGCGCGGAAGGCCGATTTCACACCGTGCAATTCAGGCCAGCATTCCTGCGCTTCTCTGCCCAAAATGGACTGTGTACAGGTCCCTCACCATCCACTTTCGCCCGTGGCGGAAGCCCTGCACAGGAGAACCCTATGAACCTTCAGTTCACGAATGCCCAGCTCATCATCGCCGCGTTTGCGCTCATCCTCGTCGTTCTCATCGCCGTGGGCTTCTACCTTGAACGCCGCAAAGCCAAAACCCGTGCCCTTCGCAATCGTTTCGGCGCCGAATACGACCGCGCCGTTGTTACCAGCGGCTCCTCGCGAAAGGCTGAAAACAAACTGGCTGACCGCGAAACCCGCGTGGAAGCCCTGAAGATTCGCGATCTTGAAGCCACCGAGCGAGATCGTTTTGTCGCCGAGTGGCACTCCGTTCAATCCCGCTTCGTCGACCACCCCAAGGCCGCCGTCACGGAGGCCGACGATTTGGTCAACTCGCTACTTGAAGCGCGCGGCTATCCCAGAGCCGGTTTCGATCAGCGCGCCGACGATGTCTCCGTCACATACCCCCGCGTGATGGAAAACTACCGCCTCGCGCACGGCGTTGCCGTCAGGCCCGGCCAGTTCGAAGCCACCACCGAAGAGTTGCGCACCGCCATGATCCAATACCGCGCCATCTTCGATGAGCTTCTTCAAGCCCAAAAGCCCGCCGAACACAAAGTCGCCGCATGACTTCGAGCTTTTGCGGCGACAAAATGACCTGACATAAGCGGGTGTCCTGGAGGTTCATAACATGGGACAGCTCACAAATGTAACCCGATCCGTCCGCAAGTCGGGATTCTCCTGCCTGCTGCTGGCGGGCATATTCGCGCTGGCGACCACCCTGGCATTCTCCGCCAGCCCGAATCCTGAGACAATCCAGGCCACCTATGCTCAAAACGGCAAAATGATCAGCGTCACGCTGACCATTGACGGCTACTCCAACCAGACGGACATGCGGACTCTTTCACAGGCATTTGAAGAAGGCCGGGATCAGGCATTGGTCGTCGCGCTCTCCAAAACAAAAGCGGTCGGGCATTGTTCCATTTCAGGCGCTCTCAGCTATGAAGTCGCCTTCATCCAAATGGTTCTAACTCCAACCGGCCGGCAGATCACCTTTATCACCAACCGCCCGCATCAAGCCGGCGAAGACAGCCCGGACGCGCCCTCCCAGTCCTTCGACCTGGCGGTTGGCCAATTCAACCTGAATGACACCGACAACACCAAGAGCACAGGGTTCCTGTATCCGGCAAGCAAGCTCGTGGTCGATGACAAGGGAGAGTTTCACTACGATCTGGCCGGCGCTCCCTGGTCTCTGGTCAACATCCTCGATTCCAAGGCAGCTTCCGGCGAGACTATAGCGCAAGGCCCCGAAAAATGAACGTGAACAGATTTAAACAGCTTCAAGATCAGGCCAGCCTCCGAATAACCTGTTAAGCCGGGACCATCCTGGCCGCGCCTTTGTCTTCGCGCCTGGTGTCACGACCTCGTGATTCGGAAATCTCGATTTTGACCGTATTTAGATGCCCCAAGTCCCGTGTTTGGGGCTTGGTAGATTGCATCTTCACGCGATCATAGTATTAGGGTCGAATTCCCAGCTCTCCCGGAAATCAGCCGGAAAGTGCGTGATTCACCCTTGGAAAACGGCCTCCCCGTCTGCGCGTGGTTCAGTTCAAGCAAATGTGATTTTTCATCACCTGGCCGTGAAGGAACAAGGAAATCCCGCCCCGGATTGGTTACCTGCCTGAAACTTCGGTGCTGGGCGCGGTGACTTTAGCGCGACTTTCCGTGACGGAGGTTTGAGCCCACACGCAGAATGTTGTGCATTCTGATGAGGTCCTATCAATAAGCTTCTGGTAGTTGCCAAAGTCATGGAAAGCCCTCAGCCAGGCATCCGAGACACGCAGCTTCCCCGCTTTGCACCCCACGGGCTAAGGAAAGCGAAGGAAAGGAAGAGACCAGTGAAGAGGTTTTCGAAAGCTTTACTCGCATTGGCAGCGGCCCTTGTAATTTCCCCCACTGCGTTGGCAGACGGCTTTGTCATCTATAACAACATCAGCAATCCTTTACCGCCCAACGTCCCATCCGAGCCGTATGAAGCTGTTCAGTCCGGCGAATTCGGAGGCCTCATTCAATTTGCGGGAGGCGGTTCGAGCTATTCGCTCGCCAGCGCCACCGTGGCCATGAGTGACTGGGCCCTGGCTTCCACCTATACGTCGTCGATAAACAACTCCCTCATTACCATCGCAAACAGCGGCTACAGCGCCACGTCCTCCGGCTTCTACGTGCCGCTCACTCTGAATCTTTACAATGTTGGAGCGAGTAACTCGGTGGGATCGTTGTTCGCCACAGAGACGGTTGACGCTTTTATTCCATGGCGCCCTGAGGCAGACGGCTCTTGCGGGTCTGGCTATAGTTCCGGCGGAGCTTGTTACAACGGGTCGCTATCGACAGTTACCTTCAATCTTGCGGGTGTCGTCTCTCCCGGCCAGATTATTTACAGCCTTGCATTCAACACAACCGATTATGGCGCGAGCCCGACCGGGGTTGCAGGACCGTATGACAGCTTGAACCTCGGGCTTTCGGTGACGTCTCCCTCAGTCGGAAGCAATCCGCTTCCTGGTACGGCCTATTGGGAGACATCTACCGCCGGGTGGTACGCCGATGGGGGTGCGGGCGGTGTCGGCACACTCCGCCAAGATACGGGCTGGACCCCTTATAGCGGCGAAATTGAATTCACCTCTACGCCAGAGCCGTCGAGCCTGCTTCTGCTCAGCACCGGGCTGCTCGGCCTGGCAGGCATCGTTTTTCGGAAGACCAGGACGTCCGATCTGGTTTTGCACTCGTAGCATTCTGTACTCTTGTTCCTCTAGTAAGTCCGGCTCCGATTTCCCGATTCCCCCTCCGCCTTCCCCAAAAAGGGGAGGACGTGACGGCGGAGCCAATGTTCCCAAGGCAGTATGAAAAGAATCTCCGCGCGAATGTCTTCCCCGGGCATTGCATGTCGCGCTGGGCTTGCCGATCAAACCTTAAACTCCGGTTACCGCCTCCCCCCTCCCCAATCGACGGGAACCCGGACGAAAGATCGAGTTGAGGAGGAAAAGTGAAAGCGATTTTGAAAGTTGCGATTTTGCCTGCATTGCTGCTGGCGCTTGCATCAGTGGCCAACGCCGAAACCCTCACCCTGACTGGGACGGGCTCCAATACGGTCAATACGGTGGAGTATGGCGGGGTGTACACCTATCCGTACTATCTCAGCGTGAATGATGGACCATCCGTAGCCATGATGTGCTTGAGTTTCGACAACGAAATATCCCAAGGAGAATCGTGGTATGTAACTGAGTCCACTCCTACCAGCGTGGACCAGTTGGAAGCTGCGTGGCTATTCGAGGATGCCGCTGCCACGCCGGCAAATGATATTGCCGACCAGTTGGCCGCATGGTCGCTGTTCGCCACCGAGGGCAGTTCGTTGCTTGCATACGACTCACCAGCCGCAGCCGGGCAGTTAGCGCTTGCCGGAGCAAATTACGGCAGCGTGAACGCGGCAAATTTCACCATCTACACGCCTGACGGATACGAACTCAACATTCCCCAGACGTTTATCACTGAAACAACTACACCGGAGCCTTCATCCCTGCTGTTACTCGGCACGGGGCTGTTTGGTCTTGCAGTGATCCTTTTCCGGAAAATGAAGGCGTTCGGTCATACCACACACTTTTAGCAACTTTGTTTCTCATGTTTCTCCGGGAAAAAGGGCACGGAAACGTGCCCTTTTTTTGTGCCCTCGCAAGTGCATGGGTGAAGCCGATGAATGAAAAGAGCGGCAGGAACGCGCAACCCGTCAAACCGTGAGCCTGTACGCTTTCAGCCTTCGAACCTGTATCCTGAATGCGTTCCACTTTTCGGTCTGAAAGAGGTCTGGATTGGCGTTGGGAATGATCAAGTTGATGCGCAGGCACTGGCGGCTAGCCGGGGCAAGTCTGCTTCTGGTTGCGGTGGCCGTTGGCGCGGTTTCGCTCGCAGTTCACGCCAGCCGTTCGGCGGCAGCGGTTGTGCCGTATCCGCACGAGGTGGCGCAAGTCAGCTTTGCCGTGGCCGGAGACGTGATTCCGCATGAAGCAGTGCGTGCCGCCTCGGCTGCTGCCGGAAACGGCGCGCAAGGCTGGGGCGCGCTCTTCAGCGATGTGAGCGATGTCTTTGAGAAGGCCGATTTCGGCTTTGTGAATCTTGAAACTCCTGTGGCCCCGGAGCACACGCACGGCACCAAGCCCTTCATGTTCGACGCGCCTGTCGCATTGATTGACGCGCTGAAGGCCAGCGGCATCAAGATCGTTTCATTCGCCAATAACCACGTCATGGATCAGGGATGGCCTGGCTTTACTGAGACCCGCGAGCACCTGCGCGCCGAAGGGTTGCCCTTCGCCGGCTCCGGTGACACGGCGCAAACCGCCTGGCAACCCGTCATCGTCCAGGCCAACGGCATCAAGGTGGGCTGGCTCGGGATGACGCGCTGGCTCAACGGCAATCGCAATCCCGACTCTCCAGACCAGCCCCATGTGAACTTCTTCCCCTATCCGGGTGAGGCGCCCGGCGCGCCGGGAATGGATGAGGCCGGCGTTCTCGATGCCATCAGGAAAGCGCGCGCGCAATGCGACCTGCTGGTGGTTTCCATTCACTGGGGCATCGAGTACGCGCCCGCGCCGCAGCCCGAAGACGTCGAAACAGCGCACAAAATGCTTGATGCCGGAGCCTCGGTGATCGTGGGTCACCATCCGCACGTTTTGCAGCCGGTGGAGACTTATCGCACCACCGACGGCCGCAACACGGTGATCTTTTATTCGCTGGGCAATTTTCTCTCCAACCAGTCGCGCAGTTACGTGGACGCTCTGATGCCGGACAGCGAGGGCGACCCGCGCGACTCGATGATTGGCCTGTTTTCCGCCGTGCGCACGGACTACGGACCGGGCGGCGTACGCGTCGAATTGGGCCACGTGGGCGTTTTGCCGGCATGGGGCGAGAACAACCGCAACGAACTGGCCGCGGGCCACGCCAAAACGCCGGTGATTCACCCCGTCCTGATTGACCGCGAAATGCCGCGTTTGCAAACCAGATTGGACGAGCTGAGCAAGCTGAACACGCCCGCCACGCCGCTCACCGCCGCGCAAAAGCAGGAGTTCATCGAGCTGACCAGCCAACTAAAGCTGCTCGACGATCGCCGCAAGCAGATCGTGGAGCGGGTCGGCAGTGAGTACATCACCGATCCGCCCAAGCAGTCTTCCAAATAGGTCCTGAGGTTCTTTCGCTTTTGGAAATAAAACTCTACTGCACCGTGCCCTGCGGCCTCAACCTGCGCAGGTCCAGGGCGCAGGCGACAGCGTTCTGCGCCTGGAGGCGCAGGTTGTCTGACGCGGCCCAGAGCCACAAGCGGGAGACCTGGCTGGAGTTGCGCGCGTCTGGCTCCGGACGCAGCCGGACCAGCACGTCATTCTGTCCTGTAGCAGCCAGGTTCGAGGGCGAATCGGTGTCTTCGAGAACCAGGTCCACGTGACCTCCGCTCAAAGCCTCTTCGATCGCGGCAATCTCGGTCGCACGCTCCAGTTCCACGGCAATCGAAAAAGTGTGGCCGTGAAAGACGGGCGCATGAATCACTTGCAGGGCCAGTGCGGGCCAGCGGCCAGCGGAGAGCGCGGCATAATGGCGGCGAACCCTTGCCTCGACCGCGCCCAGGCTGACTTTGGAGGCCTCGCCCAGCCCGGCCAGCAGGTTATAGGCCGTCTGCGTGTCGTAAAGCTCGCGAGGCAACCCTTGAAAGCTGAGCAGGCTCATGGTCTGCTGGTGAAGCTCGTCCAGCGCCGCCCGGCCAAATTCACTGGCCGGCTCAAGCAGCGTGGCAAAGGTGGCGCGGACCGGGGCAGCCTGCTGGAGCCGTTCCAGCACTAGCGCCAGCGCCAGCGCCGCCGGATGAGCCGGAACCACCGCGGGGGTAAACAGGTCAGCGGTAACCGCCTCGGAAACCAGCCAGGGCGCCCGCACCAGCACGCCCGCCTCCTGATCGAGAGCGCCCGAGAGGTCGAGGACCGTTGAACCGGCGCGGAGAGCCTCGCGCCAGTGCTTACGGGTCAGGTCTTCAGAGCCGCAGAAAAACGTGAAATCGATGTAGTCGAAAGCGTCCGTGCCGATGGCCTGCACGAAGGTGATTTCGTCGCCCACCTGGTCCAACTGGCCCTGTGCCTCTTCTTCGTCAAGCAGCGTGATGTTGGACGCCGCCAGCGGCGACTCCGACAGGGCTTCCTTCAGCTCTCGGCCCACCAGGGTAGAAGCTCCGGCAATAGCGATCTTGTACACAGGCGTCCCCTTTTCTGATCAGTCCAATGAGTCTCTTGCAAAAATATCTTCGGGCTATGGGTTGTGTCAGGGCACGACTTTAGTCGTGCCGCAAAAGCTGCAAAATCAACACGGACTTTAGCCCGTGAGGGAATGTCTGTCTGGCGGAATGTAAGTATTCAGAGCGTCCCCTTGTTTGGATCAGTCCGATGAAGAAATTTACAAATGGCTCAACGGGTCCGGTTCGTCCGCAATGGGTTCAGGCAAAGCCGCAGCCGGCCGCCTGCGCCGCCGCCGCGACCACGAGTAGGCCGCACGCGCCCAGATGCCGCTGAACATGTAGGCCAGCGTACATGCAAAGATCACCACCTGAGAGAATTTGAAAATGAAAAACAGCGCAATCAGGATGAGAAAGAGAACTTGGTAGGGATGGCTCCTGGAGAGGCTCAGCTCCTTGCCTGACCAGAACCGCCAGGTGCTGACCATGAGGAACCCGCACATGCCCACGATTCCCAACCAGATGAGAGCAACCCACCAGGCCTCGATGGGAATTCCGTACTCAAAATGTACGCAAGCGGCAATCAGGCCTGCCGCGGCAGGAATCGGCATACCCACAAAATACTTGCGGTCCGGACGTCCCGGATTGCGCGGCTGCGCGTCATGACTGATGTTGAACCGGGCCAGCCGCGAAACTCCGCCGATCAAAAACAGAAAGCAGATGAAGGCGCCGGCGTGGAAGATGTTCTCGTGCAGCTGAGGATTGATGGAGTCCGGCAGGAAATGAAATCCCCAGATGAGCGCCAGAAGGCTGGGCGCTACGCCAAAGGTAATCGCATCGGCCAGCGAATCCAGCTCCTTGCCAAAATCGCTGCAAGTGTTGGTCATGCGGGCAATGCGGCCGTCGAGCGCGTCGAAAGGAATGGCAAAAAGAATCGCGATGGCCGCCCAATCCAGATGCATATGAGCGTTGCCCACATCGACCAGCGACTTGATCGTCTCGGTGATGGAAAAGTAGCCGGCGGCAATGTTGCCCACGGTAAAAAGTGAAGGCAGAACGAACATGCCGCGGCGCAACTGCGCCCGTGCATTGGCTTTGACCTGTGCGGCGTCGCGGTGCATCATGAGCGGCCTCGGTCGGACTCGTTGGCAAGCGCCTTGGCGCTCGTGGATTGACTCGCCGCTGACACAACAGACGCCATCTCCGCAAGCACGCTCGCGCCGCCCTTCACGCGCTGGCCCACGCTCACGCGCAGTTGAGCCTCTGCGGGCAGCAGCACGTTCACGCGGGAGCCGAACTTGATGAGCCCCACGCGCTGCCCGCGCTCCACCGTGTCACCCTCGCGCAGCTTGAAAACGATGCGCCGCGCAAGCAGGCCGGCAATCTGCTTGAAAGTGACTTCCACGCCGTCCTCGCCGCGCACCGTGGCAATGTTCTGCTCGTTGCGGTCAGCCGAAGCGGGATTCATGGCGTTCAGGTATTGGCCCTTCTGGTAGTGCACGCTCGTGAGCACGCCGGCAATTGGCGAACGGTTCACGTGCACGTCAAAAACGCTGAGGAAGATGCTGATCCGCTGCCGCGGTCCTTCGGGAGTGACGATGGAAGCCGTCTCGGTCACCAGCCCGTCTCCGGGCGAGACAATCAGGCCAGGCCCCGCGGGGATCGTCCGCTGCGGATCGCGGAAGAACCAGAGAAAAAATGCCGCTAGAAGCACCGGCGCTATGCTCCACGCCCAGTTGCCCGTAGCCCATGCCAGCGCAATCGCCACCGCCAGCAAGCTCAAACCGTAGATGTAACCGTCACGAACCATTGTCCTAGACGATTATACGGTGATTCCGCTCGCGTGCTGACGGAGTCCATCCCGCAGCACGTGGATTCTTGAGCACACCAACCCTCGGCAAGCCGAACCGGAAGTGCGCTCGGGCAATTCGCCTGCGTTCTTCAACTGCTTCAAGACCCTAAGCTACAGCCGGCTGTCCGTGCTCCAGGGCGAAAATCATGTCCTTGGCGTGCAGCTTGAGCTTCTTCAGCCTGACTTCCTCGATTTGCTCCTCTGCGGAGAGGTAGGGCTTCTGCAGCAACTCTTCCAAACGCTGAGCGTAGCTATGATGTTCGGCATGCAGGCGATCTAATTCTGCGCTCAGCGTGGAGTCCTTTATTTCATCCATCAAGCACCTCCGTTTATTAACGAACAATTACTTATATCGCCGTCGTGGCACAACCGGCAAGCCTAAAAAGACCAGAAGCAACCTTTCCCTGTGGAATTCACCGCGAAAAACCCTCTTGCGTGACCGCAATCACGTAAGGCTTGTTTGACTGTCACTGTTGACGCAGGTGAGCCGGCACCGCCGGAGGGTTTTCCAGCCGGAGGCGCATTAGAACCGCATCTTCAACCGGATCATGGTAGTAGCGCACCCGGCGGCCTGTTTCGGCAAAGCCCAACCCCCGGTAAAGCCCCAGCGCCGGCTGATTCGAGGCGCGCACCTCCAGAAAGACGTCTGCAATCCGGACCGCAACAAGCTCGGCGGCCAGTTCAGCAAAGAGCCGCCGCGCAAGCCCTTGCCGCTGGGCCTTCGAAGCAACCGCGATGGTCTCCAACTCGGCCTCCGGCGGCAGCAAGCTGGCCACTGCAAAGCCCGCCACGGCGCCCACGGCTTCGGCCACCAGAGCAATGCGCCTTGGCTGGGCCACAGGGTCTAATGCTCGTTCAAACGCTGTACGGGGCCACTGTGGAGCTTCCTTCAAGCTCTCGGCAACCTCCATCACCCGGTCGAGGTCTGCCGGCGTCATGCGGCGAAAACGCACGGCGGCAATGCGCGAACTCATGCCCGCTCCGCCTCGCCAAAAATCTCCGCGTCACTCCGGCGCAGATAATGCCCATCCAGCAGGGCCAGGTCAACAAAATCCCCAGCGGTCACCCTGGGCGCGCACAGCCGAAGCGCATCGCCGGCGTTAGGCGCAGCCGTGCTGACCCGCTCCGCATCCGGCCAAGCCTCACCGATAAGCAGCCCGGCAGCCTCGTCGCAAAAGGCAATCCGCGCCGGAGGAGAATCGACTTCTGCCAGCTCATGCGCTCCAGCCAGCATTTCCCTTGCCTGCACGACGGTCGCATCCAGCCTTAAATAGACCTCGTGGCGATGCGCATCCAGTGCCGCCGTACGAACGCCAGCCTTTGCGGCCAGAACCTCCAGCCGCGAAACGGCCACCACCGGAATCCGCGCAGGTTCAGCCAGGCCTTTCACGGCGGCCAGCCCCACTCGTACGCCTGTAAAACTGCCCGGCCCGTTCACCGCCACAATTGCGTTCAACTGGCCCAACTGCACCCCGGCCCCGGCCAGAAGTTCGCCCACAGCCGCCACTAGAGTTGAAGAATAGTTGCGCCCTTCCAGCTCAATCTGGCCCAAAACTTCAAGTGCCTGGCCCGACCATCGCCCCAGCGCCACCGAACCAGTCGGTCCGCAGGTGTCGATGCCGAGCAGAAGCGTGGATTCAGCCATGAAACCCCTCTTACACCGCCGCCAAGGCCTGCTCCACGTCAGCGATTAGGTCGTCCTTGTCCTCGATGCCCACGGAGAGCCGCACCAGCCCCGGCGTGATGCCCAGCCTGTTGCGCTCCGCATCGCTCAGCGCGGCGTGCGTCGTCGTAGCTGAATGAGAGGCCAGCGACTCGACCCCGCCCAGCGACTCGGCGCTAAGGAAGATCTTGAGCGCGCCCAGAAACCGCCCTGCGGCCTCTGTGCTTCCCAGGTCAAAGCTCATCATTGAGCCAAAGCCCTTCTGCTGCTTCACCGCCAGTGCGTGCTGCGGATGAGTGGCCAAGCCCGGATATGCCAACCGGCTCAGCTTCGGCTGCGTCGAAAGGAAGTGGGCCACCGCGCGACCGTTCTCCTCGTGCTGCTTCATGCGCAGCGGCAACGTCTTAATGCCGCGCAGAACCAGGAAGCACTCGAAGGGCGACAGAATCCCTCCGGCGGCTTTCTGCACCAGATGAAAACGCTCCTTGTGCTCCGGCTTGCTGCCGATAAGCGCGCCGCCCAGCCCGTCCGAGTGGCCGTTGAGAAATTTGGTGGTCGAATGCATCACGATATCCGCGCCCAGGGCCAGCGGGCTTTGCAGCACCGGCGACATGAACGTGTTGTCGACGCTGACCTCGACACCTTTGGCGTGCGCAATCTCGCAAATCGCGCTGATATCCGTGAGCGACATCAGCGGATTGGTCGGCGTTTCAATGTGGATGAGCTTTGTCGCGGGGCGTATGGCGGCGGCCACGGCCTCCGGCTTGCCCGTATCCACATACTCTATCTCGATGCCGTAGTGGCGCACAATCTGATTGAAGAGCCGCGTCGTCCCGCCGTACACGTTGTGCGAGCAGATCACGTGGTCGCCCGTGTGCAGCGTGGCCACCAGCGCGAAGATGGCGGCCATGCCGCTGCCAAACGCGTGCCCGCTCGTTCCGCCTTCGAGCGCGGCCAAAGCCTCTTCCAGCCTGTCGCGCGTTGGGTTCCCTGCGCGCGAGTAGTCCCAGCCCCGGTCCGTGCCAATGCCGGTCAGCTCAAACGTCGATGAAAGGTAAATGGGCACATTCACGGAGCCCGTCAGCGGGTCAGGATATTGCCCCGCATGAACGGCAAGGGTCGAGTATTTGTAGTTGGACATGATTATCCTCTTCGTTTCTAGCTTATCGCGGCGGGGTATGACGTTTCCGTGGTGCAGCGTTCGCTACACCCCGCCCTCAAAGATCTTCTTCGACAAATACCGCTCCGCCGAATCCGAAATAATCGTGGCGATGCGCTTGCCCGGCCCTAACTCGCGCGCTAACTCTACCGCCGCAAACACAGCCGCGCCGGAGCTGGAGCCGGCCACCAACCCCTCTTCAGCGGCCAACCGCTTGACCATTGCAAAGGCATCCTTGTCACTGACCTTCACAATCCGGTCGCAGACATCGCGGTGAAAGGTCTTGGGGATAAAGCTCACGCCGATGCCTTCCACCTTGTGCTTGCCCGGTGTTCCCCCTTGCAAAATCGAGCCTTCAGTCTCGACGGCGACAGTAATCACCGCCGGATTTTTCTCCTTCAAAAAGCGCGCCACGCCGGAAAAAGCTCCGCCAGAGCCAACGCCGTTCACGAAGGCGTCTACGCGACCCTCCATCTGCTCCCAGATCTCCGCTGCCGTGGTGTCATGGTGATACTGCGGATTGGCCTGGTTCTCAAACTGCAGCGCGATAAACGAGCCGGGAATCGCCGCTCCGCTGTCGCGCGCGCGCTGAATCGCGCCGCCCATGCCCTCATCCACAGGCGTGCGCACCACCTCCGCACCGAAGCCGCGCATCAGAATGCACTTCTCCTCGGCGAAACCCTCGGGCACAAACAACTTCACTTTGTAGCCGCGATTTACGCCAATCAACGCCAGGCCCACGCCAGTGTTGCCCGCCGTAGCCTCGATAATCGTCGAGCCGGGATGCAGCAGCCCACGCGCCTCCGCATCCAGAATCATGCCCAGCGCGGCGCGATCCTTGATGCTCCCGCCCGGATTGAGGAATTCGAGTTTGGCAAAGACGGCTGTTGCCGGCTGCGGCGCAACGCGCGTCAGTTCGAGCATCGGCGTCGAACCAACAAGTTGCGTGATATCGGCGGCAATACGCAGTGCGGATGAGTTAAAGCGCGCGGTTTCCATGTGGGGTCCAGTTTATAACGCCGGAGCGGCAACTCGGCTACGCAGTGTCTGAGGAACTCCAAATCGACTGGCTTTGCGTCAGGGCACGACTTCAGTCGTGCCGCAAAAGGCAGCAAAATGAATGCGCTTTAGCCCCTGCGGGACAGATATCTTCGCTTGCTGGATGAACGGTCGATTCACCAAACACTGCTCTAATGCCTCTCCGGCAGAGCGTTCTGCGTAACCACCCGCGCCGCCGGATAGTAGCCGGTGCGTGTGCGCACATTGAGTTTCCCGTGGTGCCTGGCTTTGGCCGTAACTTCCACCCGCCGGAAGCCTGGCTCGGTGGTCGGCTTGGTCGAGTGATAGCCAAGCAGGTACTGGCTGCGGATGTCCTGAGCCACCTCAGCCGCGATCTGGTCAATCTCTTCAATGTTCTTGGGGAAAAACGCCATGCCGCCGGTCTCGGTCGAGAGCATCTCCAAAGCTTTGCGCGCTTCTTTCGCCTCGGAGTGGCTTACATCGTCGCCAAAGAGCAAACCAATCGAATAGATCACCGGCCCGGAGAGCTGCTGAACTCGCCGGATGGTCTGATCCCGGCTGAGAGTCGAGGCATTGTCTTCGCCGTCCGTAATGAGAATCAGAACCTGCTTGGGGTGCCTGGCGTCGCTCGCCAGCTTGTCGGCCGACGCGGCCACGGCGTCGTAGAGCGCCGTTCCGCCGCGCGCCTCAATGTGGCTCAGCCCTTCGCGCAGCTTGTTTACGTCGGAGGTGAAATCCTGGTCGATAAAGGCCTCGTCGGAGAAGTTCACAACGAATGCCTCGTCCTGCGGGTTGGAAGCCTGAATCAGGTCGAGCGTGCTCTTGTTCACCGACCGGCGCTTGCTGCTCATTGAGCCGGAGTTGTCCACCACCAGCGCAATCGAGACCGGCAGGTCACTGTGCAGAAAGCTGATAAGTGTCTGCGGAACGCCGTCCTCAAGCACCTCGAAATCTTCTTTTTTCAGGTCCGGGACCGGCTCTTTGCCTTGGAGCACCGTGCAATTGAGGTCTACCTCTTCGACGTCGGCGTGCAGAATATATCCCTCGCCCAACTTGCGCAGAGCCGGAGGCGCGGGCAGCTCGCCATCCGGGGTGCGCACCGGGTCGCGATCCACCGTGAGCGATGGAGCCGTGGCCGGAGCTTGCGCAGCCGACGGAGCCTGTTGCGCGGCGAGCGCAAGAGTCGCGCCGGCAAATAGAAGCGCGAAAACCGCGTAATGGCAAAGACGCATAGAAAACGGTGCAAGCATGGAAGATAAGTTGAGCCAATCCCGCTGGAGGGTTGACCTTCAACTTCACTTTACGCCACTTGCCCATGGGTCAGTCTCCCGGAAGCGGCAAGGACCCATCGGGCAGCTTCACACCTTGCGCCAAAACTCGCCTGCAAGCCTGCAACGCCGTACGCATTCCCCGCGGGCCGGAAAATTTATATCTTTAGTTTCGCGCGTGCGGTAGTATGAGTTCGCAAGGTCGGTTGGCCTTCCCGTTTGCTCAGTTTCCTGAAATTTCCTGAGCGAAAGCGCCTGCCGAGAGCGCCCTCCCGTATGACTGCCAGACCAGAGCGCTTCCACAATTCACGTGTCCTTTCTGGCGTTGTGCGAGGCGCCATTTCCTCACAATCCGGCGGCGAAGATTTATCGCGGCGAACGCGTTGAGGAAAATGCCGCTTGAGGGCAATCTTTTCGGGGCACAGCAATTGTGAAACCGCCATAACCATGTTTCGCAGAAGTTCGCAAAAGGAGACATTCGATATGCCCACAGCAGAAGTTGCATCGGAATTCACCGTTCACCATGCCCTTGATGGCCTCCACAAGGGTGGCGTTCAAAAGAAATATGGAAACTTCATTGGCGGACGCTGGGTCGCGCCCGCTCAGGGAAAGTACTTCACCGACTATAGCCCGATCAACGGCGAACCTCTGGCCGAGATCGCGAAATCAACCGCGGAAGATGTGGAGAAAGCCCTCGATGCGGCGCACGCCGCCAAGTACGCCTGGGGACACACTTCACCCGCGGCCCGGGCCGAGCTCCTGTTGAAGGTTGCCGACAAGCTGCAAGAAAACCTCGAGCTTCTCGCCCTCGCCGAAACCATCGATAACGGCAAACCCATTCGCGAAACGCGCAACGCCGACGTTCCTCTTTCCATCGACCATTTCCGCTACTTCGCCGCCTGCGTGCGGGCAGAAGAGGGCGCGCTGGGCGAGCTCGATAACGATACCGTGGCCTATCACTTCAAGGAGCCGCTCGGCGTCGTCGGCCAGATCATTCCCTGGAACTTCCCTCTGCTGATGGCTTCATGGAAGCTGGCGCCGGCCATTGGCGCAGGCAACTGCGTGGTCATCAAGCCGGCCTCCAATACTCCGCTCAGCCTGCTCATCATGGCGGGCCTGGTTGCCGACGTCCTGCCTCCGGGCGTGCTCAATGTCATCACCGGACCGGGCGGCGAAATCGGCAAGGCGCTGGCCTCCAACCCGCGCATCTCCAAGATCGCCTTTACCGGCGAAACCACCACGGGCCGGCTGATCATGCAGTACGCCTCCGGGCCGATTATCCCGCAGACGCTGGAACTGGGCGGCAAGAGCCCCAACATCTTCTTCGCCGACGTCATGGACCACGACGATGATTACTTCGATAAGGTGCTCGAGGGCTTTGCGCTCTTTGCCTTCAATAAAGGCGAAGTCTGCACCTGCCCCTCGCGTGCGTTGATTCAGGAGTCGATCTTCGACAAGTTCATGGAGAAGGCAGTGGCTCGCGTGGCCAAAATCAAGGTGGGCAATCCGCTCGACCCCGCCACGCAGATGGGCGCGCAAGCCTCGCACGATCAGCTCGAGAAGATTCTCAACTACATCAAGATCGGCAAGGACGAAGGCGCCAAATGCGTAACAGGTGGAGAACAGGCGCATCTCGGCAACGGCCTTGAGAAGGGTTACTACGTGCAACCGACCGTCTTCGTGGGACACAACAAAATGCGCGTTTTCCAGGAAGAAATCTTTGGGCCGGTGCTCTCAGTGACCAAGTTCAAGGACATTGACGACGCGATCGAGATCGGCAACGACACGCCTTACGGTCTGGGTGCGGGCGTATGGTCGCGCAGTGGCTCAACCGTCTATCGCGTGGGCCGCGAGATTCAGGCCGGCCGCGTGTGGACCAACTGCTATCACGTTTATCCGGCGGGCGCGGCTTTCGGCGGCTATAAGCAGTCGGGATTCGGCCGCGAAACCCACAAGATGATTCTCGACCACTATCAACAGACCAAGAACCTGCTTGTCAGCTACAGCCCCAAGGCCATGGGCTTCTTTTAGTCACTGACACCGCCGGGCGGGCATCAACCTTGCCCGGCGGACTTCGCGCGCCAAGAGGATGTTATGCCCACCCATGTTGCCGCCTCCGCATCTGCCGCTGCCCTCATACGGCGCCTGCGCGAGCTTCACGGACCTCTCATGTTTCATCTGTCGGGCGGTTGCTGTGACGGCACTGCGCCGATTTGCATGAAACAGGGCGAGTTTCCGCTTGGCTCGCTTGATGTCCTGCTCGGGGAGGTTGAGGGTGCGCCGTTCTATACCGGCATCGGCCAGGCAGCCTTGATGACCAATGCCGAGTTGCTGCTCGATGTTGTCGACGGCGAAAGTGACAGCTTCTCCATCGAAGCCGGAGACGGTCAGCGATTCATTGCCCGCACCCTCAGCTGCGCCCGGGATTCATCCATGGCCAAAGAGTAAGCCGCCCGCGCCTGTCTCACTTCCCGGCACACACAGACCCAAGCCAAACTGACCGCTGCGATACAATCGACCCATGCGCGCAACAGTCCCGGCGTGTGCGGGATGGGGCTCCTGAGCGCAAATCCCACCGCCGCAACAGGGAGCAATACCCTACTCATGGCCAATATTTTCCCCTTTCGCGCCTGGCGCTACAATCCCTCCAAGGTTCTGCTGGAGGATGTGGTAACCCAGCCCTATGACAAGATTTCTTCATCCATGCAGCAGGCTTATTACCAGCGCAGCCCGTTCAATCTGGTGCGCATCATTCTCGGCAAGCCGGAGCAGACAGACGCCGAGCACGGAGAGACCGTTTACACCCGCGCGGCGCGCAACTTCTCAGCCTGGCGGAAGCAGGGCGTGCTGGCGCAGGAGAAAGACCCATGCATCTTCGCCTACGCGCAGCGTTTCAAAGTGCCCGGCACGGAGATCATCAAAGAGCGGCGCGGATTCATCGCCCTCGGCGGCCTGCACGACTACGCGGAAAAAGTAGTCTTCCGCCACGAGCAGACGCTCAGCAAGCCCAAGAGCGACCGGCTCAACCTGCTCAAAGCCACGCATGCGCACTTCGGGCAAATCTTCATGCTCTACTCCGACCCGGCTGAAAACATCGACAAGATTTTGTATGACGGCGCAGGCCCTGCCGATGCTGAAGTTACAGACGAATACGGTGTATTACACCGGCTATGGAAGGTCAGCGATCCGGCCATCATCAACCAACTGACCGCAGCCATGGCCGATAAGAAGCTCATCATTGCCGACGGCCACCATCGCTACGAGACCGCTCTGAATTACTCCAAAGAGCACGCGCCGGCAAAGATCGAATCGAGCGCCGCCGGTTTGCCGCAGCCCGCTTACCCAGAAGCCGCCGTGATGATGACCTTCGTCAACATGGACTCCGACGGGCTGGTGATTCTGCCCACCCATCGCGTAGTTCACAGCTTGACTAACTTCGATCCGTCTTCTTTCGCGCGCGCTGCCGAAGAGTTTTTCACCGTCACATCGCTGCCCGCGGCTGACAGTTATATCGCGACGCTAACTCGCCAAAAAGGCACGGCGTTTGTCGCCGTAACTCGCGCCGGTGCGTTCCTCCTGCGCGCCAAACCGGAGCCTGTGGCCGCCGCTTTGGCTCACCTGCCCGAACGCCAGCGTTCGCTCGACTTGAGCTGCCTGCACTCCATCGTTCTCGACCGCTTGCTCGGCCTGGACGCCGAAAAGGTCCGTGAGCAAACCAATCTCCGCTATTTGCGCGATGCGGCCGAAGCCGTCGAACAGGTGCGCGCAGGCGATGCCAACGTCGTCTTCCTCACCAACCCCGTTTCCATGGAGCAACTCAAGCAAGTGGCCTTCGCCGGCGACGTAATGCCGCAAAAATCCACCGACTTCTTCCCCAAGCTGCTCAGCGGTTTGACCATCTATGCGCTCGACTAAGTGGACATTGGCGGCTCTGCTTGCCTGCGGGATGGCTGCGTCGCCGGTCACCGCGCAGCAGGCCCCGTCTGTTCCGCAGGCGCGTTTCGTCGTGGTGTTGGATGCGGCCCACGGCGGCGACGAAACCGGCGGACGCCTGGCCAACGGCCAGTTTGAAAAGACCTTCACCCTCGCGCTCACCACGCGGCTGCGCTCGCTGCTTGCGGCGCGCGGCATTCAGGTGGTCACCACCCGCGAATCGGATGCCGCTGTCGAGCCGGAGAAGCGCGCGGAGATAGCCAACCACGCTGCCGCCCAGGCCTGCCTCAGCCTGCACGCCTCCGAGAGCGGCTCGGGCGTTCACCTCTTTGTCTCCTCGCTGCCGCCTGTACAGCAGCCCGCGCGTTTTCCCGCCTGGAAGACCGCGCAAGGCGTCTCGGTTGCGCGCTCTCTCAAGCTGGCCGGCGTGGTTAACTCCGCTCTGCTGCAAGCCGGCATGAGCACCACTCTTGCCCGCACGACTCTACCCGCTATCGATAGCATGACCTGCCCTGCTGTGGCCGTCGAAATTGCTCCCGAGCGCAGCGCCCTCCATGAGACAACCGCCGAGCTGGACAACAAGGATTACCAGGCGCGCGTGGCCACGGCTCTGGCGGCGGCGCTGGTTGAATGGCGCACGGAGGCCCGTCAGCCGTGATTCCCCGCTACCAAAAAATTCTCTTCGGACTTCTGCTGGCGGCCTCGGTTGCCATGGGGGCCACGCTCTGGCACCTGCGCCAGCGAGCCCACGAACGGCTGATTGCCGGCCAGGACTCTGCGCCCACCAGCGCTCCTGACGTGGCGCCCGCCGAACAGGCAACCCTGCTGGTGGCCAACGACAGCAACGGCGCCATGCTCACCCAGTTTCTCTCCCTGCCTTTGCCCGCCGACCCCGGCGCACGCGCCCGCGCCGTGCTGGGCAAGCTGCTCGACCTCTACGCCGCGCCCGATGCCGCCCACCCAGTCCCCGGCGGCGCAAGCTCCGTGACTCAAGTCTTCTTGCTCCCCGCCACAGAACTCGGCGCCGCAGCCAAACCCAAACTCGCCGATTCCAAGACCGTAGTAATTTTGTCGGGCGAATCCAGCGCCACGCCCCCTGCCGCTCTCTCGCAACAGACGCCGCAATTCGGCCCGCAAATGGCGGTCGTCAACCTCAGCGGCACTTTTGCGGCCAGCCATCCATCCGGCATCGAGACTGAGATGCTCACCGTGCTCTCCATCTGCGGCACCCTCCACGCCAACCTGCCCCGCGTCACCCAGGTGCGCTTTCTCGTGGACGGCGCCCAGCGCGCAACCTTTGCCGGCCACGCCGACCTCACCCGTACCTATCTGGCCGCCGATGCCATACCGGCCGAGGAAATTCGCCCATGAGCAGTACTGAAAGCAAGACCGTCAACACAACCCCCACCATCGGCGTATTCGATTCCGGCTTTGGCGGCCTCACCGTGCTGCGCGCTCTGCTTCGCCGCCTGCCTCACGCGCGCTTCGCTTTCATCGGCGACACGGCTCGCCTGCCCTATGGCTCGAAATCCCAGCGCACCATCGCCCGCTACGCCTCTCAGAGCGCAAGATTCCTGGTCAATGAGCAGGGAGCGGAGTATCTCGTGATCGCCTGCAATACCGCCAGCGCCCTGGCGCTCGACGCCATCAAGGACGCGGTGCCCGTGCCGGTGCTGGGCGTGATTGAGCCGGGCGCCGAAGCTGCCCTTGCGGCCTCGCGCACCGGGGACGTGCTGGTCATCGCCACAGACGCCACCGTGCAGAGCCACGCCTACGCCGCCGCCTGCCGCGCGCGGGGATTGCGCGCGCTGGAGAAAGCCTGCCCGCTGCTGGTGCCGCTGGTCGAAGAGGGCTGGACTGATGCCGGGGATCTCACTGGAGCCTCTGCGGCGCAGACCACACCGCAGGTGGCCGTCACCGCCGAAGTCATCCGCATCTATCTCAACGAACTCAACACCGAAGCCGCCGCCCTTGGCATGAACCCAGATACGCTGGTGCTGGGCTGCACTCACTACCCGCTGCTGCGCACGCTCATTGAGCGCACCGTGCCCGTCGGCATGAGGGTCATCGACTCCGCTGAGTCCGCTGCAGAGGCCGCCGTAAGCCTCTTCGGCCAGCAAGACGCTGACGCCCCCTCCACAGCTCCGCAGGCCCTGCGCTGCTTCGCCACGGATTCGGTTGAGAAGTTTGAGCGCCTTGGTTCCCGCTTTCTTGGCCGGCCCGTCGGAAATGTTGAGCTTGTCGACCTCGGAGGCTGATATTCTATTTAGACGGTAGGTGTCCGTTTTCCCAAAACGAGGACCCTGGAGGAAGAAAGCAAGAATGATCGATCTGGCAGGTAAGACAGCCGTTGTCTTCGGGCTGGCTAACAAGCGTTCCATTGCCTGGGGCATCGCCCAGAAGCTGCATGAGGCCGGCGCAACTCTGGCCATCTGCTATCAAAATGACCGCATGAGGCTCGAGGCCGAAGACCTTATCGCCGAGCTTCCCGGGGCTTCCGGCTTCCAGTGCGACGTCTCCAACGACCAGGAGATTGAGACGCTTTTCGCGGCTATCGGGAAGAAGTACGGCAAAATCGATATTCTTGTCCACGCCGTGGCCTATGCGCCCGCCGAGGAGTTGCGCGGTGAATTCATCACTACCAGTCGCGAAGGCTTTCGCATCGCGCTCGATGTCAGCGTCTATTCGCTCATCGCCGTCAGCCGCGCCGCCGTGCCGCTGATGACCGATGGCGGCAGCATCATGACCCTAAGCTTCTACGCCGCTGAAAAAGTTGTCCCCAACTACAACGTCATGGCCGTTGCCAAGGCTGGCCTCGAATCCACCGTCCGCTATCTCGCCGCAAACCTCGGCTCGCGCAACATTCGCGTGAACGCCATCTCCGCCGGCCCCATCAAAACCCTCGCCGCTCGCGGTGTCGGCGCACTGGGCGACATGCTCAAGTCCCACGCCGAACGCGCCCCGCTCCACCGCAATGTGGACCAGTTGGAAGTCGGCGGCGCTGCCCTGTTCCTCGCCAGTCCACTTTCCAGCGCCATCACCGGCGAAATCCTCTATGTAGACTGCGGCTACAACATCATGGGCTTCTAGAGCATTTTCAACTCAAGTGTTAACAAAATTCTGGGTGCCCCATCCATTTCGCGCTTTTTGCGAAATGGGTGGGATAGCACATCTGTCCATTTGGGCAGTAAACACCAGAACCGAAAATGCTCTAGCCGCCCCACGTTTCCATTGCAAGCCCCGAAAGCGATAGGATGGAAAGCCGGGAACCAAACCATCTCTGGGGGAATTACATGCAAGGGAAGTTGGAATTGCTTCTGGGGCCGATGAGAAGCAACAAGACCGCGGAGCTTCTGCGGCGCGCCGATATGCGGCGTCAGTACGCCAGCCAATACGTTATGGTTCTCAAGCCCAACGACGACACCAAGGGCGGGCCGGGCGTCGTCGAGAGCCGCAATCCCATGGGCCACGGCAAAATGGACGCCGTCGAATTCAAGTCCAGCGACCCGTGGGAGGTTCTGCAAGCTATCGCCGATACGGAAAAGAATATCGGCAAGCGAGTTGAGTGCATCGCCATTGATGAAGGCCAATTCGTTGAAGGCCTCTTCGCCTTCGCGCGCTACCTTCTTGATGCGGGCCACGACGTTCTTGTCGCCGGGCTTGACCTCGACTTTCGCGCCATCCCCTTTGGAGAAATGCTCAACCTCACCTGGTTTGTGAATGCTTACGGCGGCAGCGTCACCGAATGCATCGCCTACTGCGCATGCGGAAACCGCGCCTTTTACTCGCAGCGGCTCATCAGCGGCCAACCCGCGCCCTGGGACAGCCCCGTCAAACTCCCCGGCGATTCTTACGAGCCGCGCTGTGCAGAACATTTCGTCCTGCCGGGACGCCCTCACTAGCTGTCGAATGTTACGCCAGGGACGGAACCCATCTTCACCGCCGGAGCAGTCCAGCATCCCTGCTCCGGCGGTTGATACAGCTACTTCTTATGCGCCGCGGCTTTCTTGCGGTGCGTCAGATTCCTTTGATCCAGAAGAATCAAGGCATCGGAAGCGTTGAACGGATACCGTTGCACCGATTGCTGGCCCGTGGTGCTCAGCGTGATGTCTACGCGGCGGTTCTTAGCTAAGACAACGATAGGCAGTTCGTGGAGAAGTTTCTCCCGGTCCGCCTCGCTCAGCTCAGGATTCTGCTTAATCGTGTCTTCCACCTGGTCCGCGGTGAGGTCTTCCTGTTTGCCCAGGCCGACCGTTTCAATCTTGGTTTCGGGAACGCCATGCTCAACCAAAAACTGCTTTGTACGCGCGACACGGCGTTCGGAAAGCGCCTGGTTGTACTCGACTGACCCCCGCGCATCCGCATGTCCGGTCAGAGTCAGGTGAGCTTCCGGCCTCAATTCGAGGTACCTCTTGAAGTCTGTCGCGAGCGTGGTCAGAGTCGCTTCCTGGCTGCCCACCAGGCCGCCATCGGGATGCTCGATTCTTGGCTCATCCGTCTGGAAAAATATACTGTGCAGCGCCAGGCGAGTCTCGAGCTGCTTTATCTCCGGAGATTCCGGGGGAGCCACATACGGAGCCGCAATCGTCACGCTGGTGTTCGCGGCTACCGTCTGATTCTTGTCGTCTGTCACGTTGCAGATGATTCCAACCACGCCCGCCGGCGCGCCCGTCGAATCGTAGGTGGCCGTGTTGCTTGTGCCGCTGATGGTCCCGTACGGAGCTGAGTACCTGTAAGTCAACGGACGGTTCTGTGGACTAACGCCTGCAGCGGTAATCACGCTCTTGTCGCCCGAGTTGATAGTGCTGGGACTGGCTGAGCAACTGACAGTCGGCGGCTCAAACGCCTTTACTGTGAAGTTTGCCGTGGCTGTGGCAGATTCCCATGGCTGCGCGCCTTCCCTGCCGGGTCTGCCTTCCCTCACACCGCAATTCACCGTATATGGACCCGGCGCAAGCGTTGCGGTAGCCACCGTGGCCGTCGCGCCCTGCGCCGTTACGCCAGGTCCCGTCAAGCTGTAAATCACATTCATCTTGGGATTCAGGCCGCCGGCTGTCGCGGTCACCATCACCGGGTCGCCGGGAAAGACCAAAACCGGATTGGCGGAGCAAGCAAGAGTCACTTGCGGTGGAGGCGCGAAATTTCCGCCGAAGCGAAACACGATTCCGGAAGACAGGCGCATATCATTCTGCGAAGCACTTGCTCCGGTGTTGTAATCATCGAACCTTGTCATCAGGTATTCGGCTTGAATGATGCGGATGGCCAGATGACGGCGCAGATTGAAGTCCAATCCGCCGCCTGCGGTCCAGGCAAACGAGTTCTCTGCTGGGAGGGGCGTGCAACCTGCGCCCAGGCAACCCGAAGAGAATGTCACATCGCTGGCATGAATGTCCCCAAACAGAGCCTGAACAAATGGTGTAAGCCTCGTGGAATTCCGGAAGGAATAGCGTGGACCAAAGAGATACGTGTAGACTGACCCGCTTGAGTCTGGCTTGGCGCCTGTCCCCGCGAGCAGGAGTTGCGTGTCACCAAAGCCGCCAAAGTCGCCAACCAGGCCCAGATGGCGAGTGAAGTTATAGGCGATAGACGTGCTGCCGCCATTGAGCCACACCAGACGGTTTCCGTCAGACGGCGCTGGAACGGCGCGCAGATACGAATAGCCCACAAACAGGTCCACCTTGGGCGTGCCGCCGTTTGTGCCTCTCGCGTCCTGCGCGCGAACCATCAACGGGGGAATTAGTAGCGCGCCAAATACCGCGATCGCAATGATCCTTGCACTCAATCTCATTGTCGCCTCCTGAACTGCATTTCGCTATCAGCGCAACACCAGCAGCGGGTTGACTCAACGTAAACAGAACTTACCGGGCCAGACCCTATGGCACATTGATGACGGTGTTCACCATGGTGGTTGACGCGTTCAAAGCCAGCACTCTGCCGTTGATGGTCGTTACCGTCGCTGACGTGGATTGTCCCGGACTTGAAACCGTGATTCCCGGTTGAGAGATGATGGTTCCCACCATCGTCCCGCCGCCGCCGTAATTGATGACCGCGCCCGGAAGGCCCCCCACCGCCCAGTAGACATTGCCGGCCTGGGCGCCGCCAATCAGGATGACACTTCGAGAGTTTGTCGGCGTGCCAACGGTCAGAGACGACCCGATCTGGAAAACCCAGGTCGCATTGGGATTGCCTTGTGCGTCGAGAGTAAGATTCCCGCTCGTTATGCCAACCGAGCTGGCGTTCGTGTACACGCCGGGGTAAATGGTTGTACCGCCCAGTTCCGCTGCCAGAGTGCCGGTCGAGGGAAGGCCCTGAAGCGTGGTGTAAGCGGTTTGAGCTTCAAGCGCGGCTTCGGTGGCGACTGCCATAGTATGCGCGGTTCCTTCAGTGGCGCAAGTACCGTTAGGCGGCGGCGGAGCGGTATCAATGACTCCGTTCACTTGCCCCACATTCAGCGGAGTTTCCGTATATGTGCATGGCCATACCGCGCCAACCTTCGGAAGGGTAGTGTCATGGAACCCGGTTATCAGCGTCGAGGCGCCCGTCGTCGCGATCCCTCCGTTGTTGATCACCGTGTGGATTCCCTGGTTGGTTATCCCCGCTCCTCCTCCCAGCGCGCCCATTAGCGAAATAGTTGGACCCAGGACGATCGGCGGCGTAGCCACTCCCGTTCCGGTGGTAAAGGTCCATGGATTCGGTGGCGGCCCGATGTTCACCAGCAGCGGATTGCCGTTCACATCTTTGGCTCCGGTGGTCACCGTTACGGTATAGACGGTGCTGGCAGTCAGCGAGGCCGTGGGTGTGAGCGTGGCAATAAAGTTCACCGGATCATAAGTAATCGTTGCCGGAATCGCAGTTCCGCTCAGCGACGAACCCTGATAAAGCAGGAAGGTTGCCGTGGTGAGGGTCAGCGGATTCATCGCCTCGGTGAAGGTTGCGCTGATTGCCTGATTCAGAGGCACGCTTGTAGCCAGGTTTGCGGGGATTGTCTTGACCAGCCCCGGCTGGGTGGTATTCGCAGTCGTGCCAGTCTTGAATATCCAGCTATAAGTACTGGCCATTGCGACGCCAGCCTGGCTCTCAACCCCGGTGGTGATCGTGGCTGTATACGTGGCGCTGGCTGCGAGGTTCACTGACGGCACAAACACCAGCGAATTTCCACTCGATGCGTATTCAACCTGACCGGCCACGGGAGTCGAGCTGCCCAGTTCCACCAGCGTAAAGTTTGTCGTGCCGGCGATCGTGGCAGCGGTCATCGGCTCACTGAACGTGGCGCTGACAACCTGATTGAGCGGCACCAGCACGTTCTCGGGTGAAGTTACAGGCAGGGTCGAAATGACTGTAGGCGCCGGGGTAAGCGCTGGCGGCGTGGCAATCGTGGTAAAAGTCCACACGTAGTTGGTAATCAGGTGAGTGCCGCCAGTGTTCGTAGCTCCGGTAGTGATTGTGGCCGTGTAGATGGTTCCGTATGCCAGAAAGGCGCTCGGCGTAAACGTCGCAACGGTGCCGGAGTACGTGACGGCTCCCGCCACGGCAACGCCGCCTGGGCCGGCCACCGTGAAGGTTGTGGTGCTAATCGAGGCTGCGCTCATCGCCTGGCTGAAGGTCGCGGTGACGGTCGTATTAATGATCACGTCGGCAGTTCCCAGAGCGGGAGTTACAGACACCACGCTGGGAACCATTACCGTTTCTTGACCACAACCGGCCACAAGGGCGACCAGCAAGGTCGCCAGGAAGCACACGAATCCAGTCCTGTATTTGCGCATTTGTAACCTCTCGTTCTACTGTGGTAGCACGGTGTCCAACGAGTACGGCATTGCGGGACCGACGTAATTGTCGGCACAATTTGACTCTGCAAAAGTAACAAGCGAAAACTAGAGAGGTCTGTATAGAATTGCTCGTCATCCCTTAGTTATAGGCAGCATAGATTTCTCTTTTATGAGTAAAATTGACCATCTTTTTATAAACAGAAACGCCCGCTTCAATCCAATCGTCCTCACTAGGCGATTGAGAAATCAAGCTCCTGCATCTTCAAAATCTGTTCCCAAACCGCCGGTTCGACGGGAAGGCCGAGTTTGCGATTCTCCGCGCGGACGCGCAAAGTCTGCTCTCCAGGGTAACGAATCTTCGTGCCCTTCTCCGCCGGCCGGCTGTGATGCAACGAAGCGATAACATCGTCGGCGATTTGCGAAAGTTTCTCTTCATCTCCCAGCGCCGCTGGATTTATAGCCAGAAAGACCTGCGAGATACCGGCCTCCAGAAGCGGATCATTCGGAAGCTGATGAGTCGCTTTGCCCAGCGATGTCATAGCGGCGATCATGTCCAGCACCAGGGAAAGCCCTGACCCTTTCCAGTAGCCGATAGGCAACGGGCGCTGTGATTGCTCAATCGCCGCGGGATCGCGCGTCAGGTTGCCCGCCGCATCAAAGCCTCCGTCGACGGGCAGCATCTCTGCTCGCAATCTGTAACTCTCCAGTGCTCCATAGGAAAACTGTGACATCGCCATATCCAACACAACGTGCCCTCCTTTGCGCGGAACCGCAATCACCAGAGGATTGTTTCCCAGGCACGGCTCCGCTCCGCCCCAGGGAGGCAGGTTGGGCAACGTATTCGTCCAGCAGATACCAATCACTCCTGTCTCGGCAGCTTGCCAGCCGTAGGTGCCGCCTCGCATCCAGTGATTGGTGTTGCCCAGCGCCACGCATCCCACGCCATGAGCGCGGCTCAGAGCTATCGCCCGTTCCATGGATGCATGCGCGTTCAGATTGCCTGGACCTTTCCGCCCATCCCAACGCTCAAGCGCGCCGAAGCTGGCAATCAGTTGCGGCTCGGCCTCCACGTCAACGCTGCCGTTGCGCACCATGGCAACCAAACGGGGAAAGCGGTTGACGCCGTGCGTGTACACGCCGTCGCAAGTTGTCTCGGTGAACAGCCGCGCACAGCTTTGCGCCCGGCTGTCAGAGAAGCCCAGCTTGCGCAGCACGCTTTCCAGCGTCGCTTGCACTTCCTCAAATGGAATTCGATTCATTGCTCGGAGTCCATCCTAGCGACGTTCATTTTCGTACGGAACTGGAATTATCGGTCAATTGGTATTCTCCTCGGGGAACGCAGGATAGTCTGAATAGTGGCGTTCCAGTGGAAAGCACAATACTCTCTTGTGCTTCTCTCGCATTTCGGAGTCGGACACGAGCTTCTGAATTAGCGTGTGGAGGCGTGAAACATGCAGGGCTGGAGAAAGCAGCACAACTCCAGTGTATTCGCGTGTGTCATCCCAATAAAACAAACGCTCTATATGTCGCCCGTCGATCACATCATGCCAAACGCGGAAGTTCCATCGTTTGCCGGTCACATCTATTCGCGGCTTGTTTAAATTCTGATAATCCCACCACACAATTCAATTCCTCATTTTATTATCTCTTCCAGTGGTGGAGATTATTCCTTCAGCGTCACTGTAATCTTCCGTACGTCGCCGCCCATCGAAGTTATCACGATCTCGCCGGTAGATTTCTTGCGGATGCTCTTGAATTTTTCGCCCCATTCAACCAGCACCAGTGCATCCGGCGTCAGCAGCTCATCCAGCCCCAGAGTTTCCAGTTGGCGCTCGCCTTCCAGGCGGTAGACGTCCAGGTGGTAGAGCTTCACCGCACGCCCCTCGCGCACGCCGTCATATTCGTGAATCAATGTAAATGTAGGGCTGGTCACTTCGTCAGCCTCGGCCGCGTCCAGCGCCTGCGCAATGCCCTTCACCAGCGTGGTTTTGCCGGTGCCCAGGTCGCCCCTCAGCAGCAACAATTGCGGCGGCGCCAGCAGCCGCGCCAGTTTGCGGCCCACTTCGATCGTCTCCGCGCCGCTCTTGCTGGTGAATTCGTGCGTCCGGGCAGATGCGGCAGGGGCTGCACTAGTCATTGACATTCCTCTTGAAAGGCCGCGGCTTGTGGCAACTTCGGCGGCAGCCCCTGTATCCAAAGATAACCGTTCGGACCTCGTGTTTGAAAGCGGAAAGCCCGCCCAAGTTGCGCAAGACCATCCGTGGCCAGCAGCGTGTGTTCATTTCCCGCCCGAACGGTCATATCCGCGGCCAGCCCGTGCAAATAAACCGCCGCTTCCACCGCCCGCGCAACCTCCGCCGGGTACTGCGCTAACAGCCCCGCAATCAACCCCGTCAGCAGATCGCCGCTGCCGCCCTTCGCCATGCCGGGATTCCCCGTGGTGTTCACAGCCACGCGTCCGTCCGGATGCGCAATGAGTGTCCTCGCGCCTTTGAGTACCAACGTAACGCCGGTGCGCTGCGCAAAACTCCGCGCTACTCCCAGCCGGTCAGCCTGCACCTCGGCCACCGTGATTTGGGCCAGCCGCGCCATCTCGCCGGGATGCGGCGTCAGCACCAGCGTGCGCCCTTTTGCCAGCTTGGTCAGCAACACCGGTTTGGCCGCCAGAATATTCAGAGCGTCCGCGTCAATCACCGCCGGAATCTTCGTCGCCGACAAAAATCCTGTGGTGAATTTTACCGTCTCCGGATTTTGTCCCAGGCCAGGTCCAATAGCCAACACGGTTTTTCCAGCCGTGAGCACAGAAAGAAACTCCGGCGCAAGATTCTCCGCCGCAATCGAGCCTGCCTGAGTTGCAGCCAGAGGCCACGTCATCAACTCCGGCGCAATGGCCGACACCGTCGCCAGCGCCGGAGCGGGAACCGCCGCCGTCACCAGCCCTGCCCCGGCCCGCAACGCGCTCAGAGCCGTCATGGCGGGCGCGCCAGCTTTGCCGCCAGCCGTACCAAATGTTCCGCCCACCACCAGCACATGTCCGAAACCGCCTTTGTTGGCCGCCGCCGAGCGAGGCGCCTGCGCGAGCGCGAGCGACTCACCGGCCCAGCTCAAATTCAGAGTGGAGATCATCGCCTCGTCCGGCGAACCGATGGGCGCCACTACAATCGCCTGACCCCAGTGCCGCGTCAGTTGCCCGAAGACATGCGCCGGCTTGGGCGCGGTAAAAGTGATGACAGCATCCGCGGGAAAAACCGGCCCGGCGACTGTGGCAGCGGTCTCGTCCGCCGCCCAGCCGGAAGGCAAATCCACCGCCAGAACCGGCGGGCGCCCCATCCTCGCGACGTTTTTGCTTTTGTCGCCAGTATCCTGTCTCTGAAGTTTGTTTACAAAATGCATGTCATCCTGAGCGGAGTTTGGCGCACTTTTTGCGTCAAACGGAGTCGAGGGACCTGCATTTCCGTCACCCATTTTTTCAACGAACTTCAGGGACACCACACTAGGGTGGGAAGAGGCAGATTCAAAGCCCGCCTCCATCCATTTGAGCGCCGCCAGCGCCAATCCCTTCAGCGGCGGCTTGAATCCCGTGCCCACCACGGCGTCGATAATCAGATCCGTCTCCAGCGCAGCCTTGTGCGCCTCCAGGTCCGCGGCAGTTTCGATGATGGCTATCATTCCATGCGCAGGACTCGTCAGATCGCGCCATGCCGTTGCCGCGTCGCCCTTGAGTCCATCGCGCCCGCCCAGCAGCAGAGTGGTCACCTCCAGGCCCGCCGAGGCCAGCAGCCGCGCGGCCATCATGCCGTCGCCGCCGTTGTTGCCGCGCCCGCACAGCACCGTCACCCGCCGTGCCCGCGGAAACTCCTGCCGCGCAAACGCCGCCACGGCAGCCGAAGCCGCACGCATCAGCTCAATCGATGGAATCCCGAACCTCTCGGTAGTCAGCCGGTCGCACGCCTGCATCTCGGCCGCGGAAAGAACTTGCATGGCAACATGGTAGCGCACGAGGGGGAGCGGATTGGATAAAAGGGAAGAACCGGATTGGCGATAACCTGAGTTTCCTTTTGGCGAGATGGGCGTTTATATGCGCGGATCTGCGGAGCTTCAACGACACGTCGGGTGCGTCACCGAATGTACGGTTTAAGGAAGATGTTCCAAAATGGCGTCATATTCCTAGACCAATCGATGGAATTGGCGAATCGGCGACGAAACTGTGGTAGGTTTTTTAGTTGGGCAATCACTAACGCCCACCAAGTGCTGTAAGATGACTTTACGTATCGTCTGAGGTGAGTCGTGCGATTCTCGGTTCCCCATCCCATTCCGTATCAGGGAAGCAAGCGGAGGCTTGCCGCTGCGATTCTCAGCCATGTAGAAGCGGGGCGATATGAGAGGCTGGTCGAGCCATTCGCGGGGTCGGCGGCCGTGACACTCGCCGCAGCGAGTTCGATGAAATTCAGACGTTTTGAAATCAGTGATCGACTTGAGCCTCTCGTGATGCTTTGGCAAGCGATCATCGACGACCCGGAAGGCATTGCAAATGAATACGAGAGCCTTTGGAAACGAGAACGCAAGAGGCCGATTGATGAGTTCTACGGCATTCGGTCGCAGTTCAATGAAGACCGTGATCCCGCGAAACTTCTCTACTTGCTCGCCCGCTGCGTGAAAAACGCGGTACGCTTCAACCCTTCGGGAGAATTCAACCAGTCCCCGGATAAGCGGAGAACAGGAACAAAACCGGACGCAATGCGGAGAGAACTACTCGCGGCACATCGGTTGCTTCATGGGAAAGCCCGCACCGTCTGCGCTGACTTTCTAGAGGTATTTGAAAACGCTCAGGCTGGGGACTTTTTCTATTTGGACCCTCCTTATCAAGGCACAAGCGAAGGACGCGATTCACGGTATATCGGCGGGGTTACTCGCAAGCGAATGATTGAAGGATTGAATGTCCTTAATGAACAGGGGATTCCCTTCATATTGAGCTATGACGGTTCTTGTGGGGACCGAACCTATGGCAGCCGGTTGCCAAGAGAACTTGCATCTCGCATATTGCTTAATGTTGGGCGTTCCAGCCAAGCGACATTGAATGGGCACGACCACGTGACCATTGAATCGCTATACATTTCGCATAACGTGATCCCCGCCACGGTAGACAATCAGACAATCGGTCTACATGAGTTCGATGAACAACTTTCTATGGCGCAATCATTGTTTTGATTTCGTCTGCAACCGATCTCTTATTCCGGTCGGCGGTGCGCTTCAGTCGCGCAAAGGCGTTTACTTCTTCACCCTTCCAAACAATATCTACTCGTCTTTCCGGCTGCATGGCGACATGGGTGTACGCGTCGGGATTCGCCCAATAACATGAAAGGCATGTGTCAAGCTTCTTGAGTTTAAGCCAATTCTGGCAATGCTCACAACTCCACGATTTCTTTCGATTGCAAGCGCCGTCGAGCAATTGATACGGGTCTGCTTCATCGCGCTGTGACTCACCGGCAACCTGAAAAGGAATGCGATGGTCAACCTGGATGTTGTGCACGGCTCCGCAAAGGTTGCATTTGGCGCCCTTGCGTTTAATGATGGCATCACGTTCTTTCTTCGCAAGGACGACGCGCCCTGTCAAATTGGGGTCGAGTTCGCGCACGTCGAACACATATGCCGCAATCGATTGACCGTCAGGGCGCTTCGCCTTTTTATGAATGATAGCGAAACCTAGTTCGACCGCGTCGCGCTTCGCGCGAGGAGGGTGGTCATATCCGATATCTTTGAGCTCGGCGGTCGAAATGCTCCCGTTTTTGACGATCGCATCAAGGACAATGCGGGCACGCTTGTTTGTCACGGTCTCGATGCGCTGGAGTAACTTAAAGGGAATCGGTTCTCGTTCAGTCATTAAAGAATTCCTTTGGTGAAACCCCCAGCGCCGTTGCGATGGTGTGAATGTTGATAAGACTAATATTGCGCTCGCCCCGTTCCACGCTACCGATGTAGGTTCGGTCGAGGTTGCAGGAGAACGCCAATTCTTCCTGGGAAAGGCTCCTCAGTCGGCGCAGAACGCGCATCCGTGCCCCAAATTGCTTTTGAATTTTCTCGACTGGTTTGGAAGGCATAGCAGCAATCGGAACAGCCGTGAGGACCATAGGTCTACGGACTTTAAGTCTCATTGGGCGGAAGGTAGCGAGAGGGTAAACAGCGGAGAGTTTGCGGATAGATACTCTAGACCCCGCGCCGGGCGCAGGTTTGCAGCGACGCGTTGGGTCTGCCATCGGACGTGCTACAGCCTGAAGTTCTGCCAATTTGTGTCGGTCCCGCGAATCGGCCAGCGTCCATTGAAGCTCTATTGCCGGGCTCACGCTTTCCCTTGCGCCATCAGCACCAGCAGCCAGCCGTTTAATCCCGCAATCAGCACGGCCACAATCCACGCCAGCCCTTTCAGCCAGCGGGCATTCACAAACTCGCCCATGATCTTCTTGTCGCCGGTGAAGAGCACCAGCGGCACCACGGCAAAGCTCAACTGCAGCGACAGAATCACCTGGCTGAGGATCAGCAGCTTTTCCGTGCCCTCCTCGCCGGTGACCGCGACCACGATGATGGTGGGGATGATGGCCAGCGAGCGTGTGATGATCCGGCGCAGCCACGGCGAAACTCTCAGGTGGATGAAGCCTTCCATCACCACCTGCCCGGCCAGCGTGCCGGTGATCGAGGAATTTTGCCCACTGGCCAGCAGTGCAACGGCAAACAGCGTGCTCGCGCCGGCCGCGCCCACCAGCGGGCTGAGCAGTTTGTATGCGTCCTGTATGGCCGCAACATCGTACAGGCCGTGGCGATTGAAGACCGCCGCCGCCACCATCAAAATGGCCGCATTCACAAACAGCGCCAAAGTGAGCGCCAGCGCCGAGTCGATATTGGCCATGGTTATGGCTTCGCGCTTGCCTTTGGGCGTGCGTTCATATTTGCGGCTCTGCACAATCGATGAATGAAGGTACAGATTGTGCGGCATCACCGTCGCGCCCAATATTCCGATGGCGATGTAAAGCATGGCGGGATTGGTGACAATGGCGGCGGAGGGAATGAAAAGGCTGTGCAGCGCCGGCCAGTAATCCGGCTTGGAAAGAAACATCTGCACGCCGAACATGCCCAGGATGGTGCCGATGAGCGTGATGACCAGCGCCTCCACGTAGCGGAATCCCCAGCGCTGCATCAGCAGAATCAGCAGCACGTCCAGGCCGGTGATGAGCACGCCGTAGAAAAGCGGAATGTGGAAGAGCAGTTCCAGCGCGATCGCCGAGCCGATTACTTCGGCCATGTCACAGGCGGCAATGGCAATCTCCGCGCCGATCCATAATGCGTAACTGACCCTGGGCCCGTAGCTCTGGTGGCAGAGCTGCGCCAGGTCGCGCTCCGTGGCCACGCCCAGCTTGAGGCTCAGGCTTTGCAGCAGAACGGCCATCAGGTTCGAGGCCATGATGACAAACAGAAGCGTGTAGCCGAATCGCGAGCCGCCGGCAATGTCCGTGGCCCAGTTGCCGGGGTCCATATAGCCGACGGAAATCAGAAAGCCGGGGCCAAGAAAGCCCAGCAGCCGCCGCCAATACTGCGGCGACCGGGAGATGTTCACCGTCGCATGAACCTCACCCAGCGAAGGCGTCTGGTGCTCGGGACCCGGCGCGAGGCCAGGAATTACGGGCAACGGGATTTTGGCCGTAACGCTCATACAATGAGTATGCCACAACTAGTTAACTATGGTTAACACATTTTTCTTAAATTGAATTATCTCCGGCTCTCCGGCCGCAGCCAGACCGCTTCCGCCGCCGGATGACCAAGAATCGAAATTCCCGCAGGCAGCTCAATCGAAACGGTCTTATCGTAATTCTGGCTCACCACGCGCAGACTTTGGCCGGGACCAATGCCGTTGCTGTGCAAAAAAAGCAGCAGCCTGGGGTCGCGCTCGTGCAGGCTGATGACCGTGTATCGCCGCCCCTCGGCGGCCTCCGACAATTGAATCTCGCCACGCTTTTTGCGCTCGGCAGGGTTCTCGGGCAACACCTGGTTGCCGTGCGGACAGGCGCCGCCCTCGCCCAGCTTCTCCTTGAGCTTGGCTTCAAAGGCAGGCGAGACGGCGTGCTCCAGCCGCTCTGCCTCCTCGTGAATCTCGTGCCACTCCATGCCAAACATCTCGCTCAACATGCGCTCGATAAGGTGATGCCGTAGCGCGGTGCGATAGGCAGTCTCGCGGCCGGTCGCGGTCAGCCGCACGATGCCGTTCGCGCCCACTTCCACCAGGCCGTCGCGCTTCAGCCGCTTGAGCGCCATGGTCACGGCCGGCGCTGAAACCTCAAGCCAATGCGCCAGCGTGGCCGAAATCACCTGGCGCCCCTCGGCCTCGGCCTCGAGAATGGCCTTCAGGTAGTTCTCTTTCGATTCGTAAATGGCGTCTTTCATCGCGGACTGCAATCAGTCTATACGGTGAACCAGTTATCAGCGTGACGCCGGCCATCTTCCTGGATGAGTCCCGCTTCGTCCATGCCGGTCCATTCTGCTCAACTTCAAAGTCCCGGCAGGAAGAGTCTTATATCGCAGGCAGTAAGGAATCGTCTCGCCGCCATAAGCGGCGGACTGACTGCAAGTAATTCCACGGACAACGACCGGAGTTTTTCTAACTCCCTAAGAAGCTGTCCAATAGCTCGGTTTTGGTGAAGGGTACAGTTTTGGTGAAGGGTACGGGCTTTAGCCCGTACTTCAAAGGCAGGAATAGTTGTGGGCTTTAGCCCCTGAGGTATGCTTTTTCGGCAGTTCGCGTTCCCCCAGCGGCTAAAGCCGGAAATCAAAGATGGGCCCTCAACGTACGGGCTGAAGCCCGTACCCTTCAAGAAATGGTTTTTGAACAGGTTCTAAGAGGTTGAAATGAGCAAATATTATTTTGTAGGAAGCGGCATCGCATCGCTGGCCGGCGCGGCCTATCTGATTCACGATGGCAATGTCAACGGTACTGACATCATCATCTTCGAGCAGTCGCAAGAATTTGGCGGCGCGCTGGATGCGCATGGATCGCCGGAGACCGGCTATTTCATGAGCGGCAGCCGAATGTTTGAACACAAGTACAACGCTACTTTCGATCTTTTCTCGTTTATTCCGTCCGCAAGCGACCCGAATTTGTCTGTGAAGCAGGAAACCGAGTTGGCTGAGAAGGACGCATTGTGGCATAACAAGGCCCGGCTGGTGAATGGGGAGGGAAAGATCGTCGATTTTCACAAACTCGGCTTCAGCGAGAGGGACCGCTTCGACTTGCTGGCGCTGATGGCGGGATCGGAAAAGTCGCTCGATTCAAAGCGCATCACTGACTGTTTCGCTGCCGACTTCTTTCATACGAACTTCTGGTTCGAGTGGTGCACTCTGTTCGCGTTCGAGAGCTGGCACAGCGCCATCGAGTTCAGGCGCTACTTGCGAAGATTCGTCCATCACTTCTCGACCATCGATACTCAAGAAGGCATCTTCCGGACACGCTACAACCAGTACGACTCGATGGCGGTTCCGCTGGTCAACTGGCTGCGAGCGAAGGGGGTCGAGTTTCGCCTGGGGACCGAGGTGACTAACCTGGGATTCAAGGCCGCAGGCAGCGCTATTACCGTGAATTCGCTTCGATATAGAACCTCTGGAACGGAAAGCGAGATTCCGGTTGAGGAAGGCGACCTGGTGTTTGTCACCAACGGTTCCATGACGGCGGACAAGAAATTCGGTTCGATGACCGAGCCGCCTGCAATCGAGCGCGGCAAGCGAAGCGGAGCGTGGCGGCTGTGGGAGACCATTGCGGCGGGGCGTCCGGAATTCGGCAATCCGGCGGCGTTCGACAGCCACATCGACGAGTCCTTATGGGAGTCGTTCACGGTGACGATGCATGATCCAACATTCTTCCAACTTATGCAGCAGTTCAGCGGCAGCGAAGCGGGCAAGGGTGGTCTGATCACATTCAAGGACTCTAACTGGCTTCTTACCTTGTCCATGTTTCACCAGCCCTTTTATCCGGGCCAGCCGAAGGACGTGGTCGTCTGGTGGGGTTACGGCTTGTACCACGACAGGGTTGGCCAGTATGTCAGGAAGACCCTGGCGGAGTGCTCCGGAAAAGAGATTCTCGAAGAGGTCCTGGGTCACTTGAGGTTCGGCGAGCACAAGGAGAAGATACTGGCGACAGCGAACGTGATTCCCTGCGTGATGCCTTACATCACAAGTCAGTTTCTGGTGAGGAAAGCCGGAGACCGGCCCGATGTGGTTCCCAGTGGATCGACAAACCTTGCTTTCCTCGGCCAGTTTGCCGAGCAGCCCGACGACGTTGTGTTTACTGTCGAGTACTCGGTTCGATCAGCGCAGGCCGCCGTCTATTCCCTGCTGAAACTTGATAAGAAGCCTTCTCCGCTTTACAAGGGCCAGTACGATCCGCGCGTGCTCTTCTCTGCCCTTCAAACATTGCACCGGTAACTGCCATAAAGACAAAGCCCCCAGCCTTGGTTTCAAGGCCGGGGGCAAAAAGCATGAAGCTCGAAGCTATTTCTTACTTCACCCTCACCTTGGGCTCGACAGACAATCCCGGCCTCAGCTCGTGATTCGAATCTTCGTTTGCCAGGTCGGTGAAGTCGACGCGCACCGGAATGCGCTGCACGACTTTTACATAATTTCCCGTCGCATTTTCCGGCGGAAACAGCGAGAGCACCGAGCCGGTAGCGCCGCCAATCTGAGTTACTTTGCCGTGATAAGTCTTGCCGGTCGAATCCACTTCGATTTCGACAGCCTGACCGGAAGACATGTGGCGAAGCTGCGTCTCCTTGAAGTTCGCCGTCACCCATAAACCCTCAAGGGAAACCAGCATCAGCAGGTTCTGCCCCGGCGCAACGTTCTGGTTGATCTCCACACTCTTGCGCGTGATGATGCCCGCCTCCGGAGCCACGATTTTCGTGTAACTCAGGTTGAGTTTGGCCTGATCGAGCTGTGCTTGCGCTTGAGCTACCTGGGCCAGAGCCTGCTTGGCGCGTGCGCTCTGCGCGGCCACCTGCTGCGGCCCGGTCTCTGCGTACTTCAACCCGGCCTGAGCCTGGGTCTCGCGCTCCAGCGCAACCTTCACTGCGTCCACGGCAGCCTGCTCGTTGGCGCGGGCGTCGGCCACAGCTGCCTTGGTCGAGTCAGCCGCGGCCACGGCGGCGTCAAACTGCTGCTTGCTGATGACGTCCTTTTCCACCAGCGGCTTGTAGCGCTCCAGATCGGCCTGCGCCTTGGTGAAGTTGGCCTGAGCCTGGGCCACGCGAGCGTGCGCCGAGTCCAGTTGCTTTTCCGCCTGCCCCACGCCGGCCTGCGAGCCGCTCACATCGGCATTGGCCGAACGCAGATTGCTGCCGGTATTCACGGTGGTAATCGGCACATTCACGTTGGCCGCCGCGGCGTTGGCCTGGGCGCTCGCCAGAGCCGCCTCGGCGTTCTCCACAGCGACTTGATAATCAGCAGGGTCCAGCTCGGCAATCGTGTCGCCGGCCTTCACCACCTGATTTTCATCCACATAAACCTTGGCCACCTGGCCTGCAATGCGCGCGCTCACCTGGATCAGGTGGCCGTTCACCTGCGCGTCGTCGGTGCTTTCGCTATAGGTCGAGCGCCACCACAGGCCGATGGCAACCAGCGCCAGTACCACAACCACGGCAATGATGATGCCTCTGCGGCGGGATTGCGGCGGCGCGCTCTCGATCTCTTCGCCTTCGTCGTTTGGGGGTATTGGGGTTGAATCCGCCACGGTTACTTTCCTCCCAGATAGTTCTTGTAGTTTTCGCCTGCTCCCAGAGCACGGGCCAAACTGAGCTTGGCCACGTTGTGCCGGTAGAGGCTGGTCACGTATTGATCGTTGGCCTGGGCCACGGACTGCTGGGCCTGGCTGACTGCCAGATTATCGCTGACGCCGTTGGCGTAGCGCTGCTGGGCCTCGCTGAGCGCCTCGCTGGCTAACTCGACTGACGAGCGGGCAACCTCCACCTGTTTCTGCGCGGAGGCAATGTCCAGCAGGGCGTCGCGCACATCCGCGTCCACCTGCGCATTCTTGTCGCTCAATTGATCCTGCGCCGTGTCCAGTTGCGCCTGGGCCACCTGTGCCTCGCCGCGCAGCCCATATTCCCTGAAAAGCGGAACGCTCAGTGCGCCCGTTGCGTCGCCGGTGCCGTGCGACTTTTTCAGATTCACGCCAATGTCGCCGTAGTCGCCGTTAAAGGTGACTGTGGGCAACCGGTCGGCGGTCGCTGCCTTGCGCTGCTCCTCGGCTGCTTTGGTCTGCTCGGCCATCGCCGCCAGGTCCTTGCGGTTGGCGTGGGCCTCACGGATGGCTTTATCCACATCGATCTCATCGAAAGCCGCATAGGGCGCCTTGTCGGCCAGATTGAAGCTCTGCGCCAGAGGAATTCCGATCGTCCGCGCCAGGGCCAGCTTGTCCTTCTCCAGAGCGTTTCTGGCCACAATCAACTGCTGTTCCAGTGTTTGGTAATCCACCCGCGCTCTCAGCTCGTCCAGCAGCGGCGCAGTGCCTGCCTGATGATTGGCAGCCGCCTGGTCGAGCGATACTTTTGCCGTGGCTACCTGCGCTTCCACGCTGGAAACCTGGGTCTCGTCGGCCAGCGCCAGCAGGTATGCGTTGCCCGCCGCCAGCACCACCATCTCGCGCGCGTCCTGCGCCGACAATTGCGCTGCGGCAAAGTTGTGGCGAGCAGCCATGTAGTGGCGCAGCGAAGCCACGTCGATCAGCGACCAGGTCAGCGTAGCTCGCAGATCGGTAAATCCAAAAGGCCCGATGACGGTTGGAAAACCCGGAATGCGCAACCCCTCCGCGGGCAGGTCCACCTGCATCACCGTTTCCTTGAGGCTGCCGTCCACCGAGGGCAGCAGGGTTTGCAACTGGCTCAGCCTCTCGCCGCGCGCCGCAGCCGTCTGCGCGCTGCTCAGAATCACGCCCAGATTGTTCTTCAGCGCCCGCTGAATGGCGTCGTCCAGCGTGAGGTCAATAGGCTGCGCTGAAACCTCGCCCTTTGCCACGCTGCCCTGAAAGCTCTGCGCGGTCGGCTGCACCGATGCGCTGGGCGGCGTCTGCGCGGCCAGCCCCAGGGGAGTGAGCGCCATGAGGCCAAGCGCCAGAGCGCAGGCGCGGGGACCAATCGAGCTGTTGTTTGAAGTATTTGCGGGCATCTATACCGTTCGACTCTCAGTGAAGCGCTGTTGGCCCTGAAATTGTTCGCTCTCTAATGGATGCGAAAAGAGGGCGGCAGGGTTCGTATATGTAGTGTATCGAATCGACGGGCCAAGTAGGGCTGCGCGGCAGGCGCCCCGCTCATCAACCGCCGGGTGCCCCGTTCATCGCGGTCTTATTGTCAAGTTCCATGACATGCTCTATCGCGATGAGCGGGTCGTAGCGAGCTATCATGGGGGCCATGCTGTCCGGCTTGAAACGGTTCCAGAAAGCAGGAGCTCTTCACTTTAAAACTCTCAGTTCTTTTCACCGTATTGCAACCCTTCATTATTTTTTTGAATTCAATGGCGCCCGTTCCACATTCACTCCTGAAACTCGGGCGCAGCGAAATTGGCAAGAGAAAATCGTCCGCGTTATCATGATTGTGTATGACTTTTCCGATCAAAACCTGTGTCATTTGCTCTGAAGAGTTCGAGTTGAGGCCAGACAAGCCCGGCTTCGCCAACCGCTGCCCTTCATGCAGCGAACCGGAGCCCACCGAACCCGCAGAAAAGAACCATCTGGATGCTGTCGCCCGCAAGGCCGAGAGCGAAATGAACGAAGCCCGGCGGCGAACCATCCGTGAAATGCTCTACCGCAAGGAAAGCTGACCGCGCTTTCGCGAATCTGCCCAAATTTGCGCAAAAAAACCTCTCCTCCCGCACGCAGCTCTCTTTGCGCGCCCGATTCCCTATTCCCTACGCCCAAGCCCGTAGTTTGTAAGTATCCTCCGGCAGAGCCGGAGGCTTTACGGTGTGAGCCGCTCAAAGCGGCTTGAGCGGGGTCGCTGACGCGGCCCCGATGTTATTGTGGCCGCCTTATGGGCGGCTACTTCCACATCCGC
>Ga0255348_1000098_pt1 | contig 46292 bp, 36 predicted proteins | sample CBST25v5metaG_FD_189945 | JGI IMG/M metagenome (GOLD analysis project Ga0255348, IMG submission 189945) | Peat soil microbial communities from Stordalen Mire, Sweden - C.B.S.T-25.v5 | ecosystem: Environmental > Terrestrial > Soil > Wetlands > Peat | place: Sweden: Norrbotten County, Stordalen... | reverse complement strand
AATTGTTCGAGCATCTTTACGTGGGCCTCGAAGATCTCAGGCCAGCCATAGTCGTGGAAGCTGATGATGTCGGACTGCTCGATCTGGATGCGGGCCAGCGGCGGCATCGTAGCCTGCGAGGTCCAATCGCCTTGCCAGAGGCCGCTGGTGAGGGGCTGGGCAGGGTGCGCGGTGCGAGCCCACGCAAAAACCTGCGGCAAAAGCCCCAGGATGATCGTGCTCTTGTCGCGGGGGTCGCCCTTGGCGTATGAGCTCTCGTTGCCGTTGTCGGGCTCGTTCCATAGGTCCCAGGCCAGAATGCGCGGATCGTTGGCAAAAGCGCCTATCACGCCCTTGACGTAGCTTTCCATGCGCGGGTGCTGCGCGGGGTCTGAGAGAATCTCCATGCCCGGCGCCTGGACCCAGCCGGAGTTATGCACGCCAGGAATGGGCGGATGCTGGGGGCCGAGCTTGGGGCGAGGATCCCAGCAGGAGTCGAAGAGAACGAAGACCGGGCGGATGTGATGGCGAGCGGCAATAACCAGGAAGGCTTCCATGCGCCGATCGAAGCCTTTGGGGTCCTGCTCCCAGGCCAGGTTGTGCAGGAAGACCCGCATGGTGTTCATCCCGATGCCTTCGGCCCAGCCCAGTTCGCGGTCGATAGTGGCGGGGTCGAAGCTCTCGGCCTGCCACATTTCCAGCTCGTTGATGGCCGTGGAGGGCAGAAAATTGCCGCCTACGGGCCAGGGCTGCTGGCCGTACCATGCATTAGCCTGGGCTTCCGTCCAGCGTTCCTGCGCGTGAAGGGTAGGGATAAGAGCGAGAAGAAGCGCAACTACAGCAATCCTGCGGCAGGATCTTGAAAACGAGAAGTTCATCGCTGCTCTTTCAATCTGGAATAGAAAGTATGTTATCACCGCTGGCGCAGCGCTCGTCGCTTCGCACGTTCCCGTTCCCGGTGGCCACAAAGCGTTGGCGGTCCACGCCCTTCGTTATCGCCGGTGATAGAACGGCATCACGATCAGCAGGGCAAAGCCAATGGCCGCGGCCAGAGCAAGAACAACCAACCCGTAAAGCAAAATGAGATTCGGGCCCTGTGCACGCGGCTCGTCGCCGTCGCCGCCCGTCGGGCGCTTTCTATCCCTCATCTCGCAACGCCTCGACCGGATCCAGTTGCGCCGCGCGCGTAGCCGGCACTGTGCCGAAGAAAACACCCACCGAGGTGGCCGCGGCCAGGGCTACAACTACCGACCAGACGTTGATAGGCAGGTCATAGTTGAAGAAGATGCGGACCGACAACGGCAAAGCCAGCCCAACGATGATGCCCACAATGCCGCCGATCAGCGAAATGATAACCGCCTCGGCCAGGAACTGGTACTTGATCTCCCGGCTGGTGGCGCCCAGCGCCTTGCGAATGCCGATCTCGCGCGTGCGGGCGCGCACATTGGCCAGCATGATGTTCATGATGCCCACCCCGCCCACCATCAGCGTGACTGCGGAAACCAGGATCAGCACTGCGGTCAGAATATCCGCAACCTTCGCAGCCGTGGTCAAAACTTCCTTGAGGGTCTGTGTTGTATAAACCGAGCCAGGCCGGTGGCGCGCCTGGACGATGCGCTTGATCTCTACGGCGGCATCGGGAACCTCGTCCATGCTGCGCATGGAAAAGTAAATCTGGTTTACGTTTTCGGTTCCAGTGAAATAGCGGGCCACTGAATAGGGAATCAGAATCGTCTGATCCTCGATCTCCGATACGCCCATGTCGTCCACGCTCTCCCTGAAAACACCGATGACCGTAAACGGAATTCCGCTGATCTCGAAGCTCTGGCCAACGGCCGCGTCCGAGCTGCCGAATCTGTCGTGAGCGAATTTTTCACTGATTACCGCGCACTTGATATGGGCTATGTCGTCGGTGTCGTCCAGAAACCGGCCCTCGGGCGTGATCAGGTTGCGGATGTCCTTGTACTGTGGGCTTACGCCCAGCACCAGCGTGTCCTTCACCACGCCCCTGCCAAAGCTGATGGGCGTGTGCATAGACAGTATCGGCGAGGAGTACATCACACTGGGCAACTGCGCCAGCACAGCCTTCTCGTCATCGCGGGTCAGGTAGTCGTTAAAGGCCGTGTGCTCGGCGCCCATGGCTCCGCCGCCGCTGTACTCCAGCTCCACAGAGTTGGTTTCCAGCTTCTGAAGCTCCTGAAGGATGAACTGCTTGCCGGTCAGCCCGATCGTTACCACCAGAATCACCGAGGCGGTGCCGATGACCATGCCCAGCGCGGTCAACGCGAAGCGCACCTTGCTCGAGCGGAAGCTGTCCACGGCCAGCTTGAGAATCTCGCTGAGCACCATGGTGCGGCGTGCGCTCAACAGCGTCTCTTGAAAAGAGTCATGGCGGGCTTGCTCGGTCGTATTCATCGGTTCCTTTATAGCTTACAGTGGACGGTGGGCAGTGAACAGTGGATTGCAATCAGACTTTAGTTGACCGCTTACGAATCAAGCAGGGAAGCGGCAGGCCACCGCATAGGTTTTGCTCATCTGATCGCTGTCACTGTTCACTCCTCACTGACCACTGTTCACTGCTCACTGCTTCAAAAGAACAACCCCGGCCAAAGCCGGGGTTGTCGGGTAACGGGAAACTTCATCGGCCTGCAAACAGGGCAGCTTATGCCTTGGCCACAACGCGGCCCACTTCTTTCAGGCGGGCAGCCTTGCCGCGCAGATCGCGGAGGTAGAACAGCTTGGCGCGGCGCACCTTGTAGCTGCGAACCTTCTCGATCTTCTCGATGACCTTGGAGTTGAACGGGAAGATGCGCTCCACGCCCTGACCAAAGCTCATCTTGCGCACGGTAAACGTGCCTTGGGGGCCTTTGTTGATGGCGATGACCAGGCCCTCAAAGGCCTGCAAGCGTTCCTTATCGCCTTCCTTGATCTTCACTTGGACGCGAATCTGGTCGCCGGGGACAAACTCCGGGAGGTCGGTACGCTTGAGCTTATCGGCCAAGCGCTGCATTACGGGATGAATGGACATTGGGTTTTCCTGCTTTTGGACTCAGAACTTTCAGTTTACTACAAAAGAGCGGGTTTGCGCTTGCGCCGAGCTCTTTAGTCTCTTGGGGCCATGCATTTATCGCCGGTCACCCCAATTCGCAAGTCAAAAGACCTTGAAGGAATGCGTTATAGTTTCCCGTATGGATGAGAAACGCGAATTGCTCCGCCACACGCTGGCTACCGTTGCATACCGAGCCGCTCGCGCCCTTGAAGGCGCGCCCGATCACTTTGCCGGATTTGACGGCGCCGGTCGTCTCCCCGTGCAGATTCTGACCCACATGGGCGACCTCTTTGACTGGGCGCTGACAACGGCCATCGGGCAGGATCGCTGGCAAGCCACACAGCCGCGCCCGTGGGCCGAAGAGCAGCGCCGCTTCTTTCAGTCGCTGCAAGCTCTGGACGCTTTCCTCGCCTCCGATGCACAGCTCCACGCCGCGCCCGAGCACCTTTTCCAGGGTCCAATTGCCGATGCGCTCACCCATGTGGGCCAGTTGTCCATGCTGCGCCGTCTCTCCGGCAGCGCCACACGCGGCGAGAATTTTTTCGTAGCCGACATCAAGGCCGGCCGGGCCGGCGCCGATCAGCCCGCGGCTGTCCGCCCATTCAGAGTGCGCTAACGAATAGCTTCATTATTGACGAAACTTGGGTGCCCCATCCATTCCGCGTTTTTTGCGGAATGGGTGGGATAGCACGATGTCCATTTTCGGGGACGCGTAAGATGCGTCTCACGCGTGTCTCTTATTGGAACGCCAGCGGCTTCCACGCGCCATTATCTTTCAGCGCCAACTGAAGCGGCCGCGGCGGTCCCTTCGGCGGCACCGTCACTTCAATCCAAAGCTCCTCACCCTGCCTGAGAGCGGTCGGGTCGGCAGCGTGCTCGGCAATGTAAAAATCCACCGGCTGCTGCAGGCGCAGTGCATCGCAGGGCGAACCCGGCATTGCCGTCACATTGACTCCCTTCGAGCGCAAATCGGCCTCCGGAATCCGAATCGCCAGCAGCTTGTTCTTTTCCACTTTGAGATTGGCGCGGAAAGTAATGGGGTATTGTTCATCGTTGACGGTGAAGCCGGTCGGCTTCGTCGTGCCGTCGGCGTTGCGCGGAAAGGTGGCGCGCAGCGCGGAGGGAAGCGTGCTCTGGCAGCCGTCTACGGTAAGCCGCAGGCTCAAATAGCGCCCGCGCATCACCATGTTCGGATCGTATGCCGCCGCACGCGTCCACGCCCGAGGGCAGGTCGAGCGCTGATAGAAGTATTTGCCCGCAATCGACGAAACCAGCGCCAACTGAATTACCAGCAAAATGATGGAGGTTTTTGAGATTTTCATTTTGCCTCCCGAGAATTCATCGCGGAAATCTCCGCTTTTCCCATGCCGGCCACGAGTTTTCGACGCCATTTTTCAAGCGCCCATCCTCCGGCCAGAAAGAGAATCCCGAGTCCGATCAGTCCCAGCGAGCGGTCAAGTTTGTCCATGATGTCGCTGAAGTAGAACCAGCCCACGGCGATCGCGAAGCCCAGTATGCCCAGGTTGACCAAGGCCTGCGAAACCTGCCGCACGCCCCACAAAATGATGAAGACGGCAAGCGCCGCAACCAGCGCGTGCGCGGCAAGATTCGGCTCGGCAGATGTGTAAGGGTTCAAGCCGTTGTTGTAGCGCTCAGTCCTGATTGTCAGGCACCAGGGCAGCGCAATCGAGAAGCCAGTTGCCACCAGCACGGGGATCAAGCTCTTGCGGAAATTGAAGACCGCAAACATCAGTGGCAGCACAGCAAAGTCCACCCAGCCCCATGTCCGAAGCCCGAGCGGCAAATAGGTCTGGCTGCCCCACGAGCGCCAGCCGTCGAGCAGAATAACAATTCCCACGACGGCAGCAATCGCCGCAACAGCAAAAAGAATCCCCTGGACAATTTTGCGTTTCGAGCCAATGAAAAACGTCAGGCAAAGAACCGCCCAGACGATCACAAACCGGCCGAGATATACGTTCTCGCCAATGTGTCCCTGCGCGCCATACAAAAACTCCGACAGAATCCATGCCGGAACGAGCAGCAGCGCCAGCGTCTGTTGCGCCTCATCATGCAGCAGAATCCAGCCAGCCACTGCAGCCAAAGCCCACATCAGCACCGCTGCCGGCCAATGCTCCTCGATGTTGAAGATCTGCCCGACCAGCGCGATGGCCGCACCTGTCGAGATCGTCCCCACAGCGTGCAGAGCCGTCGAAAGCCCGTGGAAACGCTCTCGCGCCCAGCCTCCGCCCAGGTGAAAGATGCTCACCATAGCCAGCACCACGGCCAGACGCGCGAGAGGGCCGATCTGGTCCCAGTGTGCCGAGACAAACAGCGCCACTCCACAGGCCAGCAGAATCGCCCCAAGAATCAGCACGACGATGACCTGCCAGCGCAGCCCCGCCGGTTTCCGCTGCGCGGTTTCATGGGCGCGAATGCGGCCAGCCGTCTCCGCATCCAGGACGCCGGCCGTCTGCCAGCGATTTAGCAACGAATCGATGTCTGCCATAACAGTTGCCCAACAGTAGAACACATCCAGCGCGGCCCGAGCGCGGAAAATTTTGCCTATATCATCAAGGAGTATGCGCTTCGATATTGTCACCATCTTCCCCGGATTCTTCGCCAGCATCTTCGATAACGGGATTCTGCACCGCGCGCTGGCCGAGGGGCTGGTGACCGTAGGGGTGCACGATCTGCGCGTCTTCACTCACGACCGTCACCGCACGGTGGATGACCGCCCCTTTGGCGGCGGCGAGGGGATGGTGCTGAAGCCCCAGCCGTTGGCCGAAGCGTTCGCCTCATTGGGCATTCAACCGAAGACGGAGCGCGTGAAGGGTACGGGCTTTAGCCCGTACGTCGATGCAGAAATTGAACCGAGGGCTTTAGCCCCTGAGGGAAATGCGTCTGAGAATTCTTCTCCAATTCCGCCCCCCCGCGTAATCCTCCTCTCCGCGCAAGGCAGGCCCTTTACCCAGGCATTGGCGCGGGAGCTAGCCGCTACGGAGCGCGTTGTGCTGGTTTGCGGCCGCTATGAGGGCGTGGACGAGCGCATCAACCAGATCTATTGCGACATGGAGCTTTCCATCGGCGACTATGTGCTGAGCGGGGGCGAACTGGCAGCAGCCGTGGTGGTTGACGCGACCATGCGCCTGCTGCCCGGCGTACTGGGCAACGAGGCCTCAAGCGAATTTGAGAGCTTTGGCGTAGCCGATGCGGAGATTGCCGTCGCGGAAGATGGCGTCCCGCGCTCGCAACATGGCGCCGGCGGCCTGCTGGACTATCCGCACTACACCCGCCCTGCCGAGTTCGCAGGCCTGCGTGTTCCTGAGGCGCTGCTCAATGGCGATCACAGCGAGATTCGCCGCTGGCGCCGCGAACAGCAGTTGCGTAAGACCCTGGCCAATCGCCCGGATTTGCTGGAAGGCGCCACGCTAAGCAAAGAAGACCGCAAGCTACTGGACGCGATCCGGGGCGAAACAGAATAGGAAGCTAAAGCGCTTTTCCCGGCACATTCAGCTCAACCAACCCCACCGGCAGCGCCATTTCTACGCGTTTCGCTTCCAGATCGATGCTCCGCAGGTAGCTCTTGGCAAAGGGAACGAGCACTTCGCCTGCCGCGCCGCGCACCACCAGAAGCGCCACCGGCCCGGCTGTCCTGTCAACGCTCTCGATTTCACCGACGGTTACTGGCTCGGCCCCGGTTACATCCACCAGCGCGCAGCCAATCAGGTCGCCGGTATAAATCTCATCCTCAGCAAGCGCTGCCCGCTCGGAGCGGGGAACTGCGACGATCAGCCCTTTGAGCGTCTCGGCTGCGGAAATCGAGTCCACTCCCGCAAAGTGCAGCACGATGCCGCCCTTGTGCAGCCAGTGCGCGATTAATTTCACCTCGCGCGGCACAGAAGCAGACACAGCGGCCGTCGCCGGGCGCGCAGATGCGCCAGCTCCAGCCAGCAGCCACAGCCGCTTTCTGTCTGTAAATTTTTCAGGGAAATCGGTCAGAATCTGGGCGATGACTTCGCCTTTGCGGCCCTGCGGATGGCGAATCCGCGCCAGCCAGACCCAGTTTTCAGTGTCTTCAGGCGCTGTCATCGCTGCCTCCCGGAGGGGGCCGGATGCCTCGGCAGCGGCCATCTCAGGCTTCGTCTTCTTCCAGGATGTCGAGCGTATAGCGGTGGTGCACCTTCATGCTGACGGCGCCCAGAATGGTGCGCATCGAGCGCGCGGTGCGGCCCTGTTTGCCGATGACCTTGCCCACGTCCGTCGGCGCCACGCGCAGTTTGAGAACCGTGTTTTCGTCGCGGCCCACGCTCTCCACTTCAACGGCTGACGGCTCATCCACCAGGGCCCGCGCAATCTCGCGGACCAGCTCTTCCACTTCGACCATATCGTTTTGGGTCATGATCTTGCCCCTGACCGATGAGTTCTAAGGATTGGCGAAAACAAATTGGGAGCCCCAAACCTGTGACTTGTATCGGTGCGCGCATATTAGCAGCACACACCCATCGCCGTCAGCAATTCTTGTGCGCGCCGGCTCAAAAAAGCCCGCGCGCGTCAGGATTGGAGCAAAAAATCAGGCTGCCGCTGTCTCGGTCACCGGCGCCGGGTACTTGGTCACCAGTTTCTCGACCCTGGGCGACAACTGCGCGCCCACGCCGCGCCAGTAGGCGACGCGCTCGAGCTTCAAATCGACCGTAGCCGGGTTGGTGCGGGGGTTATAGGTGCCGACGACCTCAATCGAACGGCCATTGCGGGCGCGGTCTTTTTCAATGACCACGATACGGTAGTAGGGCTGCTTGCGTGCGCCAAAACGCGCCAAACGAATCATCACCACGGCGATACGGTTCCTTTCGGCTTCCAGTGCTATGTTGCAGTTCTTGGGGGTCTTTCCGGGCCGGCACGGACGCGCCAGCCAACGAGGAGCCAGGCAAATTCACCCAGCCGCAAGACACAACACCTAAGTATCGCCGATAGTGGCCATTTGAGGCAAATTGCGCTTGCCAAAGTCACGGCGCCCCATCCTTCCGCTCACCTTGCGGAAGGGTGGGAGGCCAAGACGCCTATTTGCCGCCCTTGCCCTTTTTGCCGCCTGCCAGCTTGGCCGCCGCCTGCTGCGGCTGGTCACCGCTATGGTGCCGCTTATGGTGCGCCAGGGCTTTCGCGATTTCTTCAGCGGACAGCTTGCTCGGGCTGCCCAGATGCAGAACGTCATTTTCTATTGTGGGGTCGGTTTTGGTTGGCTCCATGGATATCTCCTTTTTCAACGGAGAGCGCTCCATCTGCAAGGCTGCCGTGCAAGGTCACAGACGAGTCCCTTCCGGCTTGGCGGAAAATCCCCAGCGGCGCAGGGAAGGCGCTCTGAGGCAAGCAGGGCAGGCCCCAAGTATCCGCCTCGGCCACCCTGGCAAGGACAGCCGCTGAACTGCTGTCCTTGCTATTCAGGATAGTCTCATTCGACATAGGCGAACAGTATGCCTTCTTTTGCTCACCCGCTACAGCGGTTCCACAATTGCTGCACCCCGAAACCACTGCTCTCAAGTGGCATTTTCCTCAAGAAAATGCCACCCTGCACGATGCCAGAAATGGCACGCTAATTGTGGAACCGCTCTACCCCTTGATCTTCTTCAGCAGCCACGCCATGTTCTGTCCCAGGGTCTTCATGGTCTGAATGGCCTCCGCGTCCTTCTCGACATCGCCCGGCTCAAGACCAATGCCTATATTCCAGTATGACGATCCGGGAACGATCATTTCGCTGATCAGGAAGAAATGATTCAGGGCGTCGAAAGCATGAATCGCTCCCGCCCGACGCACCGCTACCACGGCAGCGCCCACCTTGCGGCGGAAGATGCCGCCGTTGGCTTTGGAAACCAGACAGGCACGGTCCATCAGTGCTTTGATTTCCGGTGAGATGTCGGCCACATAGGTCGGCGAGCCGAGCAGAATGCCGTCCGCCTGCTCCATTTTTTCAATCAGCTCATTGCCCATATCGCCGGTTTGCGAACACCTACGGTTCTTGTTTGCGGAACACTTCCGGCAGGCCAGGCAGCCGTGAATTTTCGCCCCGCTCAGTTCAATGAGTTCGGTCTCGATCCCTTCGTTTTCAAGTTCCTTCAAAACGTAGCGCAGAAGAATAGCCGTATTTCCGCCTTTGCGGGCGCTACCGTTCAACGCAACAACTTTTGTATGAGTCTCGTTCATCATCAACCTTCTCCTCATCCGGCCTCCGCGCAAGCTGCCGGATGACCGCGATTCCCAACCCTCCATTTTGCGCCTTTAGCGGACGAGGCCCGCGACAGCGAAAATCTCACCGCCCTCAAGGGCAATGACATCGCCGTCGACAAGCTCAAGCAGTTGATAGCCGCGCTGAGTTTCGACTGGGATGTATCGCCGGAGAAATAACCGGTCTCAGAATTATCGAATCAAACTGGGTGGCCCAGGTCTCGCCTTTGAGACCTGGGAACCACGCTGCCTACGCCCGCCCGGTCATCGCATACAGAATCGTCCGCGCGGTTGAGTCTTCATCGGCATTCGAGCTGATCATCAGGTCGTAGAGGTGAGGATTGGTCCAGTGCTTGCCAAAGTACTGTTGCAGGTACTTGGCGCGCTCTTCATCCACGGTGCGCATGCGCTGTTCAATGTTGGCGCCCTTTTCCAGCCGGCACCGCAAACGCGCCACGCGTTCCGGGCACGATGCGTAGACAAAGGCGTGATACACGTCGTGCTTGTGTTGCAGCACGCACTGCGAGCCGCGGCCGACAATCACGCAATTGCCCTCGGTGTGCGCCTCTTCAATAATCTTCTGCGAGATCTTCACCATCTCCTGGGCGTCAAAAACGGAGTTCTCGCCGAGCTCCAGGCCGGCGGCCAAAGCGGCCGAGCGCATGGCCTGCTGATTGATGCGCCGCAGCCAGGAGTCCACATGTTCATCGTAGTGGCGCACCACGTTCGAATCCACATGGGCCGCATAGGCGATGGCGTCGATAATGTCACGGTCCAGCAACTTCCAGCCGAGCCACTCCGCGATGGTCTGCGCAATGCGCCCGCCGCCGCTGCCGAACTCCCGATTCACTGTCAATACTCGGTATTCCACTTTTCCCCCCGCAATACCGGTAACAGTCCACTTTATTCCTCCTGGCTCGTTCTTTCCAATCTGCCTGAGTCGTGCCGTTGCTCATCCTCGTCCGTGGGCACCCTCTGTTTAAGATGCCAAGTTGTTGTTTAAGAGCAACTTGACAAAGTCATTTGGGGCAACTGGATCTAAAACTCCAGTGTCGGGCCGAAACTCAGTTACTTTGTTGGAAACTTTGGTGCCATGGGAGTTACACAAAATCTCGCGTAGAGTGTGTGTAGTCCGTTTGGGCAGGGATGCCTATTATGGAAACTTCAAAATCCGCGTTACGATCCTCGCCTGCTTCTTCCCGCAAAGCAACTCAGCAGCAGGAAGTGCGCTGTGCCGTGCGTTTCCCGCTAAAGTTGCCCGTAGTGCTGTCGTTGGACAAAGAAGAGAGAGCCGCTCTCACCCGGGATGTTTCCGCCAGCGGCGTTGCCTTCGAGATGGGCGACTCGGTTAAGTCAGGACTGGATATCCATTTTTCCTTACGAATGCCAGGTGCGGTTTTGGGTACCCCGCACGATGTTCTGGTTCATTGTCGGGGACGTGTGGTACGCTGCTCAAAGAACCAAAGTAACTACTTGGCTGCCGCTACTATCGACGAGTACCAATTCGCGGAGCAGTGACAGCCGGAGCGGGTTCGGCAAAAAACCACTTTCTGGCTTGGCAAGAAACAATGATGGATCTCTTGGACGACTCTCCCGAAGGCGAAATCCACGGCGCTCCGGTTAAACCGGGCACCATCCGGGTAATTCTCGCCGATTCCCAGGCGATCTACCGCGTCGGTATTCGCAAGGTTTTCGCGCTTGAGGACGATCTTCGAGTCGTCGCCCAGGCAGATTCTTTGGAGAATCTGCGTTCAGCCATCGAGCGCTATCCCACTGATATTGTGTTGCTTGAAGGCAGTTTGCTGGCAGGTACTGCCAACGTTATCCCTGACCTGCTGCACATTGCGCCCGATGTGAAGCTGATTGTGCAGGCCGTGGCAGCCGACGAGAGCCAGACGGTCGAGCTTTACCGGCGGGGCGTTCGCGGCATCGTCAGCCGCTCCATCTCGCCCGACCTGCTGGTTCGTTGCGTGCGGCGCATTGCCGCCGGAGAAACCTGGATCGACAATCAATCGGTCAGTTGGGTCATCGAAGCTTATCGCGCCCAGGCATCCGCCTTGGTTACCCCCCGCACCCAGCCCCGGCTATCGCCCAAGGAGATGGCCATCATTACCTGCATCACCCAGGGCAAGCGCAACAAGGAGATCGCCTCCCAGTTGGGCACCACCGAGCAGGTGGTCAAAAACTATCTGCGAAAAATCTACGACAAGCTGGGAGTCAGCGACCGGCTTGAACTCGCCCTCTATTGCCTGCACAACAAGATTATTCAATCGGAATCGGATGAGGAATCGATGGCGCAGAAGCTGGTGAGCCAGTAGCCGGATTTCTCGGCCAGCGCTGCGCTGTTTATTGCTCCCGGGCCTAAGCCGGTCTCAGCGGAGCCTCGTTTTGCTTGCGGGCCAGCTCCAGCAAGCGAATTAACTCCTTCAGTTCCCCCCGCTTCAAATGCCCCAGCAACTCCCCCGGAAGCGCCAGAATCGCCGGGTCCATCTCGCGCAGCAATGCGAGCCCAACCTCGGAGATCACGGTCCTGACCGCACGGCGATCCTGCGCGTCGCGCTTCTGACGGATGAGCTTGAGTGCTTTCAGCCGCTTGAGCAGGCGCGTGATGTCCGGTTCGGCGGCGATCATGCGGCTGCCGATAGCAGCGCAGGTCAGCCCGTCCGGTTGCGCCCCGCGCAGAATCCTCAGCACGTTGTACTGCGTCGAGGTCACGCCCCAGCCGCGTGTATTCACATGAAAAGCGCGGTTGAGGCAGTCAGAAGTGCGCAGCAGATTCAGCAGAGCCTCTTCCTCCAGGCTTGCAAAGGGGCGTTCCTGCATGATCTCCAGTTTCAGTCCTGCCATCGACAGCTTCCTCGTAACCGGGTTCGGAGCGGCTGATTCTCCCCCGGGAAAATTCACACAAGTATAAGTGCCCCACCCTTGCCGTGCTTTTTGCTATTGCGGCAAAGGTGGGATCTGCTTATTGCTTGATGATTTCCAGTTCGATGATCAGCTTGACATCGTCGCCCACCATCACCGCGGGGAACTTGGTTCCAATCCCGTAAGCGGTTCTGCTGAGGGTGGTGGTGGCTGTGAAACCGGAGTGCGGCTTATGGTCCATCATGCCCTCTACCGGGGTGCTGGGACCTTCCACATCGAGTACCACGGGCAAGGTGACGCCATGCAGGGTCAGGTTGCCGTTCACGGTCAGCTTGCTGCCGTTCTTCACAACGCCGGAGCTGGTGAAGGACGCGGCGGGGAACTTGGCAACGTCGAAGAATGCATCGCTCTTCAGGTGTGTGTCACGGGCCGGCTCGCCGGTATCCACGGTAGACGTGTCAATGGTGACCGTCACGGTGGACTTGGTGATATCAGCCTCGTTGAAAATCAGCGTGCCGGTTACTCCGCCAAAGCGCCCATGCACATTGGAGACGCCTCCGTGGCGGATGGTGAAATTCACTCCGCTGTGGGCCGGATCGGTGGTCCAGGCTGAGGTTTGCGCCAGGGCAAGGGGAGCCACCAGCGCCAGAATGCCAATTGCAAGTATCAAACGCTTCATCGTTTCATCCTTTCGTTGCCGGCCGCGGGGCCGCTTTTTTGGGTTGCCGGCAGAGTCGATAAGGCGTCCGCCGGGGGAGCGGGATCAGGGAAGCAACCGTCAGAACCTGTCCAAAAACTATGTCTTGAAGGGTACGGGCTTCAGCCCGTACGTTGAGAGCCCATTCTTGATTTCCGGCTTTAGCCGCTGAGGGAATGCAAACTGTTGCAAAAGCATACCTCAGGGGCTAAAGCCCTTACCCTTCACCCAAAACCGAGTTATTGGACAGCTTCTAAGATCCCGCGAGAACTCTGTTGTGCATGTTGGATGCGGGAGAGTAAATGTTCGTTACAACAAATATTTTTCCTTTTCCCGCCGATCTTGAACTGCGCCGATGTGGGCAATTTGGCACAAATTCCCTCGTCTCCGGAATTTGTTTCCTGGTTTCTCTTCCCGGTCTCCTGCTATCCTCCCGTTAATGTCCGTTCTCGGTGACTTCCGCCGCCTCACCCGCACCCAGCGCCACACTTTCCTCGCCGGCTTCCTAGGCTGGACGATGGATTCGCTCGATTACTTCATCCTCATCCTCTGCGCTCCGGCCATTGCCGCCGAATTCCACACGCGCCCCTCGGCTGTGATGGGCGCCGTCTTTTTGACGCTGGCCTTTCGTCCGGTGGGCGCGGTGCTCTTTGGCGTCCTGGCCGATCGCTATGGCCGCCGCCCGGTGCTGATGGTGAACATCCTCAGCTTTTCCGTAATAGAGCTGGCCTGCGGCTTTGCGCCCTCGCTTGGCGCGCTGCTGGTCTTGCGTGCGGTTTTTGGCCTGGCCATGGGCGGCGAGTGGGGCGTGGGCGCGGCGCTGGTCTTCGAGACGCTGCCCTCCGAGGGCCGCGGTGGATTCAGCGGCATTTTGCAGGAGGGCTACGCGCTGGGCTCCATCCTGGCCGCGGCCATTTACGCTCTCTTCTTCCATGCGATTGGCTGGCGCGGGCTCTTTATCCTTGGAGCAACTCCCGCTCTGCTGGTTTTCTATGTGCAGGCTCGCGTGGCGGAGTCGCCGGTCTGGCTGGAAGGGAAGCGGAAGCGCCTCGCCCTGGCCGTTGGAGGCGTCCGGCCATCCAGGCTGTCAACCGATTGGGCCAGCCTGCGAGCCTTCCTGCCCACCTTCCTTTTTCTTGTGTTGCTGATGACCGCCTTCATGAGCTTTTCGCACGGCACTCAGGACGTCTATCCCACCTTTCTTGCCACTCAGGCCAGGCTCACGCCTCAGATTGTCGGCCTCATCGGTGTGCTCTACGGCTTCGGTTCCATCGCCGGCGGAATCGTTTTTGGCGCACTCTCTGAGAAGTGGGGACGCAAGCGAGCCATCGTCACCGCCGCGCTGCTCGCCATTCCTGTAATCCCTCTCTACGCCTATGGCCACTCAGCGCTCACGCTGGGCATCGGCGCGGTGCTGATGCAGTTCATGGTGCAGGGAGCGTGGGGCGTGGTGCCGGCCTATCTCACCGAGCTATCGCCGGCTCCTGTGCGGGCCACGGCGCCGGGCCTGGCTTATCAGTTGGGCGGCCTCATCACTTCATGGAACGGAAAGGCGCAGGCGTTAGCAGCCGAGCACACAGGCAACTATCCCGCCGTGCTGGCAATTACGGTAATTGTCGTAGCACTGACGCTTGCCGGCCTCGCGCTCATGGGCCACGAAGCCAAGGGTCGGCGGATGACCGCAGCGTGACGCGATAGTTCGCGGCTTACCGCTGATACAGCCCAATCAGCTTCCCGCGTGCCAGGATGTGTCCCTGCATCGCAGCTTCGACCTGCGCACGTGCCGCGCCTGTGGGTAAGTTCAACTTCGCATCCAGCGCATACAGCGCGAAGTGGTAGTGATGAGCTGAATTCCCTGGAGGGCAGGGCCCGCCATAGCCGATCTCGCCGAAATCGTTATGCCCCTGCCGCGAGCCGTTCGTTAGCTGGCCCAAGCCTGGCATCCCCTCCAGAAGTTCCCGCGTCTCGGCGGGCAGGTCGTAAATCACCCAATGCACAAAGGTCCGGCCCGGCGCGTCCGGGTCGGTGACGATCAGCGTAAAACTCGCAGTCCCGGCAGGAGGCTCGCTCCAGCTCAGTTGCGGAGAAATTCCCGCTCCGTTGCAGGTGAACTTGGCCGGAATCTGGTTTCCTTGGAAACTGGTGCTGGTCAGATTCATCGTGCCTCCCTTCACATTGGAAGCGCGGCAGCCCGGCAGCGCCACAACCACCAGAATCCCTGCCGCAACCCTCCAAAACACCTGCCGGAACCATTCGCCGGCACTTTCCCAGCCATCATTTCCCTGAACGTGCATCACTATCCTTTTCTTGCGACCTCGCCGACTCCATGTCAAGAACAGCGCCGGCTCATTCCCTGATCCCTATTCCCTATCTTTGTCACTTTGGCCGGATCAACTCAATGCGGTCGTGCGTCCGCACCCATGTGTTGCCGGCCATGCGGCCCACGGCATCCAGCCCAGCGGGATCGACGCGAAAATCCTCCACCAGATCCTCGTGCACATGAAACCGCACCACCTCGCCCAGCACGATAACCCCGCTCCCCGGCGCGTGCCCGGTGTAGATGACCTGAAGCAGTTTGCACTCCATCTGCGCGGGCGATTCGGCCACGCGCGGCGGGCGGACGGCTTCGCTCGGAACTGGCGTCAAACCGGAGAGGGTAAACTCGCTCACCTCCGGCGGAACCTCGGCTGATGTGACGTTGGCGGCCTCGGCGATAGCCTCGCTGACCACGTTGATTACGAACTCACGGGTCTCCTCCACGTTGCGCAGAGTGTCTTTACGCGTACCGGGCCAATGGCCAGCCTCAGCAGGACCGGCGGGGCGCAGCGAGGGGCAAAACAGCACCGTAGGCGGCACGGAGCCTACGCCGCAGAAGAAGCTGAAAGGAGCCAGGTTAGCTGCGCCCTCTTGGCTTATCGTCGAGACCAGGGCTATCGGCCGCGGCACAATGATGCCCGTCATCAGCTTGTAAACCTGTCGTTGCTGGCACTCGGCCGGGTTGAAGCTGAGCATCCCGGCTCCGGAAGAGCGAATATCGTCCATGCTGATAGCCTAAAACATCTCTCAACCCAGCGGAGCGTTATGTTTCTGGTGCATATCAGGAAATTCGTCTGCTGGTAACATTGCATGGTGCACAATCAATAGCAGGAGAACTGTCTTGCCGCGCATTCACTTTCACCAGCAACTCGCCGAACTCAAGGACAAGCTCCTGGCCATGGCTGCCCTCTCGCAGCAAGCGGTCGAGTCTGCGGTAGACGCTTACCTGCAACGCGACAAGGGCCTGTGCAAGTACGTCAAGCAGAATGAGAGAGCCATTGACACCGCGCAGCGCGATCTGGACGAGATGGCCTATGAACTGCTGGCCAAGGAGCAGCCCATGGCCATCGATCTGCGTTTTATCCTCGCGGTCATCAAGATCAACGGCGACCTGGAGCGGATCGGCGATCAGTCCATGGGCATTGCGCGCCGCACCAAGGAGATGCTCAAACACGAAGAGATCGAGATGCCCGTGGATTTTGCGGCCATGGGTGAGTTTACCGCCCGCATGATTCGCTCGGCGCTGCAATCGCTGATGGAGGGCGATGTGCGGCTGGCCGAGGAGGTGCGCGAAATGGACGACGAGATCGACCGCATGAACCGTCGCGCCAACGCCGACCTGCTCCAGCTCATCCAGCAGAAACCGGACTTCACGCAGCAGGCGATGAATGCCATCCTCGTCGCAAAGCACCTGGAACGCATCGCCGACCACGCCAGGAACATTGCCACCGACATCATCTTCTGGGTTCGCGGCGCAGACCTGCGCCACCAATTGAGTCTCTTGGCGGATTGAGCCAGAGCAGGGAACACCCGTTCCCCGCGCATCTTCTATTTGTCGGTAAGACTAGGTGTCCCAGGCAAAACAACTTAGGATGGATGCCCCGGTGCCTCGCATTTGGGCACCTGGGATGGCGAGCACAACAACTAACGCTGGGTGCCCCATCCTTGCGACTTTTTTCTGTCGCAAGGGTGGGAGAGCACGAACCCCTATTTGTCTGCAAGATCAGGCAGACCTGCATCGGCAGCCGCGGGCAGCTTGTGCGTGTTCCACCACTGCTCCTGCAAAAGACTCCATCGGTCGCTGCGGCCAACCCATAGTTGCGTTGCGCGATCGTAGCGAGCCTGGTTGATCTCCAGCCAATAAGGCCGGTTATCGCGCAGCCAGGCCTGCCGGAAGAGTCCGCCCAGCAGCGCGTAGCCGTCGCGAATGTCCTCCAGGAGCCCGTTGTTCGCGCCGATGGTCTCCAGCTTCGCCTCGATCTCATCTTCGTGGCTCTTGTTGACGGGCAGCGACTGTGCCTCGCCGTAGAGCGTGGCGGCCTGGTCTACTGCCTGGAATTTGAGGCCCACAAAGTCGATGCGGCGCGCGCCCAATTCCATTGCATCCAGCGCCTCCGTGTTTTCCAGAGCGCGATTCTCGGCGTTTGCCTCGGCCCTCGCCTCGGCCACCAGCGTAATGGCGCGTTCGGCGTGCAGGCGCAATTGGCTCTCGACCGGCCGCAGCTTGGCTCCGATGCGCCGTCCCTCGGGCGAGAGCGGATCGATCCAGAAATAGAGGTCTTGAGCGTCGTGCAGGCCTGCCTCTTTGAAAGCGGCATGGGCAATCATCAACTCGCGCTGCGCCTGGCTGATCTTGCCCGTCAGATCGTGATGAAACGCCAGCCCATACGAATCGGTGAACGCCTCCTCTGAGCTTTCTCCCGCCTGCCAGCCTGCCGCCGCGCCAAACAGCACGCCAAACCAGTTCTCGTCGAAGATGCCTTCGCCGTCATCGTTCCAGACAGTGTTGATTACGCCTGTGCAGCCCAGAGCCTGGCCGTCGCGCACAAAGGCGCGAATGTTGGCCAGCGCCTGGTTGTTGTTGGGGTAAAGGGCATTCCAGTTGGCCACGCCTGGCGCCACCCAGGTCTCCAGGCCCGCCTTCGTAAATGGCTCGATGATCGGCTTGTAGCTTGGCCGGGGCTCGTATTCCCACGGCGCGGCGATCATGTCCTTGGGCAGCGTGCTCACCAGCTCTGGCGATTTGACCGCGATATCGCCCCAGAAGATCAGCCGCTTATGGTTGGGCTCCAGAGTCGTGTGAATCTGCTTGAGAAAGTCGATGTAGACCGCGCCCAGCCCTTGCTGCTCCACCCGCCCGCGCGTCTTGCCGAGTCCCAGCTCGAAGGTTTCGTCGGCGCCGACGTGCGCGTAAGGGCCGGGAAACACCGCGGCCAGCTCGCTGAACCAGCCTGCGATCAGCGGCAGCGTGGCGGGGTCCCCAGGCGCCAGCACTGAGCCGTGCGCCGTCTCGCCCAGTCCTGAGAACTGCTCGAACTTCAGCACATGGTGCAGGTGGCCAAAGGACTCCTGCTCGGGGATTACGGTGATGTGGTACTGCGTCGCATAGGCTGCCAGTTCGCGCGCCTCATCGGGCGTCATTGCGCCGCCGGGAAAGGCCGCCACCGGCGACGAGGCGTAGGCGAAGGTGTGCTCAAAGTAGGGCGAAAAAATGTTCACCTTGTAAGCCGCCAGCGTGCGAATCTCGCGCTTCAAAAACTCCATCGACGGCGTCGGGCCTCTCGACCAGTCGTCACTCAGCCCGCGATGCGCCATCGCCGGCCAGTCGCGCAGCGTAGCCGCCAGCAGCACCGAGTCCTGCCCGCTGCCGCGAATCAACTGCTTCACCGTCTGCGCGCCATAGAAGATGCCCGCCGAGGTCTCGGCGATCACGGCCAAGCCGCCCTGTCCATCCGGCACAATGATGTAACCCTCGTCGTGCATGGCTGAGTCGAATGTCAGATGGTACTGCGCCAGCAGCGCCTGCGCCGGCGCGCTCTCCGCCCGCTCCAGCCGGATAAACGGAGCATCCTCCCGCACCGTCCGCTTGCCAAGGCTGGTCTCTATCAGGTCCTCAACGGCAAACTGATCCTCCGAATTTTTCTCCGACGTGACGAAAAATCCGATTCCCCCAATAGGAATCGCCTGAACAGCCGTACACTCTCGTGGCGCTGGCACAAGGTGCAGATCCGCGCAAGTGGGCGCGGCCGCAGCAGCAGTTTGGGCAGACGCGTCGGCTCCGGCGCACAAAATTATCAGGAAAACCACCACAAAACAACGGCGCATCAGTCCGACCTCGATAATCTTTAATTGCTTCAAGGCTAACATTCCCGCTTCCGCTGTTGAATGGACCCAGAACCGGCTCAAGTCCGTGCGGAATTCACTTTGAACAACATTAGACCCCCATAAAAATGCTCCAGTCTGGCGAATCAAGCTCCATGCAATGTCACTATGCAGTACGGAGGGCCAGAGTGTGACCCATGACACTGGCGCAAACGCACAATGGGTTGACAATAAAACTGTAGTGCTTGCCAGCCTCCGCTGCGCGGGCCAGGAGAGAATACCCATGAGTGATCTTGCGCAACTGGCTGAATCCGTTACTGTTGACCCTCTGGTTGGCCACCCCGCCGACTACCACGTCTTCCACAAGTTCTTGCAGCGTTGCAAGCAGTTGCCGGCCATCACCACAGCCGTGGTTTGGCCGCTCTCTGATGTGGCGCTGAGTGGCGCCGTCGAAGCCGCGGTCGAGGGCCTCATCAAGCCCACGCTTATCGGCGACGAAGCAGCGTTGAAGGCGCTGGCCGCCAAGATCGGCGTCGATATCAGCCCCTATCCGATCGTAGCCGCCGAAACCGAGCGCAAAGCCGCCGAACTGGGCGTGGCCATGTGCCGCAGCGGCAATGCCCTGGCCATGATGAAGGGCAGCCTGCACACTGACGAACTGATGAAGGTGGCCATGAAGGCTGATACCGGCCTGCGCACCAGCCGCCGCATCAGCCACGTTTTTGTTATGGACACGCCGGCCTACGCGCGCACCCTGCTCATTACCGATGCGGCCATCAACATCGAGCCTGAGCTTGAAGACAAGATTCACATCGTGCAGAACGCCATCGACCTGGCCCATGCGCTGGGCATCCCCGAGCCCAAAGTAGCGCTGCTCTCGGCCGTCGAGACGGTGAACCCCAAGATCAAATCTACGCTGGACGCGGCTGCCCTCTGCAAGATGGCTGATCGTGGCCAGATCACCGGCGGCATCCTCGATGGCCCGCTGGCCTTCGACACGGCGGTAAGCGTCAAGGCCGCCAAGATCAAGGGTCTGGTTTCGCCGGTCACCGGGCAGGCCGACATCCTGGTCGTCCCCGATCTCGAAAGTGGCAATATGCTCGCCAAGCAGTTGGAATACCTCGGCGGAGCGCAATTGGCCGGCATCGTGCTCGGTGCGCGCGTCCCCACCATCCTCACCAGCCGTGCCGATTCGGCGGAAACCCGGCTCACCAGTTGCGCCGTGGCCGTGCTGCTGCACTACGCCGAACATCCGTTAGAAAAGGTCTAACCCTCCACCGAATTCGCAGGCTTGAACGGGCGTCATCTCCTCTTGGAGTGACGCCCGCTCTTGTCTCACCCGGTCATAAACTCCCCGCATGCGCTGCTGGCCCAAACCGAACCCCCCCCCATCCGTCTTCGCAGCGAGGACCCCAAGGCATCATCAGGACGTCAAGGAGCGAGCGCATCGATACCGCACTCTTTTCAAAAAAAGGGTATACCAGTTGTATGAGGGAAGCGCACGTGGTGCTGTTCCGGGCGAGCAGCATTGATTGGCTTCGCTCGACAGTCGCTCCCCTAAGAAACCACTTTTTCAATGAGTGAGCCGAGGTTCTGTGTCGGCAGAAAAGGTAAAGATGCCCCATCAAGCGGAAGCCAATCTTTCGGCCTTGATCGAGAGCACGCATGACCTTATCTGGTCGGTCGACCTCGAATATCGTCTGATTACGTTTAATAGGGCATTGCAGAACGACATCCAGAAGACATTCGGCGTCCGGGTTGCGGTCGGAATGCGCTTCCATGAGGCGCTTTCACCGGATAGGGCTGTGCTTTGGCCCCCGTTCTATGAACGCGCTCTCTCCGAGGGTCCGTTTCGGGCGGAATCCATGCTCACGAGCGGTAGCACCATCGAGTTTTCCTTCAATCCCATCATTGTCAATGGAAAGGCGACGGGCATCTCCGTCTTCGGCAAGGACATCACCGAGTGGAAAGCGGCGGAGGAGTCACGCCGTTTTCTTGCCGAAGTGGTGGAGAGCTGCGAGGAAGCCATTATCACTAGTGCGCCGTCTGGCGAGATTCTCACCTGGAACCACGGCGCGGAAGCCATCTACGGTTACTCCGCCGCTGAGGCAATCGGAAAACCCCTCTCCATGGTCATGGTGCCGGAAATAAGGGAGCTTGCGGCTAGACAGGCCAGGGAGCTCCTCGGCGGCGCGCCCCAGTTCGAAACTCAGGGAGTGGCATTGCGCAAGGATGGGAGCAGAACTCACGTTTCCGTGACCACCTGGTCCATTCGGAATTCAGCCGGCGAAGTGACGGCAATCTGCACCATCGTTTGCGATGTTTCCGTTCGTCATGAGGTGGAAAAGACACGGGCTTTGCTGGCCTCGATTGTGAGTTCCTCCAGGGACGCGGTTCATGCCGTCAGTCTGGATGGGACCGTCGTCAGTTGGAACCACGGCGCCGAGGACCTGTTCGGGTACACAAGCGAGGAAATCGTCGGCAAGAGCATCGCCATGCTCGCGCCGCCCGGCCGCGGCCAGGAGGTGGCTCGCTTCATGGGGATCGTCGCGACGGGAAGCATCGTCGCCCCTTTCGACACATTTCTTCGCAGCAAGGACGGAGTCGATATTGAGGTCTCGCTTTCTATATCTCCGATGCGGAATTCCGACGGCGACGTGGTGGGCGCGGGCGCTATCGCTCGGGACATCCGCCAGCGCAGACTGGTCGAGCGCGCGTTGCGCGAAAGCCTGGAATCCCTTGAAGAAGCGCAGATCATTGGGAGCATTGGCAGCTATATCCTGGACTTTTCCACCGGGATATGGACAAGCTCCGATGTCCTGAACAAACTGTTCGGGATCGACCGGGATTATAGCCATACCCTGCCTGGATGGGAGGCCCTGGTTCATCCCGATGATCGCGGCACGATGGCTGCCTATCTCGCGGAAGAAGTCGCAGGCAAAGGCCAGAATTTTAGCAAGGAATATCGCATCATTCGGCAGAATGACCATGCGGAGCGCTGGGTCTACGGAATGGGCAGACTGGAGTTCGATGCCCAGGGGAAGCCCCTTAAGATGCGCGGCGTCATCAGAGACATTACCGAAAGCAAACTGTCGGAAATGCAACTGCGCGATAGTGAGGAGCGCAACCGTGCCACCTTCGAGCAGGCCGCTGTTGGAATCGTTCACATATCCTTTGAAGGCCGCTACATGAGGTGCAACAATCGCTTCGCTGAAATCATCGGCTACCCTATCGAAGAAATCCCCGGCCTGAAGTTCGAGCAGGTCACCATGCCAGAGGATATCGCCGAGACTAGTGAAGCGCATCAGCGAATGCTGGAAGGCAAAGTCGATTCCATCAGCTTTGAAAAGCGTTACCTTCGCAAGGACGGTAGCTGGACCTGGGCAAGGCTGACCATCGCGCCCCAACGCGACAGCGAAGGACGTTTGCTGCATCTGCTTGCCTTTGTCGAAGACATCAGTGACCGCAAAGTGGCCGAGGAGCATCTGGCTGCGGCTATGAAGGCGTTGCGCCTGAGCGAGGAGCGCTATCGCCTGGCCTTTCAGTTGAATTTCGATTCAATCGATATTTGCAGTTTGGAAGATGGAAGATTCATCGATGTGAACGAAGCTTTCCTGAGAGTCCTGGGATTCAAGCGTCAGGAAGTCATCGGGCGCACCTCAATGGAACTCGGCCTCTGGGATAACCCCGCCGACCGGCAGAAACTAGTTGAAGAGATAGGCAAGAATTCGGTCTGCCGGAACCTGGAGGTTCAGTATCGGACCAGGGGCGGATCGTTGCGCTGGGGTTTGCTGTCGGTGTCCGCCTTCGAGATGCACGGCGTTCCCTGCATCCTGTCCGCCACGCGGGACATCACGGATGCCAAGTTAGCCGAAGAGCGCCTGGCTGCGGCCGCCGAGGCTTTGCAGGTGAGCGAGAAACGATACCGTACCGTCTTTCAGACCAGTCTCGACGCCATCAGCCTTGCCCGCGTCAGCGATATGAAGTTCATCGACGTCAATCAGGCCCTCCTCGACACCTTGGGATACGAACGCGAAGAAGTCATTGGGAAAACCTCCATAGAGTTGGGGTTCTTCGCCGATGACAGTGCCCGCGAGGCCATGATGGAAAGCCTGCGCCAGAACTCCGGCTGCCGCGCTTTGGAGGCGCGGTTCAGAAAAAAGAGCCAGGAGATTGGATGGGGAGAGCTTTCCTCCTCCATCATCGAGATTGAAGGTGTTCCCTGCATCCTTTCCATAACGAGGGATATAACCGCGGCCAAAGCAGCGGAGAAGACCATCCGGAGTCTCGCTTTTTACGACCCGCTGACAGGGCTGCCTAACCGCCGCCATTTGCTGGAGAAGTTGCGTCAGCCTCCGGCAGCCTTTGGCCCAAATGGCCGTTCGATGGCGCTATTATTGGTCGATCTCGATCATTTCAAAATCTTCAACGACACCCTCGGCCATGAATCAGGCGACCTCCTGCTCAAGGAGGTCGCCCGTCGCGTCGCCGCCTCCGTTCACGAAGATGGCACAGCATGCCGCATGGGCGGAGACGAGTTTGTGGTCATGCTTGAAAACCTCAGCGAAGTTGCCGAGGAAGCCGCGGCACAGGCCAAGGCCGTGGGCGAGCATATTCTGGCTGCGATTGACCAGCCTTACCTGATCGAGAATCGCGAATATCTGTTGACCGCCAGCATCGGAATCACCATCTTCGGGGGCCCGCAGGAAAACACCAACGACGTCTTGCAGCAGGCCGATATTGCTATAGATCAAGCCAAGGCGGCGGGCCGCAACACCATGCGCTTTTTCTCCCCCGCCTTGCAGGCTGCCGTCAACGCCCGTGCCGCCATGGAGGTGGATCTGCGCCAGGCCATCAAGACAAATCAGTTCCTCCTCTACTATCAGCCCCAGGTGGAGCGCGGACGCGTCACGGGCGTCGAAGCCCTCATCCGCTGGAACCACCCCACGCGAGGCCTCGTGATGCCGGATGCCTTCATTTCCCTCGCCGAGGAATCCAGGCTGATTCTGCCCATGGGAAATTGGGTTTTGGAAGCCGCTTGTACGCAAATTGCCGTATGGGCCCGCCAGAGGCAAACTGCTCGCCTCATCGTTTCGGTTAATATCAGTGCTCTGCAATTCCGCCAGCCGGAGTTCGTCGAACAAGTCCTCTCGGCCCTCGCTCGCACCGGAGCCAACCCGAAGAACCTCAGGCTCGAGCTCACAGAGAGCATATTGGTGGAGAATATCGAGGAGGTCATCGCCAAAATGACCCAGCTCAGACTGCATGGCTTGCGATTCTCTCTGGACGACTTTGGCACCGGCTATTCGTCGCTCGCGTACCTGAAGCGCTTGCCGCTCGACTGCTTGAAGATCGACCGTTCCTTCGTCCGCGATATCCTTGTCGATTCCACCAGCGGCGCCATTGCGCAAACTGTCATTTCGCTGGGCCGGGCCATGGCTATGTCGGTGATCGCCGAAGGCGTGGAAACCGAAGAACAGCGGAGCTTCCTCGCCGCTCTCGGCTGCCATGCCTTCCAGGGATACCTGTTCAGCCGCCCGGTTTCGTTGGAGCAGCTTGAGCCCTTGCTGCATCTCTCCGTTAAGGCCCGCAAACCGCATTGAGCCTCTTGCGCTTGCCTGTCGAGCAGTAACAAAATACTTCGACAAATTCCGAGTCCCCAGCAGACTCGCTAGTCCAATTAGGTGTGACAAGGGTCACAGGGCGGGGTGAATGGGGTCACTGCCTTGGCCTCCCGCGGGAGCGCACACTCGATAACTAATAGGCTGTAGGCTAGGTAGCTGCCGATCTTTGCCGGGAGGGATCCATGAGCTTTTCAAGCGGTTTGAAAACCATCGTCGTGGCCACAGACCTGAGCGGCCGGTCAGAAGCGGCTCTGGAGTATGCCCGCAAGCTGGCGGCCGCTTATGGCGCCCGGATTGTGCTGGCCCACGGCATCGATCCAATGGAATATGCCCAGGTGGGTACGGTTCCTGGCGGGGTTCTGGGAGGGTTGACCGGGCAGGCGCGCGCCGTGCTCGACAAGCTGTCCGCTGACCTGCTGCAAGATGGAATCCATAGCCATTCGGAGATTCGCCAGGGCGCGGTCGCGCAGATGCTTCTGGATGTCGTCCGGCAATACGAGGCAGGTCTGATCGTGATCGGCACCAAGGGCATGGAGGGTGCTGGGCCGGTCCTTGTCGGCGCCATCGCCGAGGAGTTGGTCCGGCTGTCGCCGTGTCCAGTGCTGGCGGTGGCGGCGGATTGGAATGCCGGCGCGTATCGCCCCACTCCGGGTGGCCCGGTGTTGCTGGCCGTGGAGCGCAACGAGGCGTCGTCGTCGGCCGTGGCCACAGCCTGTTCGCTGGCGAAAACCTTCGAGCGCACATTGCTGCTCCTTCATGCGCGCACGTCGGCCGAAGTCGCGGCTTTTCTGAACCCCTGCGGAATTACCCTCGAGGAGTTTGGCGTCGAGTCCAAAGGGCAATTCCCGGTGCATTCCCTGGTAAAGGACGGTAATCCGGTGGACGCAATTGTAGAGGCCATTGCGCAAAATCATCCTTGCATCCTGGTGGCCGGCGTCAAACGCGCCAGCGGCACACCGGGACCGCATGGCACGGCTTTCGCCTTGCTCGCTCGCTCTCGTGTGCCCGTCTTGTGTGTGCCGCCTGAATCAGCTCCTGCGGCGCGCCCGGCGCATGAGGCAGACGCTCGCGCATACGCTGAGGCCCGGTAACAGGGGCTGTCGCAAGAGGCGCAGCTTGATCTTTCACGCGAAATAGGTTCGGCGGCGAGAAGAGTCCAACCGCCCGGCCTCAATCTTCAGATTGAACGGACTTGTTGCATTTGGAGCGATTTGCCTTTTATGGAATCAGGCTCGCCGCAAACCCGCATCACCAAACGCGTTCGCCCGCAAGCGGCCGGCGGACAGGTTCCAGCTTCAGTCCCCCGCAAGACCGTGGTCCGGGTGGAGATAGAGGGAGATGAAACTATGCAACGTGAGGCAAGATCCAGGCGATTCGAAGCGGTTCGAGCGCATCCCGTGGCGGAACTGCTGGAGTGCCCTCCGGCTGTCGGGCTTCTGCTCAACCAGGCGGCCCAGTGCCTCAGCTTGGATGCCGGCCAGATCGTCTTTCGCCAGGCCGGGATATGCCGCGGGCTCTACCTCGTAATCTCCGGGCAGTTCCTGCGCCGGGCCGAGCGCATGCAGACGCCGCTGATGCTTGGTCCCGCACGCGCTGGAGAGCTGGTCGAGCTGGCTGCCGCCCTGGGCGACGGACACCACACCTACACCCTCGTTGCCCAAACTCCCGGCTCCGTCCTCATGCTCCCTATCGAAGCGCTCGATCAGGCGTTTCAGAGCTATCCGCCCCTGCGCATGAAGCTCCTGGAGGAGTTGGCCCGCGAGGTTTCCCGCGCCTATAACACCTGCTGCTTCAGCCGCGCGGTGAGGCAGCCGCGCGTAAGCCCCGCTGCCTAGAGGCGGCGATTCTTGTTGTTTTGACCGGTCCTCGCCGAAGGGAGTTTTCCCGGACGTAACGAGGCTGAAGGAAAATCCCGCCTTGCACTCCGCTCAAGTGCGCTATACTTCAAATTGCACAGCAGCGGACCCATGGCCACTTTTCATCCCCATCACCCCCCGGAAGATTGCCTTAACTGTGAGCATCGCCATTTGCGCATGTTCTGCAATCTCACCCCCGAAGCACTCGCGGATTATGACGGGATAGGAATCATGATGAGCCACGCCCGCGGCGCCAAGCTGTTTTCCGAGGGCGACCCGGCTCGCAACGTCTTTGTTATCTGTTACGGACAGGTAAAAATCTCCTCCACATCCCGCGACGGCAAGACCATGATTCTCAAGATTGCCGGCCCCGGTGACGTTATGGGCCTGAGCGCGGTCCTAGCCAACGTGCCCCACGAAGTGACCGCCGAGGCTATCGAGCCCTGCCAGGTCAAAACCGTGCGTAAACAAGAGTTTGTGGACTTCCTCGGTCGCCACGGCATCGCCAGCATGCACGCCGCTCAGTCGCTCTCCGGCGAATACCTCACGGTCTTCCACGATGCCAAGCGGCTGGCTCTTTCCGGCTCTGCCGCGGGACGCCTAGCCCGCCTCTTGCTCGATTGGGGCCGCGCATCTGGCAACGGCAAGCATGAGATCCGCTTCACCATGGCCCTCACTCACGAAGAGATAGCCAACATGGCCGGCACCTCGCGAGAAACTGTCACGCGTCTGCTCAACCAGTTCCGCCGCGACCAGTGGATCACCATCAAGGGTTCCAGCCTGACCATCACCCAGCCCGACGAGCTCGAACGGCTTACCGCCTAAACCCCCTCCTCAAGAGTTTCCGTGAGATCCTGGCTGCCCGGGCTCGCTGCCATGGCCGTCTCCGAGTCTTCGCCGTCGAATTCGAGCGGTTCTGCGGCGCGCCGCAAACCGAAAACTCGCTGGTGGCAGCCCATATGCGAGTGCCCGCATGGAAGCCTCCGAGGCGAGTTTGTTGCCCAAAAAGAAGTTTTATCAGATTCTTCATGGATTCTTTATCAGTTTTGCTTTCATGTTAAGCAATGGAAGTTCGTATCCAAGCGGTCCATTCCTGTAAAAATCCCAAGAAAAAATGAGTGGTGTTGTGCGCTTGAGCGTTGGCTCATGCGTGAGCTTTTCTTGATTCGCGGGCTGAGGAAAACACGACCTTGCAAGCACTTTCTGGAGGATAGGCACAATGAAGCATCGAACGACTCGCGGTAAATTCACGGCTTTTCTGTTGGGGATGGTGGTGCTGTTCGCGGTGCCGTCGGCAAGCTTTAGCCAGGGTTTTCGCGGCGGCATCAGCGGCACGGTGACCGATCAGGCGGGTGCTGTGGTGGCAGGTGCGCAGGTGACGGCGGTGGAAACCGCGACCAACATCTTGCTGAAGACGGTCACATCCAGCGCGGGTGAATTCGCTTTCTCGAATCTACCGTTGGGAGATTACTCGGTGACTGTTTCGGCAACCGGCTTTTCCACAGTCAAGGTCAGCAAGGTGACCGTCTCGGCCGGTGTCAGCTATACATTGCCCGTTAAGCTCAGCGTGGCCAGCTCCGCCCAGACCATTCAGGTTACGGCGGACGCGTTGGCCCTGGACACCGTGACCGACGTACAGGCCATGGACATTCCTGAACTTATCGTTCAGAACCTGCCCAACAGCGGCCGCGACTTTACCCAGATGCTGGCGCAGAATGCCGGTTTTGCCGGCTACTCCACCGGTGGCGGCGCCTTGTCATCCAGCGTCAACGGCACCCGCACCAACTCCGTGAACTGGCAGATCGAGGGCACCGACAATAACGATCTGTGGTGGAACATTCCCGCCGTCAACCAGAGCGGCGTCAATGGGATTGCCGCTGTCCTTATGCCCATGGACGCCATCGAGAGCTTCTCTTTTGTGACCTCGGGTACCACAGAGATTGGGCGCGACTCCGGGGGCACGGCCAACGTCATCATCAAGTCGGGCAGCAACTCGCTGCACGGCTCGGCCTACTACTTCAATCACAATGAGGCGTTCCAGGCCAACAATCCCTTTGAAGCCAGCAAGCAGGAAACCCGCAATCAGCATTATGGATTCTCGGTAGGCGGCCCGATCCGGAAGGATAAGACCTTCTTCTTCGTCTCCGGCGAACATCAATGGTTTGATATCGGCGCCGGAACCCATGGCACCGAACCGACGACCGACTACCAGAACGAGGCGCTGGCCTTCCTATCTGCCTGGGGCATCACTCCCAATACGGTTGCCCATAACCTGCTCTATGGCAGCGGCAAGTATTCCGGTCTGTGGCCGGCCTCGTCGCTGGTCTCGACGGCCACCGCGGGCCTGGCGCAACCTAACAACTACGCCGCTACCGGCATTACCCACGGATACAGCTACAACGGCGTCGGCAAAATCGACGAGAAACTCACCGACAAGGACCACATCGCCTTTACCTACTTCATCGGCCAGGGCATACAGACTGCCCCCAGTTCCTCTGAGTTGGCGCCCTACTTCCAGGATGCCCAGACGCACATTCAGAACTACTCGCTGGTCTATAACCGGGTCTTCTCGCCCTCCATGACCAACCAGCTCGGCGCCGGCGTGAGTTATTTCCAACAGGTTTTCACCGACGCCCAAACCGGCTTCGATCCCGGTGGGTTGGGGCTCGATACCGGCTCCACCATTTCGGGCGCGCCCCACCTGGTCATCGGACCCTCTGCCAACAGCGGCGCGCTTACGTCCAGCGGTACAGGATTCGATCCACTCGGAGTGACCACGCCCGAGGGCCGCACCGATATTACCGGTCATCTGAATGAAGATCTCACCTGGACCAAGGGCGCCAATCAGTTCCACTTCGGAGGCGAATTCCGCAAGGCGCAGGTGCATGAGTTCTATCTGACAAACGCGCGCGGAAACATTTACTTCGATAGCACGCAAGGCCCATGGACTGCATTGATTGGCGGGACACCGTCTGCCGCATGCGCGGCCTTGGCAACCAAAACGCCTAACTCTACAACCATTAATGCGCTATCGTCGGACATCAACGCCTACTATCTGGCGGACTTCCTGGCCGGTTGCTACGACCCCACGAATACCCAGATTACGGAGGGCGATCCCACGCGCTTGGTCTATGTGAACACCTTCTCCCTCTACGCCCAGGATGCGTGGAAGGCCACCAAGAAACTCAGCCTGAACTACGGCCTGCGCTATGACTATGAAGGCCTGGTTCACACCGGCGAACCCAACCTTTCCATCTTCGATCCCTCGTTGCCCACCGGCTTGGCCGTGGTCGGCCAGGATGTGTCCGGCCTCTATTCCAAATTTCTGGGTGGATACAGTCCGCGTGTAGGCTTCTCTTACCAGCTTGGGAACTCCAGCCGGCGCGTGCTGCGCGGCGGCTACGGCCTCTATAACGACTCCCTCTACATGAAGTCGATACTGGAAGACTCTCAGCTCCAGACTGGTACGACCTTTGGTCCCCAACTGAACCCGGCCGGCTCCCAGGAGGTGGCGACGGCCTCCGCATACAACATAGTGATCAGCAACGGCACGCCTTTGTTCCCCAACCTAAGTCAGGCGCTGGCTGGAGCGGGGATCACCAGCATCTCAACCTTCGATCAGCACTTCCGTCCCGCTTACATGCAAACATACGACTTGAATATCGAGCAGCAGCTTACCTCGGCTGTGATTTGGCAGGTGGGCTATGTGGGCACCAAGGGAACGCATCTGCTGGGCATCTTCGACATCAACCCTGGCGCGCCGAATAGCGTCGGAGTTTCGCAGAGTTCACGCCCCTACTTCAGCAAGTTTCCCAACTTCGGCCCGATCTACGAGGAGCGCAGCAACTTGGGGTCCAACTACCACTCACTGCAAACCTCGCTGCGTTTGCAAAACTGGCACAGCCTGGCCGGATCATTGTCTTACACCTGGGGCCACGCCATTGACTACGAGACCGGGGCTTTGCCCTATCTACCGCAGAATCCCCTCAACGAGGCGGCCGAACGCGGCAACTCGGACTTTGACGTGCGCCAGACGCTCACTGGCTACGTTGACTACATGGTCCCATACTTCCGTGGGCCCAGCCGGCTTACAAAAGGCTGGGAGCTGAACTCCGGTTTCTCATTCCACGGCGGAACGCCCTTCACCGTAACTTCGTCATCCAATCCCAGCAACAACGGAGATGACGCGGACCGCGCAGTGCAAGTGGGCAATCCATTTGCCGGAGTTTCACATGCCATCGTCAACGGGGCGGTTCAGTGGTTTAACCCCTCCTCGTTGGGGTGCAATAATTGCTTTAGCGATGCTGCTTCTGGCGCCTACTCGCCCACGCGCCGCGGCCAGAACTACAACCCCGGTTATGCGTCCGTGGATCTGGCCGTGATGAAGACTACCCCCATCTACAACAGGGTCAATGCTCAATTCCGCGCCGACATGATCAACATCTTCGATCACACCAACCTGGCGCCCGCGGGCTGGCCGACCGTCGGCGAAACCGGCCAGATCAGTTCGACCATCGGGCCTTTTCTCGGCGACCCCGGCATCGGCCCCGGTGAGCCGTTCAACGTGCAATTTTCGCTGAAGATCATCTTCTGACGACAACAACCGGCTTGCAGCTTTCAGTCCATGGCTGAAGTCGAAAAAGCAAAAGGGGTCTCGCCAAACCGCGAGACCCCTTTTTGCTAGCTCCATTCGCAGTTCACCGGAAATGCGCCCGAAGAACTCTATCGGGAAATGCGCCTATTTTCCTTATCGATTCCTATTCCCTATTCCCTATTCCCTGCTTTACCGGCTCCAGCGTCAGCCTTGCTGTCAGCACCACCAGCGCGGCCCACAGAGTATCTGCACCCAGCAGGTGCGCTACCTGCACCCATAACGGAGCCAGCAGCATCACGTCCATCAAGCCCAGCACGTAAACGCAGGCCAGCAAGAACAGCACCAGCGCACAGAGTCCGCGATTATCCCAAGCCGTTCTGCGCTGCGCCGCGCGCACCAGCAGCCAGATCAGGAAGATGCTGGCCACAAAGGCAATCGTCGGATGCATCCAGCGCCAGTGCACCAGCCAGCCGCTTGTTGCGGAGAAATCCTGCGCCAGCGCCTGGCCCAGCGAACTGGCCGGGAAGAGCGTATCGCCCAATGCGGCCAGCGAACCGGTAACGCCCACAATCATCACCGCAAAAGTGGCGGCTACGGCGCCGAAGGGCGCCACCGTTCGAATGTCTTCGCGCAGATAGCCGCGCTTCCGGCTGAGCATGTGCGCCGTTAGCGTTAGCGCAGCCAGCAGCAGAAGCGTATTGGTCAGGTGCAGCGCCAGGTAAGCGGGCCGCAGCGGCGACTGGCTCTGCGCCGTCAATCCCAGCATGACCAGCAACGCGCCCAGGATGGCCTCAATCAGGGTGAGAACAACCGATGCCACGACGGCCGCACGCGCCAGATGTCCGCGCACTGTTCCAACAAAAGTCCACACCAGCAAGCCCACGACGGCGAACAACGACAGGCCGCTGGTGAGCCGATGCGTGAACTCGATCGTCGTATTTACGCTGGCCGAGTGCTGCAGGACCGTGCCGTTGCACAGCGGCCAATGGTTGCCGCATCCGGCTCCCGCGCCGGTGGCGCGCACCAGCGTGCCCCACAGAATTACGGCGATGAAGTAGACCAGCACGCCCCACGCAAAGCGGCGCAAGGCAGGTGAGGGCAGGCGTTGAGCTGTGACGGAAGCAGCGGCAAAAGACATAGAGGAAGGCTCCATATAGAACCCACCAGTGTAGAACAAGCGAGAGGGCGAATGTGGAAATCAATATCCGCCCTCTCACCAGTTACTCGCCCAGCAGTCTCACGACGTGATTGACGATCATCAAATCCTCGGCGGGCGGAATTACCCGCACGGTGACCGGCGAGTTTTCCGCCGAGATGACCGCCTCCCCGCGAACATTGTTGCGTTTGGGATCGACTACGATACCCAGAGCGCTCAGCCCGGCGCAGATCTCAGCGCGCGCGTTGATGTCGTTTTCGCCGATGCCGCCGGTGAAGACCAGCATATCCAGCCCGTTCAGCTCCGCCACGTAGCTGCCAATCCACTTGGCGATAGTCCATGTGAACTTATCAACCGCGAGCCGCGCCTTGGCGTTGCCGGCGTTGATGGCCTCGCGCAGATCGCGCATGTCGTTCGATAACTCGCTCACGCCCAACAAGCCAGACTTCTTGCTGACTACGGTCTCCAGCTTGTCGGCTGCCTCGGCTGCACTCACTCCGGTCTCGGCAATCTTCTTCAGGATGAAAATAACCACGCCGGGATCGATGTCGCCCGTGCGCGAGCCGCTGATGATGCCGCCGGTCGGCGTCAAGCCCATCGAGGTGTCGAGGCACTTGCCGTTGCGGATGGCGGAGATCGACGCGCCGTTGCCCAGGTGAGCCACAATCAGTTTTTCCGGCACATTGGGCTGTAACTGGTAGACGATCGACTCATACGAAATGCCGTGATAGCCGTAGCGCCGCACGCCCATCGCGGCATATTCGGCGGGGATGGGCATATGCGTGACCACCTCGGGCATCGTGCGATGGAAATAGGTGTCGAGAATAGCGAAATTGGGAACGCCGGGAAACAGTTTCAACGCCTCGCGCATGATATAAACACCAATCGGAGTATGCAGCGGCGCCAACGCGGCGTAGCTCTCGATTTCGTCGATCAGCTGGGGCGTGACGCGTTGGTTTTCGTTGATCGTCGGCCCGCCGCACACGGTGCGATGGCCAATCGCCGCGGGGGCAGGGAAGTCGCCGGAGTGAAGCGCGTCGGCAACCATCTTGAAGGCCACGGAGCGGTTGGGCAAAGCCGGAGTCAGATCAACCAGCTTCTTGCCGTCGGCGTCCTTGATCCAGAACTTGCCCAGATCCGTGCCGATGCCGTCGACCGCGCCTTCGAAGAGCTTGCGCCGCTCATCGCCGCCAGCCTCATAACCGGAAAACTTGATGGAAGAAGAACCGCTGTTTAAAACCAATACGGGCAATGAAGCCATGGATGAAAACCTTTCAGGTTGGAGCTGAAAAATTCAGCGAGTTAGTAAGTAAACTGGGTGGCCCAGGTCTCGATTCTGAGACCTGGGAAACTCCAAAAGGCATTTAGCCGGTCGGCGTCGGGTGCCCCATCCTTCGCGCACTTTGCGAAGGGTGGGGCACCCGACGCAAGTTAGCTCTACGACCACCGCCAGTTCTTAATCTCTGGCAGATCGTCGCCGTTCTCCGATACGTACAGCCGATGCCGCTGAATGGCCTCGGAGTACCATTGCTCCGCCGCATCAACCTGCGCCGCCATCCGCGGCACGCGCCTGATGGCATCCAGCGCCAACTGGAAGCGGTCGATGTTGTTGAGCACGCACATGTCGAAAGGCGTAGTCGTGGTGCCCTCTTCTTTATAGCCGCGCACGTGCAGGTTCTCGTGGTTGTGCCGGCGGTATGTGAGCCGGTGAATCACCGCCGGATAGCCATGGAACGCAAAAACGGTCGGCGTCTTGGGCGGAAAAATCAGGTCATATTCCTCGTCGGGCAGCCCGTGCGGATGCTCGGAGGCCGGTTGAAGCGCCATCAGGTCCACCACATTGACCACGCGAACACGCAGATCTGGCGCCAACCCGCGCAACAGTTCCACGGCGGCCAGTGCCTCCAGCGTGGGCACGTCGCCCGAGCAGCCCACCACTACATCCGGCTTGCCCTCGTCGTTCGAGGCCCACTTCCAAACGCCCAATCCCGTTGTGCAATGCGCCACTGCCTCATCAATCGTGAGCCATTGCGGCGCCGGTTGTTTGCCGGCCACAATCAGATTGATATAGTTCTTGCTGCGCAAACAGTGGTCGGCCACCGAAAGCAGCGTGTTCGCGTCCGGCGGCAGGTAGATGCGCACCACGTCTGCCTTCTTGTTCAGCAGGTGATCAATGAAGCCCGGATCCTGGTGCGAGAATCCGTTGTGATCCTGCCGCCAAACCAGCGAGCTCAAGAGATAATTCAGAGACGCAATCGGCTTGCGCCAGGGAATCTCCCGCGTCACCTTGAGCCACTTGGCGTGCTGGTTCGCCATCGAATCGATGATATGAATGAAGGCCTCATAGCAACTGAAGAAGCCGTGACGGCCGGTCAGCAGATAGCCTTCCAGCCAGCCCTGGCACATATGCTCGCTGAGGACTTCCATCACCCGGCCCGTCTGTGACAGGTTCTCGTCCACCGGCAGCGTCGCAGCCATCCACTCCTTGCCGGTTCCGGTGATCACGTCGCCGAGGCGGTTGGAAGCTGTCTCATCCGGCCCAAAGACGCGGAAGTTTTTCTGCGCCTTGTTGGCCTCCATCACTGCGTGGAGCAGTTGCCCCAGGATGCGCGTGGATTCATAGTCTTTCGCGCCGCGGCCCTCGATCTTCACCGCAAAATCGCGGAAGTTGGGTATCTTCAGCGCCTGCAGCAGCAGTCCGCCATTCGCGTGAGCGTTCATGCCCATGCGCCGCCGTCCCTTGGGCGCAATCTCCGCCAACTCCGCGCGGAACGCGCCCTTTTCGTCGAACAACTCCTCAGGCTTGTAGCTGCGCATCCACTCATCAAGCTGGCGTAGATGCTCGGGTTTTTCGAAGATCTGGTCCAGCGGAACCTGGTGCGCGCGCCAGGTATTTTCCACCGGCTTGCCGTCTACGAATTTCGGCCCGGTCCAGCCCTTGGGCGTGCGCATAATCAGCATCGGCCACGCTGGCCGTTCGACTGTCTCGCCCTTCGCCATCGCCTCGCGCGCTGCCTTCTGAATCTCGGCGATGCGGTCGAATATTTTGTCGAAGATCGCCGCAGCCTGCTGGTGCATCGTGAGCGGATCGTCGCCCTCCAGCGTGTACGGCTCATAGCCGTAACCGCGCATCAGGCTTTCCAACTCGGCGTGCGGAATTCGCGCCAGTACCGTCGGGTTAGCGATCTTGTAGCCGTTCAGATGCAGGATCGGTAGCACCGCTCCATCAGTCGCGGGATTGAGAAACTTATTCGAGTGCCAACTTGTCGCCAGTGGCCCAGTCTCGGCCTCGCCGTCGCCCACCACGCAAGCCACAATCAGATTCGGATTGTCGAATGCCGCACCGTAAGCGTGAACCAGCGAGTAGCCCAGTTCGCCGCCCTCGTGAATCGACCCCGGCGTTTCCGGCGCCACGTGGCTGGGAATCCCATACGGCCAACTGAACTGCCGGAACAGCCGCTTGATGCCGTCCCGGTTCTGCTCGATGTGCGGATAAATTTCGCTGTACGAACCCTCCAGGTACGTATTGGCCACCAGCCCCGGCCCGCCGTGTCCCGGCCCGATAATGTACATCATGTTCAGGTCGCGTTCGCGAATCAGCCGGTTCCAGTGAACATAGAGGAAGTTCAGCCCCGGCGTGGTGCCCCAGTGCCCCAGCAGCCGAGGCTTCACGTCATCCAAAGTCAGCGGCCGCTCCAGCATCGGGTTGTCTTTCAGGTAGATCTGGCCAACGGAGAGATAGTTGGCCGCGCGCCAGTAAGCGTTCATCTTGGCCAGCAGTTCCGGGCTCAAGGGACCTTTGCTTGCATCTTCGCTCATTCTGCACCTCGCAAGGGGAACTTAGCGTGACACGTCCAGCCTAGCAGCCGCCGGTCAGAGAACTGGGTGATTGATGTCACAATCAGGCGGGATGCGGGTTCACACTGTGGAACAAGACGGCCCGTCTACCATTCTCGGAATAGTTCGCCTTCTGCGATGCCCTGAAACGCTCATGAAGCGCTGCGGATGTTCTAGAAATGCCGCTTCAGTTTCAGGATTTTCGACTCAAAGCCGTACCACAGCCCGGCAGCCAGCACGGTGGCAACCGTCAGCCGGACGGCCACGACCGCCAGGTTTCCGGTAATGCCGTATGGCTTCATCCACAAGTCAAACCAACCGAAAAAGATGAATGCCATGATGTGCGTCATGTAAAGGCCATAGCTGATGCGCCCATAAAATGCCAACGGCCCGCGGCGCAGCAGCGCACTCAATGGATTGCGAGCGCCGGTCGAAGTCATCAAAGCCAGCATCGCCCCGGCAAAGCCGACAACGAGCGCTGAATCAAGAAAAGCCGTTCCGCCGGCTATGGTGGCCGCGGCGGCAATTCCCAGCGCGAAGGCTCCCAGCCCAATCCAGAACCAAACTCGCCGGCTCAATCGGATAGTGTAAAGCCCCAGCGCTAGCAGGCTGCCCAGAGCGATGCCGTCCAGCTTGATGAGCGTGTGGTTTGGCAATCCCCACATCCATACAGGATTCAGGTGGCGCACCAGCGGCGAGCAGACCAGCGCCGCAGTCAGAACGCACGCCAGCATCCACGGCCGGCGCAGCCAGCGGACCACGGGCGCCCAGACAAAGTAGTATTGCTCCTCAACAGCCAGCGCCCACGTGGGGACGATGGCTGGAGGCAGCGCCAGATGAAAGAGATTTTGCACGAAGAAGATGTAGGCCAGCCACGGCGCGGCCTTCACCGCGGCCCATACGCTGGGGCCGATGAACCACGGCGCATTCAGGTAGACCACCGCCAGCACCAGCACGTAAACCGGCCAGATGCGCAGCGCCCTGCGCGCATGGAAGTTGTGAAAGAAATGCGGCTTGTCTCGCGTCCCCAGCAGGTTCGCGGTTATCAGAAATCCGGAGAGGACAAAGAAAATGTCCACTCCCGCCCACCCCCACTGCGCCGCGTAGTGAATCCATGTGCCTTTGAGCAGCGGATCGCAGTGATAGAGCACCACCGCCAGAATCGCCAGGCCGCGCAGGCCATCGAATTCCGGCAAATAAGAAGGAAGCCAGGTTGGACGTTCAATAGGCAAGACAGTAGGTTAGCAGGTTAGGTCAGGGCCGAAGAAGCCAATTCGAGGTTTGGCAGTGATACAGTTTGAAGCCTAACGGTGTTTGTTGCGGTTCAGGATTTCATCTGGTGTCAGATCACGGTCGTTGAATAGCTCCTCAATCAGTAGGCTTTCTTCGTCCATATAAGCGTTAAATGTCTTTATAGGAGTTGTGACGCTCCATCCTGGACGAGCATATATAGTGCCTGAAGTTCCAGCCGGTAGTTTCTTGAGCCACAGATCAGCCTCTTCAGGCGGAGCCGGTGATTTTTCGTTGTTGAGGGCACGAGTAATGTCCCGCATGTAGTTTTTTAGCCTTGTCTCCAATGGCGCTTTACTTGACCCAATACGGACGACTTTGCCGTCAATCAGAAATGCATAAATACATTTCTCAAGCTTGACAGCTTCCAGATCGGTAAACTCGATCTTTAATTTTTGGTCTTCTATACAGCAAGTTGCCACCGGAACAAGACGATACTCGGCGAGTTTAGCAGCGTTCATTGAAGCCTCCGATGCGGGTGCCCCACCCTCGCCGGGTCTTTGTTTTTGCGGCTAGGGTGGGAAACCACAATTCTCAATTCAGCACAAAAAAACTATTCCCTATTCCCTATTCCCTGTCTTCTCACCCCGCAGCCAGTTGCTTAGCCCGCTCCGTTGCCCGCATCACGGCCTTGATAAGCGTAACCCGCAATCCGCCTTCTTCCAACTCCAGAATCCCGTCGATCGTGCAGCCCGCGGGAGTGGTTACGGCATCCTTAAGCAGCGCCGGATGATATCCGGTTTCCAGCACCATCTTGGCCGCGCCAAATGTCGTTTGCGCGGCCAGTTGCGTGGCCACGTCGCGCGACAAGCCCACCTTCACGCCCGCCTCGGCCAGCGCCTCGATAATGATGTAGATGTAAGCCGGCCCGGAGGCCGACAGCCCGGTCACGGCGTCCATGTGTTTTTCGTCCACCACTACAGCGCGGCCCACGGTCTCGAAGATACGTACGGCAAGATCCATCTGCTCGGCGCGGACAAAGCGCCCCTTGCACAATCCAGCCGCGCCCGCGCCCAGAGCCGAGGGCGTGTTGGGCATGGCGCGAATCACCGCGATCTCCATACCCGCCGCTTCTTCAATGGCGCGCGTCTTCACCGACGCCGCAAAGGAGACCAGTGTCTTGGCTGGCGTCAGCGCGGGCCGAATCTCCGCCATCAGGTCCGGCACCTGAAACGGCTTCACGCCCAGCAGAATCAAATCCGACTGGCGCACCGCCTCCAGGTTGTTGGTTGTCACGTCTACGCCCCATTGCGTGCTCAGCGCCACCGCGCGGTCGGCATGTCCCACGGTGGCGTGAATCTGGCCGGGCGCGAAAAGATTCTCCTTCAGAAAGGCCTGCAACAGGATGCCGCCCATCTTGCCGGCTCCCAGAACGGCCACGCGGACGTGGGGCAGTTGCGCGGGTACTTCGGTGGCCTCAACGGCTATCTCTGCCATTCTTTTACCTCTTCCTGAATTCTCGATTTTGGATGAGAGTACTGCAACCTACAAGGATACTAGCGCTGATTTCATAGATCAGCTTTGTGTTAAAGTACGCCTTCGCAGGTTGCGGAAGAACTCTTGCGGCGTGTTTCAAGAAGCCGCTTTGTGTCAGGGCACGACTTTAGTCGTGCCGTAAATGCCGCAAAACCAACACAGCCTTCAGGCCCTGAGGGATGCTGAGTGCCCCATCCATGCGGCGTCTTTGTTTCTGCCGCATGGGTGGGATACCGCAATACTCCGTATGTCTCAGGTCTCGTTCCTGAGACCTCGAATGCTCAACCCCGTCCTGGCGCTTACTGGTGGAGCAGCTCCTCGTTTGAAAGGAAGGCCTCAATCGAATCGGCCACCTTCTGGTTGATGTCCGCCGGTGGCCAGGCAGCGTTCATCACCAGATAACCGCCGGGCAGCGTCAGCGTCTTCTGCTTGCTGGCGAATGAGTCCAGAATTGTTGTCACCCAGGCGCGGTTCTCCAGATCGAAGATTCCCGCACCGGCGCCTTCCGGCAGCGGATTGCGCAGGTTGGCGATGTTTTCACCCGCGAAAACCAAAGCCCTGGTCTCGGCATCGCCTTCGAGGCGGCTCTTATTGAATGTGACAGTAAAAAGCAGGCCGTCCGGCGAATCCACCGCTCCCTTGCCCTCGTCCTTCGCCGCTGCTACGTTTCCAGGCCCGAATCCGATCACAACTCCATTCTTCTCGTTTTCCTTGCCGAATGCGCCCACGGCCCGTTTGAGTTGGTCGCCACTCGGAACACCCGCCGCATAGGCCGCGGCCAGTTTGCGTGCTGCCGCCAGCGAATCCGCGTCGCCTGTGCCCGCCGCCACTTCGTCCTTCGTAACAGCCAGCGTCTTCGAGTAATCAACCTCCGTCGAAGCAACATCGGAAACAGATTCCAGCACCAGCCGCGCGCTATAGGCATTCATATGCCCAAAGCCGCCAAACCCGATAATCTTGCCAGCCTTGTCGTACGGGATTGCGGCTTTCTCCGCCGCGTCTACCCGTCCCACCAGCGTGGCCGTCACTTCGTAACGGTTGCACCCGAGGCACATACCGCCTTTCTTGAAGGGCGTGGCCAGCAGGGAATCGAACTGCTTGAAATCCTTGTTGTTCTTGTCCAGCGTAACCGCCGTCCGCTGCACAGCGGGAACGTCTCCGGCATAGTTCCGCGCCGGCTGAAGATGCACCACCACCGCCGGGCCCGCCTTGGCTTTTATGCCTTCCGGATAAGCAAGCCAGATGTTCTTGTTCACGTTGATGCCGCAGTCGCCGCCCTTCACCACAAACTGATCAAAACCGGCATACACCGTGCCCTTGATGCGCACCATCTTTCCGTCGAACGACTTCGGATTGTCCAGAATGGCGCAGACGGTTGTATCCACTGTCTGCGCGTACAGGCAGCAGGAAAATCCAAGTGCAAAGACCAATGTAACGAAGCGCTTCATATCAATCTCTCCAATGAATGCAATAGCCCGCAAAAGCAGCGAACGTGAGCCGATAGGCTGCTGTAAAGGGACATTACAGGCTATCACGTTTGGCAGGCGAAAAGGCGAGAGCGCGGAAGCTTCCGCGCCCTCGGGCCGTACGGGAGGTTTAACTTCAGAAGCGAACGGACAAAGTGCCGCTGATAGTGCGCGGAGCGCCCACCTGAAGGGTGTTGTTGTTCACTGACTGCGGATCACTAGCGATGAAGCCGTTGGTGCCGACCGAGGAGTAATACTCCCGGCTCAGCAAGTTATAGACGTTGATCTGTGCCTTCAGTTCCTGGAACGCTCCCAGCTTTTCACGCTTGTAGCCTGCGCCCGCATCGGCCAGGAAGCGGCCACCCACGCTGCCATCGTCGGAGTAGGTGAAGTAGCGCTTGGACATATATTCGCCGCCGAAGTGGAGGAAGGCACCGGACTTGTTGTAATCCACAGCGGTCTTGTACAGGAACTCCGGTGTATCGACTGTGATCAAGCCCTTGATATTGATGCACGTTACGCCGTCGGATTCCAGGTATTGCTTGGGGCAGGTTCCGCTGGCCGTCACCACATTGTCGTCATATGTCGACTTGTTCCAGGTAGCGCCGTTGTAGAACGTCAGTTCGGGAGTGATGTGGATGCTTACTGAGCCGTCCACGCCGTTGGTCGTGACACCGCCGGCGTTGGAGAGGACAGAAGCTTTGCCCTCGACGCCTGCGCCTTGCGAAAAGGCGAGCAGACGGTTGGAAAAGTTGACATGGAAATAGCTCGCCTGGGCAGCTAAGTGCTGCGTAGTGGTGCGGAAGCCGGCCTCTTCGGTCCATGAGGTTTCCGGCTTGAGGGTCGCTGTCAATACGTTGTAATTGGCCTGGGTCGAATTCCACGGCGAGGTGCCGTAGCCGTAGCCGCCGGGCTGGTAGGCGCGCACGTTGTAAGCTGCATCGCCGAAGATTTCGTTGTTTTTGTCGAGTTTGTAGTTGGCTCCGACTTGCGGAAGGAAGGGCTTGCCCGAAGTCAGTTGGCCCTGCGCATATTCGCCGGCGTAGTAGCCGAGTCCGGCCTGCAAAGTGGGGTCGGCCATGATCGGCGGATTCGAAAGGAAGGTCGTCGACAACTCGCCATCGGTGGTGGTTTCCACCGTTTTGAAGCCCGCCGATAGGGCCAGCTTTTCGTTTACCTTGTACTGATCCTGCACGTGAATCTGGTAGACGGTCGTATTGAAGCCATACTCCCACTGTGTGAGGAAGGGATGGACCGGAAAGTCGTAAAGCGACTGCATCGGGCTGGAGACGCTGGTCGGATAGTAGCGTCGCGCCAGGTTCCACTTTTCCCCCTCAAACCAGAATCCGCCCTCAATCTTGTTGCGCCCATTCTCGTACGCCAGCGATGCCAGCAGGCCGCCGCGGTTGATCTGATATTCCGACGTGCGTTCCGAGATCGGTGAAACAAACGACGCGTAGCTGTTCGTGAAGATGTCTGTGTAAGTCGGCACATAAGGCGTGAACCACAGGCCGCGCCCGTCGTCGTGATGTCCGTAGCCGGTGATCTTGAACGTTAGGTGATCGTTGATCGCCTGCTTGTAGCTGATGCCGCCGATCTGATCCTTACGCAGTCCCGCGCCACCATAGTAGCCGGCGTCGCACGGGTCTTGGTAGTTCGGATCTGAGCTATTGTTGGTTTGATTCAAGGCGCTAATTGCCGTCGGATAGCTGGCCACGCCGTCGCAGCCATAGGCTGCCTGAATCGACTCCGCCCAGTTGCCGTAGTTATCCCAGTTATAGCCGAGCTTCTGCACCCAGATCTTGTTGTCGTCCTGGTAGTCCACCTCGCGACGATCGGAAACATCGGCGAAGATCGAAAGCACTCCGTTGTTGCCCACGTAATGCACCAACTTGCCATTCAACTGCCAATAGTTCTGCCCGATCTGGCCGTGACCTCTCCACTTATCGGAGAGATTATAGGCGCCGCTGAGATAGAATTTGGTGTGGCTGGCCAGCAGGCCGCTCTCATATTTGGCGAAGGTGCGGGCCATATTGAAACTACCGAAGCTCTGGTTTACGGTGTAACTGCGCTTGTCGGAGGGATCGGCGGAATAAAACTGAAGCGTTCCGCCCAGGTTGCTGGTCGAAGCCGTCTCCAGAGCGCCGGTGCCCTGCGAGAGCACCATGCGGCCGACGTTTTCGTCGGTGATGGCGCGGCTGATGTGCAGCCCGTTCCAGTTGCCGTAGGACATATCGCCCAACGGTATGTCGTCGAGCGTGAAGCCGAGCTGATTCTGATTGAAGCCGCGCACCGAGATGCGCACCGCCCACTCATAGGAGCCGTAAGGGTCGGCGGCCTGGAAGTTCACGCTGGGAAGCTGCGCAATGCTCTTGATGGGGCTGGTCCCTGGCATCTCTTCGATGAGCGCGGGCGATTGCAGTTCCTGTTCGACCCGAAACTCGCCGGGCGCGGTTACCACAACGGTTTCGGTGGTGGTGATCTTCTGCGGTTGGGGAAGTGAAGCCGCTGGTGTTTCGACAGACGGTCCCTGGGCAGAGGCAATCGCCGCGCCGAAGAGGACTATCAACGTCAGAAATGCAGGAAAATGGCCTCGACTCATGATTCACCTTTCTTGGAGTGCGCACGCCGCGCAAACCGCGAGGTGTGCGAGTGAAGGGATGCGCATGACCTTTGCAGGTATTGGCTCCCGTTTCCCGTCCGGCGTGGATTCGCCGGCGGCGAGTTCAAGATGCGCTTGGGCGTTCGCAGGGATAGCCCAGCATGATGGATTTACATAGCTCTGATTGAATTCTGGAGGGAGATTGAGAAAGGGCTGTTAGATAAATATGAATAATCGGCGAATGTGCAGCGCTCTTTTGGATTTCGCCGGCTTTACCGGACCACGGGGGATGAAACTCGGACTGAACCAACGCTGCCCGCCAACTTGCCAACCTGCTAACTCCGCGCAGCGGAGGCGAACTCGCCGCACTTAATCCAAATTGCTCCGCCCGCCATTCCTTCAGGTTGTTTGAGTTGCAACATAGCTGAAATTCTGTCTCTTGTCAGATGCGCTGGCAAGGCAGGTGGCCTGCTCATCAACCCCGAAAGCAACCCTGTGACTTGAGAAGCTGTGCCCCGTTCATCGCTCTTTCGCGATGAGCGGGTCGTAGTGGGGCATGGGGTGAACCCCTGTCACCACGGTAGCCAAAACAGGAATAATTATGCGCAAAAACGTGCCAGAATTGGCCAAAAAACACCAACTTTTGAATATTTTTGTCCGGGCGTAAGGGGGCATTACAGCAAAATATCTACTTCTATAAAACAACGTTCTTCAAAAACGGAGGTTACTTTTCGACTGCGTAATTATGCGCAAAAACATGCCAAAATCAATCAAAAAACGTCCTCATTTGAATGTTCTGGTCGGGTCGCAGCGGGACGTTACCCCAAAATATGTACCTCTGCAACCCGGCATTCTTCAAAAACGGAAGGCACTTTTACCTTTCGTACCGTTATAGCCTGACCGGGAATGCCCTTTTGTCGGCCTATAGCCGTAGCGATTTCGCACCTTATTTTTGGCTGGCAATCCACGCATCGATTCGGTCGCTCAGCACGTCCAGAGGCAGCGCGCCGGAGTCCAGCAATTCGTCGTGAAAAGCGCGTAGATCGAACTTGCCGCCCAGGGCTTTCTTCGCCCGGTCGCGCAGTTCCAGCAGCTTTAACTGGCCGATCTTGTAGGCCAGCGCCTGTCCCGGCCACGCAATATAGCGGTCCGTCTCGGTCTGTATGGTGGTCTCATCCATGCCCGAATGATCGTGGAAAAAATCGACCATCTGCTGGCGGGTCCAGTGCTGGGAGTGGACGCCGGTGTCGATTACCAGACGGATGGCGCGCCAGTTATCAGCCTCAAGTCGGCCGTAGTCGGAGTAGGGATCTTGATAGAAGCCAACCTCTTTTCCCAGCCGCTCGGAATAGAGCGCCCAGCCCTCTACAAATGCCGTATAGCCCTCTTGTTTGCGGAAGTCGGGCAGGCCGTTCAGCTCCTGCGCAATGGAGATCTGCAAGTGATGGCCGGGAATGCCTTCGTGATAGGCGATGGCCTCCACCTGGTCGAGATTGCGTTCGGTGGCGTTATACATATTCACGCGCAAACGGCCCGGACGGCTGCCGTCAGGCGTGCCCGGCTCGTAATAGGCGGGATACATATTCTTCGCGATGTAATCGGGAACCGCGGCCACCTCGAGCGGCGCTTTGGGCAGCCGTCCAAAGAGCAGCGGCAGCTTCGCTTGCATCGGGCCAATGTAGCCGCGATAGGTTGCCATCAGCGCTTCTGGCGACGCGGGATGCAGCTTGGGATTGGTCTTCAAACTCGCGCGAAAGCTCTTCAGATCCGCGAAGCCGAGCTTCTGCGCAATGGTTAGCATCTCCGCTTCGTTGCGCTTTATCTCGTCGAGTCCGATCTGGTGAATCTGCTCGGCAGCCAAGTTAGTCGTAGTCGTGTGGCGAATGCAGAAGGCGTAGTATTTTGCTCCGTCAGAGAGCGCCCAAACGCCCGGATCAGTGCGCCCTGCGGGAATGTAGCTCACCTCAAGGAAGCGTGCAAAGCGCGTGTAAGCCGGCAGCACTTCTTTGCTGATGGCGTCCAGCGTTTCGGTTTTGATGCGTTCCTGCTCGGCAGGCGTGATGGCGGCAGGGAACTTCTTCAGCGGCGCGGCCAGCGGTGATTCATCGGGCTTTTGAGCGGCCAGTTCCTTTACCTGCTCCAGCGCCTTTTCCAGCAGGTAGCGCGGCGGCACGCGGTGATCTTCCATGCCGATGGACATATTCGTAGAAACTTGCTCGAAGGCCTTGGAAATCGCGTGCAGGCGCGCAATCCAGTCGTCGTAGTCCTTCACTGTGGTGAAACTCAGCTCGCCCGCCAGTTGCGGATAAGTGGTGTAAATGCCACCCAGCTGGTTTAGCGGCATCTCCCACTCTTTGAACTGCGCAGCCTCCTGATCGTCGGTAAACTCGCGCAACAGCAGATCGCGGCTGATCTTTTCCTGATCCGTCAGCCCGGCGGTGTCTATGGCCGCCAATTGCATCAGAAAATTCGCTTCGCGCTCCAGCCAGGCGTTTTCCGCCTTCACGGAGTAGTCGGTGACGCGGTCGTTGTAGCGCGTGTCGCCCAGCTCCGAAGCAAACTCCGGATTGCGCTCCATGTTAGCCTGCCAGTACTCCGCAAAGAGCGAGTTGAGAGCCTTGCGGTTTTCCTCGACCGTTGCAGGCGGAGCGGAAACAACAGACAGTTTCTGCGCATGAATAGCGGGAGCAACAGCAAGCAGGAGAAGGGCAGCAGCGGAGAGAGCGAAAATCGGAAATCTTCTCAACGGAATTGGACCTCGATGTGAAATCAAAAGGGGGCAAAAATCTGCCTTGAATCGAGTGTAGAACACGCGGCGGAAATCACTGATTTTCGCTACGTGTATAGGCCGACAAAAGAGGGAATCAGGTCAAGCTATAACCCTACAAAATCGAAAAGCGACTCCTGTTTTTGAAGAAGAGAGCGATCTCCGTTTTTGAAGAAAGTTGCTGCGTGGGGGTAGATATTTTGCGGTAATGTCCGGCTCCAGCCTGGCAAAAACATTCAAAGATTGGCGTTTTTTGCCCGATTTTGGCATGTTTTTGCAGATAATTATGACCCTTCTGGCTACGGTGAAAACAGGGCTCAAAAAACAGGGAATAGGGAATAGGAAAACGGAGAGTTTGCGATGCGGAAGTTAGAGCGAGAGTTGGCGCGGAGAAGGCTGGACTTCGAGATGCGGAGTTACAGGCAGGCAGGAAAGGCGAAGAATCCAACCAACGATCTTTTGCGGGCAGTGCGGCAGGCACTGCACATACCAGTGGCGGAGATTGCGGGGAAGATGGGGGTGAACCGTTCGGCGGTCTTCGAACTGGAGGCGAGAGAGGTGAAAAACACGATTTCGTTGAGGTCGATGTCGCGGATGGCGCAGGCGATGGGCTGCAAGGTGGTGTACGGGATTGTGCCGGAGGGCGGGAAGAAACTGGAAGACATAGTGGAGGAGAAGCT